>Ga0265296_1001575_pt1 | contig 25737 bp, 19 predicted proteins | sample MunlanPumphouse1_FD_189073 | JGI IMG/M metagenome (GOLD analysis project Ga0265296, IMG submission 189073) | Groundwater microbial communities from a municipal landfill in Southern Ontario, Canada - Pumphouse #1 | ecosystem: Environmental > Aquatic > Deep subsurface > Groundwater | place... | reverse complement strand
AAAACCTTATCAGCTAGCATCGTGAATGACCAGATTATCTTATATTGGCCACCCTTGGTGGAGCAACCCGAAAGCATTACGCCCAATATTAAAATTTCGGAATTAGCGACAATTACGCCTGCATCTGGGACAGCAATCCAGTTACAATCCGACAAACCAATTACCTATACTGTGCGGGCACAGGACGGATCCAGCAAAAATTATACATTGGTATTCCAGTACAACCAGCCTCTGATACAGGCAAAAATGAATCTGGCCGAAGGTAAATATTACCTTAGTTACCCAAAAAATGAGAATTTGGTAGTACGAGGAGAAAATATCCTTCCAGACGAGGCGCAAACCAAGGGCTATCTGGTCGATAAGGATGGAAAAGAGACCTTACTTTCTTTTTCTCAACCTCCAACATCTTTTATCGCGCAATTCAACACTCCAGAAGATCTCAAACCAGGCATCTACCACATCAAACTGATCTCCGGACGCTACACGGTGCTCACCGATGCTTTTGAAGTATTCTTACCAACATTATACAACGTCATACAATGGCAAGGTATGTTTTATACTGGCAAAAAGGGCGGCGACCTGGTGCTGAACATAAATAGTAAAGAGACTTATGAACTTTATTTCAAGGCAGATTTTGACCATTTTATAGCGATTGATAACCTCAATAACGAATATACTATCAACAATATAGTCTTTGATGTTGCAACGATGACGATAAAGCTACCCATTCCCGTATCTGTACAGGGAAACGCAATTAAATCCTTGAAGATGATGGATAAAAACGGGAAGTTATTGTCAGAAGGTGATTTTAGTATCACTTTAAATTAATTAACGTCTTGCCTAGGATATTTTTGACCGCGTATTTTCGCTATCACGGAAGGCAATTGATCGTAGCATGTTTCGTGGCACTGATACTATGCAGCTGCAGCAAGAGCGCTTCTGTCCCAGAAGAGCCTACAGCTCCGACTTTGCCAGAGGAAACCTTACGCCAACAATATAGTAAATCGGCAGCACAATGGCCAACCGCGACTTGGTACAACAATATCAAGGTACGTGAACTGGCCGCTTTACCCGAAAACCCATCGAAAGATAAGGCCGAGCTAATAGCACTTGGCAAAGCCTTATTTTTCGACCCCCGCACCGGTAATGGCATGAAGACTTGCGCTTCATGTCATAATCCGGACACCTACTGGATCGACCAAAAAACAACGGCAGATGGTATCGCACTGCATCACCGCAATACACCTTCCATGGAAAATGCCTGGTACCTGGAAGGCAAACTCTTCCACGATGGCCGCGCAAAGACTTATCGAGAGCAGATTGCCGAAGCCATCAACTCCCCGATCGAAATGGGCGGCAATACAGCTGCTTTACCCGCTAAGCTGCAAGCTATACCAGGCTATCTTCGTTTATATGAGGCGGCTTACTCGAGCCAGACGATGAGCGTCGAAGGATTGCTGGATGCCATAGCAGCGTATTCAAGATCAATTAGTAGTGGTGAAACCGCCTTTGACCGTTTTATCAAAGGAGATTACCAGGCATTAAACGATACACAGCTCGAAGGCCTCCATCTGTTTCGCACAAAAGGGAAATGCATCAACTGCCATAATGGTGCCTTCTTTACAGATCTCGATTTTCATAACCTGGGCTATGCTGTTACCAGCAAAGGTGCCTTGGACAATGGTCGCTTTGAGGCGACAGGACTGGAAACAGACAAAGGTAAATTTCGCACGCCGGGTCTGCGCAATGTGATCCATACTGCACCCTATCTGCACAATGGTAGTATTTCGAGCTTAGGTGAACTGATCAACCTGCTGAGTCAGGGCATGCCCCAAAAGACAGGACAACAGATCAATGGCACCTTATCGCCGCATATTCAAAATGTCCGATTAAGCAGTAAAGAACAGGAAAATATCTTGGCTTTTTTGGAGAGTTTATCCAGTGTACCAAACAAAACAGAACGACCTGTATTGCCCTAAAATAAAAAATCCCAAAGGGGATACCTTTGGGACATTTTGAGTGCTCCACAGTAGCGGAGGCATCAAAAATTAAATAAATTGGCACAAAATTAGGCTTTTATATTAAATAAAAAAGTAAAAAAGTATTAAATTTCAGATAATTATCCATTTTGTAGCGAATCAACTACAAGAATGAGGAACAAAATGCGCATTATATAATGAGTCGAATCCGCCAAATAGTTGGTCTATTAGTTGCAATAACTGCTATAACAGCTTGTCAGAACGGCAGTAAAACAACAACTTTACCCGATGAATTTATTAGTCCAAAAACAGGAACAAAAAAAGAATTGACTCTCGACTCAATCTACCTGTATGCCAAACAGCTATACCGCTGGCAGGAATCACTCCCTTCATATACCACATTTGATCCGCGGACGAAATATGCCCAAATAGAACCAGAACAAACGGCTTATGAGCGGGCACTTTTTGCCCTCAGCCAATACGCTTTGAACAAGAAAGATAGACCTTACGAATTGTCGACCATCCCCAATAAACCCAAATATTCATATTTGGAGCGTCGTCGTAACGACAAGAAAAGTAGTGGTCACATGGCCAGCATAGAAACACCCTACAGGTACGCTACACACCTGTCCTACTGGTCTGTGGGAAACAAACGGATTGCTTATGTTTACATTCCCTCCTTTCCCCAACTTCAGACAGTGAAGGCCGAACTGGATCAGCTTGCTGCCGAACTGGCTCAAAAGCAAGTTACTCATCTTATCCTCGATCTACGTCATAACGGTGGCGGTTATGTGGAGACCGCAGAATATTTAGCCAACCTCATTAGTCCAGCCAAACTGGATAAAAAAGTTATGTTCAGCGAGCAATTTCATCCGAATGTACAGCAAGGCAAAGCAAAACTACTCCTTAAACAACCCTATCTGGATGCAAATGGCAAAGTGGTCCAATACAAAGGACGCCCTGCCACACTCGCCGATGTGGATTATAGTGAAAAAGCCAATACGCATTACTTTATCAAAAAGGGACATTTCAATTCACTACAGCAGCTGTCATGCATTGTATCAGAACGCACGGCTTCGGCAAGTGAATTACTGATCAGCAGTTTCAAACCTTATATTCCGATACGCCTCATCGGTCAGCAGACTTTTGGCAAACCCGTAGGTTTTTTTTCAGTCCACATTGGAGATTTCGATGTATACCTGGCTTCATTTCTCATCCGGAATGCCAATGGCTGGTGTGATTATTTTGATGGCATACCTGTCGATCTGGCCTTAGCTCCTGTAGAAACCTCCCGCCATCCCGGGGATCCAAAGGAAGCCTGGCTTGCAGCAGCGCTAAAGGACATTACAAAAGACGAAAATCTCACAGCAATTTCATCCACGACTTATTTTCCGATGCCAGCAGACGAAAATTTGCTACTTAAAACAAACTTTAGGTTAAAGTAAGAAATTTATTGCAACTGGATTTTGTCATAATTATGTTTAAATTAAAACCATTTTTCATAGATGATAAAGCAGAAAACAGCATAAATTTGTGGAAATAAATACGAATCTTTGTATAGAATCGTTATAAATAAAAATAAGAACATGTTAAGTCAACATATCAAAGAGCAAACGCACGCAGCTCACCAAAACGTAGAAGGAACGATCGTGCGCCAATTGAAAAATATTCGTTCAGAAGCAGATTACGCAGAAGTATTAAAAGGCTTTTATGCTTATTTCCGCGCCGTAGAAGATAGCATCGCTCCTTTTGTAACCGCAGAAGTATTGCCCGATTTGGCCGAACGCCGCAACTCATCTTACATCAAAAGCGATATCGAAGCTTTGGGTGGTAACGTAGATAACTTGCCAGAAGCAAATGCTCCAGCTGTAGCAAATATACAAGAAGCACTTGCATCATTATATGTTTTGGAAGGTTCAATCATGGGTGGTCCGTATATCGTGCAGATGCTCAACAAATATGGCGTTACCAAAGGAACTTCTTTCTTCGAAGGTTATGGCGAAAATAGCCGTGAGATGTGGGCTGGATTTACAGCGATATTAAACAAATATTCAGAAGATCCTGCCACTTATGATCGCGCAGTAGAGATTGCAAACCAAACTTTTTATAACTTTGGCGAAGTATTCACTCCTATTGCCAGTGCGAACTAAAATTGGAGTGTTCGTGTTTAATCCCATAAATGGAGCAAAAAGACAACAAATCTAAATGGCTTAAGCGTGCCGGAATTGGAGCATTTCTCTTCTTTCTGGCTAAAGGACTCGTATGGCTCGCTGTATTCTTTTTCGCAGCGAAGTCCTGCAGCATATCTATTTAACACAAAAAAAGAAGCATTCCTCTATTGCACAAAAAGTGCATCAGAGGAGTGCTTCTTTTTTAGCCCAGGCTAGCCTGTGTTTTTTTACCTCTAGCGCCAATGTATTCGGGTTGTGTTCGTACTGTGTTCGGACCACCTTCGGAGCTCAACAATCTGGTGATCATTATTGACCAAATTCCGACCAGTTAATTCCTGTTCAGGGTCTGTACGATAGCTGTACAGCACCTGTACAATATCTGTATCGCATCCGAATAAGGTACGAAGCAGGTACGAACCTGCTCCATACCGCCTGCCCTCTTACCTTATACTTTTGTAACCACTGTCCGATAAAGCTCCATCCCCTCATGGCTGATAACCTGACAAGCTATTTCTTCGCTACTGATCGAGAAAGAGAAAAACCCGTATTGATCTTTCGCAAAACGACTATACGGCAGATCGGTTTTTACAGGCGTTACCTCTGATCCTGCCCCGGAGATAAACTGATGAAACTTCTTGCCTTCCACTTTTAAGTGCTGCAGCGAATGTTCATGTCCTGAAAGGTAGATATCTACTCCCTGTTTTTCAAAGATAGACTCCAAGACTTTTCGAACCGCCAGGGTATCGTAATTCGTCGTCCGCGGCCCCGCCGTATACAGGGGATGATGACCGACGACAATTTTCCAATGGGCATCCGAATTTCCCAGTAGCTGATCTAGCCAGGCCAGCTGTTTCTCGGGTTGCTGTCCCGCAACATGTGGCCCATACGCGCTGTTACTGTAAAATTCAGGAATCATCGGATTAGTATCGATAAAAGCTATCAGTACTTTTTTTCCATCCTTAAGCGCAAATGTCTTGCTGTAATAACGCGCAGGCATCTTCCAACGTCTGCTGATCGTACTATAACGTACCTGTGCATCGGGATCTGATTTATAATCGTGGTTTCCCAAAATGGGATACCAGTCCCATTGCAGCGAAAATGCGGTATAGATATTTTCAAACGAATAATGCCACAGGGGATCATGTTCACTGACCACTCCGGAAGGGTAAAAATTATCACCGGTAGAAATGATAAAGTCATTGGGATGCTGATCGGCCCATTGACCCATCTGCCCCGCTACAGCCAACTGATGGTCGGCACCATTGCGGCCCCAGTCGCCTACAGCCATAAAATGGAGATCATAGGCATCTCTGGGTTTCAAAAGCAGTTGTATATCTTCGCTTTCAAGTTGCGTAGGTTTTGTCAGACCGAAACTACTGAGCGTAATTCCGCCCAGGCCGGCTGTAATCGCCGTGCCCAGGGAATTTTTCATAAAAGTTCTGCGTTTCATCAATAGATTTTAATAACCAGGATTCTGTTGCCAGTGGGTGTTTACGTTTAATACAGTTGTTGGTACAGGGAAAATACGACGGAACTTCTCGCTCATGCCGGCAGGATACAGCGATCGGAATCCCCAGTTATCTTCAAATTTTCCGTAACGGATCAGGTCATTTCTACGCCAGGACTCATCAGCAAACTCACGTGCCCGCTCATCCAACACATCCTGTAGACTTGGGGAAGCCGTGAGTACAGGTGCATTAACATAGGCTCGGATCTGATTAACCAAAGATTGTGCGGTCTGACCATTGGTCGAAGTAGCCCCACGGAGTATAGCCTCCGCTTTCATCAACAGGATATCGGCATAGCGAAATACCGGTACATCATTGCTCTGATTACGCTGATTGGCTGATGTAACGGCTACGTCCATATAAAACTTAATGGATCTGTACCCCATTGAGCGTCCCTTTTGGTCGTTACCTACATTCAGCGTGGCCGCACCATCCGAACGCAAAGTAATTTCTTTAGTGGTCTCCAGTTGCCAATCAAACTGCGCATCTGCATCCGCAGCATTATAATCCTGATCTATGCCGCGTTTGGAAGTTCTGATCAGAAAAGGACGAGTCTTATCTTCTGTATAATTTGACCAATAATATTGCTTACCGCCGATGTATGAGGCATTTCTTTCGTCGCCTGCCAGATTAAATTTCTCCAAATAGCTTGGTAATACACGAAAAGTCCCCCCAACACTTTGAGGCAATGTTGCAAACTGATTTTGGGCACTTCGATGTATCCAGAAGCGCGAATAAGTCATACCCTGCTGTTTTTCACGATCATAGGGTATGGCAAATATAAAATCCTTTACCTGATAACCATTATCGGGGCGAAACTTGGCCATAAACTTGTGGCTTGTCAGGTTAAACTGTCCTGAGGAAATAATCTGGTCGCACATCGCAACCACATCATTTAATTTTTCATTTTGTGCACTTGGATTGTAATTGACTACGTCAGTAGCCGTATAAACAGCCCAGTTGAGATACAACTTAGCCAGCAATGCTTCGGCCATATATTTCGTTGCTTTTCCATAGGTTGCTATAGAAACTGTGGTAGGTAACAAATCCTTCACAGCAAGCAATTCGGTCTCAATAAAACGGCAAATTTCAGCACGGCTTGAACGTGCGGGGACAGCATCAACAGGCTCCGTGATCAACGGTGCGGCGCCAAAATTATCCATCAGTATAAAATAATAATAAGCACGGATTGCGCGGGCAGGTGCAGTCAACTTTTCTTTATCTTCCCCGAATAATGCAATGGCATTATTGGCTAAGGTGATTCCAGTGGAAGCATCGTTCCAGATACTTGGTAAGAGGCCGTTGTCTGCGTTCCAATTGTGCAGATGGAATTCGCGGTATCGACCGCCATCAAACCAGTCTGTCCCCATGGAAACACTCACTGCCTCATCCGCCGAGAGTGTTTGGGCCATCCAATGATCGCGCCCCATTGCGCCACGATAGGCGGCATATACATCGGCAAGAATTGCCTCGGCTGCACGTTCCGAATCCGGAAATTCCGTCAGCTGTGATTTTATATCAACATCCAGATCGGTACAAGATCCCAGCGAAAAACTCAATGCTGATAAGGTTAATAAACGAATTAATAGTGTTGGTTTCATATAAATTATTTCTTGTTCTATAGGCCATGTGGCATGCTCCATTTATGTCAACAGGATTGTTTCGATAAGAAGTTTTCCATCCCACAGGTCTGTCTTATAAATTAAAGTTAAGGCCAAACATAAACGTTCGCGTCCGTGGGTAGGTCTGGCGGTTATCAATTCCCGGAGTCAGGCCTCCCAAGCCCACCTCGGGATCAATACCTTTATATTTCGTCAGTACAAATACGTTGTTCATCGTTGCATATACTCTTAGGTTTTTAATCGGTATATTTTTCATCGGTATCGTATAAGCCAACGTAACATAAGCCAAGCGCAGATAGCTTCCATTCTCCAGGTAACGATCGGATAGGTAATGTGCATTGATATCCGTCATGCGCTCGGTTTCCACAACGCTGGCAAGCACGTTTTTCTGCCCAGCATTACCAACAACATTTGAATGGCGCGCCCGGGTAGCGTTCATAATTTTCTGTCCAAAAGCACCTTGGAACATTCCGTTTAAAGAAAAATTCTTATACGAAAAACTATTGTTCCAACCCAGTGTCAACTTGGGCTGTGGACTTCCCGTCACAGCCTGATCTTTCTTCTGTGGCGTTGTGGTTGTTTCGCCTGTACGCTCGCCCGTTTTCTCATCTCGGGTATAGAATACCGACACACCTTCATCGTTGTAGCCTGCCCATTCCCAGGTATAGAACTGACCTATAGGTGCTCCCGGTGTCAGCCTCTGCTGAAAAACATTGGTCTGTCCTGCCCCACCCAGATCCGACAATTCGATATAATCCTGCGTAAACTGCTCGTTGGCAATGCTCACCACCTTATTGGTGTTGTGTGATAGCACCAATCCGGTATTCCATTTGAAATACTCTTTATCAATGGCCTTTGCATTCAGACTCAGTTCAATCCCCTTGTTCTCTATTTCACCAACATTGGCAGTCAGCGTTGGATAAATATATTTCGATTTGCTTACCTGATAATCATAAATCAGGTCACTCGTTTTCTTTTTATAGACCTCCAAAGAACCTGTCAGGCGATTTTTCAGAAACCCGAAATCCAGGCCTAGATTAATCATACTGGTCGTTTCCCATTTGAGGTTCGGATTGCTATTGCGCAGCACCATCAAAGTACGTAATGGGCTTACCTGACCATCGGCACTTACATAATCGAAAAACTTGGATGAGGCACCACGTACAGACTGCGCGGTAAACGCGTCAAAGCCCAATGAGTTGCCACTCACCCCGAAACCCGCACGCAACTTTAAGTCATCAAAAATTCCGGTTTCACGGATGAATGATTCCTCCGAAAGGCGCCACGCCGCAGACACCGAAGGGAATGTCGCCCAACGATTGTTGGTTCCGAAAGCCGAGGAACCGTCGCGTCTTACCGTCGCCTGTAGGAGATACTTGTTATTATAGGCATAATTCACACGACCATAAACAGATATCATACGCAAGGTGGAAAGATAATAGTTCCCAAAGCCCAACAAATCAACTACATTGGCCATACCCGGATTATAATAACTCAAATTATCACTGTAATAATCGGAAGTCGTCAATTGAAAGCCATCGTTATTGTTGTTCTCTTCCCATGAATAACCTGCCAGTGCAGCTACCTTATGTTTTCCGGCGAATGTCTTTTCATAACTCAGGTTCATTTCCATCACTTTCCGTTCATCTTCTACAGCTGCACGGATAGATTTGCCATTCTGACCACGTGCTGCCATCGAAAACATGGAATAGTACTGTGCATTGTTAAACTGCCTATTTTGCAGCGAAAGGTCAATATTATAGGTCAACCCGGGCAAGATCTCATAGCCCAGTTTTGCATGCGCCTGGAGCACCTTAGTTTTAGAAAAATTTGTATTCTCTTCAATTAAAGAAAGTGGATTGGCATATTGCGAACGGTCGGCTTTTTCAAACCAGGAACCATCGGTATTTCGGACCGGCGATACAGGCAGGTAATAATACATCGCATCATAAACGCTGAGTCCCTGATCCAAAGCAAGCACATCATTCTGCTTGGTGATACTTGCGTTGATATTGAAAGAAGCCGTCAGCCGATCATTCAGCGCCTTGGTCTGCAAAAACGCTCGAGCAATCTGCCGCCCCATATCAGTCCCTTTGATAACGCCATTGTTTTTGATGGTATTGAGACTGATGCTATACTGTGTTTTTTCTGCACCTCCAAGAATGGATATATTATGGTTGTTCGATATCCCTGTCCGCTCAACAGCTCTTTGCCAATCGGTATCTGCCCCCAAGTCGTCCGTTGGTTCCATCGAAAATCCATTATCATTGACATAAGACCGGTATTGCGCCGCATTCATCATCTCATAGTGCTTAGCCACTTTATCGATCGCCAGATAGCCGTTGTAATTGATATTGGTCTGCCCTGATTTTCCACGCTTCGTTGTAACGATAATAACGCCATTGGCCGCTTTTGAACCATAAATTGCGGTCGCTGAGGCATCGCGAAGCACGTCAATAGAGGCAATATCATCGGGCGCTACCAAAGCCAGCGAAGCGCCCGGGACCCCATCGATCACATAGTAGGGTTCCATCGCTTCACCACTACGTAACGTTGAAGCTCCCCGGAGGCTAACGGAAGGCGTCGCATTGGGATTACTGTTATTGCTCGAAATCGTCAGGCCGGCAACTTTCCCCTGCAGCATCTGTGCTGGTGAAGTAAATACACCGACGTTCGCATCTTCTGCTTTGATGGTACTGATGGAACTCGTCAGATCCTTTCTGGATACACGGCCGTAACCAATGACGACCTCATCCAGTTTAACGGCACTCTGCTGAAGCTTCACACTCAACGACAAAGGCTTTCTTGCTTCAACGACATAACCCGATAATGTATCGGACTGAAATCCTACCGCCGAAAACACAAATCGATACCCTGCATGTTCTACTAAATTCTGAAAATGGAATAGCCCCTGGCTATTCGTACTGGTGGTCACACTTGGACCTCCATTATCCTGAATGGCCTTAACGCTGACTCCAGGGAGAAACTCGCCCTTTTCATTTTGTACAGCCCCTTTTACTTGTTGCTGCTGCGCATGTACATGGGTAAGTCCAGCGGAAAGCAACGCAAAAATAAGCAGGTTCTTTTTTTGTGGATTTTTCTTGTTGAGCATATCTGTTAGTTGTTTAGATGTTCAGTAATTGTATTTTCCTGTTTGTATAGCGTATAACTTCCATCCGCATTGGCGACAAAGCGCAATTCATTGATCAAGCAGATTGTTGTCAAGATATCCTTCAATGAATCGTGATGTACATCAATCTCACCTGTATAATGGATGGCGGAAATACCCTTGTCACCCAAATGGATCTGTTTTTTAAATGCTGTTTCTAACGCCTTTAGCACATCAGGCATCGGTGTATTTTTCAGATTTAACAAATCTGGGGCAGCCAGACCTGGCGTGTTCAATGGCTGTTTTTTATTGACGGCTTCAATTCTTGTTGCACCTCGTGAATCAACCGTCAGCTTTTGGCCCGGGTCAGCTAAAAAAATCTGTTTGAAACCGTTTGTAAGGGAGGATACAAGCACCTTACCTGTATGTAATGCCACAGTCACAGCCTGACGCTTCAATTTGGTATTAATGGTAAAGGATGTACCAAGCGCCGTTGTTTTAGTCCCGCTGGCAAACACCGAAAATGGGCGTTTCGGATCCGATGCTACATCAAAGTAGGCTTTACCGCTAAGTTCAATATCACGGGCATTGGCAACAAAATTTTTCACATAGCGAATATGGCTTTGTGCGAACAACCGCACATGGGATCCATCGGGTAGATCCAGCGTTATACTATAGGGATTTTTATTTTCTATTGAAGTCCAGGCTGTATCTTGATGCGCTATAACAGGTTTAGCTGCAGACCGCTGAGCATCTGGCTGTACAACTGAATCTTTTGTCCACCAGGTAACAAAATGGAAGGAAAAGAAAAAGAGAACTGCAGCTGCGGCACTGTATCGCAGTAGCTTTACCAAACGATATCGATGTAATGCCTTTCGATCCTGCGCTTTTTCCTGATTTTGAATGGCAGTCTGTATAAGCGTTTTCATCGTTTCAGTAGGCACAGGCTCCTCCATTGCTGTGCTATCAAATTTATCCCAATCTTCGTCCTTGAAAAGTTCGTTCACGAGGAAGGGCATTTTCCAGATCTTCTTTTTGATCTGATGCTGCTTTTTATCATGCTTCATACTCCTATTACGCAGGCCAGCACGACATCCCTTAGTTCTTAACAATTATTTAATAAAGGTCGCCGATACTTAATATAAAGGACTTATAGCATAATGGAATAGAGATGTTGTTTGAGTTGAAGAAGTGCTTTACTGATATGCTGTTCCACGGTTTTTGTGGAAATTGAAAATTGAGCGGCAATCTCTTTATGGGAAAGACCTTCTTTACGGCTCAGTTCAAAGACCTTCCGACGCATCGTCGGCATATTCTGGATATCTTTTTCCATCATACGCAAAAGGTCTTTATTTTCAATTGCCCGGATCAGACTATCGGTAAAAGGTGTCACTGCTGTCTGCCCTTCGTATTTGAAACGTGTAGCCTCCTTGCGCAGCAGATCGATCATGACTTGCCGCGCCATACCGAAAAGCTGCAACAGAATACTGACCTGCTCGTCGAGCTTCTCTCTTTGGTTCCAGAGTTTGATAAAGGTCAGCTGCGTTACCTCCTCTGCAATATAATCCGATTGCGTACGCTTGAGTACAAAACCGTAAATCTGTCGATGGTACTTTTCGTATACGAGATTGAAGCTTTTCTGATTGGAAGATTTGATAGGCTGAATGTGTTCCATTGCGCTGTCAAAAATAAAAGCACAAGGTTTCCTCAGTATTAAGTTAAGATCAATATTAAATTAAACAAATTGAATATATAACCTCTTCAATTAGCAGAATTCATTTCTAATTGTACAAATTTTATTATAAAACAAGCAGAAAACTCCCTATAATTGCAGTCGGGAATATTTCATTTCATAGTGAAATCCCCAACCAGACATGACCATAACCGGTAAAACGTTACGCTATCAGCAACATGTCTTATCAATAATTATATGAAATAACGATACGATGAAAAGGAATATCTTTTTTATATTAATATGCTTTGCATTCATGGTTAACCTTGCCATCTGCCAAGAAAAGGACGTCGATTTTAGCAAAGCCTATATTGCCCAAAACGACGGTAAGACAACTGTTGAAATTAATGAGGCACAGGAACTCATCTATATTATCTTTGCGATAACTGACTTTGGTAAGGAAAATCCAAACATGACCAAGCAGAATACGGCGTATTTTGAAGAGGTCAAAGCGCATTTTACTCCATTTTCCAATCTCCCTATCGTAAAGAAATTTGACCAGCAGCTGCGAGAGAATCTAACCAACTATTTCCTCTTAGCGGCCAATGTATATGGCTTTAAGTTCAAAAACGACCAATTAGTACCTACAAACATCTATATTTTTCCAGCAAGAGGAGTTGGAAATTATCAGGTGAAATCTAATCCTATACCCGCTTACAAAAACGACCTGGAAGAATTCGCCAGACAGAGCGGATACCGGGCATTCTACAAAGAGCATCAAGGCTATTACGACAGCCTTCGTACAGCATATCAGGAGTATGCTTCCATTGCCGAGCAAAAAGAATGGTTAGAAAAGAAATTCGATTATACAATCAATAGCTATCGTGTATTGACTTCCCCCCTGATTGCCGGGATGAATGCGACCCACACCTTCAAGTACAAAGGTTTCAAAGAAATTTTGCTTTTTTTACCCACCCTCCGCGAAGACGAATCCTGGAGCCCCAAATTCAAAAAAGCACTCAATACACGCATTATTTTTACGGAGATAGACCACAACTACGTAGGTCCATTGAGCGAAAAAAACAAAAAACAGATTGATACAATATTCAATAATAGGGACTTATGGGTCGATACAGAAAACAAAAGTACAGTTCATTATCCAAGTCCGGTAAAAGTATTTGATGAGTATTTAACCTGGGGACTTTTCATCTTATATTGTTACGATAAGTTTGGAGATGATCATGATCTTTTTGGCCAAATTGTTGAAAACGTCAACGATATGATGGTCAATAAAAAAGGATTTCCCAAAGCAGATGAATTTAACGCCGAATTGTTCCGCCTGTATAAAGACAATAACCCGAAAGATATTCAGAGCTTATACAAGCCACTGCTGGACTGGTGTGAGAAAGAAAATTAGTGCCATCCCGATAATATTTAGTAAATTAAAGCTGAGAAGGAAATAAGCCGCTAGAAATGTGAATGTATACGACCATAAGGAATTAGCATAGCACAAGGGGATGATCGTCGAAATATATTTAAACACAATACGTACGGAGAAAGAATTATGAACATTAGATTTATCGGTTCTGGCAGTTATATTCCACCCCATAAAATAACCAACGCAGACTTCGCCGACCATCTTTTTTTGGATGAAAATAGGCTGCCGTTCAAGGAGCCTGCTTCTGTCATTGAAAAATTTAAGGCAATCACTGGCATTGAGGAACGTCGCTACGCCGATCCTGACCAAGTGGCTTCAGACCTTGCTTTCCTAGCTGGTCAACTTGCCATTGAAGACGCAGGTATAGCTGCGGAAACATTGGACTATATTATTGTCGCACATAATTATGGCGATGTGCAAGCTGGCAAAATCCAATCGGATACTGTACCAAGTTTAGCAAGCAGGGTGAAGAAAAAACTCGGGATCAGCAATCCAAAATGTGTGGCTTATGATCTACTATTTGGTTGTCCGGGTTGGAACGAAGGCGTGTTGCACGCCAACGCTTTCATAAAATCAGGTATGGCAAAGCGCTGTATGGTCATTGGCGCAGAAACGCTTTCCCGTGTTATAGATCCTTTTGACAGAGATTCGATGATCTATGCGGATGGCGCTGGCGCTGTAATCATCGAAGCCACCACGTCAGAGCAAGGGCTCCTATCGCATGAAAGCGCAACTTATGCGCTTGAGGAAGCGAACTATATCAATTTCGGAAGCTCTTATCAACAAGAGCAGGACCCTGATATACGGTATATTAAAATGAAAGGACGCAAAATCTATGAGTTTGCACTCAGCAAAGTTCCTTTAGCCATGCAGGCTTGCCTTCAAAAAGCGGATATCGATATCACGGCAATCAAAAAAATACTGATCCACCAGGCCAACGAGAAAATGGACGAAGCCATTCTGATGAGATTCTATGCACTATACGGTACAGTACCCCCGCCCGATATTATGCCAATGACCATACATACATTAGGAAATAGCAGCGTGGCAACCATTCCTACCCTCTATGATCTCATTGCTCGTGGTCAGATAGACAATCAATCCCTACACGGAGGCGATATCATCCTATTTGCGTCTGTTGGCGCTGGCATGAATATCAATGCTTTTACCTATCGGGTCTAACGTAATTTTGCGACTATATCGTGCAGCTATTAAGCTAATACAGAGCCTAGATGGGATTTATTTTATAAAAAATAACAAAACACTGTATATATCAATATTTTATACTTAAATTTGTATTATAATCGGCTCCGCCTTTGCTTATCTGAAATCGTCAAGTTATACTTACAACTCAGTTTTCGCATTTTCAGAAGCTTTTTTGTTAGCAAAACGGAGGTAAAGACCTTTTTGGACTTGAGTCAATTCAAGATCATCAAAATCAGATCCTATTTCTTGCAAAAAATCGATTAGCTATTGTTGATATTCATTTGTCACAATAATGTAGTACAGATTACTTTAATATAATTTATAAAACAATGCAAGAAGGAACTATTAAATTCTTCAACCAAACAAAAGGTTTTGGTTTTATCACGCCTGCTGGTGGTGGAGACGACATTTTCGTACACGTATCTGGTTTAATCAACGAAGTACGCGAAAATGACAGTGTAACATTTGATGTAGAAAACGGTAAAAAAGGCGTTAATGCAGTTAACGTACGTATCGCATAATTAAGTAAACACACAAGAGGATAATTTATTTATCTTCTTGCGAAGTGTAACGGGCAGCCGTTACACTTTTTTTTATCCATTCCATACCGAAGTAACGCCAAAAACCAGACGATCTATCGGTCCGGCATATGGAAGACTTTTACAATCCAGCCAACATCACTTCTTCCTGTCGCAGAAAATATGGACTGCTATCTTTGAATCTCCCACGCTTCCTGGAATACTTTCTGATGATATCAGCAACAATATCATCGGTGAGTTCATGTCCCTCTAACGTCGGAAAACCCTCCCAGCGTACAATGCCATCCGGATCTACTAAAATACAGTGTGGGATTCCCTGTACTTCGAGCTGTTTCTTCAACTTCGCTTTCGTATCGATCGCTGAGAAATAATCTATTTTAATCTCCTTCGCCTTTTTAATGACCTCTGCTTTTTCATCCGAAAGGCCTATGATCACGAGTTTATCACCATACTTCTTATGCCATTCATTGAGTTCGGGAATTACTTTCCGGCAGGGTCCACACCAAGTAGCCCAAAAATCAATAAGGATAAACTTACCCTTTGTATCAGGCACATCTGTGAGCCACTGCTCAACCTCAAGTTTTGGCGCCTTTTGATTCAAAATTGATTTTGCCCACAATTTCTTATTGTTGTTGCTTTCCTGCGTATGACCGATTACATAGATCAGGCAAAGCGCAAATAATAAGAAAGCTTTTAGGATAACTTTTACATTCATAAAACAGCTTGTTTAGTTCCCCTAATTTATGGATTTTTTTCCACAATCATTTCATCCTTTCATCCCACACATCGACTTTTCAAAGACACCTTAGCGGCCTTTATAAGGCAAAACAAAACCTATACTTTTAATTGACATAAAACGCACAATACACTGTATATAAACACTTAGTATATTTATTAAAAACACAAAACCTCCAACTTACTTGTTGTACGGCTCATGATTTTCCGAATGGAGCCATACCGACATCCTTATAAAATAACAGCACACCATCGACATTTTTACCACGAAAACAATACCCTAATCCCTCCTAACAAAAGCTAAATTGGGGCGCTCAGCATACAAAAACAACAAAGTGGGCCTCACCTTTATCCTATTCGTCAAGATAATGCACAAGTTGACCGCATTCTCCTGTAGAAAAGTGTAGGATACCCCTATTTACAGATTCCGCTTTTTAGAATTACAATAACTTTGTAGGGCCTATTGAGCACCTAAGTATGCAGCTGCCAAACTGACACATCATCAAAAACAACAAAACATAAATCTATATTAATAAGATATTTATATAATCTAATATAAACAGATAATTAAATATCATAATCTTTATAACACATCAACTTCACCCATCGGATACCATCCATCTGTAGTTCGCCCTGCGATGGCAATATGAACTTTTGCCTGGCACCCCCTCATCTTTCCACTTCTGCATAACCCAGCAGACCTCCAGACTTATTGGAGCCTTTCTCCAGGCGTCCTGTATACCGAAACCAACAATTCCCTGTGGATAATAGTCATACATATGGGACCAGTTATCGTCAAAACCGCCCAAATCACCCAAACAATCAATACACCAGCCCACAGGTCTTTTTGAAAGGGTATATTGTTGGGTTTTACGATCGGTCAGTAAGGTGATTAACGGGGTTTCCATAAAGTTGTCGGTGTATGCATCGACCAGGCTTTCGCGCGTAGCCTTGGATAGCTTATCTTCTTGTTCTCCGAAGTAAACTATTTTTAGTATTTCTATTTTTGATAAGTTAAGATGAATGCCCTTTATAATCAGATGGCGAAAAACCCGTGATGTTTTTAAAGAATGTAGAAAATGCCGATAAAGATTCAAACCCCAAATGAAATGCAATCTGCTTTATACTTTTATCTGAAAATTTTAAGAGCCCCTTGGCCTCTTGTATTATTCGCTGATAAATTACGTTGGAAGCAGTAATATGGAGGTGTTTTCTGCACAGAATATTCAGATAATTACTCGTTACATGTAATCTCTCCGCATACCAAGTCACTCGTTTATGGGCAGCGAAATTTACATTGACAAGATCCCAAAAAGAGTCAATAATTACATTTGAAGTTCCAAGAAGATTTTCCTTTAAATAATCTCCAGCTTCCTTTTTTATCAAAGAAACTAGAATATCGATTCTTAAGCGCACTATTTCGTTCCACTTTCCATCCGATTCTTGCGCCAAGAGATCGCGTTGGATATTTTTCATTTCATTGAATATGACCTCAAATAAAGCTGTACTGAGTTTAAAAACGGGGTGCAAATTGTGACGAATGAAATAAATCTCACTAAGACTGGAGAAAGTTTCGAATACTTTCTTTCCCACGACAATTTTCTGCGCATTCGTTTCCGGACCGGTAATCCAGTGGTGATGCTGCCCTGGAAATAAAAAATGAAGCTGGTTCCCCTTGATCGGATATTCCGCAGCGTCAATGTAATGCGTACCACTTCCCTCAGAAAATAACACCATCAAAAAGTAAGTGCATTTTGTTGTCTTATTATATTCCTCGGTACCAATTATTTCTTTGTAAAACACCCCCTCTTCCGTGAGCGTAATTGGCAGTTTTTCTGTTTTCATTAAAGGTAAAATTAAAGTAAGTCTAAGTGTTTGCAATCAGCTAAAACACCACTATTATGTAGTCTCACTAGACTATTTTAGGTAGTCTCACTAGGATTATTTCTGCAATTTAAATACCAATTATATTGCTCCTAGCGTACAGGTATCTCCTCTTTCTCCCGAAAAGCACCTAAAAATTCGCTATTATATCACTATTTTCTCATTCCACATTATAGTCACAACCAGTCATCTCAATAAACTGATCCTAACTAACTGAGTCAATATTTTGCACAGACTGTAAAATTGAAGGGATAAAAATAGGGGTAAATTCCAATTTTTCAAACGCGGAAATATTAGCAACAAAATCGTAATACCATTGATCAGTATTGAATTGATGGTTGGTTAAAGATAAAAGTTTCGATTTACAGTATAGAAACGACCTTTTTCAACACAAAAACTGTAACCAACTCATTTACTGAACAAAACAAAGGTTCACCATCCGATATTTTTTAGATCGTAAGACAAGACATTGGCTGCATAAAATAAATACTGAACCTAAGATGAAAGGCAAGATGTTCAATTTTAGGCGTTATTCAGTTATAATTTTATAAAGTGATTTAATAATTATATAAAACGTTTTTTACATCAAATCTGTATCAGGCTCTTAGGGTCATCCTATCATAGCCATAATTTCTTTCTATTCGGCATTTAGCGATAGAAAAGCAACATCGAAACCGATATTGCCATCATAAGTATTGACCTGGGATATTGTCCGCTTATTATAGTGGAGATTACATACAAAAGGCCAAGAAATTATCTTGGCCCGATGCAACATATTATTTGGGGTGTTTTCGTAGCCCTATATAGCAAAAATACTGCCGAAATTACAAAATCACGCCCATTAGCTTATTTTTTCTAAAGAGTTTATGCTGCAGAAAAATAAAAAACGGCTAAAATCACTTATTCCGCGGCAACTGGGCAAGTACAGCTTTCATTTCAGGAGAATTTATAGCTCCCTGGAATAACAGATTGTCCTTTATCCTAAAATCCAAGTTAGGTATTCCCTTCCAGCCTGTAGCCACAGGGTCCACAAATAGAGGCGGATAAGGAAATACTTATTCGGCGTGGTTTACAACAGCAAACCGAAGTGTTCCTTGAGCGCTGTACGTGCAGCATGATATCCGCACATGCCATGCACCCCACCACCCGGAGGAGTCGATGATGAACAGAGATAAATCGTGTCGACCGAGGTTCGGTACGGATTTAGGGCCAAAATGGGCCTACTGTACAGCTGCGAAATATCCATAATACCGCCATTGATATCACCACCGATGTAATTTGGGTTGTACTCTTCGAGCTCCATGGGAGAAAAGGTATGCTTGGCCAAAATGGTTTCTTTAAAACCCGGCGCAAAGCGCTCAATCTGATTTTCGATCGCTTCGGTATAATCGACCTTACTCCCATTAGGGACATGGCAGTACGCCCATCCTGTATGCTTGCCTTCGGGAGCACGACTGGGATCGAACGCACTCTGTTGCGCAAACAGCACAAAAGGCTTATCCACTTGCTTTCCGAGATGGCTCAACCGCTCGCTTTCGGCAATTTCGGCGTAGGTATTTCCCAAATGTACTGTAGCGGCCTGCTGACAGCGCAGATCTTTAAAAGGCGTCTTTTCTGATAATGCCCAATCGACTTTAAATACCCCCATTCCCTGCCTAAAGCCTTCGAGGCGTCTGCGGTAGCCGCTAGCAAGACCTATACCTTTGAGCTGCAACAACTGCCGGGGTGTGATATCACAGAGTAGGACTTTATGGGATGGTAGATCGCGAACATCCTCTACCCAAAAGCCCGTTTGGATCTCACCGCCCAACGATTGATAATAGCCTAACAGCGCATTGGCAATGGATTGCGAGCCGCCAATCGGTATCTGCCAGCCATATTTGTTGCCTACCGCCGCTAGCACAATGGCAATTGCAGAAGTTGTCCAGTTGTTTAGGGGCTGAATTCCATGGGCTGCCATCCCGGCCCATAAAGCCTGTGCCTGCACGGAAGTAAAGCGCTTTGCTGTCCAGCTTGCCGGCTGAAGTGCATCCAGCCCAAACGAGGCTAAAGACAAAGGATGCTTCGGAAAGGATAATGGCCCCATAATATCGGCCGCAAGGCCCTCCCAATGTGTCACGACCTTTTCAACCAGCTTACGATAACTTTCGCCATCCACCCCCAACCCCTCTACCGTTTCGGCAAGACTATGGTAAAGAATTCCCGTTTCCCCTTCGTCCAAAGGGTGTGCCGCCGCATACTCAGGCTTAACAAAAGATAGCCCAAATGCTTCCAAAGGTAAACTCCTGAAAAATGGCGATGCCATAGCCATGGGATGAATCGCCGAACAGACATCATGTTTGAAGCCCGGAATTGTAAGTTCCTTGGTTCGCATTCCCCCACCGATTGTATCGGCACCTTCAATCAGCAGCGTGCTCAGCCCCTGCTGCTGAAAGGTAATGGCTGCAGCCAGTCCATTTGGTCCCGAACCAATAATAATTGCATCAAATTTTCGCATAAGCTGGTTTTTAATCACTCCTAGTCGCAGCCTGTATTGGGTTGTTCCTTTTTTGAACGCTTTGACGAAGTAGAATCGGACAACGATTTGCTATTATCCTTTTTCTTACCTGCAGATCCGCAGGAGACTGTAAATGTCGTTAAAACAAACGCTAAAAGTCCAAGATTGATTATTTTTTTCATATGTTATCCATTTAATTTTCGATGATGTTGATGTCGTGTGGTCTTATATCGTGTGTTCATCCAAAAAATATGCGCGATACCGTTGCTTTAGCTCCTTTCGCTGTATACTATCAAGCTTGATTTTCGGATCGGTCTGTGAAACGACCGTAGAAACAACCTTATGCACGCCTTTACCTTTTTCAATAAATAATACCGTCGGCGAAGAAATCCGTTTAATGGAATCAATCCCCACAGCTGTATAAGGATTTAGGACATCGTGAAATTTTGCCAATATAGCTTCATACCCCGGGCTCCCGACCTTGGTCGTGATCACTTTGTCGTCCTTATCTTTCTCCTTAAGATCCCGGATATCGTGAATATTGAGGTAATAAATAGCCGCCTTTTCTTCCTGGGCAAATTCCAGCAGCGGCGTTATGGCATTCCGAAACCAGGGACAGCTGGGCCATCCAAAAAGGACAATACCGTTTTCAAGCTCCAGCACATCCTGTTCGGTCGCATAGACGATCCGCGGATTGTCGGGAATTTGTACCGGCACTTTGTTCGTTTTATTCAGGCTTTCAAGTTCCTGTTTAAAGCGAACTCCTTCTTGCTTTTTAAACGAAACCTGACTATTTTTTACGGCTTCCTTCGTATCCTGCCTGGATTGGCAGTTAGTCACATTGAGCAACACCGCTACCGCTAATAACATGCTAGCCAATAATTTTAAATCTTTCATATCATTTATGCATTTAAGTGTAATCCTCTTGTTAATTGACCGATTGCTTGTAGCTTTTAATATGTTCACCGATATCCCAGACCTGCGCTTTTGGCACCCATTCACTGATGAGGCTGCTTGCAATGGCCGAGCGATAACCCGAAGCGCAGTGCACCACGATAGGTTTATCCACTGGTAGCTCGGCAATATGCGCCTTCAATTCGGCCAGCGGAATATTATGTGCCCCTTTGAATACAGGCTCAGTCTTAGCTTCCTCGACCGTACGTACATCCACTATAAAATATTGATCTTGCGCCCTATCAAAAGCGGTCTGGTCAAAAGCTGTCGAAGGCTGCCCCGCGAAATCCCCATACAACACGATACCTTTAACAAACTGCTCATAGCCAATTTTGGCCAGCTTTTCGAGCTGCACCTGCCCCTGTTCTTTGGTGTCTACGGCGAGATAAAAACCGTCTTTCGGTTCAATAAAAGTTCCTACCCAAGATTCTGACTTGCTACGTTCGGGAATATTAATGGCCTCCGGAAAATGTGACGCCCTAAATTCTGAAGCGGGGCGGGTATCGAGGACAGTGCTCAGTGTATGGGGCAGCGCTGCTGCCGAAACCACTGAAATACCCGACAAAGAAGCCAATAATGGCTTTGCTCCCCGACGATTCAATTCTACATTATAAGGGAAATAGATCGGTACAGGCGGACGATCTGCTAGAATCTGCTTGACAAACTCTTCTTCCGATTTTTGCTGAAAGGCCAAGTTGTGGGTTCTTTCAGCGCCAATGGTACTTTGCTTAGCACCCTTTATTGCATTTCCGCAAAGTGATCCAGCGCCATGTGCCGGATACAAAAGCACCTGATTGCCTAACGTTGCATAGATATCATGAACGGTATGGTAGAGCTGCCGCGCCAGTTTTTCGCGCTGCGTAGCCTGTTCTCCCGAGTACTCGCGCAGATCGGGCCTTCCAACTCCACCAATCAATACCGCATCCCCCGAAAAGATCGCCACATCGCGACCATTTTCTTTTAACAAAACAGATATGCTATCTGGTGAATGTCCGGCTGTATTGATGGCATGCAACACAATTTGGTCCGAAATCTTTAAGGTATCGCCATCGTCAAAAGTATGGTGGGGATAGGTCGCACGGACAAGCTTGCTGACATAAACCGGAACTTTCAGATCCTGATGGATCTCCAGATGGGAACTCACAAAATCAGCATGCGGATGTGTTTCCACAACCGCAATAATTTTCGCTCCCTGCTCCTTTGCATAAGCGTAATAGGGCCTTGGATCGCGGGCCGGGTCAACAAGAACAATTTTCTTGTCGGCCAAGATCGCATAGGAAAACTGTGCCAGGCCTTCATCTTCAAACTGCCTGATGCTGTAGCCATTCGCAAAATTATTGGTATTTCCAAAACAGGATACGCCCTGACCTGCCGAAGCAAGGGTAAAAAGGACAGCTGAACGGTGGATAAATGATCTTCTATTCATAACATTCTTTCTTTAAGACAATTAGTAGGCAAAGAGTGTATTTTTCATATACCATTCTTTACCGGTGAGATAGGATTCTTTGACCCTATTGAGGGTAATTTCGAGGTTATTGCCACTGGCATCCAGCCCTTTGAGTTTGATCTGTTCTGCTGTTGGTCGTTCGTAAGCCCATTTCAGCACATGCAGGCTATCGCCCTGCGCTTTTCCATACAGGGCTTTCAGTCCCACATCTAGTTTTTTATCTAGTTTTTTACGTTGTTCCTTACTAAATTTCTGATTTTTATCGATCAGATACAGTGCATGTTCTGTCGAGTCTATTTCATAGTAGAGGTAGTTCTTCCCTCCGGCCCGACCTGTAAACTCGTAAGTTTTGAGCACATCATTTAAGGACGGGGTACCATTGCCAAGATCGATCGAATTGGCTTTGTTAACCTTGTACACCAAGGTCGAATAACGCTCAAAAAATGCCTCATGCCAACGTACTGAATCGGCAGGTGAATAAGCCTGAGACTTTCCATTCAGCAGAAAACTCGAAACTTCATAATGTCCTGCAGCTTTTGCCAGCCCAGGAAGTACAGGTTCCTTTAGACGCCCTTCATCGTAGAATCGCTCATAGCGATAAAAGCCGTAAACGAAAATAAACAGGACCACAATGGTCGCCTTTAGGCCAAAATAAAATGGCTTATTCCACTTCCTGACAAACTTGGGCACATAGTAATAGGTGCTTACTGGTTCGCGCAGGATAAAAAGCTTCCAGATCGCAGGCAGATACTGCAGCAATAGAAAAAGGGAAAGCAATACAAAATATGAACTGTATACATGAACTGCTCCATCGTAGGCAATATTGGCGTGGGCAATGTTAAAGAGGACTCCAGCATTGATAATGGCTCCTATTACGACCGTGGGCCGAAAGAAGAGCAGGCTTCCCGCCGCTATCTCCAAAAAGCCTAAAAAGATCTCATATTTATAGGATACACCGACGATTTGCCAATACAACTTAAAGGGGGCATATTCACCGATATCGGTATTCAGATTAGCAAGGGATGGAAATGGCATCTGCATTGGAAAGAACTTGATAAATCCGAAGGCAATAAGTCCCAGTGCAATGCGGTAGCGTACCAATACCCGCAACCAATAGTACAGCGCATCATAGCGTTGCACCTTACTATTTCGGGCCAATATCGTCCAGATGGAAGCACCCAGCACAGCAATCAGGCCATTGAGCCACCAAGACGTATACGATGCGAAACCCCATTTGCCACTTTCGCTGTCTATTTCTATCCAACCCGTACGCGCCCCACCGGCGATCGTTGCCATCCAATCATATAATGATTCGGGTTTAAATACTTTTTCGTACCATTCCCAATCCAGGGGTACCACCATCAGGATAAAGAAAATAAAGGTGAATCTAAATCCTACTTTCTCCCAGTACTTCCAGCCTTGCTCCTGCTGGCTGGTAGGAATGCTTTCCAAATATTGAATCGTTGCCATAAACTTAGTCTAAATTTGAATCGTTAATAAATACGGATCGGTTTTCTGCGGCCTTCATGCAACAGATATTTCTTGTTCACTTTCTCCAGCCGCACATGCAATGAGTCGCCCAGCTGGTTGACTCCATCAAGTAAAACTGTCCGTTTGTCGGGTCTTTTGACAATAAAGGCAAAAGTGTGGCCTTTACTCACTTTTCCGGTAAGTTTGATTGTGGTTGTGCTCTTGTCACTTCCCTTCTTGCTCGTATAGCCAAAGAATTCACGCCCACCATTGCCCAGGTATTCGTAGTTACGCTCGCGATTGAAGGCGATACGCGGTTTGAGGCTATCGACCTTTACAGAACGGTTTCCACGGATGCTGAGCGTATTCCATTTTTCAAAAACCACATCCTTCCATCGCAATGTATCGGTTAGCGAATACGGAATAGTATCGCCTTTCCAGACGAAGTCTTTTACATCGTATACGCCTGCAGCTCCTTCCAATCCCTTTTCATCGGGGAATGGGTAATCGGAATTCTTCCAGCTCAGGTAAGCCTGCACGCTAAATACGGCGATCAGAAGCAGGAACACGGCCTGCAGATAAGGGCGAATCCCCGCAACTCTGCGGCCATAGACAGGCCAAAACCCATCGGGAATAGTTGCTGCCTTTTTAATCAAAAGCTGATAAAAACGGGGCCAGTCGTACGAGAAGATAACGACCGCAAGCAATAGTAAAAACGAACTATAGACCTGTTCACCGATCTCGTATACATAATTAACGATCACGACATTGAGCAATACGGCGATAAGTAATCCCGAACCGATGATTGCCGTACGGCGGTTCAGTAAAAAGAGTCCGCCCAGGATCTCCAGCGCGCCTATTACTGGTAGATATCCAGCGGTTGCAATGCCGTTGGTCAGGTAATAGAGCTTCCAGAGCAGGAAATCACCGTATTCGGTATGCAGCTCGCTAATGGTGGGTTCGGGAAGTTGTATAGGGATGATTTTGACAAGACCTATAAAAGTAATGGCCAATGCCAAACGATAACGCAACAGCACGCGGAGCCAGTAAAATACACGATCGTCATCGGCCTGAAAAGTCTGCCTGATTTTACGGCCAAAGGCCCAAAATAGCAATAGCGCGAGGGCCAGGGCGATTGCCCAGTTGTAGTATCCGTGCACATCGCTACCGACGAAAGGGCTTTCGGCGATAAAAGAAGTGCGGTAAGTCGCCAATCCAAACCAGTTCTCCAATGAAAACAAGTCAGCAAATGAACTCCCCGTGAAAAGATTGGGGTCATACGGGATGCTGAGTATCAAAAAGAAGATCAGGCCGATGTATAAAATAGCTGAGCGATAGCGCTTAAAAAAATGAGAGTCTGCAAATGTTGTCATTTCAATCCGATTAAATAAAAAAACAAATGATTCATCCGATCAATCCAAACCTGGATTTTGTTGTAGATTCGGGTCTATCGAAACCTGAGCGTACGGTATCGGCAGCAGTAGCCTATTCACGGAGGAAATATTG
>Ga0265296_1001574_pt1 | contig 25743 bp, 20 predicted proteins | sample MunlanPumphouse1_FD_189073 | JGI IMG/M metagenome (GOLD analysis project Ga0265296, IMG submission 189073) | Groundwater microbial communities from a municipal landfill in Southern Ontario, Canada - Pumphouse #1 | ecosystem: Environmental > Aquatic > Deep subsurface > Groundwater | place... | reverse complement strand
CACGCTCTTTTTGTAGACGATAATCTAACCGAGGCATTTTTGGGAGTAAGCCGCGTTGTTGTTGCCAATAGATATAGGCGGCTTGGCAAAGAACAGATACAAAATCTAAACGTATTGGCAAATATTTTAAATGAATGGTCATCTTATCTCGACTTTTCAGATTTGTGCCTTTCGCAGTGGCAGGAGGCAAACCTGACAAAGGCAGTGGAAATATTAAAACTTCTCGAAGAGCATAGGATCGGGCTTGGTTTAGATACGAACCTAATATTTCAAAAGTGGCTTGACCCCGGAAAGGCCAAAACAACATCGGATTTTTCGGAATATGAAACAGAGGTATTGGGGTATTTAGAAAAACTGTCGCCGAGGAGAATTAGCAATCTTTTGGGGCGAAGAGAAAGATCAGGCAGCGAAACGATAATTTTGAAAAATTTCAGCCACACCGAAAGAACAGCCCGCGGTTCGACAAAATATACCAACGCCACAATTAATTTTGAATTTGTTGATCCTGAAAATAATGCCGGATGTGTCGCGGTGTTTGGAGCTGACAGGGGTTATCCAAATATCGGCGCAGGCAGGTAGTTTTTATCTCCTCACAAAAATATCCTTAACAATATCTTCTTCAAGAGCGATCTGTGTTTCTGCGACCTGGATAACATAAGACGGCGACTTTTGGTGAACTTTAATTTTTACCCCCGGGGCGATCCCAAAAGACATCAGCTTATGCAGTCTCGGATGCTGATGCGCCAAAATATACGCGACTGTAACCCACTGGCCGATATCAATATTATCCAAACCTGTAATTACGCTTTCAATAAGTTTTTGAGCCTGTTTGCAGCAGTTCCCTGGAGGAATTGCCAGCCCGTGAGGACAGAATTTTGGATGGCCTAAAAGGGTACAGATCGCGTCTGTAACTTCTTCTGACAAGATATGCTCAAATTCGCAGGCGGTCGATTCTAACTCATCCTTTTTTGTATCTAATACATCGATCAATAATCTTTCCGCGAGTCGGTGGCGTCGCAAAAGATTGGATGCCTGTTTTTCCCCGTCAGGGGTAAAAGAAACTTTTCCATCAACAAGTTTTACGAGGCCGTTTGTTTCCATCTCCGCGAGAGCGTCATGCAGCCTCCCGTTTTTTATTTCATCCTGTACGACGCATAGATCGTTTTCACCTTTTTCATTATGCATCCATATAATCTCGAGAATCTCGTCAATATCATGGTCGGACATATAATAACCTCCTTAGTTACAAAATTATCCTGAAATAATTCAAAGCAAAATTAACTATCCCCCCGATTAGAAATGCGAAAGGGAAAATAAAAGCGACAATTAAGAGAGCCGCCTTCCATCCGCGCTCTTTTATCATTACAAGAAACTGCGCCACGCAGGGAACAAACAGTGTAATCGTTATCAAGCTTACCACAATCTGATTGTGATTGAGCAATCCCTGCCGGTTCAACGCGTAAAGGCCGGCGGCGCCGTAATCACGCCTGAAAAACCCGATTAGAAACGCTTCGGCAGCCTTTGCCGGAAGACCCAAAAAAGAAACGACGATAGGACTTGCCAAATTTTCAATAAAGTTTAAGATATATAATTTATCCAGAAAGAAAAGGGCAGCGGTCCCGATAATAAATAAAGGCACAGCCTCAAAAAGATACCATTTTATTCTCGCGAAAGTTTTTACAAAAATATTTTTGAATCTGGGTATCCGGATCGGCGGAATTTCCAGGATAAAATCTGATGATCTTCCCGGAATTATTTTTGATGAAAAATAACCGGCAACAGAAAAAATAAAAGATATAATGCCAATCCATAAAAGGACTGCGGCCGCCGATAAGCTGCTCATCATCCCCAATATAACTCCTAACTGCGCAGAACATGGGATTGCAAGAGCCAGGAGAAAGGTTGCGATTATGCGTTCCCTCTCGGTCTCAAGCGTTCTAACGGTCATCGTTGCCATTGTGTCGCACCCAAAACCAAGAACCATGGGAATGACTGCTTTGCCGGATAATCCGATTTTTCTAAAAGATTTATTTAGAAGAATTGATAATCTCGGCAGATAGCCGGAGTCTTCGAGTACCGCAAAGAAAAGAAAGAACGCCGATAGGATAGGAAGTATTATTGCGATAGCGTACGACAGCGCCATTGTAATAACGCCGTACTGCCCGACAAAAAACTCTTTAATAATAGGGGTAGGTATAAAAAAATCAGCCAATTTTATCGCTAATGGATTTATAAATTTCCCGAAAACAATTTCTTCCATAAATCCCACTCCGTCCTGGGCCGCGTATACTCCGACAAATTGATACAAAAGCCACAAAACGACAAAGGCAAAAGGTATGCCGGTTAGGGGGCGCGTCGTAAAATCGCCTAGTCGTTCAAGAAACAATATTTTTCTTTTGGGGACCTTTTGAACATCTCTGCAAATATGAGCTGCTTCCTTCTGGAAATGTTTTTTTTCATTTAGTTTATTAAGCTTGTATTCAACAGGACACATAATGTTTTTCTTTATTGCTTTTTTCAGGTCTGTTATGCCCATTCCCTCGGAAGCCGTAGTTTTGATAGTTGTGGTATGAATAATTTTTTCAAGTTTTTGAGAATCTATCTCTATAAGACGCTGATCGGCCTCATCAATCATATTCAAATCAAGTAATATCGGGAATCCCATTTTTTTTAATTGCAGAGTCAGAAGAAGAGTGCGCAGCATGTTTTTTGCGTCGGCAACCTGAACGACGAGGTCTGGATGTTCAGCCTCCAGGATATCGAGCGTTGCTTTTTCGTCCTCGGATGACGGGATCAAGCTGTTTATTCCGGGGGTATCTATTACTTCTACTTTTTCCCCGTCAATTACGCCAACTCCGCGCGCTATTTCGACAGTAGTTCCGGGATAGTTGGATACTGTTACATATATTCCGGTTAAATGCGAGAAAATTACGCTTTTCCCGACATTTGGATTTCCGACTAATGCGACTTTTTTCATATTTACCACCTAAAATGTTATTGAAACGCCGGTTGTAGTGCTCCAAATTGGACTTGATTTTGAAAGCCCCCATCTGCTGGCGCAGTCAAGAATAATTTTATCAGATAATTTATAAATTACACCTAAAAGCCAGGCTTTTGGATCATCTGTTTCAGTGCTGTCGGGATGTCTATTCCCATTAAGTTCTAATTCTATTCCGAGTGATTTATTTACACACCAGTCAACAGCAATTCCATAGAGTGGAATATCTCTTAAATTTGGATTTTTGTTTTTCCCAAGCCAGCTATAACCCAATTGTGAGTGGAGCGAGAAATTTCCAATGGTTTTTGAGATTACGGCAAAAATACTATAATCTTTATCCCCGCTGCCTAGTCCGTTTGCAAAATCTCCGCTATCAAGCTTATAGGCTCCCTTAAATGTAAATGCGGGATATTTTTTGCTTTCATTTATTAAAAGATATTTTGCTACCAAATTGATATCTCCTATGCCTCGGTGTATTGCTCCATCAGAAAGTTTATGAAATAAATATGGGATTTCGGCAGACAGTTCAAGATTATCTGTAACACCATGAATAGGTACAAAAAGAAGAATATTTTCCAGCTTCCCGTCTCCCCACTTTAAATAATCCCAGCTGGTCTCGAGCTGCGAAACGCCGGCTCCCGCAACGCCGGCATCTTCTACCCCAAAGGGCCTATAGGCAAGTGCCGGATTACAATAAATTACGCCGAGTATAGCGAGGCTAATTACCAATAAACTCCAGTATTTTATTTTTTTCATCCGGCGTTAATTCCTTTCCATACTTATCAATGTACTCTTTAAACTTCTCAATAGGATATTCTCTAGGATCCAGAAGGCGGTGGCAGGAACTGCATTTAGCAGAATAAAGTTTATATCCTTCTGCTTGTTCTTCTCCGTCGCAGCCCAGTAGGAATATCGCTAAGCTAAATATGAATACCCATAAGAAAACGGCTTTGAATATAGTTTGCATTGCTTGTTAGCCCCTTTAAAATTCCAAAATTTGCCCAAAATTTATCGGTAGCAACAGATATTGTTGGTCCAACATAATGTGAGCCAGCGCTATAATTACCTTTGCCCTCAATGCCGATTTTAAGGGCCGGTGAAAATTCTAAATGCATACCCGCGGCATATTCATGTTCTGTTGCGCCGCCCGAATTTAATGTTTGTTTTAGTATTTGGTTATATGCAATATTAAATCTTCCGATATCCTTTGCAAGAATCAGCTTTATTTCCGCCTGGTTTAGAGCGCTTAAATCATTTTTTCCAATATATTCTAAATAGAGCAGTGTATCAATCGGCAGTGAATTTCTTTCCCCGATCCTATATCTTGTCCTTATCTTATATCCGTCATAAGATAACGTGTTTGCTGCGGCGGTATTAGTCTGCTTAAACTGCTGATACATGCTTATATCCCAGCGGTCTGTTATTCCATATTCATATTCAAACAAATGCTTCCATGTACTAACTTTTGGCGTGTTTGCATCAGCATATTCTAATGTATTGTAATACTCGACTTCTGCCATGCCTTTTGGCATTGTCATGTATTCGTATGTCCAGACATAGGACCTTCTGTCAGCAAATGCTTCTCCAAATCCCAATGACCAAATCCCAAATCCCAATAATGTAATAATCAATAATCTTTTCATTTTTTATCCTCCTTGTCCCCCGCCTTGGCGGGGTGGCTTTTTATCGCAGTCTTTGCAGTAGCCAAAAATTTCCAGTCTATGATGAACCGGATTGAATTTATGGCGTTTTACAAGAGCTTCCTGCAATTTTTCTATTCTGTCATCTGCTACCTCAAGAGCTTTGCCGCATTTAATGCAAATAAGATGATCGTGATGCTTATGCTCAAAGCAGTGTTCGAATCTTTTCTTTCCATCTCCGAAGTCAACCTCCCTTCCAAGACCGGCTTCTTTTATCAATTTTAAAGTCCGATAGACTGTCGCAAATCCGATACCAGAGTCTTTCTTTTTTACCAGATCATAGAGCTCATCTGGAGACATGTGCCTTTCGGTTTTTAAAAATATTTCTAAAATAATTTCTCTTCGGGAAGTATATTTTAATTCCTTTTGGACCAGAAAATCTTCAAACAGTTTGATTTCGTTTTTCATACTTGCCCCCCAGAAATGATATTGATAATCATTATCATTGTACAGACAAATCATTTGATTGTCAATCCGAGCGATTTGACTGTAAAATATTCTTAGAGTAAAATTGTGATCTATGGATATTGTCCTTGTATTACTTTTAAGCTACTTAGTCGGATCAATTCCTTTCGGAATACTAATAAGCCGCGCGTTTAACATAAATATCTTGGAGGTTGGCAGTGGAAACATAGGAGCTACAAACGTTTTAAGATCTCTTGGCGCGGGTCCCGCGGCACTTGTCCTGTTATTTGATATGTTAAAAGGGGCATTTGCCGTTTATCTTGCTGTGTTGATAATCAACTCTTATACTTGGATAATTGCCGCTGGATTAATGGCGGTAATCGGCCATATGTATTCTGTTTTTTTAAAGTTTAAAGGAGGCAAAGGCATTGCGACTGGTCTCGGAGTGCTTTTAGGGATTGCCCCGGACCTTTTTGTTATCACATTAATAGTCGGGATCGCGGTTATTGTCGTAACAAGATATGTCTCTCTTGGATCGCTGACAGGCGCTGTTGTCCTTCCAATATTAATGTTTGCGTCACATAAGCCGCCGCAATACGCTTGGACTACGGTAGTTATCGGTATACTTATTGTCATAAGGCATATACCAAATATAAAAAGGCTTACCGCCGGGACAGAGAACAAAATCGGGGAAAAAGCTCCATGAATATATCTGTTATTGGCGCCGGCGCGTGGGGAACAACTCTTTCGATCCTGCTCTCGAAAAAAAATTATCAGATAAAACTCTGGTCGTTCGAGGACGTTTTTATAAATCATGAAAATACAAAATTTCTTCCCGGGTTTAAAATTTCATCCAATGTTTTTTTAACTCTTTCTGATGATGACGCGGTGTCAGACGCTGAAATAATTGTTTTCGCGGTGCCTTCGAAACATTTTCGGTCGATTTCCAAAAGATTTTCTTCAAAGATCAAAAAAAATACGGTCCTTGTTTCGGCCACAAAAGGAATAGAGCAGGGGACATTTAAGCGGATGTCCGAAATATTGTCTGAAGAAATGAAAACAGATAAAATCGCTGTGATATCCGGTCCGAACTTGTCAAAAGAGATAGCAACAGGCCTTCCGGCCGCAACCGTTGTCGCGTCAAAGGACGAAACCATTGCGCGGCAAATCCAAAATATTTTGATGAATGAATCTTTCAGGGTTTATGTGAATGACGATGTCATTGGCACGGAACTGGGTGGCGCCTTAAAAAATATAATTGCCATTGCCGCCGGCGCGGTAGATGGATTGGGTTTGGGCGACAACGCAAAAGCGGCGTTAATGATCAGGGGAATTACGGAGATAAAAAGGCTGGGAGCCGCCATGGGCGCAAGGGAAGAAACATTTTTGGGATTATCCGGCATGGGTGATTTGATTGTTACATGCGCAAGTTCGCTGTCTAGAAATCACAGGGTAGGAATGGAAATCGCGAAAGGAAAAAAACTTTCCGAAATTTTGTCATCAATGGTCGAAGTCTCCGAAGGCGTTGAAACTGCAAAAGCGGCATATGAATTATCAAAAAAACATAAAATTGAGATGCCTATCATCGAACAGGTATACGAAGTCCTCTACAAAAACAAAAATCCGAAGCAAGCCATCTTTGACCTCATGAATAGATCCGCTAAGGCTGAAATTTTCTAAAAAATTACTCGATAATCCTTCATATGGGCAACTCAATTGATATAAGAAGACCATTTTTCATGCCAATCTCAAAAGCTGTGTTAAACGTGACATCCGGGTCTTACTCAAAATGCCTGCCTCTGTTTGTTTATGGGACACTTCGTATTGGGCAGCCAAACTTTAGAGCAAATATTCCAGCTGACCTTGCCGTTGAAAGAAACGCCAGGATAACAGGGTATATGTATCTCTATCATGACGGTCCAATGTTGATTGGAACGGATCAGGTTTCTCTTTTGGATTCCTCAGGCAAATTTATCGAGCCTGGATACATCAAAGGAGATATTATTTTCTTACCGCAGGATAATAGGGGGTCGGATCTTCTTAAAAGGCTGGATGTACTTGAAGGGTTTAATTTGAAATCTCCTGAAGAAGGAGATTATTTGAGAAGGAGTGTTCAAGTGGTGAGAATGGATGGGTCAGTTATTGACGCATGGACGTACGTTTCGACGCAGCGTCAGTCAGATCATTTGATAAAAAATTGCCATCGAATAAATGATGGAGATTGGGAAAAGTTTTTAGCTGACAAGCATGGCCATTCCTGGGATGAGGATCTTCTTTTAAGGCGAAGTCATTTATTGCGCAGCAGAAGAATTGATATTGACCCGCGGGTTGATCAGGGCTCTTATCATGAAATAAGCAGGTTAATAAGAGAGGGGGAATTTTATGATGCTGAAGCGCAGATTAATTCACTTATAAATCGGGGGTTTGGAAGGTACAGACTATCCCAAAATATTTACTCCTGGGTTTTTAATCAGCTTTCTGATCCTGATAGCCGTCAATTTGAAGACAGGTTTGATTTTTCGGCTTTTCAGAGGGCTCTTTTATTGCTCGAAAACAGCGCCGATAAGATAAGATTCTCAAAAAATATCCTGAAAAAGATGTTTTTTCTTCTTGAGCAGCTTAGAAATTCCGTTGTAGCGGATGATTATCGCCGTAATCAAATCAGGAAAATTATGACACTTTTAATAATGAACCAGCGTGTTCCTGAAAAATACTCGCAAAAATTTATTGGTTGTTTGAAAGACGGCATCCGCGGATGTAATCTAAAATTTGAAAGTGAATATGTGAGTTCTTCTTTATCGTTAACCAGATTAGCTGCTGCTGCAGGAGATGCAAATTTGGCGGAAGAGACAGCGCAGATTCTTGTCCAAGTTGCCTTTAACTCAAGATTATCCGTTGACACAAGAGTTAATATTCTTGAGGATTTATTATGCATTTCCAGATTTATAAAAAAAGAGGCTAGAGAAAACATTGCATCCAAACTTTCTTTGCTGCGAACTGATGCGCCGCCGGCGGTCCGTATTATGGCCGGAAGTGCATATGTTAGATTTATGGGTAATGAACTTACCTATCATCAACGGAGAAAATCCTTTCACGATCTGCTGCAAAGTGATGATTTTTCAAAGTTTTCCGCGGCGGTCGAAGCTATGGCGGCAACAGGACATGAGGCGGTCAGATATTCACAGGAGCGCCATGGATTTTATCCTCCTCTTGAAAAGATAATATTTCTTGAAGCGGCGTTAATGGCAGGCAGAGGATCGGCTACGAGGCAAATTGTCCGAAGGATAAATAATGTAGTTGCGTTTAACAATAAAAGAAAAACAGAAGTTGAAAGGAATGTAGGGATTTTTGCGCTAAGATGCGGGTTTGAAATAGAAGGATGGCCTGCGGAGTTTAAACCGATTGGTTTAACCGATGAATCTTTAGGCAAACGTTACCAGAAGATACTTAATGATTTTGGATTGCTTACTTCGACCGATGGGTTTGGAGAATTTGCATCTTATCCATCTCAAACATTGGAGCTGCAGGCGCATCTCTTAACTCTTCTTTTTCATCTGGGAATTTTTTCTAACAAATTATCGTATTCTTTGCATTTGAATCTCGGACTTCCGTTTGAAGTTCCATTCTATCAGTATCCAGTTAGAGCCGAAGGATCGGAATTCCCTTTGACAAGTCAAAACAAGCCCCTGTACAGAGCTTTATCAAATATCTGGTTTCCGCTGGGAATGATTTGCGCATCTGACGAGCGCTTAGACAATATGATAGGAGGAAGCGATGTTCAAAGCATAATGCATCCATTTCGTTTCCACAGTGAAAATGTTTTGGGGGGTGATAAATCACGCCTTGAGCATCGTTTGTTTGAAATAAATTTGATGTGGGGGAAAATAGATTTCTTTAGCTTTTTGTTAACTCTCCATCACTTTAGCATTGCATCATTGTGGAAAGAGCTGTCGATTTATCATGGGGATAAAGATCTTTCATCACGATTCCGCTCAATAGGCGAAATCTGGGCTGTTTATGAAGATAACATCAGAAACTTTGGCAAAAAGCACAAGATTAGCATACCCGATTATTTTTCACGAGATGAATTGCCCGGGCAAAAAAGATTTCAGGAAAAAATAAAAAGACTAAGGAGAGACAATCCCGGGATAATTTTTGATCTGGATGAAATTGTCCAGACGACATTTAATGAATTGGAATCAGTTATAAAATACAGGCCGGAATTTAACTTGAGGATAACTCCTCCGATAATAAGTGACCCTCGAAAAGGGATTATTTAGCCTGAAATTTTCTAAAAATCCAGTCGATATATAAGTACAGACAAGTGAGTGTTATATATGGTTTTGTCAAAAACAAACTTTATGCTAGGGCTTAAGTGTCCCAGGGCGCTTTGGTTTAAAATAAACCAGCCTGCCACTTTTCCGCCTTTAAGTGAATCTACGAGAGCAGTATTGAATGAAGGAAACAGGGTGGGGGAATTAGCTCGACAGTTGTACCCCGACGGAATTTTACTTGAACGCGACTCTGATCCCCGGAAAATGCACGCGGAATCAATTAAGGCTCTGCGATTAGGCGTGCCATTATTTGAATCAGGGATGCTTGATGAAAGAGCTCAATTATACGCGCTGCCGGATATCCTTTTTCCTGTTGGAGAAAATGTTTGGGACTTATATGAGGTAAAAAGCTCAACTTCCGTAAAACCTTATCATCCAAAAGACGTTGCTTTCCAGCGCACAGTTTATGAATCTGCGGGATTAAGAATAAGAAATACATATCTGATGCATGTTAATCCGGATTATGTAAAAGACGGTCCGCTAGACTTGACCCAATATTTTGTCGCTAAAAATATAAACAGAGAAGTAGCCAGGTATCTTCCTCATATCAGAGAGTTGGTCGAAGGCATGCAAAATATCATGTCAAGTGAAAATCCGCCGGAAATTGCGGCGGGACAGTCATGCGGCGACTGTTCAATGGATCCAATCTGCTGGAGCGATTTGCCCCCGTTCAATGTTTTTACCTTATTCCGGGGACGTAGCGTTGCCTTTGATCTTAGGTCGAGGGAAATTCTAAAGATAGGGGATATCCCTGAAGATTATTCTTTGAACCATAATCATTCTGTACAGCGGGAAGCCATTATTTCAGGGCAGCCGCAAATTAACAAGGGGAATCTCAAAGCATTTCTTGATCAAATTAAATTTCCTGTTTATTTTCTGGACTTTGAGACAATTGCCCCGGCTGTTCCGATATTCAACGGCACAAGGCCGTATGAAGCTGTTCCGGTTCAATTTTCACTTCATACCTTAAGAAACCGCAGGTATAAACCCGATCATGTTTCGTTTTTGGCAGACGGGTCAATTGATCCCAGACCGGATATATTACTGCGATTGCAAAAGCTTCTTGGCAGTAGAGGGACTATTCTAGCTTACTTCGCAGATTATGAACAAAGATGCATTAGTCATATGGTCAGAAGTGTTCCGGAATTCAAACAATGGCAATCTGGAATAACTCCTCGATTTGTTGATTTATGGAAGCCATTCGGAAATTTTGATTATTATCATCCGCTTCAACAGGGAAGTACGTCGATGAAAAAGGTCCTCCCTGTTTTTTCGGACAAAACATATAAGGGACTCGATATCGCGGAAGGAATGGGGGCGAGAATGGAGTATATGAGAGCGGCTTTTGACCCGACCTGTACCGAAGAAGAAAAACAGCAAATATTTAGAGCGTTAGAGGAATATTGCGGATTGGACACTTATGGAATGATAGAAATTTTAAGGGGATTAAATGGAATTAAATAGAACAACGAATATAATGACGAAACCTTTTAGCACAATGCTGCGCGCTCGAAGATCTGCCGGAAGTGTTGCATCAAGTATGGTTGGTCTTCCCGCGATTGCTCCTGCCATGCGGTTTGCGACCCCGTGCGGTGAAAAATTTGTTACTGTTACGAATTCATATGACAAAAAAATCCCGGGATTGTTAGTCGAGGATTCTTCGATGGTAACTTTTAAAGCATTTGAGAGAGCTACAAGTCTTGGGTCAGGGGCAAGAGTCTCTTTTATTGGATGTGAAGAAGTTTCGGAATTCTTCAAAAGCAGGGGACATTTTGAGTTGGTTGATTTAGATGGGGATAAACCGATCGATATTTTATTTTTTGATCCGGATAGTGATGTTTCTTTGGACGCAGTAGAGGGTGCGTTTAAAAAATCCGTTGAAGTCTGTGTATTGATAAGCGGCGGCAAGTCTGAATCCGCCTACAAAATTCTTGACGGAGGCATGGAAATGTCCGAGCACAAAAATCTCACGTTTATTGTGCCGATAGATTTAGCCGAGTCATTCAGAACTATGCGTTATACTGATCCTAATGAAGCCTTATTCTGCAGAATGCTTGGACACGAAATTAATAATCCTATTACAGCGGTTAAATGCTGGCCGGAGCTATTGTCCGATAAAGGAGAAGACGGAGAATCTGTAAAGGAGCTAAGATTACAGGCTTGCATCGCTGAGTCCGTCATTAAAAAATATGTGGATTTAAAGTTAAACTTTTTTAGCAGCCGTCACTTTGTTTTCCATCAGCTCAGGGAAATGATGAAAAGCATTTTAGAAATCTGCACAAGGTTGTCTGATCATGAAACCAGGGATGAAGTTGTTGTCTCGGCTCAAAGAGTAGCTGATCAGATGGATTTTTATCTACAGTTTAATAATGAAGATTTTTTGATATTGAATGATGAAGTTGGAAAAACGCTTGAATTCTTTAGGCATCTGCCCCAGGACGAATTAGGATCCAGGATAGTTGAGTTTTGTGACAGGCATGTTAAAAGGCTGTTTTTTGAGGGTGGTTTTCGATATGAGAGAGGGTTTTGTCAGCTTCTTTATCTATTGAGAGGATCAGATTTTATTGCCGAGGATGCTGGACTTCTCGGAATTATTAATTCATCAATTGCACAAATAGAGGGCAAAGATAATGTTGTTGACTTTAGAGGGGTTGAGCTGGATTCAAGATACTTAAAAATGCTGAGAGAACTGTTAAACCACGAGGTGCTTAGGAATCCTCTTACATATATTCATGCGGTATCTCATCCGTCAACAGTAAAAAGGCTTAAATTCGGACATCAAGATACATTTAGCCATATTTATATGGCATCAAAGCAGATAAAATCCGCAGTCAAAAATCTTATTTGCGGCAGGGAATATCATTTTGCTTCTGTTGTGAGAGGAATATTATTAAGTGCAGAAGACGTTATTCGCTATGCTGGAAAAATAAAAACAGACGATCCGGTTACCATGGAAGTTATCAATGAAGTAAACAAAAGTGCTCAAAGAATAAAGATTTTGTGCGAAGGTTATCTTAATTTTGATGAGTTAGATTATATGATTTTAAGCAACCGCGCAGACGATGCTGTTAATGCAATAATTTCCATGGATCCAGATTCCGCATTTAAAAGGATCGATGATCTTCTTAATGTACACATTATAAGATGCCAGCTCGACGGCGGATTTCTTTTTGGATCATTATTTAATAAATTTCTTTCTGCCGCGCGAAATAGATTATCGGAACAACTAATGGTTTTAATTGAAGATGAACAGGAAGAAATAAAAGATATTTCTGGAATTAATTCAATCCCGCAAGTCTTGCTGGATAAGCTTGAATAAAGTAAAATGATCCTATGGAAGTGGCAATCCTAGTTGGAGTGGAACTCTCCAATAATAAATTAATCCCTCTCGAAGAATCTATGGCAGAGCTTGAGCGTCTTGCGGATACCGCAGGCGCAAAAGTTGTAGGTTCAATTATTCAGAACAGGGAAAAGCCCGATATGAAATTTTTTATCGGCAAAGGAAAAGTTGATGAACTTGCCGCCCTCTGTTCCCAAAAAGACGCGGACTTGATTATCTTTGACGGCGAGTTGTCCGCTTCGCAAGAACGCAATCTCGAAGAAATACTCCAAATCAAAGTAATTGACCGCAGGGAACTAATCCTTGATATATTTGCCCAGCACGCGCTCTCAAAAGAAGGAAAATTACAGGTTGAGTTGGCGCAAAACAGTTTTTTAATGACAAGGCTTACGGGTTTTGGGGTTGTTATGTCGCGATTAGGCGGAGGCATAGGAACAAGAGGACCCGGAGAGACAAAGCTGGAGATGGACCGCAGGCGTTTGCGGAAAAAAATATCCGAATTAAAAAAAGAAATTGAAAAGATAAAAAAACACAGGCAAACTGCCCGAAAGGAGAGGAGAGACAGCAACCTTTCTACAATTGCAATCGTAGGGTATACAAATGCCGGCAAATCCACTCTTATTAACGCTCTGACGCGTTCAAATGTTTTGGTGGCGGACAAGTTATTCGCGACACTGGATCCGACAACAAGGAGATCAATGCTGCCGGGCGGGAAGATGGTATTATTTACGGATACGGTTGGTTTTATCCAGAAGTTGCCGCATCAGCTTGTATCCGCGTTTATGGCGACACTTGAAGAGGTGAGTGAGGCTGATATTCTTCTCCATGTTGTTGACGCGTCATCAAAGTATTGGTCAGATCAGATTAACGCGGTTTATAATGTGTTGGAGGAAATAGGGGCAATTACAAAACCGATTATTACCGTATTTAACAAGATAGATTCCGTAAATGATAAGACGGCTTTGGAAAATATTATTGAAAACTACAAACCTGCCGTTGCTATTTCCGCGTTAAATAAAAAAAACCTCGACGGGCTGTTAAAGATCATCGAAAAGTCACTTTAGACGCTGCGTCCGACAGCGGCCGCGATATTCCTGATTTGCTTCATTAATGATTCAAAATTATCAAATGTCAGAGACTGCGGGCCGTCTGACAATGCTTCTTCGGGTTTTGGATGAACTTCGATAATAAGACCGTCTGCTCCTGCGGCAACTGCTGCTTTTGACATAGAAGGTATAAGGTCCCATTTTCCCGTGCCGTGGCTTGGGTCAACAATAATCGGAAGATGGCTTAGCTTTCTTATTACAGGAACAGCCGCAAGGTCAAGAGTGTTTCTGGTATAGGTTTCGATCGATTTTATACCTCGTTCGCAAAGGACGACATTTCTGTTCCCTTCGGACAAAATATATTCGGCTGACATCAAAAACTCTTCAATCGTAGAACCGGGTCCGCGTTTTAATAATACCGGTTTTTTTATTTTACCGACTTCTTTAAGAAGCGCAAAATTTTGCATGTTTCTCGCGCCAATCTGCACCATGTCGGCATATTTTGCTACCATCTCAACATCCCTGGTATCCATTACTTCTGTAACTATAGGAAGTCCGGTTTCTTTTCTTGCTTCGGCAAGAAATCTTAATCCTTCTTCCCCCAGGCCTTGAAAGCTGTACGGAGATGTCCTGGGCTTGAACGCTCCTCCTCGTAGAACTTTTGCTCCCGATGCTTTTATGGATTTTGCGGTATTTAGCAGCTGTGTTCTACTCTCAACGGAACACGGGCCCGCAATGATTACAAGTTTTTCTTTTTCGCCAAACCGGACGCCTCCTCCGATATCAACAATAGTTCCCTCAAGATTAAATTCGCGATTAACGAGTTTGTAAGGTTTTCTGACGTGAATTACCTCTGAAACTCCCTGAAGCATCTCAACAGTATCGGCGCCAAGGACGCTTTTATCGCCGATAGCGCCTATAACGGTTCTTTCAACGCCTTTTGACATGTGGATGCCAAATCCCAGTTTTTTTAATTTATCTACAACATGGGTTATCTGTTCTTCTGACGCTGTCGGATGCATTACAATAATCATAAAATCCTCCTGTCAGGCCGCAACTGCGCGGCGCCTTTTAAGTAAATATATTTTATTTTTGCCTGCAGTCTGGCGCTGTTAATAATCATCATAACCCTGACGCATTTTTTTAAACTGCCTGGCACTTTTATTTCGTTTGTACAGAGAAGCGGTGTATAAAGCCATCCAAGTGACCTCGCGGCAATTGCGGGAAATTCCGCGTTAAGGTCCGGTGTGCTTGAAAAAAATATCGCCGCGATATCTTTGACTTTTATTTTATTGACAAGGATAATTTCTTCAAGAAGTTGTTTTGTGGATTCAACAATCTCTTTTTTTGTGTTGGAATGTACTGTAATTGCCCCACGAACGCCTCGAACTGCCATAAATACTCCTATATCCCGGTCTTTATTACGTCACCGACAAGTAACCTTTTTATCTTACCATCTGAATCCTTTATTATCAACTCGCCGTGAGGCCCTATATCAACGGCTTTTCCTTCCAGTTCGCAGTCTGACATTGATACTTTTAACCACTGTCCCGCGACGGAAGAATGAGCCCTGTATTCGTCAATAATATTTTTTAGTTTTGTTATTTTAAATTGTTCATATATGATACTAAATTCTTTTATAAGAATTTTTGTTATTTTTTGAATATCCGCATCTCTTCCGGATACGTCGCTAATCGATATGGCCCTATATCCGTTTGGTATCTGGATATCAGAAACGTCGTTATTTACGTTTATGCCTATCCCGACAATAACATAACTTTTAGTCTTTTCTGCCAATATTCCACCGAGTTTTTTACCCGAAATAATTATGTCGTTGGGCCATTTAATTTTTATATCCATCCCGGTTAATCCTTTTAATGTGCGTAGCACAGCGACTGACGTCACAGTTGTGATTTCACTAAGAAGATATGAGTTGATGTCAGGCTTTAATATTATTGAGAGATAAATTCCGCCTTTTGGGGATAACCAGGTTCTTCCTGCTCTACCCCGGCCGCTGCTCTGGCGTGCCGCAATTACAATAGTTCCTTCATCGGGACGGCTGTTTTTGGCCATTCTTTTGGCCTCGTCATTTGTGGAGTCCAGCTCTTCAAAATAGTGAATACTAGAAGTTATATTTCAGCCCCAGGGTCAACAAATCACTGCTTGAGTCTGCTAGCAATGTCGGGTTGAAGAATATCATATAGCTTGTTTTGAGCACAAGCGACTGCGTAACACTGTAGAGAATATCTCCTTCATATGTCATCGAAGAATTTGGTTTGTCTTTTCCATAGCTAAAATTTCCGGAAAGCCTTACATCTCCGAGTACCCTCACTGCAAGTTTTTCCGATAAAGACTGGGTTATATCCGCCCCGATATTTACTATTCCGACCGGAAGCGTTCTTCCGAATACGTCGTTTCCCGTAATCCACCAGGAATCAAAAGTTGCCGTATCTCTAAGATAAGTTGATCCATATTTTGCGGCTTTTATCAGTACATTTGTTCCGGAGTTAAAATAATCGTTCATTGAAAATGTTGCTGCCACAGCCATGCTCTGTGTGTCACTGCCGCCTGCGGCAAACATGGCGGTAAGGCCAATTTTTTCAACCGGCGTGGATTTAAAGTTTATCTCACCCCGGGTATATTTTGTGCTTGCGTCAACATAAAAATAATCCCCCCCGATATTTACCTGGAGATTATGAAGTATGGGAAATCTATCTGTGCCGAATGTCATAAATCCGCGTAACTGATTTGATCCTACTTTTCCTGGAGAAAGAACCGTATCGACATTATGGGCGACATAGCTTCCGTTTAATATTAAGGCGCCGATTTCCGTAGACATACTTACGCTGTTCCACGGACGCCAATAGATATAACCGTTTAAGCCCTGATAAATATCGCTGGGAGATGCCAAAACTTGAGGCCCGGGTCCGCTTGAAGCGTTAATCTCAAATGGCAGCAGAACTATATTTCCTTTTAATTTTGCCTGAACATCAAATAGCCTTGTGGAAATATTTTCGACTCCGCCCAAAAAGCCGCTGTCCATAGTATCAAGAGTTATTTTTACTGACGCATCGTCGGATAAATATTTTTTCAGGCCGGTTATCAGCCTGTAATAAACCGCAGGTCCTTTTGATGCTTGTCCAGTTGTTGTTGAGCCAGCCAAGAGATTTCCAAGAAAAATATCTTGTTCATACGATCCGTTTATTGTTCCGGAATCCGCGGCCATACTCATTCTTGCGATTTCGGATTTGATTGCCTTAAGCTCCATTTTTAACTCTTCGGATAATTTTTTTAGGCCTGTTGTTCCGGCGCGGTCCGCCATTTTTGAAACGATTGACGAGACCTCGTATCGGGTAATAGGCTTGTTGCCGCGGAATGTACCGTCCGGATAACCGTTCATTAGGCCCATTTTTACAGACGTGTAAACAGAGCTTGACGCCCAATGATTGTCCGGCAGGTCTTTAAACTTTGTCTCCGCCGCGCAATATGATGCCGCAAATAATAGAATCGTCAAAACCAATAAAATATTTTTCATTAAACTGGCCTCCTTTGGGACTATTTGTTCTTATAGTTTACATTATAAATAGCTTAGAATCAATTTTGAAATATCAAATACGGCAAACGGTTTTTTTACCTGCAAGATATTTTTTTTGAATTGATTAAGAATCCCCGGTTCCAGGAAGAACCTAAGCGACGCAACAATCTTTAGAGGCTCTTTTGCGACGCAGCCGATATTGTTTTTTATGACAAATTCTACGTTTCCTTCTTCCTGTCCCGGAAGCCAGCTGGTTATTATCATCGGAAGGTCTTTTGCCTGCGCCTCCGCTATTGCTCCGGGGCCTGCTTTTGAAATAATAATATCAGATGCGCACATTATTTCCGGGACATGATTAGTAAATCCGTAGATTTTTAATGGTATTCTAAAAGAATCGACCTTTGACTCAAGTTCTACCTGGAGTTTTTTGTTTCGGCCGCAAATTACAATCAATTGGATCTTAAGATTTGATTTGTTTAGCTCCGAGACTATTTTTTTCATATTGCCGGATCCTTCGCCGCCGCCCATAAGAAGAACGGTTGTGATCTTTGACCTTAATCCAATTTCTTTTCTAACCTCTTCTTTGTCTTTGCATTTTTCTGTGAATCTAGGATCAATTGGAAGGCCGATTACTTTTATCTTTTTTGGTTCAATACCGTATTCCATGCATTGTTTTTTCGCGGCTTCTGTCGCGACAACAAATAAATCAACTTCGGGACATGCCCAGACCCTGTGTACGCATATGGGATCCATGATTACGGTTATCATCGGAATTTTGAGTCCGATATCTTTCATGGCTTTTATCGTAAGGTGATTAACCATGGGATGAACCGATACGATAACATCAGGATTTGTGCGCTCAAGCAGGTTTGCGAGCTCTTTTTTTATAAACGGACGCGAGATTTTTTCAAGATTTTCAATTTTTTTTATGTCATCAAGCCAGTAATAAAGCGTGCCCCACATTTTCGGGTAATACCTGGTAACGGGGCCGTACATCTTTGCAAAAATATTTAAAAATCCGCTGCACTCGGCAAATACATCAACCGCCTCCTGCTTAGGCGCACCTTTGCCCCTTACTTTATTGACGCCGGAGATTAATGCGTTTGCCGCCGCGCGGTGCCCGCCGCCTGTATCGGAGAAAAGATAGAGGATCTTTTTATTTCGATGCACGATAAAAAAACTTTAGCATAATGATGCGAGCTTTTCAACTTATACGTTTATTTTTGGTTGTCTGTGTTCACTCTCTAAATAATTAAAGCGGTTGGCTCCTGGAATTTCTCCGTTAAATCCGGCCAGTCTTAAATTTCTTTCCCATTCCGACCTGTAATAGTCAAGAAGAATAGCCAGGTTGTCTTTGGCTATTTGTCCGCTGCCGGTAAGATGTTTAAATCTCGCCTGCATATCTAAAAATGCACGTTCCGGATTTCTTGGGGTAGGATACATGTCAAGGTATGGAACTCCATGTTCAATTGTCAGCGGAGGAAAAATCGCCCCTTCTTCCGCCATATAACTTAAATCGTATGCGATGCTGTCTGCGCTAAACTTCCATCCCGTTGTGCATGGCTGAAGAATATGTAGGAACGCTCCGTTTTCTCCGTCTTCAAGCGCCCTTGCTGTTACTCTGCTAATATGTTCAGGCCTATGAATGTTTACTCTGGCGGACAGTCCGATTCCGTGTGCGGCCAAAATTTCTACGACTGGCTTTTTTCTCAAATCGCTGCCAAGAGGCCTGGCTGATCCTTGAGGATATGTTGTGGTGTTTCCTCCCGGAGATGTCGCGGCAGAGAATTGGTTTCCGGTATTTTGATATCCTTCGTTGTCATAGCAGACATATAGAGCGCGTTGGACTAACTGCCCCCCATATTCCGGACCTACCAGCTTTTGCAATCTGCTAAAGAGACCGGATAAATTTCCAAAACCAATGTCAAAGGTTCCTCCGTCGCCGCCGACGCCAAAATGGAGCACTTTTAATGTTTCCGCTATTTCCGCGGCGGTTTTGCGAGCATATTTTAATCTTGCTTCTTTTGCCGCAAGGCCTCCGAGCATCTCCGACGGGGTGCCGCCAAATACTCCGTGCAGAGTTGGAAGGGTATTACCCGTGTACGGATAGATGCCCGTATAAACTTCGTGGCATCCGGTTGCTTCGTATTTTAAAACTTCGTCAAAACCAAATGCCTTGGCTGTCTTTATAATTATTCCCAAAAATGCATTAATAGGGCATCCAAGACAATTGCGTATACCCGGTTCAAGTCCGCTTCCGATAAATGCCAAATTATCAAGACTTATCCTTGTCCATGGGCGGCGCAGCGGATAACGCGCGGGAATTCCCGCAATAGCCATTTCAACAATTTGGCCCAAATCATGGGACCGGCTTTGATCTATAACTTTTGGTGGCAGGTTACTTATTTCCGGGACTACGTTATATTCAAGAACTGCCAGGATTCTCTGGATTGAATGTGGTTCCCTGAACGTAGTTCCCATATAAATTATTGCGCGTCGAAAATCAGCAATACTTATGTCTCTGATCGGTTTTGAATTCCCGTCCACATTAATGACAAGGTTTGCGTTTAGACTTCTAAGTTTTTCCAAAGCGGATACAATGGGTGAATTTGTCAAAACTACGCCTTGTGTTCCGAAAAGCGTATAATACGGCTCCCCGTTTAATTTGGCTGAAACAAATTCATCCAAATGAAACTGCGGAGCAGGGTTTTCGATTTTTTTCAAAGTTTGAAGGATGTCTATTGCAACATCGATTACGTGTTCAAATCCTTCTTTTTTTAAGACTGATAAACAGTATAGATCGAATAGGATTTGATCGTCTGTGAGGCCACCCATTTTTTCGTGGATAATTTTTCTGCCTTTAGCCGTGGGAAGAGTTATGCCGTGATTTCCCGCAAGATCTCTTAACTGCGCTATCTTTTGGCAAATATCCGTATTTGTTTTTAGGGCTTCAAAATCTCCTGCTTGTATTACTCCAACTGAAACAGCTTCCCTGCTTATCCCTTCCTGCATTGTCCGCAGCGCTTCTCCAAGATCTGTTTTTGTCCATCTTAACGGGTTGTCAAGTTGCTGCGCCGGAGGAGTGGAAACCGTCTTACTTTCGGATTTGTCAAATTTAAAAAATGTAAACATATTTATTGTAGAAAGTTCCGGAGCAGATGACAACCTTTGTTCTTCTGATGTCAGAGTTGCATCAATAAACCTCTTAAAGTCACCGTCCGAATCACTTAGAATACTATCAAGCTCACCTGCATTCAGGTCAATGAATTTTTTGCGGAATTCACTCCCTTTATAAATTTCAAAAGTAGTGCCGGAGTCGTCAAGCGCGCGGGCTCTATCCAGAAGCTCTTCGGAAGTTGATCTCAAGGGTTCTGCGGATCCAATTTCAACATATCCGTTTTGGAAGTTAGAAAAATGAGTACTCAAATTTATAGTTTTTCTTCTGACATGTAAAAGCTCCATAAGTCGTGTAGCTTTTTGTAAATTTCCCAACAGATATTCCGGAGCGATTTTAACTTTTTTGGATATTTCAAGCAAGCTTGACAGCGCCTCTCTTGAATTTGAAGGCATGTCAGAAAATCTTATGCCTTTTTGCGCAAATCTTTCCAAGTTTTGAAAGGTTAAATTGTTTACATCTATATATCCAGGGAGCTTTGCAACCTCGGCTGCCAACTCGGACAAGTTATAATTCCCGGGGCTTATTTCCGTCCCCAGATGATTCATAAATTCAACAATTGCAAATGTGTTTGCAATCCTATCTTGTGGAATAAGTTCAAGAACACGCTCCGCAGTTAGAGTTGATAATCTGGTTGGGAGGGCCGTAGCAGATACCGAAAGATTTATCCCTGATCGTTGGAGTGATTGTGCCGTGCTAATTAATCGTTGAGCCACGGGATGAACTGAACTTTTGGCAGCCGCTGGTTTAAAAAAGAAATGTCTATTACTAATTTCTTTTATGTTCATTATATGTTTACCCCCACATACCGTTTTTCCCGCGAAAGATCGATCTCACCATTTGCAGCTCTTAGTGCCTTATAAATTTCGTCTCTTACCAAAGAAAGGGTGGGAGTTCGTCCTCCCAGACCATAAATAGTAGAAAAGACTTGTGTGTCGTTAAGGCCAAATTCATTTGCAACCCACGCCAGTTCTGTGGCCAGTCTTCCGGCTGACGCGCCATACGGATCGTCCCTATCGAAGACAAAAACTTTTTTACCTTTCAAAACCTTTGCCCATTCAGATTTTGGGAACGGCCTCAAAACATTTGGATGGCAAACTCCCACATTTATTCCGGACCTCTTAAACTCGTGCGCGACTTCTTCGAATGTTCCGTTTGCCGCTCCGGCTACAACAAATACAATATCCGATTCTTCAACATTGTATTGATGAATAAAGTCATATTTGCGGCCGGTATATTGTTCAAATTTAGCGAAAACATCTTTTAAGACTGAATATGCCATTTGCATTGCCTGGTGGCGCTGATAATCCTGCTCAAGTCGTGCATTGTTAATCTGGATTGCTCCCATTATGTTATTATTTGTTCCGATAATCTTTCCCGGTTGGACAAATTTACTTATATAACTAAAGTAAGGATCATTATAAAGAGCTTGTACCGCTTCTTCTGTAAGAGCAAGATATCTTTCGGGCGCGTGGCTTACTTCGAATCCTTCGGATGCTACTATTGTCGGAAGCATAACCGATCTATCCGGTATCATTTCAAAATTGCCGTTTCCCCTGTCGCGGTATTTCGCGTACATTCCCACCAAATATGATATAAGATGCAAATCGTAGGTTTGTTGAACATCCTTGCCCATAAGCACTATAAATCCGGCGTCAAGACCTACTTTGTTTAGATCCCCATGGTCATTTTCGACATTTAGAGGAGCATTAAGAGATCTGACAACATTTGAAATTACTACGTTGCCCATTCTCAATCCCGCAATCGTATGAATTATTTCTGCCATAAGCGCGAATCCCTGCGAGCTTGTTGCTGTAAAGCACAGGACATTATCTCTGGCGGCTCCCAATATTGCTCCTCCTGCTCCGTGTTCTGATTCCGGAGTTACAATAACGGCAGATAATTTTCCGTCAGCTCCCATTTGCGACAGATGCTCTACTATTTGGGTTTGCGGAGTAATCGGATATGCCGCGATAACTGACGGGAATAAATTTAAAACCGATCCCATTGCTCTCGAAATAGCTGTGTTTCCGTCTTCGCAAAGAACTTCTTGACCATCCGGAATTTCTGTTCCGTCAACTTTTCCTAACGCTGTCTGCGTGAAAATACTTGACGCAGATTCTCTTTTTACAAGACTTATTGAAGTTCTTAATGCCGCCAAATTTGAGTTGACTTTATCTCCCGTGCCAAACTTATCTTTGAGCGAGGATTCTACAACCAAGACAAAAGCATTGGTATCTACGGCGTCGGTTCCCATGACGCCCAACATTCCCCCGATCATAGCGTAATTTGGAGGGATGCGATTTCCTTTTAGCACGGCTCCTACATCTAATGTATAAATTTTAAATGGATCATGAAAATCAGCCGCATTCCTAAAAGATTGCGGATCCATTGTTGAATTTACAATGATAGCAATATTTTTCCGATCCGCCGAAGCGTATTGATTTAACTGTTGTCGGAGCAAAGGAAAAAGTTTGCTGTCAAAAAGTAAAACGATGTCCGGGACTTCGAAAGGCGCGTGGCTTAATATAGGTTCCCGGCTGATAATGCCGTATCCCCTAACAGGAGCTCCTTTTTTTGACGGGTCAAACATGGGAAACGCTCTTCCAAAATATCCGGCAGAGCAAAATGCGTTAACCAAATCTTGGACTGCTGATACAACTCCCGAGCCCGCTCCTCCAAGAAGAAATACTTTTAACTGCCTTTTTTCTATCGATGAAACAACATCTTGCGCGACAAAAGGCAGATGTGTCCTGTAAAGAGTTTGGAGTGACTCCGCGGCATTATAACCCTGTTCTCTTAAAGAGAGCAATAATTCTAACGGATAATTTCCGCAGCGAAGAGGATGACCTATTATATCTGACATAACGCTCTGTGCTTTTACAGCGTCAATTCCGGATGTCAAAAGATGCTGTTCCTTCAAGCCCCCCAGTCTTACGCCGCCAAACGTAATGCCGATCCTTGATTGACTCTCTCTTTGAACAGCTTGTGCCAAAGGGATTATTCCGTGTTGTTGTTGCGCCAAGACTCGCGGATTAGCTCTTAAATTAAATATTTGCATTATAATATCTCCCTTAAGTTTGTAACTCTGTCCGCCTGCTCAATTACTCCATGGGGACAGCAGGTTATGCATGTTCCGCATGCTTTGCAATAATCCGTGTTAACCACAAACTCAAAAGGCTTTTGCCCCGTCAAATCTTCAATCTCTTTAGTTGTTTCGTGAGATCCATCAAGTTTTATTACAAAAACCTTGAGCCCTCTTGTCAGAGAAGAAATAGTTCCGAGAGGAACCAATGGCACCATTTTTATGGCTGATGTTTCGCCTCCGCTCCCTTCAGGGCAGCTGGTAATACACAGTACGCATTCCGGGCCAACGCATTTTTCCGGATGGACATAGTTGGGGACTTTTTCGCCGTAAGGAGTCTTGAACGCGACAGATGTTCCCGGCGGAAGTATTCCGCCAATGGCCCTGCGTTTTGCTCCAAAAAATGCTTCTTTTATATAAGAGTCATTGATAATATTTCTTAAAAGTTCCAATCCTCCGCTGCTTTTTAGATCAACGTCTGTAGTAATAATATCATCTATTATCCTGTTCGATAAGGTCGACAGGGAATACTTTCCCTCTTTTAATTGGTTCAAAGAAGGCAAACACAGATAGAGCAAGCGGATCGAATTTATTACATGTTCCGGATCAAGGCTATTTTCTTTTGCCCAAACTGTCAAATCATTTTCTGGATTTTGGCTGTTAACAAAATGACGCTCTGTACCATTGATCTCAAAAATCGGATGGAAATTTGATTCATCCAAAACTAAATTGCACGCGGATAAATCGTTTGGATCGAGTTTTCCGGTTAATTGCAATTTGCGTCCTGTTTCCAGCGGATTTGAAACGATTAAATCATTTTGGCCGAATTCAGCCGCGGCTAGAGCCTGCCCAAACGGGTTTTCGAGCATTATAAAAGCGGACGCGCCAAAAGCAGGATTTGCAAGTGTTACTGAAATTGTTTTGTCGGGGCATATTTCAATACATTTGCCGCATTGCGCGTCTCCGGTACATGCTTCATCGCGGCGGTTGTCTTTGTCCGGCCGGCCAAATCCATCATCACGATAAACACCTTTCGGGCAAACCTGGATACAAAGGCGGCATGCCTTGCAGTTATCATATCCGACTACTTGTCTGAAAACAGCCTCACTCTTTAATGGGGACTCCCGCAAAAGCTCCGGAGGAAGAGGCCCGTCAATAATAAATTCTAAACGCCTCAACCCTTTTTCTTTTAATACTGAAAGAGACTCACCGTTAAAAACCAATCTTTCCATTCTTGACAAATTGTTATCAGTTAAAAAATTTCTCGCGAGATGTTGTCCGTCAACACGGAACCCGCTTCTTAGAGCTAATGAAATCATAGTGTCAAAACGCTGAACCGTTATACTTGATGATTTTGGCAAAGTTAATCCGGTTATCGCTGGCCTTACATGTTTTAGCTCCATTATTGTCTCCCCTTTAAACGATCGGCTTCTTTAAATCCTACTTCCAACGCTTTTTGGTTGAGTCGTGGGTTTTTTCCTCCAAGTGTCTTCATTAAGGCCTCTTCTATTGCGCTGCGCGGTACTAAATCCAGGTAACCAAATGTGACTGCGAGCGCGATGACATTTAAACCCAACCCGGGTTTCGGCGGGCGAACTTCTTCGGCAAGAATCCTTCCCATAGGAGAGGAGAGAACTCTGGTATCTTTATATGTTTCGGTAACAGATGACGAATCTACAAATATTATTCCGGAATCTTTAACCGAACTCCTGAATTTGTCAAAAGTTAATTGGTTTAATGCTACCAGCACATCCAAAATATCAGATTGCGGGAAATGAATTTCGCCTTCACTGAAAATAAGATCCGTGAATGCTTCTCCCCCTCTTGCTTCGGGGCCGTAGTTTTTTGTAAAAATTCCGTTTTGGCCTGCTTGAATAATGCTTTTTAAAGCAATTTCACCGGCTTTTACAACGCCGTGTCCTCCTGCCCCTGCAAATCTGATAACTGTTCTATCATAATGGGCAAGCGGATCCTGCACTTTGATATTAATTTCTTCAAGTAAATTTTCCATTGATTTTCCGGCGGCCTGTGCCCTTTTAATTGCGGCTAAATATTCTTTGCTTGTTTGAAGGTCCGGCCTGTTGTCCTGATGAATAATTCCAATCGGAATAAACCGCAATTGATC
>Ga0265296_1001573_pt1 | contig 25769 bp, 30 predicted proteins | sample MunlanPumphouse1_FD_189073 | JGI IMG/M metagenome (GOLD analysis project Ga0265296, IMG submission 189073) | Groundwater microbial communities from a municipal landfill in Southern Ontario, Canada - Pumphouse #1 | ecosystem: Environmental > Aquatic > Deep subsurface > Groundwater | place... | reverse complement strand
GCACCCGAGCCCGCGGATCAGCGCCAGATCGTCGTGCGTCTCGACCCCTTCGGCGGTCGTTTCCATCTTGAGGGCAGTGGCGAGACCGACGATCGACGAGATAATCGCCGCGTTCATGCTGTTGGGATCGGCGGCGCCAAGGACAAAGCTCTGGTCGATCTTGATCTTGTCGAACGGCGCCTTCTTCAAATAGCCGAGCGCCGAATAGCCAGTGCCGAAGTCGTCGAGCGCCAGCCGCACCCCGGTACGTTTCAATTTCTGGAACATCGCCAGATTTTCGGGGCTTTCGTCAAGAAACACCCCCTCGGTAATCTCCAGCTCCAACTGTTCGGGGCGGATGCCCGCCGCCGACACGGCGCTCAGGATCGTCGCGGGCAGTTTTTCGTTGGCGAACTGGCGCGGTGAGACATTGACCGCGACACGGTAATCGGGGCCAAGCTGCGCGATCGTCGCGCAGGCGGTGCGGATGATCCATTCACCGATCGGGACGATCAGGTTCGATTCCTCGGCGATCGGAATGAATTTTGACGGGCTGATCAACCCTGCGGTTGCGTGGTGCCAGCGGATCAGCGCCTCGAACCCGGTGATCCTTTCGCTGCGCACATCGACGATCGGTTGATAGAGCAATCGCAGCTCGTCCTTCGCCAGCGCATCACGCAGCGCGTCTTCGATCGCTTTGCGCTCGCTCGCCTGGTTGTGCATCGCGTCGGCATAGAAACGATAGACGCCGCGGCCAGCGTCCTTGGCGGCATAGAGCGCGAGATCGGCGTTGCGGACCAACGCCGATGCCGACACCCCCGGCCCGTCCGACACGGCAATGCCGATCGACGATCCGACGCGGACCTGCTCGCCTTCGATCGAAAAGGGTTTGGCCAGGCTCAGGATGATCGCATTGGCGATGGCAGCGAGTTTTTCGGGCTGGCTGAGCTGCGGCACGACGATCTGGAATTCGTCGCCACCCAGCCGCCCGACCTGCCCCTTGTCGCCGACAATTTGCGTCAGCCGCCCGGCGACCTGTTGCAACAGCTGATCTCCGACCGGATGCCCCAGCGTGTCGTTCACCGCCTTGAAGCGATCGAGGTCCATCAACAGCAGCGCGCACGGCTGCGGTTGCCCGATATGGCTTTTGAGCGCGCGTTCGAGCAGGTCGGCAATATGCGGCCGGTTGGCGAGCCCGGTGAGCGTGTCGTAGCGCGCCAGCTGATTGATCTCGCGCTCCGAACGCTTCTTGTCGGTCAGGTCGGTACCGCTGCCGCGAAACCCCTGAAAATTGCCAAGCTCATTGCTGATCGGGTGGCCCGAAATCGACCACCAGCGTTCCTCGCCCACCACCGCGGCCCGCACCGTCAACTCCTTGAACGGCGTGCGCGACGACAGGCTGAAGCCCAAGGTACGCTCTTCATTTTCGTCATTGCCGATGCGTTTGCGGATGATGTCGGTAAACGGCCTGCCAAGCAGGTCGGACGCCGGACGGCCCAGCCGCGCCGCCACCGTTGGCGAGATATAGACAAGTTGGCCATGCCGGTCGGTTTCCCAGAACCAGCCGCGCCCGGCGCGTTCGAAATCGCGCATCAGGTTGAGCGCGCGCTGCTGATCGCTGACTAACCGCCGCTCCGCCCGCGTCGCGCGGCGCTGGTAACGAATATCCTCGCGCATCATCACAATCAGCAGGCCCAGAAACACAAAACCGGCGATCGCAAAGGGCCAGGACGCGATGCCAATCGCGCCGCCAAATGCGGTTGCCCCGGCAAAGGCGAAGAACGCGGGACGCACAATCGCCGCGGCCGACGCCGCGACCAGCAGCGATCCGATCTGGATTGCGGTAAAGGCGTCGAAATGGGTGCTGCCATCGGGAACCGCGATCGCGGCGAACATCGCCGCGGCGTTGAGCAGGGTGCCAAGCGCAATCAAAATCATGCACAGCATCGCGACGGGGCGCAGCCGTCGGCTCGACACCGCGCGCGGTCGTCGCATCGACTGGCCGATAACACTCAACATGACATCGCACGGCAACCCGGTCGCCATCACCAGCCATTGCGATGGATGATCCAGAAAACCGGCGATCCCCGGCACAAAGGCAAAGGTCAGAAACGCCAGCACACGACCGATCAGCACATAATGCCACAGCTGTGCCACGCGCATCAGGCTGGTGAGAAACGCGGGCGAATCGAACAACAATTCATCCGTCGATTGTTCGCCGCCCGTCGGCCGGATAATGCTGCGCCGAACGCCCAATTTCCCGCTTGTCCTGCTCGTCTGGTCCACCCGGTTCAGTGGCCAAATAGAGGTTGCCAAATCCTTACCGCGGCGCGGGCGTTAACCCCGTTCTTGTGCCATTATGGACGCTATTCCGTTTCGCATCGCAACTTGATATAGCAGGTTATGCCCGCCGTCCGTCTCCTCCCGCCCGACCGCTTTTTCGACCGCAGCCAATGGGCGGCGATCACCACCGCGTCGCGCTGGCGCGGCATCTGGCTCGTCGCCCATGCGTGGGTCGTCAGCATCGCGCTGGTGGGTGTCGCAGCATGGTCACAGAACCCGCTCGCGTGGCTGGTGGCAGTGATCTTTGTCGGCGGGCGCCAGCTCGGCCTCGCGATCCTGATGCACGACGCGGCGCACGGCCTGCTTCATCCGGTGCGCAAGACGAACAATTTCCTTGGCCAATGGCTGACCGGCGCTGCGGTCGGCTCCGACCTCATCGCCTATCGCACCTATCATCTGCGGCATCACAAATTCACCCAGCAGGCCGAAGACCCCGACCTGGCACTGTCGAAGCCCTTTCCCACCACGCGCGCCAGCCTGGGCCGCAAGATCCTGCGTGACCTGACCGGGCAGACATTCTTCAAACAGCGCGTCGCGCAGTTCGGCTTCGCCCTCGTCGGGCTGAAAGCGATGCTGCGCGGCGAAACCGCCGAAAAGGGCCGCGCCAGCACCACCGCGGGGACGCCGTTCAACAAGCAGTCCGACGACGGCATGACGTCACCGACAGGCGATGTCGCGGGCGCAATGACGGTGGCGCGCGCAGTCGGGCGGTTCCTGCTGGTGCAGGCGGTGCTGCTCGCCGCTTCGCTTATGCTCTACGGCTGGACGCCGTACCTGCTCTGGCTCGCCGGGCTGGCGACGACGTTTCAGCTGTATCTGCGTATCCGCAATATCGCCGAGCATGCCTGCACGACAACGGGCAGCGACGATCCGTTTACCCATGCCCGCACCACCCATGCGGGCTGGCTCGCGCGCGCAACGGTTGCGCCATATTGGGTGAATTATCATTCCGAGCACCACCTGTTCATGGGGGTGCCCTGCTACCGGCTGGCCGAGGTTCATACGATGCTTGGCCGCGCCGGGCGGCATGAGTCGATGACGATCGCGCCGGGTTACGCCGCTGTGCTGCGGCAAGTGACCGCCAAGGGTTAGCCGCGGTCCTGCGCGACGAACCGCGCCCCGGCCCGATCCTTTTCGGTCGTTGCCGGATCAAAGATCATCCCGTTCATCGCGATATAGACCCCGGGCGGCAAAATCTGGGCCGCTGCCAGGGCGAAACCGACGTTGAATTCGGCGTCGCTCGCGCGCACCGACGCGGGTTGCATCGCGCCGGTCATCACTATCGTCTTGCCCGCAATCCCCGCCAGCATCCGGCCGGTGACGACCATCGTGTCGGTGCCATGGGTGACCAGGATATGCGCGGCTTCGCTACCCTCGACCGCCGCGCGGATCGCGGCGCGGTCGGCGTCGTCCAGCTCGAGGCTGTCCTTGCGCATCAACTGCGTCACCCGGTGCGGGACATGGACATTATTCTCGCGCAGCAGGTCGGGGATCGCCGCTGGGCCGATCTGAAATTCGGACAGGGCATCGAAATAGACTTTGTCGATCGTGCCGCCGGTGGTGAAGATTTCGATCATCGAAATTCCTTATCCGTTCGCATCGAGCGAAGTCGAGATGCCCATCGGCGTGGCGCGCCATTTATGGGTGCCTCGACTTCGCTCGACACGAACGGAGGTAGAGTGGTGATTAAGCCAACGCTTCCGCAATCAACCGCCGCGTATTGTCGATCCCGAACAGCGCGATAAAGCTGCCCATCCGTGGCCCGGCGCTCGACCCGAGCAGGGTTTCATATAGCGCCTTGAACCAATCGCGCAGGTTTTCAAAGCCATAGGCCTCGTTCTTGCCAATCTCATACACGATGTTCTGGATGTCGTCGGCGCCTGCGTCGCCGGGCAGCGCCGCAAGCTTGGTGTCGAGTTCCGTCAGCGCCGCAACTTCGCCGCCCGCCGGCTTGCGGCGGTTGAGCGTCGGCGCAACATAGTCGCGGTTATACGCCATCGCATTGTCGATCAGCCGGTCAAGCTCGGGATAGGTCGCGGCATTGGCGCCATCGACATATTGGCCAAGATAACGCCAAATCTGGTCCTTCGACGCATCGGCACCCATCACCCCGACCAGATTGAGCAGCAGCCCGAACGTCACCGGCAATTCGGCGGCAGGAATCGCCTGCCCGCGCGCGACATGGACATGATGCACCGGATTGCCGAGCTTCTTGTCGGCATCCTGCGCCGGATAGTTGCCGCGCATCTGCAGATATTCGTCGACCGCCTTCGGGATCACCCCGATGTGCAACTGCTTCGCCGCCTTGGGTTCGCGATAGGCGAAGAACGCGAGACTTTCTTCGCTGCCATAGTCCAGCCATTGCTCAAGGCTGAGGCCGTTGCCCTTCGACTTCGAAATCTTCTCGCCCTTTTCGTCGAGGAACATCTCGTAAATCAGCCCTTCGGGCTTGCGACCGCCGAGCGCCTTGGCAATCTTGCCCGACTGAACGCCGCTATCGGTCAGATCCTTGCCGTACATTTCGTAATCGACGCCGAGCGCGACCCAGCGCATCGCCCAGTCGACCTTCCATTGCAGCTTGGCACCGCCGCCCAGAACGCTGTGCGTAATCGTCTGGCCATCGTCCTCGAACGAGACCAGTCCGGCATCGGCATCAACAACGGTCACCGGCACCTGCAACACGACGCCTGAGGTTGGGCTGACCGGCAGGATCGGCGAATAGGTCGCAGCGCGCTCGGCGCGCAGCGTCGGCAGCATGATGTCGAGGATGTCCTGATTGTGACGCAGGACGTTCTTCAGCGCGTCGTCGAATGCGCCGCTCTTGTACCGCTCGGTCGAGCTGACAAACTCATATTCAAAGCCAAAACGGTCGAGAAACTCGCGCAACATCGCATTGTTATGATGGGCGAAACTTTCGAACTTATCGAACGGATCGGGGACGTCGGTCAGCGGCTTGCCGAGATATTCGGTAAGCATCGCATGGTTCGGCACATTGTCGGGAACCTTGCGCAGCCCGTCCATGTCGTCGCTGAACGCGACGAGCCGCGTCGGCGCGCCGGTCATTTGCTCATAGGCGCGGCGGACCATCGTCGTGCGCAGCACTTCGTTGAAGGTGCCGATATGCGGCAGCCCCGACGGGCCATAGCCGGTTTCAAACAGTATCGGTTCGCCGCCAGGCTTGCCGTCCGGATAGCGTTTGACCAGCTTGCGCGCTTCCTCGAACGGCCAGGCCTTGGACGTTAGCGCGGACTCGCGCAGCGAAGGATGCGGATGCAGGTCAGTCATGCGCCGCGCCATAGCGGCAAGAAGGCCCGATGGGAAGAAGCGCAGAAAACTGCGCAACTTCACTCGCGATTCGCTTTGCTGCATCTTCGCGGCCAAGGCGTAAAGCCACTACCGTCCCGCATGCGCGCACGCAGGATGTGTCCTTTGTGGCTTCAAGGAACAAGGCATTGGCGGGCAGCATCGGCATTATGAAGCATGCCGGGACAATGTAGGAAAGCCGAATTTTCGGCCACCACCCGCCCGTGCCGCGCCGCCTCGATCACCCTCTGGGCTGGGTCGCAGGCAGGAAGCTGCTCTTGCGCAGCAACGCCGCCGACACGAGCGCGACGGGCAGCGCGACCGGCAATATCTCGGTCAGCGTCAGCGCCATGCGGAACAGCGGATTTTTATACTGCTCGGCCATCGCGCCCATCTCGGACGAGAATTTGGCGATCTCCGCCGCCGATTTTCCGGCCGCGCGCATGTCCTGGACGCTCTTGGCAATATATTCGGTCATGAAGGTTCCGCCGGTCCGCCACATATAAACCTCCCAGCCGAGGATGTAGAAAAGCGACGCGACAAGCCCAATACCCAAGCCCACCCCAAGCGCTTTCCAGAAAGTGATCACGCCGCCCAGATTAACATCCCGATATCGTTTCACGCCGATGAAAACGAACAACAACGCCACCAGCATCGACAGATAGCCGGCGACCATGCCCATCGTGCCGTGATCGGCAACGAAGGTTATGCTGATGAACATGCCAATGATGACGATGACGCCCGCGATGACGCCGTAAACTGCGATAATCCTGCCCATTTACCTTCTCCCCTAGCGATGGAATGCCATGCGAACTGGGCAGGAACAACGGACGAAATCTATCGCCCAAATGGGTGATCCGGCGGTTATCGCCCGAAATTACGGCAGGATGTCGAGCGTCCGCGCCTTTTGCACCGCCTGCGTGCGGCTGGCGACGGCCAGCTTTTCATATATCCGGGCGACATGCGTTTTGACCGTATTGGGCGAGATATCGAGCTGGCGCGCGATCACCTTGTTGGCGTGCCCCGCCGCCAGCATCTCCAAGACCTCGCATTCGCGCGCGCTCAGCCCCAGCGCTGCGATTGCCGCATCGTTGCGCGCAAAAGCCTGGCGTGGCCGCGCGGTCAGCCGGTTACCGGCCCATAGGCCGAGCGCCACGCAAAGCACTGCGATCCCGACGATATAGAGTTCGGTCGACCAACGGTGCACAACATGTTTGTAGTTCAACCACTCGAGCAGAAACGCGGCGCCTGCCAGCCCGGTGCCATAAAGGATGATCGAGCGGACCATGGCCGGGTTAGAACATGATCGGCGGGCGCTGGCAATATCGCGTCGGCGCAGCGCGGCGCCCTCACTGTGCCCCTGGGTCGAGCAGGATCGCGACCGAACCGCGCTTGCGCCCGGTATCGACACAAGCGTGCGCGGCGGCGATGTCGTCGAAATCATATGTGCTGTCGATCACCGGGCGCAGCACGCCGCGCGTCGCCAGATCGGTAAGCTGCTGGACATATTCGGGCTTTTCGGTCGCCGGTCCCGCAATCACCCGCCGCCCACCGCGTCCCGGCGCCCCCATCGTCGCCAGCATGTCGGGCAAGCCAGCGGCAATGGCGACAAAACGCCCGCCCGCGACCAGCAGCGGCAAGACGTCGCGCGTGGTCATGCTGCCGACGGTTTCGAAAACGGCCTCATATTCGCCAAGCCGCGCGCGATAATCGTCCGCGGTATAGTCGATCACCGCATGTGCCCCCAAGCCGCGCACCAGATCGGCGTTGCGCGCGCTGCACACCGCGGTGACATGCGCGCCGCGGTGGCACGCGAGCTGGACCAGCGCCGACCCCGCCCCACCCGACGCGCCGATGATCAGCACCCGGTCACCCGGCGCAACCGCCGCGACGTCGAGGAAATGCAGCGCGGTGCTGCCGCCAAAGCTGATTGTTGCGGCCTCGGCAAAGCTCAAGCCCTCCGGCTTCAGCGCGATCGGCCCGCTTTCGGCGACACAGCGATACTCGGCGTGGCACGCCATTTTCCCGCCCGGAAACGCCATCACCGCGTCGCCGGGGCGGTATCGGGTGACGCCGACGCCCACGGCATCGACAATCCCGGCGATCTCGGTTCCCAAAACCGGCTGCCGCGGCCCGCGAAAGCCCAGGAATGGCCGGGCGATCAGGCCCATGCCCGGGGGAAAGCGCGCGGCGCGCATCCGGCTGTCGCCCGACGTCACCGATGTCGCCATAACCTTGACCCGCACCTCGCCCGCTTTGGGTTCGGGGATCGGAACGTCGCGAAATTCCAGCACCTCGGGACCACCGTAGCGGGGGCAGACAACGGCTCTCATTGGCGAATCCTGACCTTGGGGAGGGGACGACGCCTTTCTGCACTTTGCGGTACGCCCCGTCAGCCATCGCCATGTACCGGGGCATCGCGATCGCGCCGATTATCGTTACCGGAAAATTTACCATCCCGGGCTTAGCATCGCGCCATGGACACAATTCGCATCCCGCAGCCCCGCCGTCAGGCCCGCACCCCCGTCGCCCTGGAGGTAACGGTCAACGGCGTCCTCAACTTCGTCGACGGCCAGATCACCGACCTGTCCGAAGGCGGCGCGCGGATCAATGGGGCCAGTATGCCTGCACGGTCACGCTGCGAAATCCATTATGGCGGCGGTGTCACCTATGCCGTCGTCATGTGGTCCGAAGTCGACCGCATGGGCGTGCGCTTCCCTTATGAGCTCACCCACGGCCCGCTCTACAACGCGCTGAAACGCGCGCGCAGCGCGATCACCATCGACCCGGCGCAGATATTCCTGAGCAACCGGGCGCCAGTGTTCGGGCGCCGCGGGTTGAGCTGAACCCTTTTCGTCATCCCGGCGAAGGCCGGGATCTCGACCTTGCGTCATGCTCCAACGGGGATATCCCGGCCTTCGCCGGGATGACGGTATTTGCTACCGCTTGCTGCGTTCGCCTTTTGTCCCTACCCCTTTACACATGCCCCCCGCGCCCCTCCCCCTGCCCGCGATCCATGCCAGCCATGTCGGCATCTGGATCGCCGATGCACAGGGGCGCGTGCAGCGGGTCGGGCGTGGTGAGGCGATTGCGGCGGTTGCGGCGACGCCGCACCTGCTGCTCAATGCGACGCTGACCGGCGACCGGCTGGGCTATCCCGAACTGTCGGGGCTCGACCTGCTCGAACTCTTTGCCTTCCTTTATCCCGCGCGCTTTGCGGTCCCTACCCCGGCGGGAATCGCGGCGACGATCGGCGTCACCCCGCCGAAAGCCGAAGAAGACATCGCCGCCTTTCTGCCGCAGGCGACCGCGGCGATGCTCACGGGGATCGACGATCCGACCTGGCCCGAACGCGAGGGCGCCTGGCACGGGATGCAGGCGCTCGCTCGCCAGCGCTGGCCATGGGCGCCGCTCGTCCAGCCGCGGCTGACGGTGCCCGACGCAAATGAACGCTGGCTGTTCGCGCGCCTGCCCGAATGGGAGGAAGCGCCGCCGCGCCCCGCGCCGCGGCAGGTGCGTATCAACCCCGACGACGTCACCGCGCGGCTCGACCGCCTGACCGGCGACGGCGCCGAACAGCGGCCGGGGCAGCAGGATTATGCGCGCGTCACCGCCGCGATCTTTGAGCCGCGCGAGCGCAAGGACGCGCCGCAGATGCTGGTCGCCGAGGCGGGAACGGGGATCGGCAAGACGCTGGGTTATCTCGCCCCCGCCAAACAGTGGATCGACCAGTCGGCGGGCAGCGTCTGCATCTCGACCTTTACCAAGGCGCTGCAACGCCAGCTGTCGCGCGAGACCGAGAAGCTCTATCCCGACGCCGCGACGCACCGCGAAAAGGTTGTCGTGCGCAAGGGCCGCGAAAATTATCTCTGCCTCCTCAATCTGGAGGATGCGCTGCAAGGCGGCTTTTCGGGCCGCGCCGCGATCCTCGCGCAGCGGGTCGCGCGGTGGGCGGCGTACACACGCGACGGCGACATGGTCGGCGGCGACCTGCCCGGCTGGCTCCCCGCGCTTTTCCGCCGCAACGGTACCACCGCGCTGACCGACCGGCGCGGCGAGTGCATCTATGCCGGCTGCCCGCATTTCCGCAAATGCTTCATCGAACGCTCGACGCGCGCCGCGACACAAGCTGACATCGTCATCGCCAACCATGCGCTGACGATGGTGCAGGCGGCGCGCCCGCGCGACGGCGGAGCGCCCGCGACGCGGCTGATCTTCGATGAGGGTCATCATCTGTGGGATGCCGCCGACAGCATGTTCGCCGCGGCGCTCACCGGACAGGAAGCGGTCGAAATCCGCCGCTGGGTGCTGGGGCCAGAGGGCAAGTCGCGCGGGCGGCGGCGCGGGCTGGCCGCAAGGCTCGCCGATGTCGCGAGCTATGACGAGGCGGGCGAGCGCGCGATTCAGGCGGCGATCGCCGCCGCCGCCGAACTCCCCGGCGACGGCTGGCTCGGCCGCCTGTCCGAAAACGACCCATGGGGCGCGATCGAGCGGCTGCTCGCCGCGGTGCGCGGGCAGGTGTATGCGCGCGCGGTCGACACCCGCACCGCCGATGCAGGCTATGGCCTCGAAACCGAACTGGCCGATCCCGACGCGGCGCTGGTCACCGCCGCGGCGGCGGCGAGCGACGCGGTCGAGGCGCTGCTGCGCCCGCTGCTGGCGCTCGGCAAGCGGCTCGACGCGCTGGTCGACGATCCGCCCGACTGGCTCGACGGACAGGCGCGGGCGCGCGTCGACGGGGCGCGGCACAGCCTCGGCACGCGCGTCGATACGCTCGGCGGCTGGCTGTCGCTGCTCGGCCGCGTCGGCGGCCCGGCCAACCCTGATTTCGTCGATTGGCTCGCGATCGACCGCTACGACGGGCGCGAATTCGACACCGGGCTGCATCGCCACTGGCTCGACCCCGCGCGGCCGATTGCCGAAATCGTCTATCGCCCCGCGCAGGGTGTGCTCGTCACTTCGGCGACTCTACGCAGCGGCCATGGTGCGAGCGGCTGGACCGAAGCCGACATCCGCACCGGCGCGCGCCACATGGATGGCGGCGTCCAGCATTTCGCCGTGCCCAGCCCGTTCGACTATGCCCGCCAATCGGAAGTGCTGATCGTCACCGACATCGCGCGCGGCGACCTGCCCGCGCTTGCCGGCGCCTACAGCCGGTTGATCGAGGCGTCGGGCGGCGGCGCGCTGGGGCTGTTCAGCGCGATCCGGCGGCTGCGCATCGTCCATGCACGCATTGCCGACCGCCTCGCGCGTGCCGGGCTGCCGCTCTATGCCCAGCATGTCGATCCGCTCGACACCGGCACCCTCGTCGACATCTTCCGCGCCGACCCGCACGCCTCGCTGCTCGGCACCGATGCGCTGCGCGACGGGGTCGATGTGCCGGGCGAATCGCTCCGACAGGTGATCATGGAGGGGGTTCCCTGGCCGCGCCCGACGATATTGCACGCGGCGCGGCGCGCGGCGCAGGGCGGCAGCGCCTATGACGATATGGTCATCCGCGGCCGCATCGGGCAGGCGTTCGGGCGCCTGATCCGCCGCGCCGACGATTTCGGTCAGTTCGTGATGCTCTCGCCCAGCTTTCCGTCGCGGCTGCTCAGCGCCTTTCCCGAAGGCACCCCGATCCGCCGCCTGCCGCTCGACGAAGCGGTCAATCATGTCGCGGCGGCGAATGTCGAGCGCAGAAAAAGCGCCTTTCCAGCCTTTTCACCGTCATAAGTTTGCGGCACAAGGCGGCTCGAACGACGGCATAAGCGCGAACGCGCGGGGGAAGATTTTGAAGACTTTGACGATCCTGCGCCACGCCAAATCGGGTTGGGATGTCCAGGTCGAGCGCGATTTCGACCGCCCGATCAACAAACGCGGCCAGCGCGGCGCCGAAATCGTCGGGCAATGGCTGAAGCGCCAGAAGCTGCCCGTCGACCGCATCATCGCCTCGCCCGCGGTGCGCGTGACCGAAACGCTCGACATCTTCCAGCCCGCCGCCGATCTCGACACGATCGAACCGCATTGGGACCGCCGCATCTATCTCGCCTCCGCCGCAACGCTGATCGACGTCATCCGCGACACCGGCCGCGATGCCGAGCATCTGCTAATTTCGGGACATAATCCGGGGCTGGAGGATCTGATCCTGATGCTGGTGCCCGAAACGAGCGGCGACGAACTGCGCGGCGAGGTCGAGGAAAAGCTGCCGACGTCGGCGCTGGCCCGGCTTGAACTCGACATCGCCGACTGGCACGACCTCGACACCGGCATGGCCCGCTTCGCCGCCTTCATCCGCCCCCGCGACCTCGACCCGACGCTTGCGCCCGCGATGGATCACGACTGACAGGTCATCCTCCCTGTCGGGCTGCGATGGGGAGGTGGCAGCGCGAAGCGCTGACGGAGGGCCCGGCGCTAAGGTTGCGGCCCCTCCACCCTTCGCTTCGCGAACGGTCCCCCTCCCCATCGCTTCGCGACAGGGAGGAACTATCCCTCCTCGTCATCCCGGACTTGATCCGGGATCCATAGCTGCACTCTCGTCATGGATCCCGGATCAAGTCCGGGATGACGAGGGTATGGAAACGACCAATTGTGGACATATTACTTTCGGCTATGATGGGGTCATGAATTTCATCGCTCTCGCAGCGGGCGGAGTAGCATTCGCCTCATACTTGATAGGCCTCGCCTTGCTTTGGCGCGCGAAGGCGTATGCGCTGCTGACCTATGTGTTCGCACTACCGGTGCTACATCTAGCCGTGCTCGGGTTTTTACCGAACGGTCCGCGGATTATTGCATCAGCAATCGGCGCGCTTTTGATCGCTGCCCCAGTTGTGTTTATGCAGCGGAAAGCAAAGGCAAAGGCGAAAGAGACGGCGCTCTAGCACACGTCAGCTTCCCACCCCTAAGCAGACATTCTCGAACTTGCTGATACGCGATGCCAGTCGCGTCAATCCAGCGCTGCCGCCAATCGCTGCCGCAGCGCGACGAGCGCAGCGACCGGCACCCCGTGCGCCTGCCCAATGGCGCCCTTCCCCGCCGCACGCTCGGCGCGGATTTCGGCCGCTGGTGCCGAAGCAGCCTTCGCCCCCGTCTCCGACAGCGCCTTGCGCGCGCCCTCGACGGTAAACCCCTGAACATGCAGCAGATGATGGATCCGCTCGGCCAGCGCGACATCCTCGGCGCGGTAATAGCGCCGCCGCCCTGAGCGCTGGAGCGGCTTCAGTTGCGGAAAGCGCGTTTCCCAATAGCGCAGGACGTGCGTCGGCACCCCGATCCGATCGGCCAGCTCGCCGATCGCGAGCATGGCGCCGGACGCTTTGCTCCCGTCCGCGGGCACGTCAAACCCCACCATGGCCGAGGCCGGGACTATTTACCGGCAACGCGCGCACGCATCGTCTGGCTGGCGCGAAAGGTCATTACGCGGCGCGGCAGGATCGGCACTTCGATGCCGGTTTTGGGATTGCGGCCGACCCGCTGTGCCTTGTCGCGCAGGACAAAGGTGCCAAAACCCGAGATTTTGACATTCTGTCCGCCCGCCAACGCGTCGGACATATGGTCCAGAATCGATTCGACGATCGTCGCCGATTCGTTGCGCGACAGCCCGATTTGCTGGTTGATGCGCGTCGCAATATCGGCTCGCGTAAGCGTCCCTGCGGTCATGATGGTCCCTCCCCCTCGTAAAGCGAAACTGGTCGAACCGGTCCCGGACAGCCCCCACCGTCACGAGTCCCGTGCCCCTATGTAACAAAAGCGAATTAATCCGCCAAACTGAAACGGATGGAGCGAAGAGTTAATGCGGTGAAGCCGCCAATCAGACGCGCAGAACCGCCGCGCCCCAAGTGAACCCACCGCCCATCGCCTCGAGCACCACCAGATCGCCGCGCTTGATGCGCCCGTCGCGCACCGCGAGGTCGAGCGCGAGCGGCACCGATGCCGCCGAGGTGTTGGCGTGCTGGTCGACCGTCAGCACGACACGTTCGGACGGCAGGCCGAGTTTTTTGGCGGTCGCATCGATGATCCGCTTGTTCGCCTGATGCGGCACGACCCAGTCGATCTGGTCGGGTGACAGGCCGACATCGGCCATCACTTCGCCGAGCACCGACGCCAGATTCGTCACCGCATGGCGGAACACTTCGCGCCCCTGCATGCGGACATGCCCGACGGTGCCCGTCGTTGACGGGCCGCCATCGACATAGAGCATACCCGCATATTTGCCCTCGGCGTGCAACCGGGTCGCGAGAATGCCCTGATCGTCGTCGACGTCCTTCGCCGACAGCACGACCGCGCCTGCCCCGTCGCCGAACAACACGCAGGTCGTGCGATCTTCCCAGTCGAGGATGCGGCTGAAGGTTTCGGACCCGATCACGAGCGCATGCTTGGCGGCGCCGGTGCGCAGCATCGCGTCGGCGACGGACACGGCATAGAGAAAGCCCGAGCAGACCGCGGCGACGTCAAAGGCGATGCAATCGGGGGCGCCGATCAGCGCCTGCACCTTGGTCGCGCTGGCCGGGAATGTATTGTCGGGGGTCGCGGTGGCGAGGATGATTAGGCCGATGTCCGACGGTTCGAGCCCGGCCGCTGCCATGGCCTGCTGCGCCGCAGCGGCGCCCAAGGTCGCGGTGGTCTCGTCGGGCTCGGCAATGTGGCGGAAGCGGATGCCGGTGCGCTCGACGATCCATTCGTCGCTGGTGTCGACGCGCTCGGCCAGTTCGGCGTTCGACACGCGGTTGCGCGGCAGCGCCGAACCGGTACCCGCCAGAATCGCGCGCAAGGTCATGCGGCGTTGCCGCTCTGGAAATTCGCCAGATCGTCGGTCACTTGGCGCGTGATATCCTTTTCGATCAGCTCGGCGCACAGGTGGACGCAGTTCGCGACCCCCTTGGCATCGGCGCTGCCATGGCTTTTGAGGACGACGCCGTTCAGGCCCAGGAACACCGCGCCATTGTGGTTATTGGGGTCGAGATGGTGGCGCAGTAGTTCGGTCGCGGGGCGCGAAATCAGGAAACCGATCTTCGAGCGCGTCGAGCTGGTAAAGGCGCGGCGCAGCAGGTCGGTGACGAAACGCGCCGTCCCCTCGATCGTCTTGAGCGCGATATTGCCCGAAAATCCGTCATGGACGATGACATCGACGTCGCCGCGCGACAATTTGTCGCCCTCGATAAAGCCGGTAAACTCCATCGGCAGCCCCTTGGCCGCGCGGAGCATGGCCGCGGCATCGCGAATCTCGTCGGTGCCCTTCAGCTCTTCGGTGCCGATGTTGAGCAGCGCGACGCGCGGGCGCTGGAGCCCCATCGCGGTGCGCGCATAGGCCGCACCCATGACCGCAAATTGCGTCAGGTTGGTCGCGTCGCATTCGGTGTTGGCGCCAAGGTCGAGCATGACGACGTCGTTGTCGCCCAGCGTCGGCAGCAGCGCGGCCAGCGCGGGCCGATCGATCCCCGGCATCGTGCGCAGCGCGAGCTTGGCCATCGCCATCAACGCACCGGTGTTGCCCGCCGACACGGCGCCGCCCGCGTCGCCGCGTTTCACCGCGTCGATCGCCAGCCCCATCGAGGTGCTTTTCGCCTTGCGGATCGCCTGGCTCGGCTTGTCTTCGCCCGTCACCACGCCGTCGGTGTGGACGATGTCCGACGCCGCGCGCAGATTGGGGTGGTTTTCAAGCGCTGCCTTGATCTGCACCTCGTCGCCGACGAGGATGAAGCGCAGGCCGTCATGCTTGTGGCGCGCCATAGCGGCGCCGGCGAGCATCATGCGCACGCCGACGTCACCGCCCATCGCATCAATCGCGATTCGCGGTGTCAGTGCCATGTATTTGCGCTCCGGCTAAGGGTCAGGCGCCGACCGACACCACTTCGCGGCCATTATAATGGCCACAGGCACTGCAAAGATTGTGCGGGCGCTTCAGCTCGCCACAATTGGGGCATTCCTGAAAGGCTTCAACCTTCAGGCTGTCGTGGCTGCGACGCATACCGCGCTTCGAGGGCGAGGTTTTTCGCTTGGGAACGGCCATGTTATTTCCTGCATTCTCAATAGTGTGTCACGAATCGGCTACCCGGATTTGTCACCCCCGTTGCCGGAAATGACTGGCCCGCCCGCCGTGCGAAACGCTGTTCCTGCCGCGTATTGGCCTGAAAATCGTCCGCCGAAGGGTGCCTCAACGCCAGAAGGTGTCGGGTGCCGGATCGGGCGGGGCTATAGCGTTTTTGCCCGCAAAGGCAAGCCCTGTGGACGACAATGCGCAAGCAAAAGCGTCGCCCTTGCCGATCGCCCAGCGCGATGCCACACAACGGCGAGCGCCGGGCGACAACAGCCGCGGCCGAAATGGGGGACGCATATGATAATCTTGCCGATCAGCCTGACGATTGCCGCCGGAGCGGCGCTGCTCAACCTGTGGTTGTCGATCCGCGTCGGCCGCGTGCGCACCAAGGAAAAGGTCTTCGTCGGCGACGGCGGCAACGAACTGGTGACACGGCGGATGCGTGCGCACAGCAATTTTGTCGAGAATACCGCCTTTGTGCTGATCCTGCTCGCGCTTGTCGAGCTCGGGCTGGGATCGTCGATGTGGCTGTGGGGGGTCGGGGCGCTGTATCTGGTCGGCCGTATCTTGCACGCGATCGGCATGGACGGGATGATGTGGGGCCGGATGGTCGGCACGATTATTACCATGTTGACGCAGCTTGGGCTTGCACTCGGGGCGCTGGCGATCGTCTATCTGACGCCGGTGAGTGTCACGACGACCGAGATTGAGGAAACGACGGTGGTGGCGCCGAAATGATCCTCTCCCCTCCCGCTTGCGGGAGGGGTCGGGGGAGGGCTTGTTTCACAAGCTAGGGTGGCGACATGCCCTCCCCTAGCCCCTCCCGCAAGCGGGAGGGGAACTTAGTTCCCCATCGCCATATCGCCAACAAACGGGTTCGTCCGCCGCTCGTGCGCGAAATTGCTGTGCGCGCCGTGCCCGGGCAGGAAGGTCGTGTCGCCGCCCAGCGGCCACAGCTTCTGCGTGATCGAATCGAGCAATTGCTGGTGATTGCCGCGCGGAAAATCGGTGCGGCCGATCGATCCCTGAAAAATCACGTCGCCAACGATCGCCAGCTTCGACGGCGCATGATGGAAAACGACATGCCCCGGCGTGTGGCCCGGGCAATGGATGACGTCGATGGTGAGGTTGCCGACGGTGACCGTGTCGCCATCGACCAGCCAGCGATCGGGCTCGAACACCTCGCCGACCATGCCGAAGCGTGCGCCGTCCTCGGCAAAGGCTTCGATCCAGAAGCGGTCGTCCTCGTGCGGACCCTCGATCGGCACGTCCAGTTCTTTCGCCAGCATTCCCGCCTGCCCGCAATGGTCCATATGACCGTGGGTCACCAGGATCTTCTCGACCTCGACCCCGGTCTGGCGCACCGCGTCCTTCAGCTTGTCGAGGTCGCCGCCTGGATCGACGAAGGCCGCCTTGTTGGTTTCGGTACACCACAACAGGGTGCAATTCTGCTGGAAAGCGGTGACCGGCACGATCGCCGCGCGCATCGGGGGGTTGGGAGCGTTCATGCCGGTGATGTGGGGAAATCGGACCGAAATGGCAAGCCGCCGCGCCGATTTGACCCGTCACGCCCATCGACATATTGGATGACGCCGTGACCAAGGCCTTTTCTCACGGAACCGTCCATGAAGCGGGCGACGATATGCAGGCGGCGCTTATAGCCGATGACGAGACGCTGGCGCTGTGGGAAAACCTGACCCCGCTCGGGCGCAACGAATTCATCTGCTGGGTCGAGGACGCCAAACAGGCGAAAACCCGCGCGCGCCGGATCGAGCGGACGGTGGAGGAATTGCACGAGGGAAAGAAGCGCCCCTGTTGCTGGGTGGGGTGCATTCACCGCACCGACAAGGCGCCGAGCCGTTGGCAACAGGCGGTGCTGATCGACAAGAAAGTTAAGTAGCGCGCCTCAGCGCAATGTCATCGTGTCGCCTTCGACATTCACCGCGGCCAAGCGCGACAAATAGGTCTGCCCCAGCAGCGAGACGCCCATATCCGCGTCGATCACGGCGGCCTCGACGCGGTCGACCCGAACCCCGTCAACATCGACGCTGTCGAGCATGACCATCCGCGTCGGCACCTCGCCGCCCGCGGTGCGCGCCATGCCGGTGACCGGCAGGCGATCGACGTCGATGCCGATAGCTTCGGCATCGCGCCGGGTCAGCGCGACCATGGAAGCGCCGCTATCAACCATCACGCGAATGTTGGTGCCGTCGATGTCGGCGTCGGCATAAAAATGCGAATCCGCCGACCGGCTGAGCAAGGCTTCGCCGGGATTTCCCGGCCTCCCCGCTGCCGTCGCGGCGGCCATCGAGCGGTCCTGGCGAACCTTGTGGGTGGTCCAATTGTCGTGATTGCCGGAAACCGTCGCCGCGGCCTCGGCGGGGCGGTCCGCACCGGATCGACTGCCGTTGCTGGCAATGCCGATCGATGTCACCGCAAAGACGGCGGCCAAACCAAGATAACGTGCGATCATGGCGCGCCTTTTCGCACCATAGGGTTGGGGATTGGTTAAGCGGGCGGCTGTTCGATGAACGCCCGCCACACCGGCGCATTACCGCGAACGCTGTACGCGATCCGCGCGCAGGCATAGGGCCGGTCCGCCCGATTGTCGGCGTCGGCAGCAGTCACTGGCCATTCGCCGCCCGCGCCGCCCGCCGACCAGCATACCAGCGCCTCCGCCTCCTGCCCCGTCTCGATCGCGGCGCGTTCGTCGGCATTCAGCGACGCAGGCGCGCTCCAGCCCAGAATTGCGCGGTGCGTGAACCCCTTCGAAAAAAAGGCGTGGCGGAACGGGCTGTCGCCGTCGCGGAGCAAGTCAGCGACCCGTGCACGGTCTTCGGCAGCCAGCCATTGCCCGCCCAGCAATGGCGCCCAGCGCGCCTCATCGCGCGACCGCAGCGCCGCGGCGAGTTCGTCAGCGGCTGCGCCAAAGCGCGGTGTCCACACCGAATCGGTGGCAAGCGGGACAAGCCGCGCCCGCGGTGCGGGTACTTCGGTTTCGACCGACAACAATGGCGCGGGCGCGCCTGCCTCGGTCGCGAGAACTGGCGTGGCGAGTGCGGCGACCAGCGCCGACAAGATCAGGAAAGCGCGCATGGCCGGATCATAGCAGACATCGCCGCACGTGTCAGGCGCTCGCCGGCACCAGTGCAGCGCGCATCCACGGCGGCGCGGTAGCGGGGTCGATGCTCTCGACCCGCCGATGCTCGACCGACCAGCCGAGCTCGGGATAAGCGATCACCTTCCGCTTTTCGTCGGCATCGGCGATCGGCACCACGACCAGCCGCCGGTTGACCTTTTGCCGCCAGTTCATCCGCGCGGTGTTTTCCTGCCCGACGTAGCAGCCTTTGCTAAAGCTGACCCCGTTCAGCTCGGCGGCGTTGCATTCGAGCCACAGGGTCGTGCCGTCGCCCAGCTCGGCGCGGCCTTCGGTGACGCCCAGCGCCAGCCGGTGCGCCCGCCAGGCAGCGTCGGCGCCCGCGTCACCGTCCGCGGGCGCCAGCCAGCGCTGGCCGAGTGCGGGCAGCCGCGGATCGACCACCCCGATATCGCCACCCAGCGCCCAATGGACGCACAAATCGGGTTCGCGCTCGATCCTAATCGCGCGGCGGAGGCGGTACAGCGTCAGCCGTTTCGCCAGATCGCCCGCGGCATCGCGCTCACAGTCGATCAGGATGTCGTCGCCATCCGCCCAGACCAGGAAATCGAACAGCGCCTTGCCCTGCGCGGAGAGCAGCGCGGCCCAGACCGGCAGGTCGCCCGACGTGTCGTTGGTGACCAACCCTTGCAGAAAACCGCGGACGTCGTCGCCCGACAAGCGGATCAGGGCGCGGTTGATGAGGGTTGTGTTGGCCATGCCCCGACAATAGGGAGCGCGAGAGCCAACTTAAAGCCCCTCCCCTTCAAGGGAGGGGTTGGGGTGGGGTCCATCGGCCTTGCTCCACCTCAACATGCCCCACCCCGACCCTCCCCTGAAGGGGAGGGGGAGATTGTAATGACCGACCGCCTGACGATCCGCCGCCCCGACGACTGGCACGTCCATCTGCGCGACGGCGCGATGCTCGATCATGTCGCGCGCTATACCGCGCGCCAGTTTGCCCGCGCGATCGTCATGCCCAATTTGTCGCCGCCGGTGACCACAGCTGAGGAAGGCCGTGCCTATCGCGACCGCATCAACGCCGCGGTCCCCGCCGATCTCGACTTCACCCCGCTGATCGTCGCCTATCTGACCGACGCCACCGACCCCGACGAAATCGCGCGCGGGCATAGTGAAGGCGTGTTTACCGCCGCCAAACTGTACCCGGCCCACGCCACCACCGGCAGCGCGCACGGCGTCACCGACGTAGCCAACATCAGGGGCGTGCTCGAACGGATGCAGGCCATCGGCATGCCACTGCTGATCCATGGCGAGGTGACCGACCATGACGTCGACATTTTCGACCGCGAGGCGGTGTTTATCGAGCGCACCCTGGAACCGCTGGTCCGCGCCCTGCCCGCGCTGAAGATCGTGTTCGAGCATATTACGACGGCCGAGGCGGCGGAGTTCGTCGCCGACGCCCCCGCCAATGTCGCCGCGACGATCACGCCGCAGCACCTGCACATCAACCGCAACGCGATGCTCGTCGGCGGCATCCGCCCGCACGCTTATTGCCTGCCCGTCGCCAAGCGCGAGCATCACCGTCTGGCGGTCCGCGCCGCCGCGACGTCGGGGTCGCCGAAATTCTTTCTCGGTACCGACAGCGCCCCGCACGCGGTGCACACCAAGGAAGCGTCGTGCGGCTGTGCGGGGATTTTCAACGCGCCGTTCGCGCTCGAAAGCTACATCACGGCGTTCGATCAGGATGGCGCGCTCGACCATTTCGAAGGGTTCGCCAGCGAACATGGGCCGCGTTTCTATGGGCTGCCGCTCAATGAGGGCACGGTGACGCTGGAACGTGGCGAGACGGTGGTACCGGACACGATCGGTGACGTCGTTCCGTTCCATGCAGGGGAGACGCTGGGCTGGCGGCTGGTTTAAAAAACGTCGCCCCCGCGAAGGCGGGGGCCGCAAGATATCTTCGCATCTTCGCTGGCTACGGGCGCTAGCGGCCCCCGCCTTCGCGGGGGCGACGAGATTCAAGCCACCGCCACAATCCGCTCGGCGCGCATCTTGCGCCACATATCAAAACTGAACACTGCAATGCTGACCCAGATCAGCAGGAAGCAGAACAGCTGCGCGGGCTTTAGCGGCTCGTCGAACACGAACAGCCCGAGCAAGAAGGCGATGCTCGGCGCCAGATACTGGACAAAACCGAGCGTCGCGTAGCTCATCCGTCGCGCCGCAGTCGCGAACAGCAACAGCGGCACCGCGGTCACCACGCCCGCTGCCGCGAGCAGCCAGTTTGTCTCGACGTCCGCCCCGAACCCGCGCCCATCGCCAATCCACAGATAATAGCCTGCGACTGCCAACGACACCGGCAACAGCAGCGTCGTTTCTATCGCCAGCCCCGGCAGTGACCCCACCCACACCACTTTGCGGATCAATCCATAGGTGCCGAAACTGAGCGCCAGCGTCAGGCTGATCCAGAGCGTGTCGAGAGCCCCAGCAAGCAGGATCGCGACGCCGATCGCCGCGATGACCACCGCGACCGCTTGTAGCCGCGACAGTCGCTCGCCGAGGAAGATCATGCCGAGCAACACATTGACCAGCGGGTTGAGATAATAGCCCAGGCTCGCCGCCAGCACATGGTCGGTAAACACGGCGTGGATATAGACCAGCCAGTTGAGCGCGATCAGCAGTGAGCTGGCGAGCAGCAGCCGCAGCACGCGCCAATCTTTCAGTGCCGACAGATACTCGCCGATCTGGCGCCGGAACGTCATGATGACGAAGCACAGTGGCAGCGACCAGAGGATGCGCTGCGCCAGCACCTCGACCGGCGGCACCGTCTCCAGCAGTTTGAAGAACAACGGGACAAAGCCCCAGATCGCATAAGCGCCCAAAGCGTAGGGCAAGCCGCGCTGCTGGCTCGCCGCGGGGGCGGTCGGCTGGGTCATAGGGGAAAGCCCGCCTTTCGGCCGAAAATCAGATGATGCCGCCGCCCAGCATCAGGCGGATCACGCCGATGACGATCACGACGATGTTCAGATTGCGCCCACTGGTGCTGCTCGACATCGCGCCGAGCGCCAGCCCGACCACAGCAAAGGGCACGATCACCCAATTCGCCCAGCCGAGCAATGGGATGAAGGCAAAAACGGCCAAAACCAGAGCGATGGCGCCGATGACGAGCGAGGCAATATTGAGCATTTAGGGACTGTCGCATGCTGTCGCCCATGCGGCAAGTGCCTTTCGGTTCGTCGATGAAAACGCTCGCTTCGTCTCGTTGCCTCGGGTTCATGCAACGCGATCCGGACCCCGGTCGTTTCCCTTCTCGAAGCGCCCAGTGCCGTCATGCGGTACAAGGCGCGGCACCAGGAAAGGATATAAGATGCGTAGTTTCAACAAGAGCCTGATGGGCGCATTGGCGGCCGCCAGCGTCGCGCTGACCGCTCCGGCCTATGCCGGCATCGCAGCCCCGGCCAAGGCCGACGGCTTCCATCAGCTTGAGCAGTCGAGCAGCTTCCACAAGCGCAAGAAGCGCCATTATCATGACCAGCGCGTCAATGCGAACACCCGCGTGTGGCGCGATGGCGATGGCCGTTATCGCTGCAAAAAGGATAATGGCACGACCGGCCTGTTGATCGGCGGCGCCGTTGGCGGCCTCGCCGGTAACGAAATCGCGGGTCGCGGCGACAAGCTGCTGGGCACCGTGATCGGCGCAGGCGCTGGCGCCCTGCTGGGCCGCGAGATTGACCGCGACAAATATCGCTGCCGCTAAGCGATAGAGCTACCGTCTCGATTGCGGGTCCGAGACCCCTCCGCCCGCAAACGTAGATGGAAGAGGGCGTCGACCTGGTCGTCGGCGCCCTCGACCGCGTCCGTGACACGCGCACGCTTGCCCCTTGCCCACCTTCGCCGCTTGCCGCAAAAGCCCCTCCTGTTTCCGGGAGAGGATCATCATGCTCAACGGCCCCCTGCTCGTTACCCAAAGGCTCATCCTGCGCCCACCCTCGGCCGAGGATTTCGACGCCTTCGCCGAAATGTGCGCGGAGCCCGACACGATGCAATTCATCGGCGGCACCTGCCCGCGCGCGGCGGCGTGGCGCATCTGGTGTACGCTGGCCGGGGCGTGGCATATCCGCGGCTTTTCGATGTTCTCGGTAATCGAGCGCGAAAGCGGCGAATGGGTCGGTCGGCTTGGCCCGTGGGAGCCCGACGGCTGGCCGGCGCCCGAAATCGGTTATGGCGTGCGCGCCAAATTCGCCGGCAAGGGCTATGACTTTGAAGGCTGCATCGCCGCCTGCGACTTTGCCGTCGAATTTCTGAAATGGCCCGAACTGATGCACAGCATCGACCCCGCCAACACGCGGTCGCAGGCGCTGGCGATCCGGCTCGGCGCCACCAACAGCGGCGCGACCCGCCTTCCCGCGCCGTTCGAGGATGCGCCGGTGGATGCATGGACGCAAAGCGCCGACGCCTGGCGGATCAAACGCAAGGAATTTCTGCCGTGACCGACCAGCATGTCGACCCTGAACGCGCCCAGTTCGACGCTTTCAAGGCGCTGCCGCGCGATACCCCGATCCATATGCTCAACCTTGTCCGCTTCAAGGCCGCAGCGACCTATCCCGCCGATCATCCGTTGGCCGACAAAGCGCTGACCGGCGCCGAAGCCTATGCCCATTATGGCACCGACAGCGGCCCGGTGTTCCAGCGCGTCGGCGGCAGCATCGTCTGGCGCGGTTCGATGGAAGCGATGGTGATCGGCCCCGCGGACGAGCATTGGGACGCCATGTTCATCGCCGAATATCCGACCAGCGCCGCCTTCATGGAAATGGTCACCGACCCGGTCTATCGTCAGGCCGTGATCCACCGCCAGGCGGCGGTCGAAACCTCGCGGCTGATCCGTTGCAACCCGAAAGCGTCTCGCTCCGGCACAGTTTTCGGCTAACAAAGCGTTACCCGTTAACGCATTTTCTTTGCGCCTTTTTAACCAGGATCGGGCAATCCGGGTGAAAGATTAAGGGAGTGTTAGCGATGATGTTGCGCGGAAAATGGCTGGTCACCGGCCTGCTGATGGCGGCGGCACCGCTCGCCGGATGCCGGGATAACCCCGAAGCGAAGTCCGAACTCGCCCCGCTCGACGACGGGCTGACCAATGCCGACCCCGCGGTCAAGGGCGCGCTCGAAGACAAGATCATGGTCGACCCCAAGCTCGCGGGGCAGGCGAACCAGAATGCCGTCGGTCCGGGCAACCGCCCCGTCGATGGCGGCGTTCCGGGTGTCGCGGGTGGCAAGGCCGCAACGGTCGCCGAAGCCGCTGCGGCGCTCAAGGCGGGCAAGCTGCTCGCCGCGCCCAAGGCGCTTCCGATGGAAGCGGGATGTGATGGCTGCGAAGCCAAGCCGCGCCCCGTCACGATCGGCGCGCTCGCCCGCGATCAGCAAAAGGGCGGCGGCTGCGACGCCAAGCTGACCTATGGCAACGCGTGGGCGGAACGCCTGCCCGCCGCGTTCAAAGTCTATCCGCGCGCGACGTTGCGCGAAGCTGCGGGCGTGGCAGGCGGCAAGTGCAACATCCGCGTCGTCAATTTCCAGACCGCGGCATCGATTCAGGGCGTGTTCGACTATTATCACACGATGGCGATCCGCGCGGGCTACACCAGCGACCACCGCGTCAACGGCAACGAACATATGCTGGGCGGCACCAAGGGCGACCTCGCCTATGTCATCATGGCCCGCCGCGACGGCGGCATGACCGACGTCGATTTGGTGGCATCGGGCGGGAAATAGTCTAAATCCTCCCTGTGGCGAAGCCATGGGGAGGTGGCAGCGCGCAGCGCTGACGGAGGGGCTTTCGCGCAAACGTCGCTGCCCCTCCACCATTCGCTTCGCGAACGGCCCCCTTCCCATCGCTGCGCGACAGGGAGGAACAAAAAAGGCTCCGGTTTCCCGGAGCCTTTTTCTTATCGGACGATCAGATCGTCAGACCTTGTTGCCGAGCGCGCCTTCGACTTTGCCCTTCAGATTCTGGGCTTCGCCTTTGCGCTCCTGCGCTTCGCCTTCCTGGCGAAGGCGCTCGTTATCGGTCGCCTTGCCGATCGCCTGCTTGGTGTTGCCAGCGGCTTCGTTGGCGAGGCCTTTTGCTTTGTCGGTGAGTTCACCCATGGAATATCTCCTTGCTCTTGGCCGAGGCGATGCTGCCTCATTATTCGACCAACGAGCGCGCGCCGCCAATGTTCCGCGCGTCCGACAAAGCGTTCTGAAAAAAGGGCAATTGACCTGTGGGTCGAATGCGATTGAATGGCGGCATGAAATATTCACGCCTGATCGCGATAGCCGCAACCGCGCTGCTGCTCGCGCCCGCCACCTTTGCCCAACCGACCGCGATCAACGTCGCGGCGCAACCACAACTGCGCGGCGTGACGGCGGAAGAGGCTGAGGCACTGATCGCAAAGGTCGCCGACGCGCAATCGAGGCTGAGGAAAAAGGAACAGGTCGTTTTCCAGCTGCTGTCCGGCGCGCCCGCCTTTTATCCGATGACGCGCACGGCCCCGCGCGACGCTTTTCTGCGCCTGCCGCTCGCCAAGACGTTCAGCGTCGAGCGCAAAGCGACCGACAACAAGCTGTGGCAGCCCTATCGCTTGATCGTGCTGCCCGATGGCCCCGGCAAATTGCTGTGGGATGTCGAAGTCGTGCTGGGCATCAATGGCCAGATTGAGCGGATCGAAATGCTCTACCGCCCGCCCGCGCCCTTCTGAGCAGAACTTAAGGCTTCAATCCCATCAGCTTACGCGCGTTCCCGTGGCGGATTTTAGCCTTTTCATCGGGCGTGAGGTCCAGCTTTTCTAACGCATCCAGCGTCTGTGCCAACGAAAATTGCGGATAGTCCGACCCGAGCAAGACATGATCGATCCCGACATTGCGCATCGTCCAGATAAACTCATCCTCGATCGGCGCGTCGGCGGCGAGCGTGACCATCGCCGAAATGTCGAAATAGATATTGTTGCCGAACAGCCCTTCGGCGGTGCGCGCCATTTTCAGGATGTTCCAGAAGCG
>Ga0265296_1001572_pt1 | contig 25770 bp, 30 predicted proteins | sample MunlanPumphouse1_FD_189073 | JGI IMG/M metagenome (GOLD analysis project Ga0265296, IMG submission 189073) | Groundwater microbial communities from a municipal landfill in Southern Ontario, Canada - Pumphouse #1 | ecosystem: Environmental > Aquatic > Deep subsurface > Groundwater | place... | reverse complement strand
TGCCGAGGCGGCACCTGCCGCCGAAGCGACCCCGGCAACCTGATGCCGATCCCAAAGGAGAATTTTATGAAGCGCGCACTCTTGATGACGGCGGCTGCAACCATCGGCCTTGGCCTTGCGGGCTGTAACAGCAGCACCGAGATGCCGACCGAAACCACGACGGTCGCTGCCGGTGAGACGACCCCGGTCGAGACCGCTGGCGCCAATCCGACGGTCGGCGGCGCCGAAATGCTGGCAACCAAGAACATCGTCGAAAACGCGTCGGCTTCGCCGATCCACAAGACGCTGGTCGCAGCGGTGACGCAGGCTGGTCTGGTCGAAACGCTGTCGGGCGCGGGTCCGTTCACCGTTTTCGCGCCAACCGACGCCGCTTTCTCGCAATTTGCCCCGGTGACGCGCGATGGCTGGATGCGTCCGGCGCAGAAGGAAGTGCTGGCGGGCGTGCTGAAATATCATGTCGTTCCCGGCAAGGTGATGGCCGCCGATCTGGCCGCGCAAATCAAGGCAGGCGGCGGCAAGGCCGTGTTGAAGACGGCTGACGGCCAGGATCTGACCGCCACGCAGAGTGGCGATTCGATCATCCTGACGAGCGCCAGCGGCAACAAGGCGACCGTGACGCAGGCCGACGTCGGCCAGTCGAACGGCGTGATCCACGTTGTCGACGCGGTGCTTGTGCCCAAGATGTAATGCGGCAGGCCGGTTAACCGGCCTCCACGACATTTAATATCCCGATAGGCCCGTATTTCTCACTTTTGAGAGATGCGGGCCTTTCTTTTTGGCCGCTTTGGAGTCGACACGCTGGCGTGTGCGCGGCAAGAGGTGCGCCAAGCGGAATCAGCAGGGGAGCGTGCCGTGGATTTCATCGCAATATTTTCGATTTTTATCCTGGCGTGTTTCGTCGGCTATTTTGTTGTCTGGTCGGTGACCCCGGCGCTGCACACGCCGCTGATGAGCGTCACCAACGCGATTTCGTCGGTGATCATCGTCGGCGCGCTGATCGCCAGTGCCGCCGCGGGATCGGCCTCGTCGAAATGGCTGGGGCTGGCCGCGGTCGTGATGGCGAGCATCAACATCTTTGGCGGTTTCGCGGTCACCGCGCGGATGCTGGCGATGTACAAGAAAAAGGAGCGTTGAGATGGACTTTCAGTCGATCCTTTCCGCTGCTGCGGGCGAGCACGGCATTGCCGTCAATCCTTGGGCCGCCATCGCCTATCTGGTTGCGGGCGTGCTCTTCATCCTTTCCCTGCGCGGGCTGTCGAGCCCGGCGACGGCGCAAAGCGGCAACCGCTTTGGCATGATGGGGATGACGATCGCGGTCGTCACCACCCTCGTCACCCATGTGCCGTGGAAAACCGGCGATGCGACCAACAGCTATGTTGGCCCCGATCTGGTGGGGATCGCCGAAATCCTCGGCGCAATCGCGATCGGTGCTGTCATCGGCATCGTCATGGCGCGCCGCATCGCAATGACCGCGATGCCGCAGCTGGTCGCCGCCTTCCACAGCCTGGTCGGCCTGGCCGCGGTCGCGGTGGCCGCCGCCGCCTATCTCAACCCGCAAGCCTTCGGCATCGCTGATGCCGCAGGGCAGATTTATACGGTCAGCCGCATTGAAATGGGTCTCGGCATCGCGATCGGTGCGATTACCTTCTCGGGATCGGTCATCGCCTTCCTCAAGCTCAACGGCAATATGTCGGGCGCGGCGATCATGCTGCCCGGGCGCCATATCATCAACCTCGGCACGCTCGCCGCGATCATCGGTCTGGTCGCCTATTTCACCGTCGACCAGTCGCCGTGGGTGTTCTGGACCGTCACGGGGCTCAGCTTTCTGATCGGTTTCCTGCTGATCATCCCGATCGGCGGCGCCGACATGCCGGTCGTCGTGTCGATGCTCAACAGCTATTCGGGCTGGGCCGCGGCGGCGATGGGCTTTACGCTCGGCAACACCGCGATGATTATCACCGGCGCGCTCGTCGGCTCGTCGGGTGCGATCCTGTCGTACATCATGTGCCGCGCGATGAACCGCAGCTTCATCAGCGTGATTGCCGGCGGCTTTGGCGCCGATGCGTCGGCGGCGAGCAGCGGGTCGACCGAGCAGCGGCCATGGAAACCCGGCAGCGCCGACGATGCCGCCTTCCTGATGAGCCAGGCCGACACGGTCATCATCGTTCCCGGTTACGGCATGGCGGTCGCGCAGGCGCAGCATGCGCTGCGCGAAATGGGCGACCTGCTGAAAAAGGAAGGCGTCACCGTCAAATATGCGATCCATCCGGTCGCGGGGCGTATGCCGGGGCATATGAACGTGCTGCTCGCCGAAGCGAATGTTCCTTATGATGAGGTGTTCGAGCTGGAGGACATCAACGGCGAGTTCGCGCAGGCCGACGTTGCCTTTGTCATCGGTGCGAATGACGTTACCAACCCGTCGGCAAAGACTGACAAGACGTCGCCGATTTACGGCATGCCGGTGCTCGACGTCGAAAAGGCGAAAACGGTGCTGTTCGTGAAGCGATCGATGGGCGGGGTCGGTTACGCCGGAGTCGATAACGATGTGTTCTATATGGACCAGACGATGATGTTGCTGGGCGATGCCAAGAAGATGACCGACGACATCGTCAAGGCGCTGAATGGTGGCGGGCACTAGCGCATACTCATTCCCGTTCGTGCTGAGTTTGTCGAAGCACTGTCCTTCTTTTGCGACGCCAAAAAGAAAGAACGGCCCTTCGACAAGCTCAGGGCGAACGGGCATTTTGAACTGAACGCTCGGAGATTGAGTTTTGCGTAAAATCGGCCTGATCGGTGGCATGAGCTGGGCATCGACCGAGCTCTATTACCGGCATCTCAACAAGGGCGTGCAAAAGCGGCTCGGTACCGCCTGTTCGGCGCCGATCGTGATGGAAAGCCTCAACTACTGCGATCTGTCGCGCATCACGACACCTGAAGGGTGGGCGCATGCGGAAGAGGTGCTCATCGCATCGGCGCAGCGGCTTGAGGCAGCGGGCGCGACCGCGCTGATGATCGCGGCCAATTCGATGCACAAGGTGGCCGAGGATGTCGCCGCGGCGATCTCGATCCCGCTGCTCCATATCGTCGACGAGACCGGCGAGAAGATGAAGGCCGACGGGATCAAGGCGGCGGCCGTGATCGGCACGCGCAATGTGATGACCGAAGCCTGGTTCCGCCAGCGGCTGGTGCGCCACGGGTTGACGCTGGCGCCCTATGACATGAGCCGCGCCGACGAAATCGACCGGATCATTTACGAAGAGCTGATGCAGGGCAAAGCGAACGAAAGTTCGCGGCGCACGATGAAAACCTTCATCACCGACATCGCCAAGCAGGACATTCAGGCGATCGTGCTGGCGTGCACCGAGCTGGTGATGCTGGTCGATCCCGACGCCAATGTGCTGCCGATCTACGACACAACGCGGATTCATGTCGCAGCGGGCGTGGACTGGATTTTGGGGGATGCGCAGTAGGCGCGTTGAAAGGCATAGCGGCAGAGAGAATTTAGACCCAGAATGGTGGCGTTATCGCTTCGATAACTTTCGACGAATAAGTATCGGAATACGAAATTAGGATAGATCCGAAATTTCGTGAGAACAAATCGATGCGGGGCGCCATGCAGGTGAAGACCGGCAATATACCGATTGAAATTATGATCGCTGGCGCGATGTTAATCGCCATGTTTGCGTTCTCGGCGATATTCGGGCTCCCAATTGTTTATCCGACCGGAAGTCGCGCGGCTGAAGTTGGAATTCACTATATATTTCCGTTGCTTGGTGTCGGACTGATGGGTCTGATAATCGCTGTCGCGGGCGATCGCGATGTAGCAGTCAAATTTCATCTGGCGACGCCCTGCTACGCCGCGGTGCTATTCGCCCATTTCAACATCAAGTTGTGGATACCTCACATCAATTCGGCGAACTATGACGCGCTTTATTGGCAGACCGATGTCTGGGCTGGGCCGCTCGCTGCCGGGAGCATAGCGATACGCGAATCGATGCTGTGGCTGATCCCGTTCGAAGCCAATTTCTATATGATATCGTTTGTGGCGTTGTTCTATTGCAGTTTTCTGTACCATGCGATCAAAACGCCCGACCACTTTGGAAAGCTGATGGTCGCGGTGCTTTTGCTGCAATCGCTCGGCACTTTTGCTTATCTGATTGCACCCGCGATCGGCCCCTTCGTTTACGAAGACGGGATCAATCCGATGGTGACCGCAGGCCAGCATACCATGCTCGAATTCTATCGCGGATCGATAACCCACGGCCCCGACTGGATCGCGGAAAACGGCGGCGCGCATTTTACCGCGGGCCTCGCCGCCATGCCCTCGCTTCATTCGGCGGGCGCATTCCTGTTTTTCCTTTTCGCGTGGCACCATGCAAAAATCCTTGTGCCGCTTTACGCGCTCCTTCTCCTTTTCATCCTGGTAACCGCCGTCGCCAGTCGATGGCATTATCTGATCGACGTTCCGGCGGGCACTGCGCTGGCGTGGGTCAGTTTTCGCCTTGCGAACCGTCTGACGCGGCGCAAGGATGCGTCCGAAGATGTCAGCCGAACGATTGATCGCGAGATCGCGTTGACCTGAGCAAGATCAACCCATCTTCGTCCACGTCACCGTGCGGCAAAACACACTGACGCAGCCTTTCATCGTCAACTTGCCGCCCCTCACGCGCAGATGCGCTTTGTAATAGCGTCCGTCTTCGGGGCTATAACCTTCGCCCTTCCACCCGTCGCCATGCGGGACCAGATCCCAATAGATTTGCAGCCCGGTGATCTGGCGGCCCCGCTTCGCTTTGTCGGGATTGCGTTCGTCGAGCTGACCGCCCGCAGGCTGTTTGACGAGGACACGCTCGATCCGCCCGCACATCTTGTTGCCGCACGCGGCCATGACGACAACGCCCTTGCCGTCGTCGGTTTTCCAGCGTCCGGTTATCGGCGCGGGCGCCGCGGCCATCGACGGCACGGCAACAAGCGCAACGAGCGCCAATGATAATCTGGTAAGCAAAGCGACCTCTCCCCGGTTTTAGCTACACGCATGTCAGCAACCCGCTTGGCATCCGTCAAGTCTTGCCGCATGTTCTCTCAAAATCAGGGGAGAGAGTGATGCGATTCCACGGCTTTCACGCGGCAACGCTGGGCATATTGGCGATGATCGCCGCCAACCCGGCGGCCGCCAAGATGATCAGCGTCAGTGCGACAACGCCCGACGCCAATGAAAAGCTGCAAGAAGCGCTGATCCTCGCCGAGCCGGGCGACGTTGTGCAGCTGGGTGCGGGGGTGTGGAAGCTCGTCGATGGGCTTTCGCTCGACGTCGCCAATGTCACGGTGCGCGGCGCCGGGGCGGGTGAGGGCGGATCAGTCCTCGACTTCACCGGGCAACAGGGAGCGGGCGAGGGGCTGCTCGTCACCTCCGACGATGTGCTGCTGACCAATTTTGCGGTGCTCAACACCAAGGGCGACGGGATCAAATCGAAGGGCGCCGACCGCATCGTCTATCACCAGCTGCGCGTCGAATGGACCGCGGGGCCGAAAGAAACCAACGGCGCCTATGGCATCTATCCGGTGGAAAGCACCGACGTGCTGATCGACAGCGTCTATGTCCGCGGCGCGTCCGACGCGGGCATCTATGTCGGCCAGTCGAAGAATATCGTCGTGCGCGATTCGATCGCGACCGAGAATGTCGCGGGGATCGAGATCGAGAACAGCTATAACGCCGACGTCCACGACAATATCGCGACGAAGAACACCGGCGGCATATTGGTGTTCGACCTGCCCAGCCTGCCGATGCAGGGCGGGCATAATGTCCGGGTGTTTGAGAATATCGTCAACGATAACAGCACGCCGAACTTTGCGCCGAAGGGCAATATTGTCGCCAGCGTGCCGACCGGCACCGGGGTGCTGGTGATGGCGAACCGCAACGTCGAGATTTTCGACAACATCCTGGAGAACAATGGCACCGCCAATGTGATGATTGTCGGCTATCGTTACGAACACAAGGATCCCAAATATCAGCCGCTGCCACGCGACATTGTTGTGCGTGACAACGTGCACGGCAAGGCTGGCTATGCACCGAAATTCCCCGGCGGCGACATGATCGCGGCGGCGATGGGCGGGAGCATCCCGCCGGTGCTGTGGGACGGGTCGGGAGATGCGGTCGTGCTCGACAAGGTCGGCGTGCTGTCGTTGAACCTGCCCGATGTAAAAACGCCGCAGAGCGAGGCGAAACCGTCGCCTGCCGATTTGTCGAAGGGGACGCCGCCCGCGCCGCTGCCCGCGATTAAACTTCCCGATGCGATGGAGGCGAAGGTCCGGTGAAGCGTATATTCGCGGCGCTGGCGGCAACGCTTTGCTGCGTCAGCAGTGCGGCCACCATGAGCGGTCCGACCGTCGATCAGGCCGTGGTCGAGGGCGAAGCGACGCCGCAGAAACTGTCCGCGTTCGGATTCGGGATGACCGCGGACGGCTATCGCCCGATCGCTGCGCTCGGCTACACGCTACGCACGCCGTTGTTCAGCGACTATGCCGACAAACAGCGTTTCGTTTACATCCCGAACGGCCGTGAGGCGCGGGTGACGGCAGACGGGACGATCGAGTTTCCGATCGGCACGGTGTTGTTCAAAAGTTTCGGCTGGGCGGATCATGAGGGCGGCAAGGCGGTCGAGACACGGCTGCTGATCCACCGCGCATCGGGCTGGGTTGCTTTGCCCTATATCTGGGACGCCGATGGTAAGGACGCGACGCTGGCGCTTGGCGGGCGGCGATTGCCGGTGAGCTTTAAGAGCCCCGATGGTGAGGCACACAGCATTCGTTACGCGGTGCCGAACAAGAATCAGTGCAAGGAATGCCACAGCAAGAACGGCGTGATCGAACCGATCGGACCGAAGATGCATAACTTCCGGGTCGAGCAGACCCGTATGCAGAAAGCGCCGCCGATCCGCTTTCGGACCATCCCGGCGCGCAGCGTCACGATGCCGATATGGGATGATCCGGCATCGGGAACGGTAGCCGAGCGCGCCCGCGCCTATCTCGACGTCAATTGCGCGCATTGCCACAATCCCGCGGGCAGCGCGTCGAATAGCGGGCTGTTCCTGCGCTGGACCGACGATCCGGCTGGCGTGAATTACGGCATCGGCAAGCGCCCGACCGCGGCGGGGCGCGGCAGCGGGGGCATGGATTTTGCGATTGCCCCGGGCGACCCCGCGCGCAGCTTCATGATCTATCGCCTGGAAAGCACCGACCCCGGCATCGCGATGCCCGAGGTCGGGCGGTCGACGGTGCACAAGGAAGGTGCGGCGTTGTTGCGGCAATGGATTGCGGAAATGCCGAAGGGCGGGCAGAAGGCGCTCTAAAGGTCGCTTTCCCAATTCCGTTCGCCCTGAGCTTGTCGAAGGGCCGTCCTTTCTTTGCGGCGTCAAAGGGAAGAACGGTGCTTCGACAAGCTCAGCACAAACGGCCTTGGGGTCGGCTCATGATATGGATGGTGAACTCCCAATGACCTCCCTCGTCCTCCACGATTATTTCCGCTCCTCGGCGAGCTATCGCGTGCGGATCGCGCTGAATCTGAAAGGGCTCGATTATGAGCGCGTCGAGGTCAGCCTGATCGCGGGCGAGCAGCGCAGCGATGCCTATCTGGAACTCAACGCGCAGGGTTTTGTCCCGATGCTCGTCGCCGATGGCGAGCCGATCATCCAGAGCATGGCGATCATCGACTGGCTCGACCGCGCCTTTCCCGAGCCGCGCCTGATCCCCGAAGACTCAATGCCGCGCGCGGTGGCGGTGGCGCAGGCGCAGGTGGTCGCGAGCGATATCCATCCGCTCAACAATCTGCGCGTGCTGAAATATCTGACGCGCGACCTCGGGTTGAACGAACAGACCAAGGACCGCTGGATCGCAACGTGGATCGCGCAAGGATTTGAGGCGCTGGAGGCGATGGCGGGCGACGGGACATATCTGGGCGGCGACACGCCGAGCATCGCCGACTGCTGTCTGGTGCCACAGATGTACAACGCGCGCCGGTTCGAGGTGCCGCTCGACGATTATCCGCGGCTGGTGGCGATCGACGCCGCGTGTTTGGAATTGGCGGCGTTTCAGAACGCGCATCCCGACGCGGTGAAGGCCGCGTGATACGTCGCCTTACGGGCGTCGCTGCGCTGCTTGTGCCAGCGTCGGTGGCGGCGCAGGACGCCGCGACCTCGACATTGAACGACGACGTCCTTGACGAGGTTATCGTCTGCCGCGCGCGGACGACGCAGGAAAGCCTTGAAATTGTCGTCAATGGCGCGGGCGCGCTGCCGCTGACATCCGCCGACGCCGTGCAGTCGACGAGTTTGATCGAAGGTCTGAGCCCCGGCATCGGTGTGCGCGTCGAGAATCGCCTGCGCGACGAAGCCGGGATCGTGCAGTTTCGCCGATCCGACGGACGGACGGCAAACCCGACCAGCCAAGGGGTGACGCTGCGCGGGCTGGGCGGCAATGCGTCGAGCCGCGCGCTGGTGACGCTGGACGGCATCCCGCAGGCCGATCCGTTTGGCGGCTGGGTCGCGTGGACCGCTTATGATGCGATCAACCTGCGCGGCGTGACGATTACCCGCGGCGGCGGCAGCGGCGCCGACGGACCGGGCGCGCTGGCGGGCACGATCGGGCTCCATTCAGACCTGACCTATGGCGGCACCGCCAGCCTGGCTTATGGCAGCCGCGATAGCTGGGATGCATCGGCTTCGGTCGGCGCGGAATTGGGCGTTGGGCATGTCGCGGTCGACGGGCGCTATAGCCGCGGCGACGGCTTTATCCCGATAGCGAAAGCCCAGCGCGGCAGCGTCGATCGCGCGGCGCCTTATGAGCAGGGCGGGCTTGGCGTGCGGATGCGCTTCGACGCCGGGGAAAGCAGCCGGATCGAGGCGAGCGTCCGCGGCTTTTCCGACCGGCGCGACCGCGGAACCGATTTTACGACCAGCCGCGTCGATGGCGTCGACGCCAGCCTGCGCTTCATCCACGACCCTTATGGTGAAAACCAGTTCTCCGCGCTGACCTATGTTCAGTTGCGCGATTTCGAGAGTGGTTTTGCGAGCGTGGCGGCCGGGCGGAACAGCATCGCCCCCGCATTGTTCCAGCGCGTTCCCGCCACCGGAATGGGCGCGCGGTTGGAATTTCGTCCGCTCATCGGACGCGCCAACCCGATCCGTATCGGCGCCGACTGGCGCCGCACGACGGGCCGCACCGAGGAGGATTTCTTTTTTGCCGGCACCGTTCCCGGTCGCCACCGGACGGCGGGCGGCGACAGCGACACCGTCGGCGCTTTCGCCGAATGGACGTCCGGATATCGCGACTACGGCCTCGTCTGGACGGTCAGCGGGCGCATCGATCGCTGGTGGCTGGGTGAGGGGTATCGGAACGAGCGCAACATCAGCGGACCCGTCATCACCGACCTCCGCTTCGCCGCGCGGCAGGGCTGGGAAGGCAGCGGCCGTGCCGGGGTGCAGTGGACGACGGACGCGTTATCGCTGCGCGGTGCCGTCTATCGCGGCTGGCGCCTGCCGACGCTGAACGAGCTTTATCGGCCGTTCCGCGTCGGCGCAGAAGTGACGACCGCGAACGAGATGTTGAAGCCCGAACGACTGTGGGGCGGTGAGGTCGGCGTCGATTGGAAACGCGATGACACCAAGTTGTCGGCGACTCTGTTCGTCAACCATCTGACCAATGCCATCGCCAATGTGACGTTGGCACCGAACCTGAACCAGCGGCAGAATCTCGATGCGATCGACACCAAGGGCATTGAGGTCAGCGCCGAACAGAAGATCGACTTTCTGACCTTGCGCGCAACCTATGCGCTGACCGATGCCACGATCGATGCGTCCCGCGGCGCGGCGGCGCTCGATGGCCGCCGACCAGCGCAGATCGCGAAGCATGGCGGCAGCGTTTCGCTGCGCAGCAACACAACCGACGCCGTGCAGGGTTTTGCGACGCTGCGCTATGTGGGCAAACAGAATGAGGATGATCTGGGCCTGCTGGTGCTGGGCGATGCACTGACCCTCGACGCAGGTCTGACGTGGCGGCTCGCCGACGCGATCAGCCTCGAAGCGCGCGGCGAAAATCTGTTCGACGAGCTGGTGCCTGCCGCAATCTCTTCAGCAGGGATTGTCGAGCGCGCGACGCCGCGAACCTTGTGGATCGGCGCGCGCGTGTCGTTCTGACCTTCACAGGACGGTGATTGTCGATAAGAACAAGCCATGGCCGCCAAAAAACTGAACCTCGACAATTTCCTGCCCTATCGCCTGTCGATCGCGTCGAACGCCTTGTCTGAAAGGATCGCGGCCGAATATCAGAACCGGTTCGGGCTGAAGATCCCCGAGTGGCGGTTGATGGCGGTGCTGGGCGAGGGCAAGCCCAAGACGCAGCGCGAGCTGGTCGAGGCGACGCGGATGGACAAGGTGACGGTCAACCGCGCCGCCAAGGCGCTCGCCGAGCGGCAGTTGATCGCGCGGCAGGCGCATGAGGTTGACGGGCGTTCTCACCATCTGGAACTCACCGAAACGGGGTGGTCGCTGTACGACGCGATCGTCCCCGCGGCGCTGGCGAGCGAGGCGCAGCTCGAATCGAACATCACCGCCGCCGAGCGCGCGACGATGATGGCGATCCTCGCCAAGCTGACCGCTGCCGCCGAAGATTATGCCTGACCCCGCCTATCGCGCCGCGCCGCCCGGCGCGCTGCGCGTCGAGCCGCTGGGGGAGCTGACCGCGATTTTCGATCGCCGGTCGATGCAGACGCATCTGGTGGTATCGCCGATGCCCGAAATATTGGCGGCGATGGGCGCGGCCGATTGCGACACTGCGACCCTCGCGGCGCGGCTTGCCGAAAGCTTCGACTTCGACGGCGCGGACGATGTACAGTCGATCCTCGCCGAGCGGCTGAGCGAGCTGGCGGCGATGGGGCTGGTGGAGCGCGCGTGAGGCACAGCATTCGCATTGCCGTCGGCCCGGTGCAGTTTCGCATCGGCAGCGACTGGCCTGAACCGATTGCGGCGTTGGAGCAATTGTACGCTGGCTATCCGCAGGATGAAGCGCGCCCCGCCGATGCCACGGTACGGCTGTTCGCGGCGCGCCCGTGGCGCCGCTGGGTGCGGCCTTCGGTTCATATCGGCGGCGATTTTGTCGTTCTCGATGCGCTGCCGCTGCCGCTGTCGATGGGGCTGCTCGCGGCCGAAATGGGGATGAATTTGCAGGTCGCGCTGGGTTGGCGGCGGCATATGTTGCTGCACGCTAGCGCGGTGGCGCGAGATGGCCGCGCGCTGATCATGTCGGGCGAATCGGGGTCGGGCAAATCGACCCTCGCGGCGCTGCTCGGCGAGGATGACTGGCGGCTGATGGGCGATGAATTCACGCTCATCGATCCGGTAAGCGGCGATGCGCTGGCGTTCCCGCGCGCGGTCAGTCTGAAAAATGAGGCGATTGCTGCGGTCGCAGCGCGGGTCGACGCCGCGCGGCTGGGGCCGCTGATGGCCGGCACGCCAAAGGGCGACATCCGCCACCTGATCCCGCGCACCGATGCCATTACGGCGATGCACGAGCCCGCGCGTCCGACGCTGCTGCTGTTCCCGCGCTTCGGCGGCGACGCTGCGATCGAGCCGATGGGCGAGGGCGAGGCATTCGTCCGGCTGACCGAGGCGTCGACCAACTATGTCGCGCTGGGCGAGGCAGGATTTGCGGCGCTGACCCGATTGGTGCGCGAGACGCCCGCGTTTGGCATTTCTTATCCCGACAGCGCGACGGGTATCGCGTTGGTCGAGCAATTATGGGCAGAGACAAAGTGAGCGCCGTACAGACCTTCATCGACCTGCTCGCCGGGCGCCGCGAGGCCTCCGCGTTAGCCCCACGCGAGTGGGACGGTGTGATCGGCGTCGCGCGCAGCGAGGCGATGCTGCCCACGCTCGCGCACCGGCTCGACGGCGCCGGCCTGCCACCGACCGTCGCGGCGCTGTTCGCCGATCAGCGCGCCGCTGCGGCGGTCGCGCAGCGGCAGGCGCTGTGGGAGGCCGAGATGGCGCGGCGCGCGCTGGCGCCGGTCGGGATCGAATTCGTGCTGCTGAAGGGCGCCGCTTATGCCGCCGCGGGCATGGCCTGCGCGGCAGGGCGCCAGATCGGCGATCTCGACATCTTGGTCCTCGCGGCGGACATCCGCCGGGCCGAGAACGCCTTGCTGAATGCCGGGTGGGAGTGGGTCAAATCCGACCCCTATGACGATTTCTACTACCGCGAACATATGCACGAGCTGCCGCCGCTGATCCACAAGTCGCGTGACCGGATGATCGATGTCCACCACACCATCCTGCCGCGCACGCACCGGATTACGCCCGATGCGTTGGCGATGATTGCTACGTCCATCGAGATCCCGGCTGGATTTCATGTTTTGAATCCGCCGAACATGCTCTGTCACTGTGCGGCCCATTTGCTTGCAGACGGCGATTTACAGGGCGGGATTCGAAATTTGTGGGACTTCCACTGCCTCGTCTTGGACTTTTTGAAACGCGATACGGAGTTTCATTTGATCGCTATGGAGGTTGCCGATTCTCACGGTCTTGGCGCTGTCGTTGCTCGGGGTTTTAGGCTTGCCAATCGCTTGTTCGGCACGCCACTGAAGCCTGACGGTTGGCGCGGCGATCTCGGTTTTGCAGCCGAGCCTTTGGACGCGTTTTTCGTTCGCCGTCTGCTCGCGCGCGACAATTGGGGCCGGGTGACTCAGCCGCTGACCGAGCACGCCTTCTACATCCGCTCTCACTGGCTGCGGATGCCGCCGACGATGCTAGCTAAGCATTTATGGACGAAGTGGCGGAAGAGCCAAGTTTAGACCTCCAAAGCCGTTTGTCCTGAGCTTGTCGAAGGACTGCTCCTTTTTTCAACCGTCGCGAGGAGAAGGACAGCCCTTCGACAAGCTCAGGGCGAACGGGAGATGAGATGGGTTCACAGCCGTTCGAGCAGCGGGACGAGTTCGTCGAAATGGTCGATGACATGGTCCGCGCCAAGTTCGTCGGCAGGCCGATCGAGAAAGCCGAAGCTGACTGCAATGCTGGTCGCCCCGGCGCTGTTCGCGGCCATCACGTCATAAATGCTGTCACCGACAAACGCCGCACACCCGCCACCGCAGCGGTCGATCATCGCATGGATCGGCGCGGGGGAGGGCTTGGCGTTGCCCGGACCCAGCGTGTCACCGCCGATGATCGTCGCCATCCTCTCCGCTAACCCAAGCTCGCCGAGCAGTTTGCGAGCCATATCCTCACGTTTGTTGGTGACCACCGCGGTCTTCACGCCGAGCGCATCGAGCCGGTCGAGCGCCGCGATCAGACCGGGAAAGGCGCGGCTGTGGACCGCGATATTTGCTTCGTAAAACCGCAGCAATTCGCGATAGAGTCGTTCGAAATCGCCGCCCGGGATGCCACCAGTCGCGGCAAATCCCTGTTCGAGCATGTGCCGCGCGCCCAGCCCGATCATCGGCCGCACCGCGGCCTCGGTCAGCGGCGCCCGCGCCGCGAGGCCGAGCGCATGGTTGACCGCCGCGGTCAGGTCGCCCGCGGTATCCACCAGCGTGCCGTCGAGGTCGAAGCCGACGATCGCGAAAGAAAAACTCACACGGCACCTCCTGATTTCCGTTCGTGTCGAGCGAAGTCGAGACACCTATAAGGCGGGCATGGACGACAGGTATCTCGACTGCGCTCGATGCGAACGGGGTTAAGAGGGCGCATGGCGCGACGCTCTGGAATCCGCAATGATTTGCTGGCATGGCAGCGCGCATGAGCAATCCTATCGCCGCCATCGTCCTTGCCGCGGGCAAGGGAACCCGCATGAAGTCCGACCTGCACAAGGTGCTGCACCCGATCGCTGGGCGGCCGATGCTGCTGCACCTGATGGCCAGCGTCGATGCGCTGAACCCGGCGAAGAAGGTGGTGATTGTCGGCGACAAGGCCGAGCAGCTTGAAGCCGCATTGAATGGCAGCGCCGGTCTGGCGGTGCAGGATCCGCAGCTAGGTACCGGTCATGCGGTGCAGCAAGCCGAAGGCGCGCTTACCGGTTTCGACGGCGATGTGCTGATCCTCTACGGCGACGTTCCCTTTGTCCCCGCCGCAACGATGCAGGCGATGATCGACCGGCTGAACGCCGATGATGCGCCCGCGGTCGTCGTGCTTGGTTTCGAACCGTGGGATGGGCTTCAATATGGCCGCGTGATCAGCTGGGATGACGGCACGATCACAAAGATGGTTGAATTTAAGGACGCCACGCAGGCCGAGCGAGATTTCCGAGTTTGCAACAGCGGCCTGATGGCGGTGCGTGCAAAGGATTTGTTCGCCCTGCTTGCGCGGGTGACGAATGAGAATGCGGCGGGCGAATATTATTTGGTCGACATCGTCAATCTGGCGATTTCCGACAAGCGACGCTGTGTGGTGATTAAGGCCGATCCATATGATGTTGCCGGAATTAACAGTCGTGGCGAGCTTGCGTCGATGGAGGCGGATTGGCAGACGCTTCGCCGTCAAGAAGCAATGGCTAACGGCGTGACGCTCATCGCGCCCGACACGGTGTGGTTCGCGTGGGATACGCAACTCGGCCGCGACGTCCTGATCGAGCCCAATGTGTTTTTCGGCCCCGGCGTCACCGTCGCCGACAATGTGAAGATCCGCGCCAATTGCCATATCGAGGGCACCGCCATCGGCTCCGGCTGCGAAGTCGGCCCCTTTGCGCGGCTGCGCCCCGGCACGGTGCTCGGCGAAAAGGCCAAGATCGGCAATTTTGTCGAGACCAAGAAGGCGGTGCTGGGCAAGGGCGCCAAGGCGAACCACCTGACCTATCTGGGCGACGTGACCGTCGGCGCGGGCGCGAACATCGGGGCGGGGACGATCACCTGCAATTACGACGGCTATTTCAAATATCAGACGGTGATCGGCGAAAACGCCTTCATCGGCAGCAACAGCGCGCTGATCGCCCCCGTCACCATCGGCCGCGACGCCATCGTCGCTGCGGGCAGCGCCGTTTCGCGCGATGTCGCCGCGGGCGACCTGCGCATGGTCCGCGCCGAACAGCTGGTCAAACCCGGCTGGGCCGACCGTTTCCACGACGCGATGCGCAAGAAAAAGGCGGGCAAGTAAGCAATATGCCCGCGCCGACGCTAACCACATCGCGGCTCGTGCTGCGCCAGATCCGCGCGGATGACGCCGCCGCGCTGTTCCCGGTGTTGTCCGATCCCGACGTGATGATATGGTGGTCGAGCGGCCCGCATCAGTCGCTCGCCGAAACCGCCGACTATGTCGCATCGAACGCCGCCGAAGGGCAGGGCTTCGCCTGCTGGGCGATTACCCTGCGCGACGATGTCGCAATCGGGTGGGTGATCCTGATCGACGGCAAGCCGGACGTCAAAGAAGTCGGCTACATCCTGCACCGCGACCATTGGCGCGGCGGGATCGCGCGCGAGGCGGTGGCGCGCGTCATCGACTATGGCTTTGCCGAACTGAAGCTGCGCCGCATCTTTGCCGACACCGATCCGGAGAATCGCGGATCGATCGCGCTGCTCGAACGTCTTGGCTTTCAATATGAAGGCCGTTTGCGCGGTGAATGGGAAACGCACATCGGCGTGCGCGATTCGCTGATTTTTGGCTTGCTGCAGGGCGACTGGACAATGGAGAAGAGCCTGTGACCGACCGCTACACCGACAAGCCGTTCCTGCGATTCGTTGATGCCTGGGTGCTGAAAGCGATCGGGCATCTCGATCCCGCGACCGAAACCTATTGCAAGGCGATGGTGCCGCAGCTCGAACAGAGTTTCGGTTTGAAGGGCAGCTGGGAGCAGATCGTCGAACAGCAGATGAAATTCGGTCCCGAACTGCCCGCGCAGATCCGCAAAATCTGGACCGACGGCCAGGCGCGGTTCGAGGCGGGCAACGGCATGGCGGCCGATCCGGTGCAATTCGCCTATTTATTCGTCGACAAGAACCTCCACAAGAATTGACATGATATCATGATATGATATCAGTATATCAATGACCCGAATTCTTGCCGATCTGCCCGATGATGAGATCAAACGTCTCGACCGCATTGCCTATGAACAGGGCAAAAGCCGGGCGGCTGTGCTGCGCGATGCCGTGGCGTCGTATCAGGCGCAACCGGCGTCGATTGATGACGATTGGATTGAACGCGGCTTCGGACTTTGGTCCCGCCATGGTATTTCCGTCGATCCGCAGGACTATGATCGCAAGCGCCGCGCCGAATGGACCCGGCCTTGGGATGACGATTATGAGGAAGTGCGCGCAGAATCGCCGGACATGTTCGACGCCGAGGATGATCGTCAGCGGCAAACTTATCTGGATATGATCGCCGGGAAATATCCCGAACCCAAAAGTCCGCGCTCCAAGTGAGCGGTTATACGTTCGACGCGAATATCGTCATCGATGCGCTCGCCGGTTATCCACCGGCGCGTGTCGAAATTCAGCGCGCCACGCGCAACGGCGTCCGACCCTGGATCAGTCGCATGGCGTGGATCGAAGTGCTGTCCAAAGGCGACGAGCGCATGGTGAGCGAAGTCATGGCCTTCCTAACGCACTTCGGTCTTGACGAAATCGATGATGAAATCGCTGCGCGGGCGGCGGCGCTACGCCGCGACCGGCCGCGGTTGAAGTCGCCCGACGCCATCATTCTCGCCACCGCCCAAACCCGCGGCCGCGTGCTCATCACCCGTAATACCAAGGATTTCCCGGCGAATATGCCGGGCATCCGTGTCCCCTATATTCTCTAAGACGAAAGCCAGACCCTCATGTGCGGAATTATCGGAATTATCGGCAAGGATCAGGTCGCCGATCGCCTCGTCGATGGGCTGAAGCGGATGGAATATCGCGGCTATGACAGCGCGGGCGTCTGCACCGTCCAGGAGGGCCAGCTGATCCGCCGCCGCGCCGAGGGCAAGCTGGCCAATCTGGTCAAGGAGCTGGCAGGCAATCCGGCGCCCGGCACCGTGGGGATCGCGCACACCCGCTGGGCCACCCACGGCGCACCGACGACGAGCAACGCGCACCCGCACGCGACGGGCGAGGTCGCGCTGGTTCACAACGGGATCATCGAGAATTTCAAGCCGCTGCGCGAGGCGTTGCAGGCGCGCGGGCGCAGCTTCGAGAGCGAGACCGATACCGAGGTTGTCGCGCATCTGGTGAGCGAGCAGGTTGAGGCGGGCAAGTCGCCGCAAGAGGCGGTGCAGGCGGTGCTCCCGCAACTGCGCGGCGCCTTCGCGCTCGCCATCGCGTTCCGCCAACATCCCGATCTGCTCATCGGCGCCCGCCTCGGTTCGCCGCTGGTCGTCGGTTATGGCGAGAGCGAAACCTATCTCGGCAGCGACGCACTCGCGCTCGCCCCGCTGACGCAGAAGATCGCCTATCTCGACGAGGGTGACTGGGTCGTCATCACCCGCGACGGCGCGCAGATCTACGACAGCGCGAACAACCCGGTGACGCGCGAGATCACCACCAGCGGCGTCACCGCCGCCGCGGTCGAAAAGGGTAATTACCGCCACTTCATGCAGAAGGAGATTTTCGAGCAGCCGACCGTGGTGGCGCAGACGCTCTCCTCCTACATCCGCCCGCTCGAACAGACCGTTGCGCTGCCGCAGATGGATTTCGACCTCAGCAAGATCGACCGCATCACCATCGTCGCGTGCGGCACCAGCTTCTACGCCGGCATGGTCGCCAAATATTGGTTCGAAACCTTTGCCCGCGTCCCCGTCGACATCGATGTCGCGAGCGAGTTCCGCTACCGCGACCCGGTGCTGCAACCCGGCGGGCTGGCGCTGTTCATCTCGCAATCGGGCGAGACCGCGGATACGCTCGCGGCGCTGCGCCATTGCAAGGCGAACGGCCAGACGATCGCGGTCGTCGTCAACGTCCCGACCAGCAGCATGGCGCGCGAGGCCGACCTGCTGCTGCCGACCCACGCCGGTCCCGAAATCGGCGTTGCGTCGACCAAGGCCTTCACCTGCCAGCTCGCGGTGCTCGCCGCGCTCGCGGCGCATCTCGCGCTCAAAAAGGGCAAGCTCAGCGCCGATGAAGAGCGTGAAATCGTCAAGCATCTGATCGAAGCACCCGCCGCGCTCAACGCCGCGCTGAGCCACGACGACGACATCGCCGCAATGGCGCACCTGATCGCCCCGGCGCGCGACGTGCTCTACCTCGGCCGCGGCCCCGACTATCCGCTGGCGATGGAGGGCGCGCTCAAGCTCAAGGAAATCTCGTACATCCACGCCGAAGGCTATGCCTCGGGCGAAATGAAGCACGGACCCATCGCGCTGATCGATGAATCGGTCCCCGTCATCGTCCTCGCCCCCAGCGGGCCGCTGTTCGAAAAGACCGTCAGCAACATGCACGAAGTGATGGCGCGCGGCGGCAAGGTCGTTCTGATCTCCGACGCCGACGGCATCGCCCAAGCGGGCGATGGCTGCATGGCAACGATCGAAATGCCCAAGGTCCACCCGCTGATCGCGCCGCTGGTGTATGCGGTGCCGGTGCAGCTGCTGGCGTATCATGTGGCGGTCGCGAAGGGGACTGACGTCGATCAGCCGCGGAACTTGGCGAAGTCGGTGACGGTGGAGTGAGTTGGGAAACGAACTGCCACTGCGGTGCCGTCTCGGTGCGCGTCGCTAAGCCGCCCGAGGAGCTTGCCGAGTGCAATTGCTCGCTCTGCTTCTCGCACGGCATCCTCTGGGCCTATTATTCGCCGCGCGATGTCGTGATCGAGGGGGTGACGCAAACCTATAATCGTGCCGACCGCGCGAACCCCAATTCGGACCTGCATTTCTGCGCGACCTGCGGCTGCGTGACGCACTGGTCGGCGACCGCGGGACTGATCGAGCGGATGGGCGGCGAGGTCGATATGATGGGCGTCAACATGCGGTTGTTCGATCCGGCACAGCTCAGCGGCTTGAAGCTCAGCTTTCCCGACGGACGCGGCTGGTTGGGTGAGGGACCGTGGGGATTTGTCCGCGATGCGGCGGTTATGCCCTGATCGAGCGGTTACCCCACCGCATTCGCCTGGGCCAGAATCGACGTCGCGACGTCCTCGATCTTGCCCGCGACCAGCAGCGGCGCGCCGCCGACCATGCCGACCTGGGTCTGGCCATTTTCATAGTCGCGGAGCCAGGCGACATTTTCGGCGACGACCAGATAGTTGCCGCCGCGCGACTTGAGTTCGATGAATTTCATGTCGATGTCTCCTGTTCGCCCGGGCTCTAGGTGCGAAGTATGAAGATTGTAGGATTGTGATGGACTTCGCTGCGATCATTTTCGATTTCGACGGCGTCATTGCCGACAGCGAGGTGCGCGCGAACCAGTCGCTCGCCGAGAGCCTGACCGCGGTCGGGATGCCGTCGACCTATGACGAGTGCCTGCGCGACTATTATGGCCACAATTGGCAGGAGACACAGCGGCGGATCGAGGCGCGTTTCGGGCGGGCGCTACCCGCCGATTTTCGCGAGCAGCACCGCGAGCGGGCGCGGGGCCGGTTCATGGAGGGCTTCGACGCCATCCCCGGCGCCGCCGATTTCCTCGCGACGCTGGGGCCGCTGCCGCGCGCGATCGCCTCGTCGAGCCGCGCCGAATATATCGGCTGGGCGCTCGGATTGTTCGGGCTGGGACATCATTTCGGCGATCATGTGTACAGCGCCGACGGCTGGGATCGCGGCAAGCCTTGTCCTGACATCTACCTTGCCGCCGCCAAGGGGCTGAGTGTCGATCCGGCGCTATGTCTGGCGATCGAGGATTCGCCGACCGGGGCGCAGGCGGCGCTGGCGGCGGGGATGACGGTGGTCGGTTTTTGCGGCGCGGGGCATATCGTCGATCGCGCGGCGCATGGCGAAGTGCTGCGCGGAGTTGGGGTGCATCATGTGGCGCTTACCTTTGGCGAAATCGAGCGCCTGACGGCCGTCGCACCATAATCCTCCCTGTCGCGTAGCGATGGGGAGGGGGACCGCTTGCGAAGCAAGGGGTGGAGGGGCCTGCGACGGCAGCGCCAAAGCCCCTCCGTCAGCGCTTCGCGCTGCCACCTCCCCATGGCTTCGCGACAGGGAGGATATTTGCCGCAAAAAAAAACGCTGTCCTACAAAATCCGGCTGGATTAGCGTTGTCCCCTGTTCGATCCGGACCACCGGACGACATATGCAATCGCGAGTGAAGTTGCGCAGTTTTCTGCGGCTTTGCCGAAACCGCCCCAAGGAGAGCGCCATGTGCACCGAAGACACCGAAGCCGATCTGGACCGCGCCGGGATGGCGGTGGGCCGTCGCAGCTTTGCCGCGCTGGCCGGGGCAGGCGCGCTGATCGCGGCGCTGCCGGCGCGAGCAATGGCGGGGAAGCCGGTGAAGGGCCGCGATGTCGAGATCACGACCGCGGCTGGCATATGCGACGCGTATTTCGTGGCGCCCACCAGCGGCAAGCATCCGGGCGTGCTAATCTGGCCCGACATCCGCGGGCTGCGCCCCGCCTTTCGCCAGATGGCTGACCGGCTGGCGGGCGAGGGCTATGCGGTGCTGTGCGTGAATCCCTTCTACCGCTGGCAGAAATCACCGGTGGTCGATGCCGCGAACGACTGGGGCAATCCGGCGGTGCGCGAAAAACTGTTCGGCTATCTGAAGCAGTTGACCAAACCGGTGGTCGAAACCGACGCTGCCGCGCATCTCGCGTTCCTCGATGTGCAGAAGGAGGTCGACAAGACACGCAAGCTCGCCACCACCGGGTACTGTATGGGCGGCCCGATGACGATCTACACCGCGGCGTTGAAACCCGACCGCGTCGGCGCCGCGGCAAGCTTCCACGGCGGCGGCGTCGGCATCGACAAGCCCGACAGCCCGCATCTGCTGATCCCGGGGACACGGGCGGGCTATCTGTTCGCGATCGCCGACAATGACGACAAGGAAGCGCCGAACGAAAAGGTCTTGCTGAAAGCCGTGCTGGAACCGCGCAAGCAGTGGCACGAGGTCGAGGTGTATGAAGGCGCAATGCACGGCTGGTGCCCGCCCGACGGCCGCGCTTATAATGAAGCGGCAGCGGAAAAGGCGTGGGGCCGGATGCTGGAGTTGTTCAAGGCGAGTTTGTAACGGTCACCGCTCTACACGAACGGGAAATGAGTCAGGCTTTGCCGATCAGTGCGCGTGCGTACCGCCGCTCGCCGCATAGCTCGCATAGACGCGCTGACCGCCGCTGCCGAAGGTCATGACCTTGTAGGCTTCACGGTGGTCGCCGTGCTCCATGCCCGGCGACCCCATCGGCATCCCGGCGACCGCGAGACCCTTCACGCCCTTGGGCTTTTCGCGGAGCAGGCGGGCAATCTCTTTGGCGGGGACATGCCCCTCGATCACATAGCCGCCGACGAGCACGGTGTGACAGCTACGCAGCGCCTGCGGCACGCCCTGCTTGTCCTTGATCGCGGCCATGTCGGTCGAATTGACGATCACCGCCTTCTGCCCGAACGACGCCTTCACCTGTTCGAGCCATTTGAGGCAGCAACCGCAGCCTGCATCGCGAAACATCGTCGGGTTCGCGGCGTGGGCGACACCGATGGTGGCAGAGAAGGCGGCGAGTGCGAAAAAGGCGCGGCGGGCGGGGGACATAACAGGGTTCCTTGGTGAATTTAGACGAAGATTAGCAGCCGCGGCGCGCCACACAAGCCGTTCAGCCCATCGGATAGAGGATGTCTTTGCTCACCTTATGCAACGCCGTCATCACCTCGTCGCTCAGCACCAGATCCATCGCGTCGAGGATCGGCTGGAGCTGGTCGTCGGCGCTGACCCCGACGATCGTCGAGGCGACGAAGTCATGCTGTTTCGACCAGGCGGTGGCCATCGTCACCGGGTGCAGCCCGGCGTCCTCGGCGATCTGCAGATAGCGCGCGGTCGCGGCGAGGCTTTTTTCGTTGACGAAACGCTGGCCCATCGCCGCTTGTCGGCCTTCCATCGCGAGGTAGCGTGAGAAGCGCGCACCCTCGGGCGTCGCGCCGCCCTGATATTTGCCCGAGAGCACCCCGCCGGCGAGCGGTGAATAGGGGATCAGGCTGACGCCTTCCTGGCGGCACACCTGCTTCAATTCATCCTCGAAGCGGCGGTTGTTGAGGCTGAAATTATTCTGGATCGTGTGGTAGCGCGCCACGCCCAGCTTTTCCGACGCGGCGAGCGATTTCATCAGCCCCCAGCTCGTTTCGTTCGAGCAGCCGAGGATGCGGACCTTGCCCATGCGGACCAGCTCGTCGAGCGCATCCATCATTTCGTCATAGGGGGCGTCATGGTCGGGCCAGTGCGTCTGGTACAGGTCGACATAATCGGTCTGCAGCCGCGTCAGGCTATCGTCGATCGCCTGGAAGATATTCTTGCGGTCAAGCGCGGTCATGCCGTTCCGGCACGGCGATTTGAACCAGACATGGCTCGGCCCCGATACCTTCGTCGCGAGGATGATCGCATCGCGCGGCTTGGTTTTCAGCCAGCGCCCGACGATCTCTTCGGTACGGCCGACCCATTTCACATCGGGGGGCACCGGATAGCCCTCAGCGGTGTCGTAGAAGTTGATCCCGGCATCGAAGCAGCGATCGAGGATGCGGAACGCCGCGGCCTCGTCGGTCTGACTGCCGAAGGTCATCGTCCCCATGCAAATGTCTGACACATGGATGGCGCTTTTGCCAAGACGGCGACTCTGCATGGCTCTGTTCTCCGGTCAGAAGAGGGGAGCGCCGTCTTTAGGTTGCGGGATGCAACCTTGCAATCAGATCAGCAGTGCGAGCGATCCCACGAGCAAGGCCGCCATCGTCCAGTTGAAAGCGCGCAGCCGCGCCGGGCTCGACAGCCAGCCGCGCAGCACCTGACCCATCACCGCCCACAAGCTGGTCGAGGGCAGGTTGATCAGGCCAAAGATCACCGCGACGAGCAGCACTGCGCCCAGATTGCGGTCGGGGGCGTAGAGCGCAATCGCGGTCAACGCCATCGACCACGCCTTGGGATTGACCCACTGGAACAGCATCGCCTGAACGAAGGTCATCGGCTTGCCGCGCGCGCCGCTTGCAGTGTCGGGGGCAGCGGCATTGGCGATCTTCCACGCCAGCCACAGCAGATAGACCACGCTCACGACCTTGAGCACGGTATTGAGGATCGGGAACAGGTCGAACAACCCCATCAGCCCAAGGCCGACGAGGATGATCATCAGCGTAAAGCCGATGCCAACCCCAAGCGCGTGCGGGATGGTGCGGCGGAGGCCGAAATTGGCCCCCGACGCCATCAGCATCATATTGTTCGGCCCAGGCGTGATCGACGAGACGAGGGCGAAAGCGGAAAGCGCGAGGAGCGTGGTCTGGTTCATGCGTGCAACATAATGCGTTTTGTCGGCGCGCGGGTTGCAAAAAATGGCGCAGATCGCCTATCATATGCAACCTATGAGCAAGATGGACGATATTGGCCGCAAGATATTGCGTGAACTGTCAAGGGACGGGCGAATCTCGAACCTCGAACTCGCCGAGCGGGTCGGGCTGTCGCCCTCGGCATGCCTGCGGCGGGTGCAGGAGCTGGAACGGAGCGGGGTGATCACCGGCTATCGCGCCACGATCGATCCCGCGAAGCTAGGTATGGGATTCCTGGCTTATGTCACAGTCGGGCTCTCGACCCACACCAAGAAGGCGCAGTCCGATTTCGAGGCCGCGATGGCGTGGGCGCCCGAAGTGCGCGAATGCCACAATATCACCGGTGCGATCGAATATCTGCTGCGGATCGAGACCGCGGATCTGGCGGCGTACAAGCATTTCCACACCGAGGTGCTGGGGGTGCTGCCGCAGGTGCATTCGATCAGCACTTATGTGGTGATGGATTCGACGAAGGATGAGCGGGCGTAGTTTTTCTTTATGGTGGCTGTGAAGCTGTGCGGTTGAACCCGCCACCCCGCCACCGCATATCCGTTTCATGACGAAACTTTCCTTCCTCGACCTGGTGCCCGTCACTGACACCGGCACGATCGCACAATCGCTCGCCAACGCCGCCGACCTGGCACGCCACGCCGAGGCTCTCGGCTATGGGCGCTATTGGGTCGCCGAACATCATGGCATGGCGGGGATCGCGAGCGCCGCAACCGCGGTGGTGCTGGCGCATATCGGACAGGCGACATCGACGATCCGGATCGGGTCGGCGGGCATCATGCTGCCGAACCATGCGCCGATGGTGATCGCCGAACAGTTCGGCACATTGGAAGCGCTGTTTCCGGGGCGGATCGATCTGGGCCTCGGGCGCGCGCCGGGGTCGGATCAGCGCGTCGCGCGCGCCTTGCGTCGCACGCTCGCCAGCGACGAACGCCAGTTCCCGCAGGACGTGCTTGAGCTGCAAGCTTTTCTGGCGGGCGACGAGCAGCTCGGCATCACCGCGGTGCCGGGGGCAGGGACGCATATCCCGCTATGGATATTGGGATCGAGCACCTTTGGCGCGCAGCTCGCGGCGATGCTCGGGCTGCCCTACGCCTTTGCCAGCCACTTCGCGCCCGACGCGCTCGACGAGGCGCTCGATATTTACCGGCGCCAGTTCAAACCTTCGGCGCAACTCGCGGAGCCCTATGTCGCCGCAGCGTTCAATAGCTTTGCTGCCGACACGCGCGAAGAGGCCGAATTGCTCGCCTCGTCACAGCAACAGGCGTTCGTCGCGCTGCGCACCGGCAACCCAGGCAAGATGAAGCCGCCGCTTGCGGGCTATAAGGACAGCCTACCGCCAAACGCGCGCGCGATCCTCGACCATGTGCTGCAATGCTCTGCCGTGGGGACAGTCGACGATATTGCCGCAGGGCTACGGGCATTTGTCGCCCGAACGCGCGTCGACGAGGTGATTATCGCTTCATCGATGTACGATCACGACGCGCGCAAGCACTCGCTGGCGCTGACCATGGAAGCGGCGAAGGCGCTCTAAACGGGCGCGTCGGCGGGTTCGGGCCGGAAGGTTAGGCTCGCCAGCCGCCAGGCCAATCCCTTGCCCATCAGCTCCTCGGCGGTCGGGATGACGCGCGGCGACGCGCAATCGACTTCCGCGGCGATATACCGGCCCGTTTCGCGGAGCCGCACCTCGACGTTGCCGAACCGCTTTTTCAGGGCCGCGGTCAGCCGTTCGGAATCTTCGGACGGGTCGTTCGAATCGAGCGAGCGGGGGGTGCCGTCGAGCAGTTCGGCGACCGCCTTTTCCAGCGCGCCGATCGCGTCCTTGATGATCGACAGCGAAATGAACAGCGCCGCGGCCGCGTCGGCCCACCACCAGCCCAGACCGATGCCGATGATCCCGGCGATGCCCGCCAAGCCGGTTTGCCAGTCGGCCTTTTGCATCAGCGCGTCGGTGTGGAGCACCTTGTCGCGGATGCGCGTCGCGATCGGATGCTTCAGATGGCCAAGGATCATCGGCGGCACGACCGAATAGGCGAGCGCGGCGATCATCAGCCAGCCGAGCCAGATCGTGTGGCCGAACAGGGTGATGCCGCCGACGGTCGGATGCTCCTGCCGCAACAGCGTGGTGACGCTTTCATAGGCGAGGAAACCGCCGACCGAGAGCAAGGCGGTGGCGGCGACCAGAAAAGCAAGACTGTTCGCGCGGCGATAGCCGAACGGGAAGCGCGGATTGGGATGCTTGCGCTCCCAGTGGATCGACAGCAGGAACACGATTGCGGGGACCAGGCTGAGCACATCCTCGATCACCGCGGCCTTCATCGCCTGGCTGCTGCCCATCACCAGCCACATGACGACAACGACGCTGATCATCCAGCC
>Ga0265296_1001570_pt1 | contig 25796 bp, 9 predicted proteins | sample MunlanPumphouse1_FD_189073 | JGI IMG/M metagenome (GOLD analysis project Ga0265296, IMG submission 189073) | Groundwater microbial communities from a municipal landfill in Southern Ontario, Canada - Pumphouse #1 | ecosystem: Environmental > Aquatic > Deep subsurface > Groundwater | place: Canada... | reverse complement strand
ATGCTCTTCTTGATCTTTTGGCTGTCATCGATCAGGCTGTAATATCTTAACACATCTTCGCGGATTTGGAAAACAAAATAAAAAATGATAAATATAAGAAGCAATATCCAGGCGTTTATTTTCATGTTTGTAATGCGAAGTGATTATATCGCTTCTAGAAAAAATGCGCAAGGTAGAAAGCGATAATTTCCCGTCCAAAAAAGAAAGAAATGACCGCGCCCAGGCAGAGCCAGGGGCCAAAAGGGATGTAATCGTCCATTTTTTTTATCTTAAGCGCAAGCAGGCCCAGAGACCAGACCGCGCCCAGTAAATAACCGATAAAAAGGGCAAGAATCAATTTGTCGGGCAGAAGCCAGGCGCCCATGAGCGCCGCCAGTTTTAAGTCGCCGTATCCCAAAGCTTCTTTTTTGAAGATCAATCTGCCAAATTGCGATATCAGGAATAGAAGCGAAAAGCCCAATGCACAGCCAATGATCGAAGCGGTAAGGTCACCCGAAAACCAGTGCCAGAGCAGTCCCGCCGGGATCCCGAAAAAGATTATTTCATCAGGGATGATCTCGTTCTCAAGATCGGCGAAGATAGCGACTAGCATCGTTGAGACATAAAACGCGTATGCGTAAAATCCCAAATCCCAAATCCTAAGTCCCAACAATGAATATATTACAACAAATGAAAGAGCGGTAAAAAGCTCTACTATAGGATAACGGATAGAGATTGGAGCGCGGCAGTTCCGGCATCGGCCGCGCAGCAGCAGATAACTGATAATTGGAATATTGTCGTACCACTTGATCGGCACATTGCATTTTGGGCAGTGCGATGAAGGGAAAACGATCGATTCTTCGCGGGGAAGACGGTGGATCAAGACATTTAAGAAACTGCCGATAACGGCGCCAATAATAAATATGAAGATGTTGACAAGCACAGGGGTAAATTATATAGTATGCTAAATGGAAATACAATCTCTCCTGAAACTGGTCACAGACCAGAATGCTTCCGATCTGCATATTGTTGCCGGGAGCCCGCCGATGCTGCGCGTAGCCGGAACACTTGTCGTGACCCCTTATGATACTTTGACAAGCGAGACTTCGAAGGCGCTTGTCTACTCGCTGCTCAATGAAGATCAAAGATCTTTATTTGAAAAAGAGAAGGAGCTTGACATTGCTTCCGAACAAGGAGCATCGCGGTTCCGCATAAATGTCCATTTTGCCCGCGGCAGCGTGGGCGCGGCCATTCGCCGCATCCCCAAGAAAATACCGACGCTTAAAGAATTGAGAATGCCGAAAATGCTCGATGATTTTTGTTATGAAATGCGCGGGTTGATCCTCGTTACCGGGCCGACCGGGTGCGGCAAGTCTACCACCCAGGCGGCAATGATCGACGTGGTGAATTCAAACCGGACGTCGCACATTATCACGGTAGAAGACCCGATCGAATACGTCCATTCCCATAAAAAATCGCTCATTGAACAAAGAGAGGTCGGAATAGATACCATAACCTTTGGCAATGCCTTAAAAAGAGTGTTAAGGCAAGACCCCAACGTTATACTCGTCGGTGAAATGCGCGATCTGGAGACCATCCAAACCGCGATAACCGCGGCCGAAACGGGCCACCTGGTCATTTCAACGCTGCACACTCCCGATGCCCCGCAAGCGATAGACAGGATAATTGACGTGTTCCCGCCCCACCACCAGTCGCAGGTTCGCCTCCAGTTGAGCATGACCTTAAAAGGGATTATTGCCCAGCAGCTTATCCCTAAAAAAGACAAATCCGGCGTAGTGTCGGCAGTAGAGGTGATGGTGGCCACTCCCGCGGTCAGGAACATTATCCGCAAGTCGACAACGCAGGAGCTGTATTCGGTTATAGAAATCGGGAACAAATACGGCATGCAGAGCATGGATTCTTCCCTTAAAGAATTATACGATCAGAATTTGATCTCTTACGATGAGGCTATATTGCACGCGCAGAATGTTGAACAGCTTACCAAAGCAATAAAACCGGCGGGATAACCGTTTGCTTCCCTCATACCTGAAAAAGAGAATACCAAAAACCCATAATGTCAGCCGCTTGAGAGAGGCGCTTAATGATCCTTCGATCCACACCGTCTGCGAATCATTAAAATGTCCGAACATCGGGGAATGTTTTTCAAAGAACACGCTCACTTTTATGATCCTCGGCGATGTCTGCACGCGCAACTGCGCGTTTTGCGGATGTGAAAAAGGCATGCCCCTCCCGGTCGATCCGGACGAACCGGAAAAAATATTGGAATCCGTTAGAAAATTAAAACTCAATTATGTTGTGATCACTTCGGTTACAAGAGACGATCTGCCTGACGGCGGAGCTTCGCATTTTTCAAAAGCTATTCGCGCCCTCCATTCCAAAGGCATAGCGGTTGAAGTCCTGATCCCTGATTTTCTGGGAAATCCCGAGGCTCTTAATGTCGTTGTCAGAGCAAAACCTGAAGTCATTAATCACAATGTGGAAACCGTACCGCGGCTTTATCCCGACGTAAGGCCCCAGGCGGATTATAAAAGGTCGCTAAACCTTTTACTGCGGGTAAAAGAAGCCAACCCGGCTATTTACACCAAGTCCGGGATTATGGTAGGATTAGGGGAGACTGACGAAGAGGTTTTTTCTGTTTTGCGCGATCTTAAAGGCGTCGGCTGCGACATCGTTACCCTCGGTCAGTATCTCCCCCCGTCAAAGACGCATCAGAAAGCCGAACGCTTTGTGGAGCCGGAAAGCTTTTTGCATTACGAGAGGGTGGGGTATAAGATGGGATTTTTAAAAGTATTTTCGGGGCCTTTTGTCAGGAGTTCTTATAAAGCGGAGGAAATCTTGTGCTTCCAGAACAATCAGAAAGATTATTAAAACTGCCGATCTACGTTTTTGCCAAGCTGGACAAAATAAAAGCCGAAATGCAGGCAAAAAATGTGGACCTGATCGATCTTGGAATGGGCAACCCCGATATTCCTCCTCCCCAGGATGTCATCGATGCCCTGTGCGAAGCGGTAAAAAATCCTGAAAATCACAGATATCCGTCATTTGAGGGAGCCCCGGAATTTAAAGAAGCCTGCGCCCACTGGTGTAAACAGCAATATAATATTAATATCGACCCGAAAGATGAAGTCGTAACTCTGATCGGCTCTAAAGAAGGGGTCGTTCACTTTTCTTTTGCTTACATAAATCCCGGCGATAAAGTCCTGGTCCCCATGCCCGCTTATCCCGCGCATTTCAGGGGGCCGATCCTGGCGGGGGGCGAGCCGATAATCCTGCCAACCACGGAGCATCGGGGATATTTGCCCGATCTTAAAAATATTGAGCCCGATATCATTAAAAAAGCGAAAATACTGTTCTTAAGCTATCCAACCAATCCGACCGGAGTGCTCGCGACGCGCAAATTTTTTGAAGAAGCAGTGGCATTCTGCAAGAAGCACAACATCATCCTGCTCCATGATTTTGCCTATGCCGAAATTTACTTCGAAGGCAATAAGCCGCTTTCAATATTTTCGATACCGGGAGCAAAAGATATTGCCATAGAATTCCATACCACCTCCAAAACTTTCGGGATGCCGGGCTGGAGATGCGGGTTCGCTGTCGGCAATCCCTCGCTGGTCGAAGGTTTGCGCAAAATAAAAACCAATCTCGATTACGGCCTGTTCACGGCCGTCCAAAAAGCGGCGATCGTGGCGCTTAACCATAAGAACGGTTATATGGACAAAGTCAGGGCGACTTACCAGCGAAGAAGGGATGTTTTTGTCCAGGGAATAAATTCGCTGGGCTGGAAGGTAACAAAACCGCTGGCGACAATGTATGTCTGGGTTCCCGTACCCCGCGGATTCGATTCTACGGAATTTACCATGCATCTTGCGGAAAAGACCGGCGTAGTTGTATCTCCCGGCGTTGCTTTTGGGGATATCGGCGAAGGTTTTGTCCGGGCGGCGCTGGTTGTTCCCGAAGCGCGCATAGAAGAAACTGTCGACCGCATGCGCAAAGCAAATATCAGATACGAGTAAAAAATTATGCAAAGGCCGATAATTGGAATTACCATGGGAGACCCGGCCGGGATCGGGCCCGAAGTCTGCGTCAAAGCGCTGTCAGATGCGGAAGTTAACCGCACTGCCCGTTGTCTGGTTGTCGGTGACGCCAGGGTCTTAAGCTACGCGGTAAAAATATCCAAACTCCCCGGGATCACCATAAATCCGATAAAAACCGTCGAAGAAGCAAAATTCCTCCGCAATAAAATCGATGTTATCGATCTCGCCAATGTCGATATTGCTAAACTAAAGATGGGCATGCTTTCAGCGATGTCAGGAAAAGCCAGCGTGGAGTATCTGGAAAAAGCGATCGACCTGGCGATGGCGGGGAAGATAAACGGCATAACCACCGGACCGATCAACAAAGAGGCCATCCGCAAAGCCGGATATAAATTCCATGGCCATACGGAAATTCTGGCAAAACGGACCAAAACCAAAGATTACGGGATGATGTTTGTCTCCGACACGTTTTGGGTCCTTCTGGTTACTACCCATATACCGCTAAAAGCGGTCGCGGGTTCATTGGACAAGAAGAAAGTATTAAGAAAGATCAAAATGGCGCATGAAATATTGTTTAAAGTCAGGGGCAAAAAGCCGCGGATCGGGGTGGCGGGGCTCAACCCCCACGCCGGAGAGTCCGGCATTTTTGGCACGGAAGAAATAAAAGTCATTAAGCCGGCGGTAGAAGAGGCAAGGAAGTTGGGTATTGATGCCAGAGGCCCGATCTCTCCAGACGCAATATTTAATCTGGCCAAGTCCGGCGTATTCGACATCGTAATTGCCATGTATCATGACCAGGGGCTGATACCGCTAAAGCTTGTTTCTTTTAATAAATCAGTTAATGTAACGGTCGGCCTGCCGATCGTCCGCACCTCGGTTGACCACGGCACGGGATTTGATATTGCCGGCAAGGGCTGGGCCAATCCCGGGAGCATGATCCAGGCCATCAAAGTCGCCGCGCATTTTAAAGCAAAGTGACCTCGCTTTACAAAACGACCCTCGGTCTGCTTCACGCCTTTAATCTTCGTCCCAAAAAGCGCCTCGGCCAGAACTTTTTGATCGATGACAAAGCTTTGCAAAATATTATTGCCGCGGCAGAGCTTTCTCCGTCCGACCGGGTGCTTGAGATCGGCAGCGGACTTGGGGTTTTGACCAAGGAGCTGGCGGATAGGGCAGGGCATGTGACCGCCATTGATAAAGATAAGGACATGATCGAGATCGCCAAAAAGGTCCTGGCCGGTTGCAGCAACATAGATTTTAAGCCTGCAGATTTTCTTGATTTTGCGCCGGACAGCCCGTTTAATAAAGTCGTTGCTAATGTCCCATACTATATAACCAGTCCAATTATTGAAAGATTGCTTGAAAATGAGGGAACCGCGACTTTTAGTCGCAGGTTCCCGAAATTAGAATTGATCGTCCTCACCATCCAAAAAGAAGTGGCCGAAAGGATAACGGCCTCGCCCGGCAGCCGGAAGTTTGGCTCTTTTTCCGTCTTTGTCCAAAACCGTGCGGAAGCCAAGATCGGCGCTTTTATCTCAAAAAATTCTTTTTATCCCGCTCCCGACGTTGATTCCGCGATCCTGATTTTAAAGCCATACGGAAAATTGCTTTATAATATCGATGAAAAGATTGTCCGCGCGGCATTCCAACAGCGGCGCAAGATGATCCGTTCATCGCTCGCCGAGTTCAATATTGATTTTTCTTCTTTGGGGATCGATCCATGCAAAAGGCCGGAGAGTTTGAGTCTTGAGGAATTCTACAAAATATCGTTAGCCCGTTAACCCGTAAGCCCGTAAGACCGAAACCGGCGCACGGGCATACAGGCTCACTGGCAAACTATTTTTAAAATCGATGCAAGTTTTTAGCATACCACCCCGATATAACAAGTGGACGATCGTATCGCCTGGTATGATCGTGCAGGTCGCTATACAGGCGGCCTTTTTTATTATTTGGAGGAGATTGTAAATGGGAGTTGGTGATTCTAATCCAGTTCAGCCGGGAGGAAACGGGGCATCGCCTCGGCTTCCTGCTGCGCCATCTAGCGCGCCACAACAAATAGCACCAGTGAATAACGGCGGAGGGGACTCCAGAAATGGAGGAACAGGCTCCCCTCCGCCTTCAACTATTACTACCGTTCATTTTAAAACCAACGATTGGGTTTCGGTCATGAAGATGCTGGGCATACAGGTGGAAGTAATTGATAAAAACAAAGATGGAGTAATAGATGCCAACGAACAAAAACAAGCTGGGATTGATCTAAAAGACGGTCTTTCTTTAGCGGAAGCAAAAAAATTAAAATCGGATATTAACGAAGCATTCTTTGGAGTTGTAGACAGCGACGGAGGACATGGCATTGTAGGGAACGGCAGCATTACCTGGGAAGACGCAAATCGATTTAACGAAGATGTCATAAACCGCCTGGCGCAAGGGTGCAATAAGCGGGAAAAAGTGATAGCCGAATATCTGGCTGCAAGAAGCTTTAAACTGTCCGATCCCGATCAGGCGGCGGCAAAATTTAATGAACAAAAGAAGAACATGCCCGGCTTGTATGCGGCCGACGGCCAAATAAACGCGAATGTGCTCCTTAAAAATTGCATAAATCCGGCTTTGCAGGGAGCGGCAACCGCCGTGCTTACAAATATTACCGGTAAGCCGGTGGATGATTCCCTTCTCCTTACCCCGGACCAATTTAAAACGTTCTTGCTGGCAATGAACTTTTTAGGCAAGGCCGACAACCCCAAAAATTTCCTTAATTCGGCGGAGGGCATGCCAAAGCTTAAAGATAACGATCTTCTGGCCTGGCTGACCGCGGGTTCAACCAATGCGATACCGCCGGAGGTAAAGGCGGGGAGGGCGGAGGGTAACGAAAAATCAGGCGCCGACGATGCAAATAGCGCCGAAAGCATTCAAAACGGAATAAATGCCATTGCTGACAAAGTTGGCAACGATGGGCCGGAAGCTCTTCAAGCCAGAGTTGATAAGCTTGATGACTATGAAAAGAAGATCGACAATGTAAAGAACGACGGGCATAAGAATATCCTGCGCGATCTTGTGGAGAGAAAGCGAAGGGCGTTGGCGCAGGCATTTATGAACAATTCAAACCCTAGGACCAAAGCGATCGGGCTGGGATTACTAAGGAAATTATTGGAAAAAGATCCAACAAACGAGGAACTGAAACAACATTATCTTAAAGCGCTGCAAGGTGTATTTGGAACGGATCTAAAAGAGCTGGGCAAACCGGAATACGCAGGTATGGTAAAAGAGCTTGAGCTGGCCGTGTCGGAGACCGGTGTTTTTGGTAAGCCAACCGATACTGATTCGGCGAAAATATACACGATAATCGTTCTTAAAATTGCCAAGATAAGGAATGCAAGGGAAAATGATCCAACTGCGGCGCAAAAATACATCGATGAGAAATTAGGCCCGATCTGGGATGCAAGCTTCTGGGTAGGGCATGAAGGGGATAAGGCATTATTAGCTTATGAAGCGGCAAAAACAAAATCCGCATTATTTATAAGCAAAAAGGATTCCGGGGAATATGCGATTGCGAGTGGAGCAAATACTGACAGGGAACTCGAAATAGTGGCAAATAACTGGACGGCAAAAGTTGGAGAGGGGAAAGAAACGGTTGGCGAGCAAGTCAGTAAAGAAATTACAATGATCAATGAGAGATCGAAAGAAAACAAATTAACCCCTGATGACGCCACCGCGGTCTATACGCTAAACGCATTTTATTCCGCAAAAGCCGATAAGATAAAAGATAAAATAGAAAATAAAGACGATAAGGAAATTATTGATACTCAAAGAAAAAGAGCCAAAGAAATTAATGATAAAGTATTTTCTGCCGATGGCAATAAACAAGATCAAGGAAAATCTAAAAAGAGAACTGGTAGAGCCGGTAATCCAGGGGGCCATAGCCCATCTGCCCCGCAAGGCCCCGCCCAACCTCCAAAACCACCAGCGGCCAGGCCTAATGCCGCAAAACCTAATACAGCCCCCGCGGAGGCTGGAGATAGCGGGGATGCGGGATCGGATGCGCCGAAAATGGCATATGCTCAAAAAGACGGAGTATTAAGGGTTAATGGAACAATTGTTGCCCGAAAGAATGAGAAGGGCACCTCCTGGCAATGGGATGATAATGGGATCTCGGCTACAGGATTAGATCCAGCTAAAGTAAAAGGTGGAACTCCCGCTCCTGCTAAATAATCAATTTTTTTGACCTCATTTTAATGCAAGTTTTTAGCCTCCTATTACGATAATAATAGTAGAAAGAACCCAATAAATGCCGTTGCCTGTACGAGCATTTATTAAGCACGCATTGTTAACGGGCGTGCTTTTTGTTTTAAAGAGGAGAAAAATGGGACAACCGAATACCGTAAATAGAGTATCGGGAAGCGCCGGAGCAGCCAGCTCCGCCAATGAGAGCTTATATAAGCTTGCCAGACAGCTTATGGAGAAGCTCCTTCCCTATGGCTTACAGCTCTTTGTCGTTAACGGCAGCGGGGAAATAGACAATACTGCCACCACGGAAAAGATCAAGGCATTCTTTAAAGCGGAAGGCATTGAAGAATCAGAAGACTCGGTAACATCCTACCTCAAATGGGTTGATGACAATAAAGCAACCCTCGACAACATAAAAACAATCGAAAAAGAAACCGGCCTTAAGATATTTGCCGTAAAAGACGGCGTTAAAACATATAAAGCGAGCATTGACAATTTAAAAGCCCAGTTGGCCCAGATATTTTCAATAGAGCCAGATAAGGTAAACTTAAAAGATCATTCAGAAAAATTTATTTTAACCCTCAAAAGACTTCAGGAAGGCATTACCGCTTTTGCTTTTGCCGTGCCTACGGGCGAGAACAAGCCGGTAGATGCAGCCCAGAATGAAGCGCTTTTTGAACGGGCCAGAAAGTTAAGCCCTCTTGGCATTAATCTTTTCGTGATAGACGGCGAAGGTGCAATAAACGAAAAGGCGACGCTTGCCAAGATCCAGTATTTTAACGAATCACTGGGGATATCAAATATCGATAATTTTAATGCATTTGTTGACTTTTTGACCAAGATGAAAAAGGGAACCCCCGAAGAAAGGCAAGCCGCGTTAAAGACACTTATCGGCGATAAAAAACCGGAATATATTGCAAAAGCTTTGGATAAAGCAAAAGAAATAACCGATCTCAAATCCCTTGGAGAAAGAATAATCAACCGCAACTACAAACTTCTGGTCGTAAGAGGCGAAGATAAAACTCTCCAATATTACTGGCTTGCCCCGACCGGCAAAGTAGAAAAAGTAAGCGAAACCGACGAGCGGATAATAAAGAGCAGTATCATTCCGACACTGCTGGCCGGAGGCTTTGCCCAGGGACCGCAAACAGATGAGCCAGACCAGTTGTCGGTTTATAGATCAATAAAAGGCGCTGATGTAAAAACCATCCTTATCCATCAGGCTCTTATTTCCGGGATCAAGCCCCAGACCTTAAGGGCCCTGCAGGCCATGATAAATGAGGGCAAAACACTTAAAGAAGTAGTTGACAATATCAAGGAATTGAATGAGAAGGTTGAAAAAGCGGCAAAAACGGCCAAGACGGCAGAGGGATCAGCGCTGGCCGCTAATTCAAGGATACAGGCTGCGGGAAAAAAGACAGGGAAAAGCTTTGAAAGAAAAGATACCAAGGAAGGCGTGAGAAATTACTGGCAGACCCAAGGAGAAATGGATAGAGCCCAACCGGTTTTTAATTACTACCGAGCCGCAGTAAGCGCTGCCATTCAAACCCAGAAGAAAGCGGAAAAAGACTTTGAGGAAATATGCAAAAAGCTGGGGATAGATAAAAAAGAGATTGGCACGGTTCTAAACGCTCTTGAGTTTTTTCAGAACATCTATTTGAATTCCGAAGAAACGGATTTAGATGCGGTGGCGGATGGGGTGGAGAGCGCACGTAAACTTATCGGAACTTCCCTCAAAGAGGCCGGAAGCTTGATCGCCGTTTTTGACCGAAAAATATTTAATAATCTTATGCCGGCTTCAGAAAAACCTGCTTCTGCTGCTTTTGCCCCAATCGGGGTTGGCCAGGGAACTCCGGGCACAATAGCATCAGTCCAGCCCGACAGCTTGAGAGTAGTTTCAAAAGAAAAGCAGGCGGAACTGGCCGAGCATCCGATCATCCTGATAAAATCCGCGCTGGCCGGGGTCGTTAACTCTTCTTATGCGGTCGATCTTTCTTCTGAAGTCATAACTTCCAGGGACCTGTTAAATGTTGCCGACCTGTTTTCCCCAAGATATAAGATCGAGTCGCTTGGATATAACTCCAGCGAAGAACAAGCCAAGATCTTAAGTGAAATCCAAAAAGCGATCAATAGCGCTTCTAACGATAAAGAAAAAGAAGTATTAAAAAAGCTGTTTGAAAGCGTGAAGTCGGATTCAAAGACATTCTTTGCCAGAAATGAACTTAAAATATTAAAGAGCATTCTGGAATTTTATAAAATGACCGAGATCAGCCAGGCAAAAAAACCATGGACCGGTTTATATAACAAAATATTCAACGAAGACGGCTCATCCACCTATCGTGTTAAATGCACCAGGGGAGGACTTTCGGAAAGGGATTATGACACTCTGGTAAAATACGCGAACAGCCAATATTGCTTTATTATTGAATCGTTACTGGCGGACAAGTCCGATGGCCCGGAATTGAGGGAAGTAAAGAATATTTTAAGGACCATTTCAAGACAGTTGAGCGATGTGCTAAAAAAAGGTAAAGTTGACAGCCTTTCAAGCGCGGTTGATTATCTGGCCCGGGAGATAAAATCCGCCTCAAAAGCCACGCAGGAATTGGACCTACCGCAGGATGTGGAAGAGCACCTGTGGCTGACCTTCAGGTGGGAGCAGATCAGCGCTAATGCGGACCAGAAAAAAGAGTATATGGATGCGGTCAGAAACCTTGAAAAGGCTAAAAAAGATCTATTTGAGGTAAAGAAAAAAGCAGAAGCAAAATCCAGGGAGATGGAAGATAAAAAGAAAAAGGGAGAATCAATATCAGATACCGAACAAAAAGAGCTGGAAGTCCTCCAAAAAGATTTTGAAGCGAAGAGAACCGCTTTTCGCGCTGCCGCTGAAATAGTCCAGAAATTAACCTCAACTTTACGGTTGGATGGCATTGTCACGCTGGATGATGTTAAAGCCATGCTTGACGATAAAAGCCTGGCGGCGATAATGCCGATGCTTGATGCCATAATGCTTGACCATAACGGCCTGCGTTTGAATTCCGTTTTTGAGATCAAAAAGATAGATGACCTTAGAACTTTTATTATTGCCCAGATCCAGGGAAATCCATGGAGCTCGCTGGTAAGGGACCCCGGAGAAAATATTAGGACCTCGATCGCCAAAAAGATCGTTTCGATCATTCTTTCGCAAAAGTACTTCAACAAGGTCCGGCAGGGGAACCTGCCTCTGGCCGCATTTTCGCTTCTCCCGTTTGCCAATACCGCCAAGACGCTGGCTATTCTTGGGCTCGGCGCAGCTGGTTACGAGATCGATCGCCTTGATGATGGAAGGGAACCGTCAAAGGCCGTGGCCGGACCGATGTGGCTTTATAACCATCTTGATATACCGGGCGTTAAACAGCTCTTTAACCTGACGCAGGGACTTGGTTCGGAGCCTAATACCAATATCGCCCCGTACATTCATCTTCTGCTGATGAGGATCGGTTCAAGGGACAGTTTTCATATCAATGAAAAATTATTCGGCAACGGGCTTGGGAAAGCCACCGGAGAAGAGATTAAAACGCTGGTTGTAGATCTGGCCGCAAGGATTAGAGATCTGAATCCCGTGATCTTGGCCGAGATCGAGAAAAAACTCCCATCCAATCTTAAAAAGATATGGGATTCTTTGAGGAACAATAAAGAACTATGGGATAAGGAATTTGCAAAAGAACTAAATGGAGACGGTCCATTCGAGCTTTTTACCAGCTCCGGCATCGGCAAAAAAATGCTCGAAGTGATCCAGCTTGCCTTCTTTGTTCTTCAGACCGGCGGCGAATTGATCGCTCCCTACATGAGCGATATCTCCGGCGGACATATCGGCCAGGAAGACATTAACAGGACTCTGCAAAAGGGGAATTTAGAATTTAATCCCTCCAAAACTAAACAGAGCGGAGTGGTAAACGCCGGCGACGCCGGATATATGCCGGTTAAAACCGCCTGGACGGGAATTCCCTGGATAGACAGTGCCCTGCGCACTGGCAAAGGATCGCTTGATACTATCCTTGAATTCACCCTGATGCAGGCGACATTCTTTGAAATGGGCGCGCAGAAGATGAAAGAAGCGCTAAAAGCGCTGGAAGCGGGCCTTTCAAAGGGAGACTGGACCCAGGCGGAAGAGGCCTTAAAACAGATATTTTCTTTGTGGATAGGCGTCGGTGAATTTGAAATGGCGGCAATAGCATCGCCGCTGCTGGCCTTTACCGGTCAGGGTAACCCGTTCTTTTCAAGCCCTTTACAATTGTGGAGAGAAGGGCACGAAGGAGAGGCGATCGGCTCCGCGCTGATTATGGCGGCATATTTCCTTGATAATGCCAGATTCACGCTCTATCGCTTGAATGAAGCGCGCAACTTTATGATGGACCGGCCTACGATGTTGAGGACCCCGGTCTCGGCGTTAAATTTGCCTACGCATTTGCTCTACCAGGGACTTGCGCGCCCGGCTAAGGGATTATTTAACTTAGCGTGGTCGCCTGAAAGTAGGACTTCGGGCCAAAGCTGGATGAGCCGCAGACTTATTGGTGCTGATAGAAAAATAGAAGGTCTTGGATTGGCATTTGACCGGGGTTCCGAATCGCTGGCAAATGCGTTCAGGATACGTCCGTCTCTTCATCACGAAAGATGGCAACAATTTGCTGGCGGCTTGAGGACGGGAATTGTTGATTGGTCGTGGCGCGGAGTGTCCAGCTTGAGATGGGTGCAGAAATATTTCACCTGGGGTTCGGAGCATCGAGTTTTTGGATATGACTTGAGAGCTTCGCGCCGCATGGCGAGGCAGATCAGTTCTCTTGGCATGCAGATCGATATATTAAGAAAAACAGTTTCCTTCATGAAGAGCCATAATATTACCGCCGATATGATCGCTCCAAGCGTTGGTTCTTTGCTTACTGTTGAATACGGACGCAGAGGGAATTTAACCTACAAAGAAGGAAATCCCGTTATCTTTGCCCAGAGAGAAGCCAGGCTGAAAACCCTTCCCAGAACAATAAAGATCCAATTGCCGGGAGAGAAGAATCCTCTCGATATCGCTGTCCGGGAAATAAAAGTGGTGGAAGGAAGCGGCCCCAGGATCGAGGTCTTCCAGGGCGCAGGCGGAGTGATGCATGCCCGCTTGATCGTCGGTTCCGATCTTTTGGCAGATAAAGCCGCCAAGATCGACTTTACCGATGCGATCGCCAATTTGAACGCGGCCGTTGGCGGTATTTATGACGGGGTTGAAACTTATAGTACAGGTGCCGTCCACCCCCCGGAAGAAAATGCGGCTAAAATAACGCCGGAAGCGGAAGTAATAAGAGTTAATGAAATAGCAAACAGGATAGACGGTGATAATGGTTTGTGGAAAGCTTACAAAGACAGGAAAATAACTTTTGATGATCTAGACAAAGCGGTTAAGCCTGAACGGATTCTACTGAAATCTCCAAATTTTAGAGGTGAAGATCTCGTTGAACAACGAAAGATAATGGACAATACGACAGTAACAGTTGGCGGCAGAGAAATGACCTATCTTGAAGCCAGGGCGCTCTGGGTAAGGGCATTGATCTTAAAGACAAGCGGCGGAAAAATTACTCTGGCAACCCCGCAGTTAAAAGCGATACTTGCCCAGCATGACGGATTTTCAGCAGAAATATTCACCGGAGAAGGAAAAACCATCATTCGTTGCGCCCTTGATCTCCTTGACCATCCGCTTGGCAGGCAGAGAATAGCACTGACGCACAATTATTTGACCGCCCAGGCAAACTATAACGAAACCAGAAAATATTATGAAGCGGCGGGGATGAAAGTTAAATTTGTTCGTTATACCGACAGCGGACTTCCGGAAACTTTTAGGGGCAACGACGCGATCTACCTTGCAATGGACGACCTGGCATTTATCGACCTGAATAACCACACTTCTACCGACAGCGCTAAGGTTGTTGACATTCCGTATGAAAAAGGAGTGTTCACGATCGACGAATTTGATGAGATCTTTGTAAGCAGGGGCCAAAACCCGTACAGCATGTCCGGCGGGGACGAGTCCAAGTCACAAAAAGCGATCAGAGCGGAAGAAAAAGCCTGGCAGTACGCGAGAAAGACAATAGTTCAGAACAAAAATAGGCCGTTCTATGAGCCGACGGCAGACGGCTACAAGATAAATGAAAATGCCGGAAAAATATTCATTAATGAAGCAGGCAAGAAGGTTTCTTGGAACGAACTCTCTATTGCCCAGCAGAGAAAGATCATCAGATCACTCCAGGCAGAAAATGATTATCATGAAGGCCAGGAATACGCGATCGACTATGTAGCTCGCGACATTGTTATCATCGAAAACGGGCAGATAGCATACGGTTCAAACTTTAATGACGGGATACAGCAGGCGCTCCAGGCCAAGCATGAAGGCCTTGCGGTTGGGACCAGGATCACCCCTGAAAGCATGACCATTGCCCAGATCCTGGCGATCAGGCTGGTAAATAAAATACAAAATAAAGTTTGTACTTCAGGAACCCTTACCCCCATCCAATATGTTCTTGACCGGGTCGGCATCCAATTTATTGGAGTAGAGACCAACGTCCCCCGGTACCAGTGGGATGCGGATAAATCTTATGATGAAAATGTTAAAGCCATAAAAAAAGCAATTGAAAAATGCGAAAATGATGTCAGGATCGGCGGAAGAGACCTGCAGATCAGGGGTGATTCAGCCAATCAGGCGGACATTTTAAAAGCGGTAGAATGGTTTAGAAGCATTGCGAAATCGGAAATTCCGATAGATCAATTTGACAAAGTAAAGGGCTTGTTTATTGATCCGAATTCAGAAAACCTTGTATTCAAACCAAATATTAGTGAGGAAAATATCGAAAAAATTGACATTCCAGTTGAGTTGAAAGCCGTTTTACAACAGGCTCATAAAGGCATTGAAGCTTTTATAATTCATGAGCCGGTATTAAGCGCCGTGAGCGAAGCGAAAATAGATGCGATCATCAAGCAGTCGAGGATTGACATTCAAACCGGAAATCCGATAGTCATCAGCGTTGATGATCCAGTTCTTGCCAAGAAGATACACGACCGCCTTCTTGTCGATCCGACCCTCCGTGCCAAAGTAAAATCAAGCGGAAGAGTGGGATTTTTAGCTTACGGAAACGAAGGCAGTTATCAAGCCATATTTGACAGGCCGATTGAAGAGAACTTTGACATTCTGATAACAACCCTCGCACGCCGCGCCACGGACGTTAAGACCAGAATGCCCAAAATATTTGGATATCTGGTTGACCAGGAAGAAGGAAGCTGGGGAGAACAGCAAAAGGTGGGAAGGTTTGGCCGCCAGGGAACGTCTGCTGAAATCAGGACATTCACTTCGCCGGACTGCGCGATCTACGGATCAACACTTGGAGCTGAAAATTTAGCCTTTATTACCAGCGAGCTTGCCGGCAAATCCAATCTTACTGGTATTACCGAAAAGTCCACTTTTAGAGATGTTCTTGAACTGCTTTACAGGAACAAAGTGGACCAGAAGATCATTAACGATCTTCTAACGAAGAAAGTTCAAGTCGGAGACAAAAAAATTGATCTTTTGGATCGGGCCCAGGCGGCTTATGACACGGTCCTAATAAAGAGGTGGGAGCAGGGCGTAAAAACAGAAAATCTTCTGCCTGCGGATGTCAGGCATGACATGGAGGAGATGCGCAAGATTTACGGCGAAAAGGGCGGACATCAGACAACCTTTAATAAATGCCAGAACATAGTTCAGGGCGAGATTAAATTTCTCTTGAGAAGGGAGGGAATGTTTAAAGAAAGTATCAACTTTGATGTCAAGGTGGCAGAAGGTGAAGGTTATCGAACGAAAATGGGAAAAGTTATCATGAATCTGGAAAAGATGTTTGGAGTTAAAATCCAGATAGAGATCCCAGACAAAGGCGAATATTCAATGGAAGACTTTGCTGAAAAGCTTGCAAATCAAATCTCCAAACATCTTTTTGACTATTCAAAGATAGAAAACAGGAATTTAAGGAACATTATCATGTCCGAGTATTTAAAGCTCGAGATGAGGATGTTCCAGGCGCAGGAAGAATTGATCAGGAAATACGAATCAGAAGGGAAGCTTATTGCCAGTTCCGATGATGTGAGTGTAAGAGAAAGATTTGTCGCTGAATACAAGGAAAGAGTTGTCAACCTGCAGGAAGCGTTCAGGCGGAGAGTGGTGGCGGCGGTTACAGAAGAAAGGGTTACCGAAGCCGTTCCAATTTCCGGTAAATACGGTTTTATCCGTAACTTAAGAGACAGCAGAATCAAGGTTAACAGTGGTGAAGTATTTGTTGCAGTGTCCGATTCCGCCGCCAAACCGACGGCCCAACTGACCAAACTGTCAAGCACGCAGGATAACGCGCTTAATTACGGACGGGCGATAATCTTAACCAATAACGGCAAAAGCAGGATATTACTGCAAAGGGAAAACGGCCTTCGGGTAGTTTATGATTTTGGGAATCTGGAAGTGTCCGGTAGCAACGGAAAGATAAATATCGGCGATAGGGAATTTACGCTCGAAGAATTTAAGATCGAATTCCGTTTTTATAATCTGACCGAGGCCAATCCTACTTACGGAATAAGATTTGGAAATACCGAGGTCCGCGCCAGCAGCTACAAGCAGAACGGCATCGGTCTATACGAAGCGATCGTAACACAATTAAACGGCGGGTTTGGATTTGTCCCAAAACCTTCGGTTAAAACCGATGCGTCGGATGTTCTGCGTGTTGATTCCTCTTTTACGACTGATGATGCTTCGATTGTCGAATGGGGATTGCCAAAAGTAGAGCCGGTAAAACTGCCGGTCGTTGTTACGCATAATGGGGTCTATCTTAGCCGTCCGAATACTTCTAGCTTTGATCCTGGATCGTATGGCGTGAGGCCGGTCACGATTAACATTAGCAACCTTGGCGTCAGGCCGGTCGACCTTGGTAAGCAGGTTAACGCTAAAGACGCGATCCCTGAACACGCGAGAAAAAGCAATAATGTGGCATTCGTCGAGTTTGACAATGCCGACCAAATGAATGCTGACGCGATGAAAAAATATATTAGTAGCCCGGAATTCGCAAAAGAGCTTGCGAGCGTGCGCGGGCGCAAACTGGTTATTTTCTCGCGCATCTTTGTTGCCGGCATGGGCGAACCGGCGATAAAAGCCACTGTCATTTCCGTTCCTGACGGAGCCACGGTGCAAAAGGTAAAGCCCGAAGGCGGGCGCGAGTTTTTTAGCATCGTTGATGCAAAGAGCAGAGTTCCGATTGCCTTTGTCGGGATAAATAACGGCCAGCCCGAGTTTGATGGAACCTGGAAGCCGATGGCCGTGCTGGCAAAGATCTACGGCATAGAAACTGCCGAAAGGATCGCAAAGCAGAGGATCGAATTCGTAAAAGCAAGATATCAGGGACTGTTCACCGAAGCCAACGGATTAAAGGATGCCGAACTTAAAGAGTCCGTCATTGACGCGATCGCGCATGCCTCTGACGCCGATCTGCAAAAAATGGAACTGAACGGCGGCATAAAACCGCTTGTGGAGTCCATCAGAGAACAAAAAGTTCAATTAGACGCGGAAAGAAACCGCAGGTTAAGCGCCGAGGCAAAAGAAGTTAAGCTGCCGTTCGAAAAAATGAACGAGCTTGGCTCGCGCCTGGCCGATCTGGACGACAATACTTTCGTAAGAGTAGCCAGCGAAGAAAACCTTACCTTTAACCTTCCGCGCAATATCATTTCCGACATTGTCAGAGCGGATGACATTATCAGCTTAAAGCTCCGGCAGGCAGGGGTACGGGACGAAAGAACATTGAATGACCTTACCCTTATCATCCGCGGCCTGCCAGAAGCGGAAAGAAGATCTTTCTCGTTTGAGACCCCGTCAGGAAGGAAAGGAATAGTCTCATTCACTAATAACGGAGTGGTCATAAGCTTGGAAGGGATCGAAGGATCGGAAGCGCTGGAAATACGCCTGACCAACACGGAATATAATGCGGTGGTCAGGGGCCGCAAAGCCTATAAGGCGGCGGTTGATGAAGCGGTCGAAAAATATAAAGGAAAAAAAGGCTATGAGCGGCCGGCCATTGCCAGGGCGCTGTCTAATGCCGACCATTTCCGCGAAGCGCAGAGCACCGGAAAACCGGTTGTTATCCCGCTCATAGAAGCTGAAGGGACGCGCAGGGAAATAGAGCTTAAGACCGGAATAAGGCAAGCTATGCAGCTCGATCTTGAAGGCGGGAAAAGAGCTCCGTTCGATATTTTGACCTCCGATGTTGAAGCCCTTTCTTCCGCTTGGAAGCAGGGCGGCGACTATAAGAAATCAGAAGCATATGTGAAAGCCAGAGCGAGCATTGAAGCCTGGCTGAAGAAAGCCGGGATCGCGGACCGGATAGACTTGGTCGTTGATCAAATAGAACATGATTCCAAAGTGGCGGAGATCGGCATAAAGGCCAACGGATATTTTGCCGAAGCGGCAGAGCTGGCAGCGGTTAAATATCTTAATTCCCGCCTTCAGGAAATATCCAATCGCAGAAGGTCGGGCAGGATGACGGCCAAGCAGGGATTGAGAGAATATGGTAAAGCTTTGGCCAGATCTAAAAACATCGCTTTGATGTTAATGAAAAACGCCAGCGACGCGCTTGTTAAGTATGCAATGGGCCATGATCTGTCAAAGCTTACAGAACAACAGGTAAGAAATATATTTGAAAAGCTTAGCGCGGATGCGGGAATCGCGGTAGGCGCGGTGACCGAAGCGGAGCTTGGCGATCCAGCATCAGCAAAAATGTTAAGGGGCGCCGGTTTTGTTGATGAGAGGGGCATGATTACGGCAGAATTCACAGGCGACCGCGCGGCATTTGACGCAAAACTTGCCGGCATGCCGGTTGAAGCCAGGAACAAGGCGTTTTCCACTCTTGAAAGGGCCCGCAGAGCAGTTGAAAGCGTTGATGAACAGGTAGACAGCATAACCAGAAACTTTAACCTAAGTCCGGAAGGAAAAGGAGTTAAAGCCTGGCTGGATTATCTGGCCATGAACGCTCCGGGAGCGGGCATTAAAGTAAAATTGGCCTCGATCGGCTCAAATACGATAAAGATGGCAGGCATAGGATTGCTTGCGGAAGGACTGGTTTCAGGCACAAGGGTCATCTATCGCTGGGCCAGGGGCGCCAAGGGCGCAGAATTAAAGATCTCCGACGAACTGGAAAAAGTAGGCGAGTCCGGTAAGGGATGGGCCAGGTTCGAAATTATGAGCCGTTCTTCACAGATCTTTGCCGGTATGCAGCCTGGTGAAGCCACCGCGGCAGTTATCGGCTTGCAGACGCTTTGGTCATTGACCAAGACCCCTCCGGGACAGAGAGGAATGGTACTGGCAGAAGGCACGGTTTCCCTGGGAGGATTTTTAGGGTTTTCAAAGATCGTAGAGAAGGTACTTAAGCTTTCCGGCCGTGGAGGAGGCTTTGCTTCAGAACTGGCTGGTGCGGCGGCTGGAGTGATTGGGGCAACCAGTATGGGCTCTGCATTTAATTGGGCGGCCGGCGTTGATCCGGATACGCAAAAACTAAGATTTCCCATGTTTCATAGGATATTTGGCGGCCCGGAGCTGAATGCAGTGGCGGATGCCGTTGAATTTGTGAGCCCGGCGCTGAACAAGCTTTGGTTCAGCAGAGTGACTTCCGGATTATTATTGAAGGTAGGCGCTAAAACGGCGGCAACGCTGGTAAGAAGGGTTACTCCTCCGCTATTACTGCTTGATGTGATCATGATACCGGGAGATGCCGACGTATCCGGTTTTGGCCCGGCGCACGCGGTAAGAAACCCGGAAGCGGGAAGAAAGGCCCAGACCGCTGATCTGGTGTCGTTTGCGCAAGACGGTAAAGTATTTTTCTTCCCCAACTGGTCGCATATTGCCGGCCAGGCAAAAATGTATAAAGTGATCGATGATAGTTATGAGTTTTCTCCCGAGGATCATGTGATGTTCGAAATGGCCGTGATGTTCCGTCACATGAGGCATTTGAACGCATCAGGCGAACTTAATGAAGTAATGAGCATTCTTGATAAAGCGTTTGCTGCTTATGTGTCCGGTAATTCCACAGTTTATCATGAAGCTTTCCGTGAATATGCCGAATATTTTGAAAGCAATTCGTCCAAAAAAGAGCCGTTCGCCCAAGCTGTCCGTTCGGCCAGGCAGTTCTTTGTCAGGACGGCCAAAGCCAACGGGTATGGATATACTGAAGTAAATTTCTCCGCGGATGCCAGGGCCAAACTGGAAGAGAACTATATCAAATTCCTTGCCGCTAAGGAACAAAAACGCTTCAACGATTTTATCGCCAAAGTGCGGGAAGAGATCAGGACCAATGTCAATAAGGAAAAAGGCGCGGTCGGCGCGCTTAAGGCAATATTGGGACAAAGAGCAAAGTTCGAAACAAATCTCCGCAAGGAAATAAAAGCCAGGTTCGAGCTTGGGGATTCGGAAGCGGATGCCAAAACAGCATCAGGCATATTGAGCGTCGTTTTATCAGGCAGCATTAGCGTGGAAGCCGCTACCCTGCAGATCTGCAGGATGCGCGGCATTGACCCTTCATCCGAAAAGGGCGCAGGAGTAAGGCGTTTTGTTGAGGTGGCTAAAGGCCGTTCTGCTAACCTCAACCATGTGACTTCTCTCCAGATCGGCGCTTTTAGGGAAGAGCTTAAGGCTATGGGATACGTTGATTATATTGACGGTCTGATCTCAAGCGGAAAGATCAAGAAAGAAGATAAGGAAAGCTATTTGACCGGCAGGAATTTTGAGCAGGCATTTGTGGATTTTCTGACCGACAGGGAGCAGAAAAAATACTCTCCGGAAAACGTAAATAAGATCCTAGATGATGCGAACAATGCGGACGATGATGATTTTACCAAGATGATAAAATCGGAATTCAGAAAACAACGTGCGGAATATGAAAAGGCGTACCCGGGATATTTTACAATTCCGGGAAATGAGCTGGAATTCAGAAAGAACTTTATTTCCGCAATGTGCTGGCAGTGGACCGATCACAGCGCGGAAGTCAAAGAAGAATCCCGGAAACAGTTTGAAGAAATGCGCAAGAACGGCGGCAAACTTTCCATACATATGCTGAACAGGGAAGACCAGGATGATTTTGTGAACTATCTGTCCAATCTTCCTGTAAATGAGGGCGGCATAGTTCTGGGATCGGCTGACGCACATGGACTTACCCCTGAAATGGCGATCTACCTTATTTCATTGAGCAAGGATACGCCGACGGTTAATAATGCTCCGGCGGCGGGACAGCCCGCATATAATCCTAATGGCGGTCCGGACGAGCGTATGGATGGCCGCGGCTTAGGCAACGGAACCATGTAAGTTGTAATCGGGGGCAGCGAAAAATCCCGATAAATCGGGACCTATACTTTGATGAAATTGGCCAGCGAAAAACAGGCTCGCTGGCCTTTTCTTTTAACCTAAGACCCCGATCCCATCGGGGCAGGCTCGTTGCCCCCTTTTTTTATCCTCAAAATCCATGCAAGTTCCAACCCCCTTTAACCCGATATTATAGGTGTAAGAGCCCCAGAGGCCTGTTAGCCACAGCTCGCACTGTAAACAGGCGAGTTTTTTGTTATATAGGAGGGAAAATAGATGACGCCACCAAAAGTTGATAATAATAACTACAATCCGAATACGAGGGGAGTTTCGCTGGGGAAGTATAATCCGCAGAATGGCTATAAGGGAACGCTGGATCAAATCGACAAGCTTTTTGATGGAAAGAAAATACAGGGAATCAGAATTGGCAACTATTTGATCTATCGGGACAAAGAAGACGGACAGCTTAAGGTAATGGAGAACGGCAAACCCTCACCTAAATCCGCGCAGGATGTATTAATTGGCCGTTACAGCAGAAACGGCGAGAATACAAATGTTAACTGTAAAGCCGCGAGAGCAAGAATTACGCAGCTTTTAGAGTCTCCTGATGACATATCCGGCGAAACTTTAGATTTTGAACCAACTTCAAGCGGCAGTACCAGAACCGCCGATAGTGAATTGAAGACGGAATCAGAAGCTAAATTTAAAAAAGCGGTGGGAGATTATAAAAATAAGCCCGCTCCGGAAAATCTTCAAACTGCCAAAGACGCCTATAATTATTACCTGGCTGTGTCCGGAGATGATGATTTTAATAACCGGCCTTACAAAGAACTTGCCAGGCTTAATGCTCTAGAAGCCTTGAGTGGAGCTAAAACGCCGGAGGATCTCGCGTTTGTTCTGAAGACCCATAGAGGAACAATTGACAGCGATCCGGAATTGGCTGATGTCAAAAATCAAAAAGTGGAAGAATCCATTAATTATCTCAAAAATCTCGATCCGTCGTCTCATGATGGCGTAACTCCTTACGTGCTGGCCGATTGGGTGGGAACCAATATAAGTTCCAACGCGGCCAGGAGCATGATAATCAGCGGTCAAATAAAACATGCCGGCGCGGTCAACGTATTGGCGGATCATGTTACGGACGCGAAAGATAAAGAAGCGGTTGCAAAAGCCATTGTTGACGGCAAAATCAACGATCCAACTAAAGTGTTTGTATTGGCAAGATTTTTAAACCAGGGTCAGATCAAAGAGGTTATTTCAAAAGGCAAAGTAACGGATCTCGAAACCTTACGGGCGCTGGCCCGCATGCTGCCGGCCGAAGACGCCCGCCAGGGGATGATCGCAGGCGGCAAACAAATGATGACCGCCAAGCCGGGTACCTATTTATCTAATGTTAATTTTGCTTTAGCAGACAGAATCTATCAGGATTACCCACAATCCGCGGGTAATCTATTATTAGAGGTAAATGAAGGAAGAAAAACCTATGCTTTTGTAATTGCTCCTGCTGATGGAGGAAAATACAAAAGAGTATTTGGCGAAGCACCGAAAGGATATGTGGAAAGCTACAAACCGACAGGCAATATGCCCGGAGCAAAAACCGCTCCCGCAGTTGTGCCGCCTCCTCCTCAACCAGCTCCGGTTGATAGAACTTCGATAGAAAATCCAATATATGAACCTCAACATGACCTGCCGGCCGCTCGTCCTCTGGTTACGGAGCAGAAAACTTTATGGTTCAACGGCGTTCGCGTCGATCTGCCGGATAATACCGAGGTTGAAGGCAGCGGTTATATTGCTACTTATAAGATAAAATCCGACAAAACAATTACATTGGAAGCTTTTGATAGAACATCAAGACAGTGGGGCAATAAACAGGTTGAGTTGCACGAGGGAGACACTCTTTCGCAAAATGGAGATACTATTACGATAGAGCGGAAGAATGGTCAGACAGAATTCTATTATGCAGTGCCGCCGGAGGTTAGAGGGGATTCCTCCGCTCCCGCAAAACCCGCAAAACCCGCAAAACCCGCACCGGCAAACCCAACTCCAGGCACCAAGCCGCCAGCAGTTGTGCCTGTGGCGCCCGAAAACGTGGCAAGTTCAGGAGGAACAAATTCGAAGCTGGCAGAGTCGAATGCAGTTAGCGCAAACATTACAACCGATGGCGGAACTATTCCTCAAGGGTCAACTTATGTTGTGAGGCAGGAAGGCGATGGAGTTGAGATTGGAATTAATACCCATGGAAAGCCGGCGCCTCGCGTAACTTTCCAGTACCTCGCGGATACCGACTTCAAATTGACCAACGGCAGGGATGTACATAAAGGAGAAACGCTTCTGGTCGGACTCAACGGAAAGGCGCTGGCGATTTACAATCCGGCTAAAAATTCTATAGAAGCGCTTAACGGTACAGCGAGCGTTCCGGACGGCTTGACAAATGCTTCTAATCAAAAAGTCTCATTTACCTTGATCGGCCGGTCGCCCGATAATCCGCTGGTATTAACAACAATGCCAAAAAATCTAAATGCTCTTAAGCCGGGCACTTTTATCAAGGTTGACAACATGATGCAATATGTGGCGGTTGTTGACGGGCAAAAGACGCTGGCCGCGGTTGTAGATGATAGGCCTGATATTAGTGCCATAAATCGGCCGGATGGCAATGGCGAGAAAACGGCATATTATGTTTCTTCAGAAAAGAAAATATATGTAATTGATATTAATAAACAAAGAGTGGCATTAAAAGAGGTTGCTAATAGCTGGAGCGGCAAAACAGTAGCGACGAGATCATTTGAACAGCCAAAACCGGCGCCAGCACAACCTGCGGCACCGCCGGCGAAACAGGCAACAGCACCAAAACAAGTCAGTACAGAGGCGCCTGGAGAATACCGTTATGACTTGGACAGGGATCGACTTCAAGCGGGAAATAAAGAGTTAACCGATATATCCAAACAGTCTGATGATTATCAAAAATATGCGGTTATAGATTTTCATCATGTTGTGGGGCGCACAATTCAAGGAGCGTACCGGACATATGTCTCGCAGGAAATTAGAAAAACAGACGGGAGCACTCCGCTAGCAAAAATTAAAGGGAATACGGCATTTAAATTTAAGGTCAACGCAAATGGTGAAGTAGTGATAACATCTGCTAAGATAGGAGAAACAGATACAACTAGTCATTTTAAGAGCGCAACTAGTGGTTTGAAATTTCCTTTGCCAAGGGTAAAAATAAGCTTTAGGCCTGAAATATTTAAAGAACAATCAGTTGGTTATGGAACTGCAGTTGAGGTTCATGATGCTAATCCTAACGCCGGACAAGGAAACGGCGTGGCTAATATTGGAGAAGTTCAAACTACTTCCGGCGTGAAAAGTAAATAAATTTAAAAACCCCTGAAATCCGCGGCGGTTTATGCACGAAGTAAACTTATGGATAAACTTGCCGTTTCAAGAAGATCACTTTTATTGGGTGGAGCTTCACTGCTTCTCGGCTGTCAGGTAAAAAGAGAAGTAAAAGCTCCCGAACCTGCTCCGGTAACCAGAATCTTTTACGACCGCAGCGCTACGGTAACAATAGTCAGCGCTCCAATTTATGCAACCTCTGAATATCTTGTATTCCACTATGCCGCCATCGAAGAAGCGGTAAAACCCGCGATCGATCAAGGAGCAATGGTTATAAGCTGGGGAGAACTACATAAAGAAGCGTCCGACCAGCCGTCAACGCTTGAGAGCTTTGTCTCTCATATATTGCCAACGTTGCATGATTCTCATTATGATGACGGGATTATCGAAACCCTGCCGTCCGGCATGGCGGCCCTTAGGGAGCTTAATGAATATAAAAGGACGGGAGTTTTAGGCCCGGTTTGCAGTAAGTGGATTGGGCGCCACCCCAATCGCAAAGCGATTGGGGGACTTTTACAAATGGCCAAAAACAATCAGGCAAATATCTACGGCTCCAATTGCGCCGATTTCGATGAATACTATAAAAAATACCGAGAAGACAACGAAAAGCTGGGCGAGGTTATCAATGAAAACACTAGGCGATTAATCCTCAAGCTGATCGCGGACGGCAAAAAGAGAATATGGGCGTATGGCGGCGCCTACCATAACGATTTTACAATAAAAGAAGGGATAACAATCGCCAATTTTGGCGCCGATTTGCATGCCAGGCTGGGCAGGGATTTTATGCA
>Ga0265296_1001569_pt1 | contig 25834 bp, 27 predicted proteins | sample MunlanPumphouse1_FD_189073 | JGI IMG/M metagenome (GOLD analysis project Ga0265296, IMG submission 189073) | Groundwater microbial communities from a municipal landfill in Southern Ontario, Canada - Pumphouse #1 | ecosystem: Environmental > Aquatic > Deep subsurface > Groundwater | place... | reverse complement strand
GCGGCGCTGGAGCGCAAAGAATCCAGGGGAGCTCACTACCGTTTGGACTATCCAAAAACAGATGATAAAAACTGGAAGAGGCATCTGATCTACAAACTGGGGTAAACTCGCAGTCCTCTTTTGGGCTCGACGCCGCGCGATTCCGAATGCAATTTATATTTTTGAACAAGCTGATGCTGGAGTCTTCGTATATAAGATGTCTGGGGGCCAAGATCAACTGTCTTTTTTGAATTAATAACCTCTTCAATCGCGTCTTCCGTTTCCCTGAGCGCAACCTCTTCGAGATCTTCCATTGCATTGCCGACTTTAAAAAAATATTTTAAGAACCTGCTTATCTGCGACGAAGTATTTGCCTTTATAGCGTGAACAGGGAGCTCTCTCTGCGCCGCTTCGATTATTATTCTGGAATTGGGCCTTGTTCTCGACTTTGTCGTCAGGATAAAATCAGCATCATCAAGATTTGATACAACAACCGCAGGGATCTCGAAAGCCCTCAGGCCTCTTTCGATCTTTGTGCGGTTAATCGCATACGGGAATATTCCTGTTTGCTTGTTATCTTTTTCAAACACGAATTGAGCCGCATCTTCCATGGATATTTCTGCGGTTTCTACAGGAGCTTTTTGCTTTATCTCAAAACCGCCGCCTTCTTTTCTTATTCTAATTTCCGGCACCGTTGTTTTGCCGCGCAGCAGCTTGTCAACGGCTGACGCGATATCGCCGTAAACTGCAAGCGAATCCCTTTGTTGAATTTCAACCAGGATATCAAACGTCGGAGGAGCTTTTCGCTCCAGGATTGCTTTTTGCGTCTTTCTGCGTCTTGCCTCTTCATCACTCAATATAACCGACTGTATACCTCCGACCAAATCAGAAAGTGTCGGATTCTGGAGGAGATTTTCCAATGAATTTCCATGCGCGGTGCCAATAAGCTGGACACCGCGTTCCGCGATTGTTCTCGCGGCATTTGCTTCAGCTTCAGTTCCGATCTCATCTACGATTATCACCTCGGGCATATGATTTTCGACGGCCTCAATCATTACCGAATGCTGTTTGTCGGGGCTTCCAACCTGCATTCGTCTTGATCTACCGATTCCCGGATGAGGGATATCGCCGTCTCCGGCAATCTCGTTAGAGGTATCCACGACAATTACTCTTTTGCCGAATTCATCGGCAAGAACCCTTGCGGCTTCCCGGAGTTTTGTTGTTTTTCCGATGCCGGGCGGCCCAAGGAATAAAATATTTTTTCCAGAAACAATAACGTCCCGTATTATGTCAATTGTCCCGTACGCGGCTCTTCCCACCCTGCAGGTTAAACCGATGATTTTTCCATGCCTGTTTCTTATAGCGGATATTCTATGGAGTGTCCTCTCAATTCCAGCCCTGTTATCAAGTGAGAATTCCCCTACCCTGCCGACAATATAATCAATGTCGGGTTGTGTTACGGCATTCCCTTCAATATTAATAACTTTCTCGCTTGTGCGGATCTCCGGGTTTTTCCCTAGGTCCATAACAATCTCTACAAGGTCATTATTTTCATGTTTTAAAACTGTATCCCGGACAGTATCCGGAAGGATCTTTAGAAGGTCGGCAAGATCATCGGTTATTTTAACTCTATTAATAATAATCACCTTTTAGTTCTCATCATATCGGAAATTGTGACAAACCCATATCCCTTGTCTTTTATAGCCTTGATAATTCTTGGCAGCGCCCTTATCGTCTGTATACTTCCATTGTGAAATAATATGACCGCCCCCGGATGGATTTTCTTAATGACCCGATCATAAACTTTTTGAGCCAGGTCGTCATAATCCATTTCAACTTTAAATTCGTCAACAATAGTAGTGTAGTCTGATGAATTAATTGACCAGTCAATTTCCTTTAACCCCTGCCTGTGGACCTCCTGAAGAACCTGTATATTGTACCATCCGCCAGGCGCCCTAAAGTATTTCGTGCTTAAACCGGTAATTTGTTTTATTATCGCATTGGTTTTTTTTAATTCTGCGGCGATTTCAGCTAAAGTGAGTTTTTTTGCCGAAATATGAGAATATGAATGATTTCCTATATCGTGGCCGCGCTGATAAATTGCCATCAGCATATCCGGATGAGCTTTGACCTCTTTTCCGACGACAAAAAAAGTGGCTTTTATTCCATAGCGGTCAAGAATATCCAATACTTCGTTTGAGAACTCCGGTTTTGGCCCATCATCAAATGTCAAAGCGACTATTTTTTCCCCCCCGTCTCCATGTTTATAAACCCGCAATGCCTCTTCAAGCCCTTCCTCTTCATCCTGGGCAAAAGCCAATAAAGGTATTAAAATAAGTATAGAAACACAAACTAAAATTAAAAATCTTAGAAAAAATATACGCGATAAATTATTCATCAATTTTCCTGTAAAAACAGCTGCGGTTTCCCGTATGGCAGGCAACTCCCGTCTGATCTACACATATCAAAATGGCATCGCTGTCGCAGTCATAATATATTTCCTTTACTTTTTGAATGTGTCCGGATGTTTCGCCTTTGTGCCACAACTTATTTCTTGAACGCGAAAAAAACCAGGTCTGTTTTGATTCAATAGTTTTTTTCAGAGACTCTTTATTCATGTAGGCAACCATCAAAATATCTTTTGTAAAGAAGTCCTGAATAATTGCCGGTATCAGGCCTGCCTTGTCAAATTTCAATTCATCAACATTCATTTCTAAAATCATCCTCCATTATTTAAAAAATTCGATCCATGTTGAGCCGTCTCCGACGACTTTTTCAACCTGTGATATAAGAACCGGCGAAATATTAACGAAAAACCCTTTACCTACCTCTACAACAGAGCTGTCAACATGCAAATATACCGGACTTGTCCCGCGGTTATCACAAAAAATATCTTTGAGCTTTACGAAAGTTATTGGCTCAATAGCCGGAACTCCAACATGAAAAGATTTGCCCCCTATCGCCGGCTTTAACGTCTCAACTTCTTCACAGATAATTTTCAATTCATCGTTCCTATTATCTACCCTGCCCTTAATAATTACAACCTCGTCATCCTTTAATAATGACGAATATTTTTCGTAACTTCGCGGAAAAACAACCAGACCGATTGATCCCGACAAATCATCTATATTGCATACCAGCATAAGCTCATTTTTGCGCGTTGTTATTTTTTTTCCGGCGCTTATCATTCCTCCGATCAACACGACAGATCCTTCTTTTTTCTCGTCAATTTCGCCTATTTTTATATTTGTCTTTGCGTCAAGAGCCGCCTCAAGATGCAGAAGAGGATTATCGCTGATATATAATCCCAGCATTTCCTTTTCCATATGCAACAGCTGTTCTCTGGAAAACTCCTCTTCGGGGGCAAAATCATCCCCGGTTTTGGTATCTTCGATTTTGAACAACATTGTCTGGCCGCTCTTGTTTTGTTTATCGCTGCCTGCCGATTTTTCCAATATTTTCGCAACGTTTTTTAAAAGTGTCGCCCGGCTTAATTTTAAAGAGTCAAAAGCGCCGGCTTTTATCAGGCTTTCGATAACGCGTTTATTGTTAAGCCTCAAATCAACCCTGGAACAAAAATTAGAGAGGCTGGTAAAATGGCCGTCGGCATGTCTTGCCGAAATTATTGATTCGATTGCTCCTATTCCGACATTTTTTATCGCGGCTAGACCAAATCTTATTGAACTGCGGACAACAGTAAAGTCTTTAAAGCTTTCGTTTATATCAGGAGACGTGACGGCAATATCCATTTTTCTGCACTCCGAAATATACAGCGTAACCTTTTCCGTTACTCCCATGACCGACGTGAGAAGCGCCGCCATAAACTCCACCGGATAGTTTGCCTTAAGATATGCCGTCTGATAAGAAATAAAAGAATATGCCGTCGAATGAGATTTATTAAAGCCGTATCCGGCAAATTTTGAACATAATTCAAACAGTTCCTTTGCTTTTTTTTCGGCGATTCCTCTTCCGACGGCGCCGTCAATAAACAGGCTTTTGAGACGCGCCATTTCTTTTTCTTTCTTTTTTCCCATAGCCGCGCGCAAAACATCCGCCTGGCTTAACGTAAATCCGGCTATATCGCTGGCGATTCTCATAACCTGTTCCTGATATAAAATAACGCCGTATGTTTCCTTTAATATAGTCTCAAGCTGCGGCATACTATATTGTATTGGAAAACTTCCGTTTTTTCTCTTTATAAAATCTTCGACCATTCCGCTCTCTAGAGGCCCGGGCCTGTAAAGGGCCAGGAGAGCGACAATATCTTCAAACCTGTCAGGTTTTAAATCTTTTATTAGAGCTCTCATTCCGCGGCTTTCAAGCTGAAAAACACCGATTGTCTCCCCGTCATTTAAAAGCTTAAAAGTTTTTTCGTCATCAAGAGGAATATTATTCATGTCCAACTCCGTGCCATAGATAATGTTTATTATTGAAACCGCGTAGGCGATCATAGTAAGATTTCTAAGTCCCAAAAAGTCCATTTTTAGCAGACCGATTTTTTCGAGATCAGTCATTGGGTATTGCGTAACTACCTGCGTCTCGTTCATAAGCTGGAGAGGTACATATTCCGCAAGAGGTTTTTGGGATATTACGACTCCGGCGGCATGAACCGAGGCGTGCCGAACAAGTCCTTCAAGAGTTTTTGCGGTATCGATTAAGTATTTAATTTTTTCTTCGGATTCATAAATATGTTTAAACTCCGTATTTGTCTGAATAGCCGTATCAATTGTGACATCAGGACCAAAAGGAACAAGCTTTGCGATCTTATCAACATCAGCCAGCGGAATCCTAAGAACTCTTCCGACATCCCTGATAACCGCTCTAGCAGCCATAGTTCCAAATGTGATTATCTGGGCGACATGGTCCGATCCGTATTTTTTTGTCACGTAATCTATAACTTCGCCCCTGCGTTCATAGCAAAAATCAATATCTATATCGGGCATGCTTATTCTGTCGGGGTTCAAAAATCTTTCAAATATTAAATCATATTTAATCGGATTAACATTTGTAATCCCCAGAACGTATGAAACAATGCTTCCCGCGGCGGATCCGCGTCCCGGGCCAACTTGTATCCCACTTTTTTTGGCGAATTTGACAAAATCATGGACAATTAAAAAATACGGGGCAAATTTTGTTTTTTCAATAGTTTCAAGCTCGAATTTTAGCCTTTGATTTATTTGTTCCTTGATGTCCAATCCAAATCTCTCTTTGAGCCCATCAGCGCATAATTCTTCAAGATAAGAGTCCGCGGTCATATTATCGGGCACGGGAAAATCCGGAAGGTGAAGCTTGCCCAGTTCCAGTTCTAAGTCGCATTTATCGGCAATATCGAGCGAATTAGTGATCGCGTTTTCCATTCCATCAAAAGCCTGGGCCATTTCTTTTGCCGATTTTATATAAAATTCCTGCGTGGGAAACCTCATCCTGTTTTTTTCATCAACAAAGCGGGCTGTTTGGATGCAAAGCATTACATCCTGTGCGTTTGCGTCAACTTTGCGGGTATAATGGTTGTCGTTAGTCGCGACAATATCAATTCCCAGCTCCAAACCAATATCAGCCAGAGTCCTGTTTAATTCTTTTTGCCCTGGTATATTCTGATTCATCATCTCAATATAAAAGTCAACCCCGAATAAGTCTTTATAAAAACGCGCAACCTGTTTTGCCTTATCTATATCATTATTTAAAACGTTCCAGGAAATCTCGCCGCTTGAGCAGCCGGACAACGCGATAAGCCCTTTTGAATATTGAGGTAAAATATCTTTGTCTATGCGTGGTTTTGAATAGAATCCTTCGAGATTTGATATTCCGACAAGCTTTAATAAATTTTTATACCCATCCAGATTCCTCGCGAGGAGAGTTAGATGATAAGGGGATCTGTCTTCTTTGGTCTCCTTATCTAATCTGCTTCTCCGCGCAACATACATTTCACAGCCGATAATTGGCTTTATCCCCTGTTCACGCGCCGTCTTGTAAAAATTTACCGCGGCATACATATTTCCGTGATCAGTTAGACCTATAGATTTCATCCCCAGGTCTTTGGCGCATGTAACCAAATCGGTTATTCTGCTGGCCCCGTCTAAAAGACTATATTCCGAATGGGTATGTAAATGGACAAAATCTAACTTTTTTTGAGGCATGTTCTAGTATCTATTTTGCTTTTCCAATTCTGAACATTTTTGTCCCGCAGCTCGGGCACGTACCTGATGTGGCAGGTTTTCCATTTTTCAAACTTACCGCTTTTGGGTCTTTTATCTCTTTTTTTGATTTACACTTAACGCAATATGCTTCCATACTCCCACCTCCTGTCTTAATTGAGATAATTATAGCATAGCAGCCGTTAAATGAGCAAACAATACAAGTTATTGCGGAATATGTACGATAAGGAGTATTATATGAGGAATCGATATGCCTATTGATCCATTAATATCACGGCCCGCATCACAAGACGCTGCCATGGCAGCGTCATCACAGATGATTACAACGGGCACTGACAGAGTGCTTAAGAGGGGAGAAATCGCGCAAGAAGTTGATCTCGCAAACGAATCCCGTAAACCATTTTTAAACAAGCTTATCGAGCTTTTTAATATAACTCCCGAAGTAGTGCCAAATGTCGCGACTAAAACCCAGAGAAAACCTCACGAAGAAGAATCCATTTATTATGAGAGAATAAGAAAAGCGATATCCAACAAAGTAGCGGAGAATGTGAAGAAAAAGGAAAAAAACAGTCAAGGCAAAGAAAAGGAAAAAGAAGAGAAAGAGAAAGATAATGAACTGTCTACACCGGAAAAGTTAAGGACAACGGATACTACTCTCATAAAAGATTATATTATTCTAAAAGCAAAAGACATACTTAATATACCGGAAGAAGAACAGTCGATGGTTAAGGCTAAGCTGTCTTTCATGGAAAGCGAACTCAAAAACCAAGGCTACAGCGACGCTGATTTTGCGTATTTATACGGTAAAGTTCAGACATTCCTTGCGGGCGAGCTATCATCAATCATAAAAGATGTTTTCATGAAAAAACTAAGCTCCCCTATCGAGGTAGCTGAACTTATTCTTCACGGCAAAAAAGCGGCCGATCTCGCTGGATTTGCTTTTTACAGCAGAAACATTGATAAATTTATTCAAAATATCCGGTCTACTGATATGCCGTCAGATACGGAAAGCCGGATTGGTCTTTCTGGAATCCCGTTAACCTTCGGGGTTTCCGACCTTATCGAAATTATCGGAGAAATGAGAATTGACTTAAAGTCCATTATTGCCCGCTGGAGCGGTTCGGACATTAAGCTTTCCAGTGACAAAGAACTTGAAATTGAATTCATTAGGCAGAAAGAACAGGACATATCTAAATTTGTCGATGAATACAGAAACACATTGGTAGAAAAATTTCTGGAAGAGAACTTTTTCAAAATATCGGCAAAAAATATCCAAATAAGAAATCTTGAGAAAAAACTGCTGGATTTTGGCATTGACAAAAAAGAGTTGGAGGAAAACAAGTCGCTTGCCAAGAAACTTGCCTGGGTCCGACAGATCGCTCTCTTAAAAGAAACCCATCTCCAGAGAATATTTACAACCTCCTGGCAGGATTTTGACAAGTATTCCACAAAGATTATTAAGCTGACAAAAAGCATCAGGGATCTCGGTCAGGGAATCCCGGCTGAGGGCTTAAAATGGGTTGAGTCAGAAATCGAAACGCTGGCTATTCAGAGCGCGACCTATAAGCTTAATCTTCTGCGAACGATTCAGGAACTAGAATATGACGTAAAACGTGAAAAAGACATTACACATCTAAGCAAGGTTTTACTTCATATGTGGAATAAAAAACTGGGCAAATCTGCTGATTTTAAGAAAAGAAATTCATTCATTATAAGAAACAGAATAAGGATCAGAAGATTCTTTCGCGTCCTCGGTATCCGCTAAAAACCGTATAAAAAAGTCACATTGTATCTTATTGCTACATTTGCTTTTTTTTTGTTATAACAATAAATATTTAGCTAAAATAATTTTAATGTGGCATTATTATACATATTTTTAATTAATCCTTTTTGTCAAAAAGATACAAATATCATATTTTTCCAGTTATAACGGGTATTTTCAACCAAATATTTTTTGGCATCAAAAATGCTGTGCTTCAGTTGCGGCATGGAGATGGAAAAAATGGAAAACGTAAAAACAAAAAATAACCTGATAGAAGATGCCTTAAAATACGCGATGAGTTTTTATTGCATCCAGGAACATGAGCTTATACACGACATGGATCAAATTAAAAGATATATCGCGGATTTTTTTGATGGCCACAATCTTAATGAACTCAATTCGACTGAATCAAAGCTCGTACTTCTGGCATGGTGTTATCTAAAAGACAAAAAAAGGGAGTGTTCAGATGCTTAAAACAAGGCCATTATATTATGTCACGCTTTATACTTATGTCAGCGATGATACAAACGCGCTGGTAAAATTCTCACAGAAAAAAACTCCTATGTTTACGGTAGCGACAAAAAACAAAAAAGTTAAGGTTCTGCCTGTTGAAATCGCCGACGCAGAAGACATGGATTTTATGTATTACATGAATATCCACGACATTTGTTCCGCAAAAATCCAGCTTGCCGACATTAAGCTGGAGCTGTCAATGAATTAATTCAGAGACATTATCTTATGCGCCTGAGGAATGACTTTCACATTTTTTAAATATTTAGACGCTATCGCTTGAAAAGAGAGTATTTCCTCCGGATTTGGACGATGCTTTACGACGCCGTAAGGAGTAACCGGCTGCAGCACAAAAGGTATTTTATCGTCAATATTTGCAACCAACTTTGCCGCTTCGATTATTTCGATGCCCGGCGTTTCTTTTGAAAAAATAACTTTTACAAAGACCTCTTTTGATTTCGCGATTTTCAACGATTTCGCGCTCTCAATAAGATAAGATGACAATCCCGTCGCGCTTGGAAGCTTGATATCGAGCGCGACAATATCAATATTTTCGATGATCTCCTGCAGTCTATCGGGAAGTGTCCCGTTAGTCTCCAGATACGAGAGAAAATTTAAATGGGCAATGTCTTTTAAAAACCCTTTTAAAAAATCAACCTGCAGCAAGGGCTCTCCTCCGGTCAGACATATGGCCGAATGAATGTTTTTGCCCTTATCCAGCACATTGATAAACTCAATAAGTTTTGCTGATGTTAAAGGATTGTTGTAATTTGTAAAATGATGCGAACCGGGGATCTCTTCTATTTTGCAAACACTTGTAAGCAGTCTGGCATCCGTATCGCAATACTCGCAAGCAAGGTTGCATCCGGAGAATCTAATGAAAATATGCCTGTCTCCGATATAGATTCCCTCGCCCTGAATGCTACTGAAGATTTCGAATATCTGTGCTTCTGTCGAACTCAAAGTCTTTTGTTTCCCCTGGCCTTCCGGACAACCTGATCTCATGGCCATTTAACAGCATTTTTACAGCAGTTGCATCCCCCACCCTGATTCTAAATTTGCTTTCGGCGTCCCAAACTTTCAGTTCGCCTTTATCAATAAGACCGTCCTGAACATTTTTTTCATCCGACGATACGACAATCCATGTCTTTTCCTTAAAGTCTACCGTGAGTTGAAGCGGCTTTGTGTAAATCGACACGGGAACTCTTTTAATGCACTGGGGCGAAAAATAAACGACTACACCGAGAAGAATAATAATGATAATAGCGTAAATCCATTTTGGCATATAAAAAGTATCGCGGTGAGTATATATCCTTGGATATATTTTTGTCTTTTGGTTTTGAGGCTGATCCTTTGTCCACAATTTCATAAAATCTGAAACAAGCGTACCGCTGTCCAACCCCAGATAATCGGTATATATTTTTAAAAAACCTTTTATCGCGACGGTTCCCGGCATCTTTGAGAATTCTCCCGACTCAAGCGCTTCGAGATATTTGCGGCTGATTCTTGTATCCCTTTCGGCATCGTCGATACTTAAACCCCGTGACATTCTTCTGGTCCGGATAATCTTGGATATATCCAAATCCGTGTCCTCGGGAATATTATTGATTATCTTATTTTCTTTAGTTTTCACTTGCGACCAATTCCAACTTTTGTTGCGTGGAATCAACAAAAGCGTTATCAATCTTTGGCAAATCCGTTAAATCCTTAAGGCCAAAATGCCTCAAAAATTCATCCGTTGTCCCGTAAAGAAACGCCCTCCCGACAGAGTCGCTTCGCCCGACTTCTTTTATAAGGCGCTTTTCAAGCAATGTGTTTATCGCGCTGTCGGATATTACTCCGCGAATTGTTTCAATCTCCAGCCTGGTAATCGGCTGTTTATATGATATTATTGCCAAAACTTCAAGCGCTGCATCGGATAAGGTAACCTCTATCGGGGAGGCTATCAGCTTATCGATATACGCGCTGTATTTCTCCCTTGTGCATATCTGATAACCGTGGGCTATTTTTACGATCTGGAGTCCCTTATTCTGGTAATCTAAAATAAGCTCTTCAAAAATCCCGGAAAGCGCATCCGCGGGGACGCCGATAATATTTTCTATCTCCGCACAAGTGAGTGGTTTGCGGGCAACAAACAAAAGTGTTTCCAAAATATTTTTTATCTCAGCCGTATCAAACATATTAACTCCTGATTATACTACCTTCTTGAGCGGAAAATAATACGATTGAACCAAAATTTTCTTCCTGGACATATTTTATCGCTTTTCTGCATATTAATTCAAGCACCGCGAGAAAAGTAACGATAACTTCAATCCTGGATTTTTTCGTAAACAGACTTTCAAACCTGACACCCGTTGTTTCTGCTTTTATTCTATTTAAAATGTCTTCTATTTTTTCTTTTACGGTTACCGGCTCGTCCATAATATCTTTTGTGAGATCATCGTCGAGGCGGTCCCATATTTTTTGGAACGCGACGACAAGGTCGCGCACCGAGATATCGACAAGAAAGATATCTCTTGGTAATTCCTGGTTTGAGAGTCCAAGCTGATATCTTGAAAATATTTTTGAAAATATATTTTTTCTCTCCCGCAAAACAACCGCGGCGTCTTTAAATATCTTATATGCCTGCAAATGTTCCAAAAGCGAAGATTCCAGATCCTCCTGGTCTTCCATCTCGCCGGGGAGCTCTTCGATCGGGAGCAAAAGCCTAGATTTGAGTTCCACAAGATATGCCGCCATAACCAAAAACTCCGATGCCATGGCAATATCAAATTTTTCAAAAGTTTTGATAAAATCTATGTATTTTGAAATTATGCCGTTTATAGAAATTTCGCCTATGTTCAACTCTTTTTCATCTATCAAATGGAGCAGAAGACCAAATGGACCGTCAAACTTTTCCTGGCAAACATGAAACTTTGACAGCATAGTTTCGTTTTCAATATCAAGAGTCTGCTGCTCCATTATATTAACCTCATTGCCTTTTTTGTTTCTTCAAGAGTTAAACCGGCCGATTCTTTTGCTTTTATCGAGCCAAGGTCCAGTATTTTTTTAATGTTTTCGGGATTAGAGGCAAGGTCGGCTCTTTTTTCCTGAATCGGAGAAAGAAATCTTATCAGGATATCGGAAAAAGCTTGTTTACATTCGACGCATCCAAGCTGCGCGTTTTTGCATTTTGTTTCTAAAGCGGATATATTCTGCGGAGCAAATATTTTGTAATACGAAAAAACATTGCACACATCGGGATGACCCTGATCAATTTTTTTTACTCTTGCGGGATCCGTTATCATTGATTCTATTTTTTTCCTGATTGTATCTTTATTATCCGAAATCGCAATTGTGTTGCCATAGCTTTTGCTCATTTTTCGTCCGTCAAGACCGGGAAGAAGAGGAATCTGGGTAAGCTTGGCTGCCGGTTCAGGAAAAACATTCCCATAAAGGTTGTTGAAACGGCGCGCAATCTCGCGGGTCAGTTCAATATGCGGAAGCTGGTCAGACCCTACAGGAACAAAATCTGCCTTATAAATTAAAATGTCCGCGGCCTGGAGAACAGGATATCCCAAAAATCCGTAAGTTCCAAGGTCCTTGCCTTTTAACTCATCAATCTGTCCTTTATATGTCGGGACTCTCTCAAGCCACGGCAAAGGCACTATCATGGAAAGCAGCAGATGCATCTCTGAATGCTCGGGTAAATCGGATTGCCGAAACATTGTGCATTTATCCGGATCAAGGCCGACGCTCACCATATCTATAGCCGCCTGAAAAGAAAAATCTTTTAATCCGGATGTGTCAGCATACGATGTTGTCAACGCGTGAAGATCCGCAATAAAGAAAAAACAATCAAATTCGTTTTGGAGATTGACCCAGTTGTTTAACGCGCCAATCATATTGCCAAGGTGAAGTTTCCCGCTTGGCTGAATTCCGGAGAGAACACGTTTTTTCATGAGCTAAATTATAGCACAATTAACTTTTGGCTTCAGCAGTAATAAGGCTTTTGCTGGGGCCGACATTCATGCGCTGCAGGGCAAACCTGCCAACATTGCTGAATACCGGCGCTGATGTTGTCTCACCCCAAATAGTATCTTTTGGTTCATTAATAATTACAAGAATAACAATCTGCGGATCCTCGATCGGAGCAAATCCGATAAATGAAGAAACATATCTGTCTTTGTAATAGCCTCCGCCGGGCTGAGGTTTTTGCGCCGTCCCTGTTTTTCCGCATGCGGTCCAATAAGGCATCCTTGCTCTCTTGCCGGTTCCGTTTTTCTTGTTTACTACCGTGCTCATGACCTCTTTTATTTTGGGAATCGTATCGGCTGCCAGCACCCTGCATTTTTCCGAAGTAGTAAAAGTTTTGATATAGTTTCCGTCGGTGCTTTCGACTTTTTTAATGAGGATGGGTTTTATTCTTATTCCGTTGTTGGCAATCGCACAGTACGCGTCAACAAGCTGAAGGGGTGTAATAGCCAGCGTCTGCCCAAATGTTATCATGGCAATATCCGGCTTGTACCAATATTTTGGTTCTCTAAGTATACCGGCGGCCTCACCAGGAAAACCAATATCCGTATATTCTCCAAAACCAAATTTTTTGATGTAGTTATAAAATCTGTCGGGACCGAGCTTTAACGCGATTTGGAGCACTCCGGTATTTATTGATTCGCCGATAACATCGCATAATGTTTTTATCTTAGGATCAGGCGAAATATGATGCGAGTTTTTTATTGTTGCCGCGCCTACCTTGTATGATTCGGGACAATTTATTACGGTATCCGGCTGATAAAGTCCCGCATCCAGCCCCGCCGCCGCGGTAATAACCTTAAAAGTCGACCCCGGCTCATAGACATCTGTTATAGGAGCAAGTTTCCATGATTTTGGGGAATACTTTTTATAGTCATTGGGATCAAAATCAGGATATCCGGCGGCTGCCAGTATTTCTCCTGTCTTTGCATTCATAACAATTATTGAACCATCTAGTGCCCCGTGTTTTTTTACCGACTCGGACAACTCTTTCTCTGAAATATATTGAATTGATTCGTCAATCGTGAGTGTTATATTCATTCCAAGAGTAGAAGGGCTTATCTCCCGGGGTTTTGTCGTGACAATTTCCCTTCCCGTCGGATCGCTCTCTATAACAATACGGCCTTCTTTTCCCTTTAAAATATCATCATAGCCGAGTTCTACCCCTGACAGCCCCTGATTATCAAGTCCGGCAAATCCGATAATCTGCGAAGCAAGATGCCCCTTTGGATAAATCCTTTTTTTTTCTTTTAAAAGCCCGACACCTGCAAGTTCCAGATCCCCCACTTTGTTTGCAAGCTCTTTACTTATTTTCCTTTTTAACCATAGAAAAGATTTTTTCCTATTCATCAGCTGAAGAGTCTGGGTGTAATCGCATAAAAGCAATTTAGAAAGGGCGGACGCGGTTTTTTCTTTTTCAATAATCTCGACGGGAACTATGTAAACCGAAAATACATCTATTGATGTCGCAAACAAATTCTTATTGCGGTCAAAAATATCGCCCCTATCCGCGGCAACGGTAATTATCCTTGTCCTCTGATCCGATGATTTTTCCTCAAAAAATTCATGCTGGATAATCTGCAGGTAGAACAGGCGAAGAATTATTACAAAAAACATAACGCATAAAAAACCCACTAATACAGACAATCTTCTCGCGTTTATTTGCATATAGTTCTTAACAGATCTCCGCAAGCAGCAGTTCCAGGACCGATCTTGGCGCTTGGGAAGAATTTTTTAGCTTAATATCGGCATTCGACATGAGATGAATCGCGTTTTTTAACTGCGCGACCGTAAAATGATTCGCTGCTTCGTCGCATTTTTTTACAAAATATGGGGCTGCTCCAATCCTTTTTAAATCATACGGGCCGATATCTTTTACCTTTAGCATTGTCCTATATTGGGTAGCTATTAGCTGTAAAAGCCTGACAGGATCCTCCCTGTCTTTTATAAGGCGATCCAAAGATTCCAGTGATTTCGCGAGATTCCTGTCTCTTAATGAATTTAATAGAGAAAAAGAGTCAATTGATCCTGATGCCGCAATCTGCTCGACGTCCTTTTTTTCTATTACATCACTCTCTCCGGAGTATGCCGCAAGTTTTTCAACCTCTGTCGCCAGCATTCTCAAATTATTGCCCACTGTCTCGAGCAAAAATTGCGCCGCGTCCAAATTAATCTTCTTTCCGGTTTTTTTTGTCAGATCATTGATAAAAGAGATTAATTTATCCTCCTGCCAATGGGCATAAGTTTTAAACTCGGCTATTTGCGCCAGTTTTTCAATGCGCTTATAAAACTTTTCCCTTTTATCTACCGGACCGCCGGCGGCAAACACAACAACTGTATCAGGGGAAATATTATCAAGCGCGTCGATCACTTTTTCCATTGGACCATCGGGATTTTTTATAACAATAAATTTATTTCCACCCCACATCGGAGGAGTAAGAATTGACTGAATCAACATGTCTTCGTCCACATCATCAAAGTCCATCACCGAATAATTATAGTCCCGCAATGAGGGCTCGATATGGAGGTCCCGTAATCTGATGATTTTCTCATCAATCAAAAAATCCTCATCGCCATAAAATAAATAAATATTTTTTTTCATTTTAGATATATATTATACATTTTTTCGTTACCGATTGTTGACGATTTACCATGGCCCGGATATAGAGCAGTAGAATCAGGAAGGATAAGCAGCTTTTCTTTTATCGCTTTTACCAGCGCCTTTTCGTCGCCGCCGTATAAATCGGCTCTGCCGATATCTCCGCAGAACAACGTATCCCCGGTAAATGCAGCATCACCTACAAGAATGCTTATTCCTCCCTTTGAGTGTCCGGGAGTATGAACGATTTTTAAATTGAGAGAACCGATTTTTATCTCGTCTCCGTCATTTAGCAACCTATCGGGCTCCATTGAATCAAATTTGTATCCCGCAATAGAAGAAATCAAAGAAAAATGAGGTGTCAGCATATGAGCGTCGTCTTTGTGGACCATAATCGGAATATTATATTTTTGTTTAATCTCAATGTTTGCCCCGATATGATCGGGATGGACATGGGTATTTATTATAGCCGCAGGCTTAAGCTTATTTTTTTCAATCTCGGCAATAATCTTATCTGCTTCATCGCCGGGATCTATCACACATGCATTTCCGTCATCGTCAGAAACAAGATAACAGTTTGTATCAAGCTCGCCGACGACAATTGTTTTGATTTTCATAAATATTAATATTAGCCGACGGCCAGAATTGAACTGACGACCTGAGCTTTACGAAAGCCCTGCTCTACCAACTGAGCTACGTCGGCATACACCTGCTCTATCCCGATCACCAAAAATCATCACTACTGCTGGTGATCGGGATCCCGACATACAATCAAACGATTAATTCTGTATGTCGGGACCAATTGAGCTATCTCGGCATAATCGTGACTTAATTCTAACACTCTATAGAATATATTGACAACCGTTTCCCATGTTCCTATACTATTAGAAAATGAAGGAGAAATAACAATGAAAAAAATAATTGGTCTGGTGGTCTTGAGTCTGGTAGTCATGGGTTTGATAGTTGGTTGCGGACAGGTACAGCCAAGCGGGTCTATAAGCGTCGCAGCACTGCAGGGAAGTTGGACTTATACATATCAAACAACTACAGCAACCTATGCTTTTACCAACAATGATTATGTTTATGAATCGAACGCTGGTGGAGGAATGTACAACAGCACTGGAATTTATTCAATTTCAGGTTCAACTATAACATTCACAAAGGCAACTGGTTATGACATTGGTGCAAGAGACGCATCTATAAGCGGCAATATTTTAACATTTACAAATGATGGTGTCTCAACTAATTATATTAAGCAATAGTCTGATTTAACAAAGGTTTTCCTCAAACAAAAAGCCGACGGCCCCGACGTGTCGGGGCGACCTACTGATTATCCTCCTTCGCTCTTCGAGTTTCGGCGGACAGGCAAATCAATCTTGCTCGATACGACTAACATCTCAGACACACGATTTTTTGTTGTAATTCTCGAGCAGTTGCTCTGCCAACCAATATCTTTAGTGGGGATATAAAAAAGCCGACGGTCAGAATTGAACTGACGACCTACTGATTACAAATCAGTTGCTCTGCCAGCTGAGCTACGTCGGCGCGGATTTGGCGGGGAACAGAATCGAACTTACTCGATACTCTTGTGGGGTTAAAACCATTATTATATTTTTAAATTAATGTACCACAAGACTATCTCGGACACACGGTTTTCAGACTGGAATCTGCCGGGACACAGAATCGAACTGTGGACACACGGTTTTTCAGACCGTTGCTCTACCAACTGAGCTATCCCGGCACAACCGACTGATTAGAATTCTCTTTCCGCCCAATTCTCTCATTGACACACGGTTATCAGACCGAGAGAATTATGTTGTTACAATTAATATAATTAATGCGTAAGCAACAACGTAATTCTCGAGTAGTTGCTCTACCAACTGATCCCTGCCTGCCGGCAGGCAGGTACCCCGCCCTACAGATAAAATTCTATCTCATGGAGGTTAAAAGTTCAATTGAACTTCGTACCAATTTGATTCTATTACTCTGCCAAGCGCCGGGTCATAAGCCTTTTTGTAATTTGCAATCAGCATAGTTAATGGATTAACCTTGTATCCAAGTTTGCTAAAGATAACAGCTCCCTGGGTAAAATCTAAACTTCTAAAGTCCTGAAAATTCGGCTGTGAATAATTGCCGTAGAAGAAAAAATCGGTATATTTCGCAGTTACCTCTCCAATCAAAGACGGGTTTCCACCATTATAATTTTCATAGGTTATTGCGGCGCTTGCCAGATCAAGAAACTTTCCGGAAAGCCCTGCAAGATAGCCGTCTTTTTTCACACCGGATGCCTCAACAGAGGCCATATTGATCGGATCAATATCATGCTGTTCGTTAAAATATCCCGGAACAAAATTAGAGTCAAGAAGCCTTCTCTCCGCCTTAAAATTCCATGAAAATATCCCAAAATTCTGCCCTGCCCCAAATCCCGCGGAAAAACCGCTGCCATGATTATTCAAGTGAGCCCATTCAGAATAAAAACCCGACCAGTCGTTTAATGGAATTCCCGCGTCAAGGCTGTATCCGCTCTGGACCTGGTCGCCTGCTATCGACTGTCCGATAACCAGCATTGGTAGTATTTTTTCCGATATTCTGGCGCCGTAGACATTGCTTTTTGTCCCCAATGCCTCGACCCCGAATCTGTCATTTTTAAAATATGCCCTGACACCGGTTTGACTGCTGTTTAAAATTGATCCGCCTTTAATTGAAGTAGAATAATTATTCATCAGCATACCGTAAGCTAAGGTCATGTTCGCTAAGACACCATATTTTATACCCATTCGTCCCGTATCATATTCGACATATCTTACAACAAAATTTTCAATTTCGGCCGGTTTTTTATCTCCAAGGGTAATATTTATATCAGCGCCCACCCCAAAATATCCGAATTTAAAATCCGGATGCCATGCCATTACTCCAACCTCGGATGAACCTGTTTTGTAAAAACCGATCCCGAGTCCGCTTGCAAATTGTGATTTAACCGAACCCGTACTTGATACAATTGTGGAAATGTCCGCCCAGCAAACATTTGAAGCAAGGATTACAAATAAAACAGCATAAAATATTTTTTTCATTAAAAATCCCCCTTTGACTTAAGGTAGTATATCATATTAAATTTGCATAACAAAATAATATCTGTTAAGATTTTTGAAGGCTAGGAGGAGTACCCAAGTGGCTCAAGGGGACGGTTTGCTAAACCGTTAGCGGCTTTGCCGGCGAGAGTTCGAATCTCTCCTCCTCCGGGTTAGTTTTTAAAAATATCACCTAATACTTCTTTTATTGTAAATAGACTTGCTTCGACTCCGAATGTTTTGCAATTTGCCGTTTTATACATCTTATTATAATCCTTTACATATATGGACAAAATACTGTATAATCAACCAAGAAAAAAGCCAACCCGCCAAGGCGGGGGGCAAGGAGGCTATTTATGAAATTCGGTTTAGACCAATTAATTAAAGCTATGGAGTTGTCTTTCGATTTGCGCAAGATCCACGTTCAGCTCGTTGGAATGATTATCGGTTTAGTTCTTTGCTTATTGTTCCTTTTGGTGGGCGCCATGATGCAGCAGTCATTTTTAATGATGCTTTTTATCGCGCTTGCCGTCGTATCGGTTTATGTCGCGTCGACAATTACGCAGGGCTGCGTTTGCAGGATGATATTCCGCGACGTCGTCAGCGGAGAAAAAGTCAGTTTTGTAAAAGCATTTAAATTCGGCTGGGAAAAAATGTGGGTTCTTGTCCTTTCCCCTCTCGGCCTTATATTAATGATATCTATTGTCGGGCTCATCGAATATCTTATTTTCTTAATGGGACGAATCCCTGCTTTTGGTCCGATTATCCTTGCGATTCTATTGGTTCCGCTTTTTATAACAAATGTTATCCTGGTTTTGATATTTTTATTCGGCCTATGGCTGATCCCGGCCATTGTCGCTATTGACGAAACAAATATAGGGGATACGCTTAGAACAATATACCAGGCGGCAAGAAAAGCGCCTATACTTTTACTGATATACCTTGCGGTATCAAGCATTATGATCCTGATGTTTTTAACATGGATGCTTGTCGTTATTTTTGACGGGGCATTCCTGACAAGTCTCGTTCTTTCGGAAATAATTGCAAGTGTAGAAAGCAGCCTAATACTTTCAATCCCGATGTGGATAACATTAATTATAGGGGCTGTCTCATTGTTTGTCGCGGTCGCATATATATTAAGCTATCTTATTGTGCTCGTGCAGACAATTCCTACATCGATATATATGGCGGTTAAAGAGAGAATATCCTAACTATTCTTTGCGCCAGTAGCCCAGTGGATAGAGCAACTGCCTACGAAGCAGTAGGTCGCAGGTTCGAATCCTGTCTGGCGCAGATTACCTTAGAAAGATATTTTTGATCCCGGCGGTGACAAAGCTGACGGAGATAGTAGCGATCAGGATTGCCATTACTTTTACAAGTATCAAAGTCCCCGCCTTGCCAAAGAAACGGCCGATATTTTCAGAAAAATAAAGCGTAATCCATGTAACAAAAAAACATAATAATAAAGCGGCAAGCATTTCTGCTATTCCGTACAATCCGATCCCAACTATAGCGGTAGTTATGGCCCCCGGACCGGCAAGCAGAGGGCATCCAAGCGGCACAGCGCCGATATCCTCTAAATGAGCCTGGTCAAATTGTTTTGACCCTTTGAAAAGCAAGTTAACCGCGATTACAAAAAGCAAAAGTCCTCCGGCAATCCTAAAATCATCAATTGATACGTTAAAAAGCTGTAGAATAGAATTTCCAAAAATCGATGATATGAAAAGGATTAAAAACGCGGTAATAGAAGCCGTATTAAATACTTTCAGCCGTTCTTTTACGGACATATTCTCGGTAATACTTATGAAAATCGGGATATTGCCGAAAGGGTCGACAATAATAAATAGGACTATAAAAGCTTGCAGGGTTAAGTAAAGATTCATGGGCAGTATTATAGCATAACCTCATCCTGGTAATTGCTGAGAGACGGAATTTTACGATATGTCCCTCTCCAATCAAATTGGAGAGGGACGGTTCGACCAATTATGCAATTAGCCCAGACTAGGGTGAGGTCAGAAATAAGCCAGGGTGAGGTGAAATTATATATTTTTTAAATCGAAATACGATTAGGTAATACAACATGACAAACCCGATTGATTTTAATCCCGCGAGAAGAACCGCTTATCCAAATTTATTGGCGGGAAAAGTCGCGCAGGCAAATCAATTATTAAGAGGCCATGGCCCGCAAGGACTGCAAAACTGGGAAGCATTCAGGACAGCTGCAAACACGTTTAGCGAATCGTCCAGAATCCAGTTCCTTTCATATGATCCGGCGGAATATGAAACAATAAAATCATTCGCCGGAATTTCCAAAGACACATTTAGGAAATTAGGCTTAAATAAATGGGACTTTTTATGTTTTATGGGATTTTCTAAACTTTGTAATTTGTTTAAAATTAATGGAGAAATTGAAAACATCAGTTTAAAAGCCCAGGAACTAGCACTAACCGGACAAAATGATATGGCTCAAGCATTGTTAAACGTCGCGTCAACATTTAAAGAAAAAATCATAAATCCCCATGTGCGAAGAGTTGACATGTTCCCGGCAAACACAGAAAAATTCCGGCAATTATCAAAAATAAACTGGGCTGAAAATGTTTTCCTCTCATTTGAACATCCCAACTATATCTGGATTAGCACAACTCCCCTGCCGGACCGGTTTTGCCCAAATAGTACAAAGCATGGCAAATGGGTAGTAAATTCCCGGGACATTGAAGAAACTTTCGGCTACGCGAAGCTGTTATTGCCGTCATTTTCCGCGGGAGAACTTGGAACTCTTAAATTTGAACTCGGGACAAGAGGAAACGGGATATCCAGCCTGATTGTTTATTGCCATGACGGAGACCCGGCCGTTAAAGATTTAATTTCAAATAAAATCGGCCGCCGGCCTTTTTGGGTGTACGACCTGTTTTGCTACGAAGCCGACGCTATAAAAATGCTGGTGCCAATGCTTGCTTCTCAATACGGCAGCCGCCGCGAAATGAGCCCCAAATTAGTTTCCAATTTAAGAGATGCTAATTTTTGTAGGGAAAGAGGAATAAGTGATATACAATCGGAAATACTTTGGCGCCTTATGCATCCGGATACGCCGGAGTATCAAAATCCCGATACGGACTATAATCACGTTATTGACGGCTATTTTAAATCGATTTCAGACCAGGATGCGGAAGAGTTTGGATCTCAATCTGTTCCGGTTGATGAATTAATGCGAATGTTTTTGCCCATTATGCTTGCGCAAGAAAATATAGAGATAGTACGACAGGTATTAACCGGCCAAAGACAGACATTTGAAAGGTTATATTCGCCTAGATAGTAACTCCATAATTATCGATATATATAGGGGGACATGTATGCCATTAGAGCAGCTTAGATTACAAACATTCGGATTGCAGCGGTTTAATACACCAAAAGCCAGTGTACCTGAAAGAAGATTTAACGGAGCGCAATCAAATATTGCTTCGCTGACATGCGCGGCTTTGGCCCATCCTATGTTTCATCCCGCATCAATTAGTTTTGTTCGGCCTTCTACCCTATTGGAACCTGGTATGGAAATCTCACAATTTGGCAGCGCTATGATAAGAGGGTTAAGACAAAGAAACTATCCATTGCCTGAAAGAATTGGACCAACAGAACTCGCCGGTCTTTACGATGAGGTTTTGAATAATAGATCCAGATACGAACCTGTTTTACAAAGCATGAGATCTGTCGGATTTGAAGATCCGTTCCAAATTACGCCTCAAATACAAGCTCATGTTGATACATTATTTGATATACATAAACCATGCACGGAATTACATAAAGCTATTCTGCTATTCAGATCAGTGATACCCGAAGACAAATCATTTATTGTAAACTCACAGTCGTATTATGGTCTTAACGACGGATTAGGAATCAAATATAATGATGACGCCCTCCATATATCAAGGAAAGAAAAAGGAAGTTTATTGCCAACAGATATTATAGAAACTCCTCCGGATGAAAGAATCGCTCTATGTCTTGAATACAGTCATTTATTAGTTTGTCTACTTAGGGCTGCCGGATTAACAGCTCATCCAAAAGGAGAACCGTTTCATACTTATGTTATAGCAGATTTAGATGGTTATAAATATCAATTAGATGCCGCTCATCTTAAATTCCGCAAGACTCTAAATGGAGCCAACAGCGACCGCCAAAGCATTCCACGTTATTATAATAATAAAGGGGCCTCTCTTGATAAACATGGCAAATTTGATGAAGCTATTAAATGTTATGATAAAGCAACCGCAATTGACCCTAATCTAGCTTTTGTTTGGAACAATAAAGGGGAAGCTCTTTTCATACAAGGGAGATGGGATGAAGCTAAAACATGTTTTAATGAAGAACAGAGATTATGCAGATTAAAATAGAGAAATTATTCCCAGCCCTTTTATCGTCAAATCTTCGTCAATATGATCAAATGCTTTTGTCTTTTTTCCAATCAGCTTTGCATATCCACCCGTTGCAATAATGTTCAATTGAGAATTTTCAATTGAGAATTGAGAATTGAGCCTTTTGATTATTCCCTCAACAAGCCCAATATAGCCATAGTAAATCCCCGCCTGCATCGAATCAACAGTTGATTTTCCTATTATCGATTTAGGCATCTGGACTTTTACTTTCGGAAGTTTGGCAGTATGTTCGTGTAGTGCATCCGCGGAAATCTGGATTCCCGGAGCGATTAACCCCCCGAGATAACTGCCGTCAATATCAATAACGTCAAAGGTCGTGGCTGTGCCAAAATCAACAACAATTGCCGGAGAGCCGTATAATTTATACGCGGCATATGCATTTACCAGCCTGTCCGCGCCTACTTCTGCCGGGTTTTTGACTTTTATTTTCATCTGTCCTTTAAAAGTTTTGTAACCCACAAAAATAACTTTATTGAAATATTTTTTGATAATTTTGTTAAGCTGCGGTACCACGGAAGAAACAATCGCGGCATCAGTTCTTTTAAAATTCTTTAAAGTTTTTTCTAATAACGCGGGATCGGTTTTTATCCTGATTTTTGAAGGGCCAAATAGGGTGCTAGTGTTGCCGATATCGATTGTGATGAGCATAGAATTGATTATAGCATATCAATAAAATCCGACATGTCTATTGGTATTTGCGCCTCAAACTCGACATATTTGCCGGTTGAAGGATGCGCAAAACCTATCTTTTTCGCGTGAAGCATCATACCCGATTTTGATTTTTTCGGGTTATATATTTTGTCCCCGACGATAGGATGGCCGATATGCGCCAAATGTACGCGCAACTGGTGGGTCCTTCCGGTTCTTGGATATAACTCAACAATGGTTTTATCTCCCATTATTTTTATGACACTATATCTTGTAATGGCTTCCCTGCCGCCCGATTTGGCAACAGTCATTTTTTTCCTGTCACGGATGCTTCGTCCAATCGGCTCATTTATGACGCCGTCATCTTTTTTCATCTTGCCGCTGACTACCGCGATATATGTTTTTTTGACTAATCTGTCTTTCAGCTGTTTTGCAAGGCTCTTGTGGGCGAAATCACTTTTGGTAACGATAATAATTCCTGATGTATCTTTATCAAGCCGATGAACTATTCCGGGTCGCAGGTCCCCGCCTATTCCCGACAAATCCTTGCAATGGTCCAACACAGCGTTGACAAGCGTGCCTTCCCAGTTTCCCGGCGCCGGATGAGTTACCATCCCGCGGGCCTTGTTAATTACGATAAAATCAGCATCCTCATAAATGATATTAAGCGGAATATTTTCCGGATTTGCTTCGATTTTTTTAGGGCGGGGAATGTTTACCGATATTTTGTCATCTTTTTTTATTTTGCAACTTGCCTTTGAGGGAAGTCCGTTTACGGTAATACTGCCGTTTTTTATCAGCTTTTGAATATACGAGCGGGTTAAGTTGCTGTGGCCTTTTGAGATATAAATATCTAATCTCAAGACCTGGACGCCTTTAACGTTTTTGAAACGAATAACGCAAGCGCAAAAACAAAAATGATAAGGCTTATAATCTGCGAACTGGTTAGACCCATTATATGAAATGAATATTCCCTTAAAAATTCAATCAAAAACCTGTATGCGGAATATAGAATCATACCTAAGTAAAATATCTGGCCGTCAAATTTTCTTCTTTTAAATATTATCAGCAGGATTAAGAAAATTATAACCGCCGTTACGAATGAATAAATTTGGGTTGGATGGCGCAGGCCTTCAAGATTTGGAAATTTGACCGCCCAGGGCACATTCGCGCAAATGCCATAGCAGCAGCCATTTAAAAAGCAACCAATGCGCCCGATTGAATAACCAAGGAGTACTGTAGGAGTTCCGATATCCAGTATTTTCATTAGAGACAGCTGTTTTATTCGTACATAATATAGGATAGCGATAAGCCCGCCAATAAACCCGCCGTAAAAAACAAGCCCTCCATGGTTTATCATGATTATTTCGGAGAGGTTGTTTTTAAATTGATCCCAGAATGTAATCACATAAAATATCCTTGCTCCTAAAATCGATGAAATAATCACAAGAACCATAAGATCCAGTATGACTTCTTCCCTAATTCCCTCTTTTTTTGCTAGTCTCATAGATACAAATGTCGCAACCAAAAAAGTGACTGCGATCATAAAACCATAAGAATATATTGTAACTGATCCAAAATTAAACAGAATCGGATGCATTTTGCCTCCTCATGACCAGCGCGTCATCAGCCGGATTTGAATAATAGTTTTTTCGATCAACCAGAACATCAAAACCAAATTTTTTATATAATGACTGGGCAGCCGCGTTTGACCGGCGGACCTCCAGATAATAATTTTTTATTCCTGCTTTTTTTGCATCCGCAAGAAGATGCTCAACCAGCATTGTACCAACGCCTATACCCTGATACTTTGGCTCAACCGCGACAGTTGTTATATGGGCTTCGTCCAAGACCTTTTGCATGCCGGTAAATCCAATGATATCCGACTCGCTTGAAGCAATCAAATAATAACCGGTTTCTAACTCCTGAACGAATACTTTAGAATCCCATCTTTTGCGGAATACTTGATTCTCAATAAGAAGGCAGCGCTCAATATCATCGGAAGTCATTTTGTTAATTTTTATTTCCATATTCTCTTATGTTTGGTTTATGTGAATAATTCGGGGCCATATTCAAAAAATTATCCGTTTTCCCTTCTTCTAAATGTTTTACGCCAAGAAAGGCGACATTTCTCGCGTAAGGATATGTATCGCAAATACAAACTTTGTCCCCGATTTTTTTCTTCAACCGCTGCAGCTTATCGTCTTTTATGACAAAATCACGCGTAAGCCGTACAAGGCTGCCGTTGCGGGCTCCAAACATCGCAATATTTGTTTCATCTCTGCAGGCATGAAGAATTGATACTATTGTCCTTCCACAGTTAATCATATTAAATGCGATTGCTTCGAGTGTTGAGATGCCGACGATCTGGATTTTTTTAACATGCGCGAAACTCTTTGCCGCGGCAAGACCACCTCTTAATCCGCCGTACGAACCAGGGCCATTTGTTACGGCAACAGCTTGTAAATCATCTATATTTTTCCCGAACTTTTTTTCCATCAGATCAATCATTGATACGATATCTTCGGATTGAACCTCATTGTCGTTTACGTTGAGTTCGCAAACCAGGCCGTTATTTTCTATAATCGCCACGCCAATTGAATGTGATGCCGTAGATATTCCCAGTATTTTCATATCCTATTTATTTCAATCTGCCTTTTGCTTTCGTCAAT
>Ga0265296_1001568_pt1 | contig 25838 bp, 22 predicted proteins | sample MunlanPumphouse1_FD_189073 | JGI IMG/M metagenome (GOLD analysis project Ga0265296, IMG submission 189073) | Groundwater microbial communities from a municipal landfill in Southern Ontario, Canada - Pumphouse #1 | ecosystem: Environmental > Aquatic > Deep subsurface > Groundwater | place... | reverse complement strand
AATTTGTTGTTTCTACTATAATTGTAGCACAAAAAACGCTGTTTGAGAATGAGGATAACTTGATGAATTTATTTAATTGCCGAGGTGGTTTATGCCCTGAGAATGGGGCATTCTTCTACACTCTAATAGATATAATAGTATTATACCACAAAAAAACACTTTATTCAACACAACATGTGGATAACATCCCAGTATCACAGCCCGACGTAGCGCGGGGGCTTGTCCCGATTTGGAGTCCACCCTTTAGGGTGGAAAACTTTGGCTCGTCCCCCGCCAAAAATTTGCGGCGTATCATCGCCTTTGGCGAGACCCTCGGTCGCAACCTGCGGGTAAGACCCCGCTGGAAGCGGTGGCAAGAATCCAGCTCGATGTCATTCCTGCGCCACCCTGCGGGTGGTCTCCCAAAGGGAGAAAAGTCATCGCCGTTGGCGAGACCCCGCCAGAGGCGGTGGCGCCAGAGGCGGTGGCAAGAATCCAGCTCGATGTCATTCCTGCGAAAGCAGGAATCCAGTCAATCTTTTCTGGATTCCGTGTCCGCCGCCAAGGCGGGGCAAGCAAGCACGGAATGACAATTTTGGATGTTCTGGATTCTGACTTTCGTCAGAATGACAAAAGATTAGTTTTTCAGCGGTCTCATGGCGGGGGTTGCTATTTGACGATTAACAATCTTGCCGCAAGACTTAGTCTTGCAAAATATTAAACCCGCAGGTCGACCTGCGGGTTTATTTATTCGGGTTTCGGGAACCCGACGGTCTGTTTGGTTTCGGGTTTTCGGGTTTCGGGAACCCGGTGTGGTTCCCGAAACCGAACAAAGTAATCAACATAACATGTGGATAACAAAAAACCGGCTTTTTTAAACCGGTTTGCCGTGTAAAAATAGGATTTAATTGAAACTCTAGTCGAGTTTTACCTCTATTGGCTTTACAAAATTTTCAAAAAAGAAAAAACCCCGAACCAATTTGATTCGGGGGAGATAAACTTGATTATGTGGGAGATTCCACCGGGGGTTCCGTCGGTTCACCTTTTTCTTTTGGTTTTTTGCTGTAAATTGCACTTCCAATCAACCATGCGAAAAATCCAATCAAAAAAAGAATTCCCAGCTCCGCCGTTACCATCCGCACCACCAACGTGTAAGGGACGCCCCCAAAACCGCCCAACGGCCCCATATTGGGATTCAAGTAATAAAGCACTGTCACGGATAAATAACCCATACCGTACAACACTACACCCATTGCCGACAATACGCCAAATCCAACCAAAATTTGAAGAAGTGTCTTTTTCATCTCTTTCCTCCTTTTGTCTTTTTAAGGTTCTTCTTTTCCCTCATTCCCACCCTATTGTGGAAAGTGAGAGTTTGACCGATAATTAAAAGATATTTTACGATTTTGTCCGTCGCGCGAGAAAGGCGGGCGGATTGTCAGATGTTATTCCGATTAAAATATTAACGCCAGGGATTTCAATGCCACCGCGGGGTAAAACAACTTCGCTCGCGAATTGCCGCATAATTTCCTTCACCTGTTCAAAGGTGATTAGCAGGGAATTGAAAGACCCTTCAAACGCTTTCCAAATTTCATCGTCCGCTTCCTCAATTTTCTTGGGGAGCAATCTTTCGTCTAAAAAAATTTCTTTTTTGTTTTCAAGAGTCAAATAAAGGCATCCCATCCAAGCTGCGTTTAGAACTTCCGCGATTAATTTGCTGGTTCTATTGATTTCTTCCTCGTCGGGCGGCAGAATCGGAATTTCTTTGTCATTTTTAATAAGATTGCGGACGAAACGTCGGTCTTTGGGAAAAGGTTTTTCAGCGCGCAAAAGACCAGAAAGTATTTGTTTTACTGCCTTTTGGATTTTTTTGGCTTCCTTCGGGTTGGCCAAGTCGGCCGCCAAGTCGGCCTGATATTCTTGCTCCAAAGCCGTTTTTACATAAGGAAGAGCGATTTTTTCAAGATGAGACAAAATCTCGTCCTGCGTCATTTTTTTCATTTCTTTCTCCCTGCCACGCCCCCTCACCAAAAATTTTGGTGTGGGGGCACGCCGTAGCTTTCCGGGCATAGGCGGCTGTTTAATTGTTAAAGGTCTTTATTAATGCCTATATGTATTTAATCACGGAACAACATTTTTGTCAACTTCACTTCACTTCAGTTTGTTCAAACAGTAGCGCGGGGGCTTGTCCCCCGCATAACATGTCCGAGGAGTGTCCGAGTCTTGACTTTTAAGACAAAAAATGTTATAATTATTAGGACTTACGCGATTCATTTTCTCCCCCTTTCGTAAAGGGGGATTAAGGGGGATTTAAATATTTAAATACGCCCCAAAAATCCCTCTCTAACTCTCCCTTTACAAAGGGAGAGAACCAAATGCGTAAGTTCTAATTGTAATGAAAAAATAAAATTTGAGTTTATTATAAACCAATCATAATTTTTTCAGATTATGTCAACAACGCGTTTTGAGAAAGATTTTGAATACGCAAAAGAAGATGTGAAACTCCCCTCAAAAGTTGCCAAACTTGACCCTTTTGGAATTAAAGACCCAAGCAAATTTCCTGTTCCAAAAGAAATTCAAAAAAATATCAGAGAAAAAGAACCATTGAAAACAGAGAAACACAGAAACAGAGAAACAGAAGAACGGGAATTTACCATCATCAAAGCTCTAAGCCCCGAAGGCAAGGAGATTATTTTTGCTCTTGAAGAAATCAAGGAGCATTGGCTTGATTTTTACGAAAAACACGGCATTAAAGCGGACATCCCAGACATCAAGCTCACCCAAGAACAAGCGCAAGAAGTAGAAAAACTCATTGAAGAATTCGGTTTTAACAAAGCCATCATTGTTCCGGAAGACCTCCCGGACGACCCCAAACTCCACGAAAAAATGACCCAAGGTTACAATCCGACATTCCAAGGAGAGGATTTTAAAAAAGACGGTTCATTCCAAGGGGTGAAAGACCTAAAAACAGGAGCAAAAATCATTTTCACCAAAGATTGCCGAAACACCACTGAAGACGAGTTTTTCAAACAAACCGCCAATCTCCCCCCAGAAAACCCGAAGGCAGACAATGACCTCAAAAGATTCATAAAAAAGATTAAAAATGAGAAAGGCGTTGAACTTGAAGGACTTGCCCTTTCTACTTATCTCATTTACCGGCGAGAATACCACGAAAGAACCCAAAAATATTTAGACGTAGTTAGCCGGGTTTGGTTAATTGGCTCAAAAATGAAGCGTTCTGGCCGCATTCCGCGTTCTTCCTGCTATGCGGCGACGGGTGGCGGGTTACACGTCGATGCGGATACGCTTTCCTGTCGCGTTACGAATACTTGGTGCCGCCTCGCTAAAAGTTTTGAGTTGAAAAAATAAAGGATATGAGATTATCATGAGATTATATGGCAAGTTCTAGCGGCAAGACCACGGGACTAATAGAAAATGAAAAGTGAGGAGATAAAAAAAATTTATATTCCGATTAAAAATTTCTTCTTTTTCTTCTTATCAATAATAAAACTTATTATAAGAAGGGAGAAAATTGTTATAGCTTATGCGTAAAAAAATATTCATTTTTTTGGCTGCCGCGGGCGCCATAATTTTATTGGGTGCCGGGTGCGAATCAAAACCGACTGTGACCACCAATACCGCCGGTGAACCGGCGAAAGAGACGCAAAATGCCGTCGAACCGAAAAAAGAACAACCTGCAGCTGAAGAAGTTAAAAAAGATTTCAGCGGTCAGTTTAGAAAATGCGGTTATTCAAAGAATGCGGCCAAAGAAGATATTAATGGATATTTGTCGCCACTGTCTAATGAGCAAGATATTCTAAAAAATAACAGTTCGGAAATCGCCGCGTTTATAAATAAAGGATATTCTTTGTTTGATGTTTGTTTTGACGAGGCGGATGGTAAAATATTATTTTTATTGGCAGAACATAAGGATATATCAAAACCGGAAAAAGATGTTTTTGGCGCGGCGGATAAGGAGCTTACTAACATAAAATTCGGAGAATTGAAAGAAGGCGATTTAGCATTGATACCCGAGTCCTATCAGGGCTTTCCGACATTGAACAGATTTGTGAATAATAAAATTCTTTTTCTTTGGGAGTTTCCGGAAAGCGCTATATTAAAATGGTATGCGTATGATTTTACGAGTGAAAAAAAAATTCTCGTCCAAGAAAGAACTTATGATGGAAAGTATAAATATGCCGTCAAAGACGCGTCGCTTTTGAATTTATTTTTTGGCGACGCGGAAAAAGAGGCGGAATACGCTCAATAAAATTAATAAGTTCTTTGAAATTAAAATTTAAAGCAAAGGAGGCGTGAATGAAAAGAAGGCTTGTTTTTTCTTTATTTTTATGCTCTTTGTTTGTCATTTTTACTGAAAGCGCTTATGCTGAGTCCTCTAAGCCCAAAACAAAACTTCAGTTTCGTAAAGAAATGTTATGGCATCTCGCCGCCTTGCCGATTTACGCGTTTCTTCAAATAAATGTCCACGAAGGAAGCCATGCTTTGACGGGTTTAATAGTTGGGGCAAAAGTCAAGGGTTATTATCCTTATCCTCACATTGATGAAAAAAATTTTGTTTGGGGAAACGTCATTCTTGAGGGTGAGAATCTTAAATCCAAGGAGGTTTGCGCCATAATATTGTTTGCTCCATATTTAGCCGACATTAATATTTTTGCCGCTGCCGACTTATTAATATCTCTTGGCGCCGTTTCTCCTCACTCTGTTCTTGGCGGAATACTTTATTTTGCGGGAATGATAGCGCCGTTCATGGATTTTGCAATTAACGTTAATGGCTGGAGCTCCGGCAACGATTTTTCTTCATTATCAAATATTGTGGGAATACATCGGGCATTTTTTTATGTGGCGGGCAATGTAATGGCGGGGGTTGCTATTTGGCGATTGCTCAGTGTTGGTAAAAAGGTATTTTTTAAAGAAAAAGTTAAAGAAAAAACGCCGAAGAGAAAAATCAGTTTTCTTATTACGCCAACATATCAAATGAGCGGTATTTCAATAATAACAAGATTCTAAATTCATTGTCTTGTTGCAAGACTTAGTCTTGCGAGATTTGCTTGGGGGTAAATAATGTAGTGCGAACCTTTAGGTTCGCTCGCGAGGCTAAAGCCTCGCACTACGTTTTTTAAACCTTCATTACAAAACAATTCGTTATAAAACAAGCGGCCCAAAAGCCGCTTTTTTTGTTTAACCCGTAACACGTGTTGCGGGTTAAACCCCGCATATCAATATGCATGCGAGGTTTGTTTATTCGGGTTTCGGGAACCACGCTGGGTTTACGAAACCAAACAGAATAAAAAAAATTTTAGCCAACCCCCCTTTAACTAAAAATTATCTTTTTTGTTTTTTCCACAGTTTCGTCTAATTTTCCTTCCTCGTTTACCACCACGAAATCCCATTCTTTAATAGTTTCCATTTCTTCTCTCGCCACGCTTAATCTTTTCTGAATTGCGTCTTCGGAATCAGTGCCGCGGCCTCTTAATCTTTGCTCCAAAATTTCCATCGACGGCGGAACAATAAAAATTACTTTTACCTCTTTGATTTTATCTTTGACTATTTTCGCTCCTTGGCAATCTATTTTCAAAATCGTGGGCTTCCCGCTCTCGAGCAAAAATTCAACGTCTTTTTTTTGCGTGCCGTAATAATTATCGTAAACCTTAGCCCATTCTAAAAATCCGCCGTTTTTAATTTTTTCTTCAAAATCTTCTTTGGAAATAAAATGATAGGGATTGCCTTCGGTTTCGCCTTGGCGCATCGGCCTTGTTGTTGTTGTGACCACCCAATTAAACTCCGCGCCGGATTTTTTTAAACCTTCTATCACCGAATCTTTTCCCGCGCCCGAAAGACCGGAAATTATAAATAATTTTTTTGTCATATTTTTTAATAAATCCCCCTCCGCTCCTCCCCCTTTATAAAGGGGGAGGCCGGGTGGGGGTTTTCCCCTTTCGTAAAGGGGGATTAAGGGGGATTTTTTAAATTTAAATCCCTCTTTAATTCTCCCTTTATTAAAGGGAGAAAATTTGGATTCCCTTTTTATTTCCCCCTTTTATAAAGGGGGACTAAGCCCCGCCTTCTGCGGGGCAAGGGGGATTTGAATGATTTAAATACTCATAACTCCCCCTACCCCCTCTTACCCCAGTAGTAGAACGTTTCGCGTTCACTACGGGGCACGCCTTAAGAGGGGGGAACCGCATAAGTCCTAAATTTTTTAATCCTTATCCCAAAATTTTTTAATCCTTATCCCAAGCTCTTTCGAAACTTCTTTAATTGATTTATCGCCGTTGATTTCCAGAAGGTTGCCGTTTTTCCTATACCAATTTATCACCGGCACGCATTGATTTTTGTAATTTAAAAGCCGTTGCTTGATGGCTTTTGGCGTTTCGTCGGCGCGCGCTAAAAGTTTTCCGCCACAAACGTCGCAAACATTTTTTTTCTTTGATTTTTTGTAAACTAAATGATAAATCGCCCCGCATTTTTCGCAAGTCCGCCTGCCGGAAAGCCGCTTAATGAGCTCGTTTTTTGACACTTTCAAAGAAATGACGAGGTCGGGCGTAAAATATTTTTTTAAAAAATAAAGTTGCGGCAAATCGCGCGGATAGCCGTCAATCAAAACGCCGTTTTTTGTTTTTAAAATTTTTTCCTTAATCAAACCGTCGGTGATTTGATGGGGAACGAGCTTGCCGGCATCCACCAATTTTTTAACCATCCTGCCGCGCGCTGTTTTTTTCTTCGCTTCGGCGCGAAGCAAATCGCCGGCGGCAAAACGCGGTATTTTAAAAATTTTTGACAAAAATTCCGCCTGCGTTCCCTTTCCCGAACCCGGCGGCCCCAAAACAACTATTTTTAAATTTGGTTTTTTCTTAACAGACATAAATTTTAACGATTTAGGACTTGCGCGATTCATTTTCTCCCCCTTTGATAAAAAGGGGTAAAAGGGAATTTTTTTATTTCCCCCTTTCGCAAAGGGGGAAAATCTGGATTCCCTTTTTATTTCCCCCTTTCGTATCTCCCCCTTTCGCAAAGGGGGAATGAGGGGGATTTAAAAATACAAATCCCTCTTTAATTCTCCCTTTATTAAAGGGAGAAAATTTGGATCCCCTTTTTGTCTCCCCCTTTCGTAAAGGGGGAATAAGGGGGATTTAAAAATACAAATCCCTCTTTAATTCTCCCTTTATTAAAGGGAGAAAATTTGGATCCCCTTTTTGTCTCCCCCTTTCGTAAAGGGGGAATGAGGGGGATTTAAAAATACAAATCCCTCTTTAATTCTCCCTTTATTAAAGGGAGAAAATTTGGATCCCCTTTTTGTCTCCCCCTTTCGTAAAGGGGGAATAAGGGGGATTTTAGAAAAGGGAGAACGCAACTTCTCCCCCTTAAAGAGGGGCTTTTTCTGTCTCTTCTATAATTTTATCAACAACTCCCTCTATGTTTTTCAAAATATCCAAATTAGTAAATCTAAGAACCTTCAATCCTAATATTTTTTCTAAATATGCATCTCTTTCTCTATCTTTCGCCGCGCCAAAAACCTCATAATGTTGCCCGCCGTCGATTTCAATAACCAATCTCTTTGCGTGACAATAAAAATCAATAACATACTTTCCCAAAGGTTTTTGGCGATAAAATTGTAAATTTAGAATTTGTTTTTTTCTTAATTTAGACCATAGTTTCAACTCGGCTTCGGTCATATTTTTTCTTAAAGTTTTGGCAATCTTTTTTAGGTATGGTTTATAATTAAACATAAATCCCTCTCTGTCTCTCCCTTTACAAAGGGAGAGAACCTTCTTTTCCCCCTTTCGCAAAGGGGGAATGAGGGGGATTTAAAAATACAAATCCCTCTTTAATTCTCCCTTTATAAAAGGGAGAAAGTCTGGATTCCCTTTTTATTTCCCCCTTTCGTATCTCCCCCTTTCGCAAAGGGGGAATGAGGGGGATTTAAAAATACAAATCCCTCTTTAATTCTCCCTTTATAAAAGGGAGAAAATTAAAATCCCTCTCTAACTCTCCCTTTATGAAAGGGAGAGAACCAAACGCGCAAGTCCTAAAATTACTATCTGGCTAGCAACTTAAAAACTTTCTCCGCCTCTTTAAACAATTCCGGCAATTCCCCGGCATTTAAAATTGCGTAATCGGCCATGGCAATCGGGCCGGCTGTTGCCAAATTTTCTATTTGAGCAAAGTCGCGGCTTCGCGCTTCTTCTTTGGTAAACGGACGCACCGGCCTTGATATCAGCCTGTCATAACGCGTTTGAGGCGAAGCATAAACTGCCAGCACTTTAAAATTATCGCCAAATTCATTTTTAATCACCTTGTACTCATCCCAACTATACAAACTTTCAATAACCACATTTCCTTTTTCGTAAAATTCTTTAATTTTTGGCAAACTTAAAATGGCATATGCCGCCATTCCGTGCCTCTTTCTTATTTCTTCGCGGATTTTTCTTTCATTCGCTTCGTTGATTTCCAAATTTCGGCGCGCCATTTCTTCAAAAGTTATGTCGCCAAAATAGACTCGCCCAAAACCTTTGTTAATAAAAAATTTTGTCGCCTCGGTTTTTCCCGACCCCGGCATTCCCACCACGGCTAAAATAATTTTTTTAGAATTAAGCATTTTGTTTAAAATTAAAGCCGGTTCTTTTTGTTCGGCTCTTTTTGTTCGGCTCCGGGAGCCCAGACGGTCTGTTCGATTTCGGGAATCCAGCGTGATTCCCGAAATCGAACAGATGAAATCGGACAAATACAAAATCGAATTAACCGCCATCTCACAAAATAATTATATCACAAATTCTCAATCATTATCGCCTTTCATATCAATATCCGCCTCCTCGGTAAGCCAACCCGAGTAATCAACCTTATCGCCGACTTTAAGATAGGTCGTGCCATTGGGTCTTGTAACTTTTTGAGGTCCATCGGCAGAACCCCACCAAACCGAGGTGGCGCTTATCTGCTTGGGCCAGCCGCCTTTTTCGTAGCACAGAGCTATGCCCATCATAGTTTTCAAACTGCTTCCACAAAAATTCTGCAAGTCATAAGACCCGTTTCCATAAATATTGCTTTGGCTGATATCAAGTTGGTTTGAAAACACCGCTTCAAGATAAATCCCCCAACTAGAATTATTCCTAAAAGTTGAATTGCGAATTTTTGCCATCCCGCGATCTTTCAACCAAAATCCCGCCTTATTATTTTCTATCAAAGAATTGTTAATTTCAATAATTTTATCTTCGCATACGCCCTGAAGATGGGTGTGGGTAAGCGCCTGATAATTATAGGCCAAATAAACGTGGTCTAAAATTACTTTCTGCGATTTTTGGCAATACGAACCGCTGACCACAAAATTCAAACCTCCTCCGCTGTAATAAACTTTAGCGTGAGAAATTGTGATATGCGGACTTGGAAGAGTTGACTCGGGGGAATTTCTTATCCCGCCCCAATTGTCAATGGCGGGCGATGACCCGCTTCCGTCGCCATTCGTGTCGCCATAAAACCTATCGTCTTTAAACGAGGTGAAAATTATCGGATTGTCTTCTGTTCCCAAAATTTCAAGCGAGCCCCGGACAAGAATTTCCGTTGGCCTCATATAGCTTGCCTCCCAATATGGCGGGCCGAATTTAATCACCACGCCCGGCATAATTTTTAACTTTCCTCCTTGCTTTACATCCACACGGCTGGCAACGTAATAAGGATTTTGTTCGGGTGTGAGAGTATATTCATCAACAATGTTTGGCGGAATGTAAGTAACATGTTTTAAAATGCTTCCGTCCTTTTTATATTCTTTTGAAGTCGCGGCAATTGTTGTGTTAGAAACCGCGGACCAAGCGAGTCCGTTCCAAGTTTTTACGGCAAAACAATATTCTTTGCCCTCCTCAAGGCCTAAGACAATTATTTCCTCGCGCGCTCCTTCGTTGGAATTGGGAGCGGTTTCCGCCTCGGCACTCGCAGCTTGCGCCCAATTGATATTTAACAAACAAACGCCTGGGACGGATGTTTCTTCGTATCTTAAATCATATTTTGAAGTTTCTCCGAAGTTGGCATTTTTGGGCGCGCTGAAATAAAAAGCAATGCTTAAATTTGTTGTTTTGGGCCAAATAATTTTTAAATCAGCAATGACGCCGGGTACGGCAAATTCTCCTTCGCGCGGTTCGGATAAACTTTCGCTATTTTGAGGTTCGGGATTTGGCCGCAAAATAAAATCTGCCGAATTGTTGTCGGTGTCAAAACCATTGCCCAAAAACTCGTCTTCGCCGCCAACACTCATTGTTTCTTGCGTTGAATTAATTTTTGCCTTTCGTTCTATTGAAAATCCTTTAGAAATATCCGGCGCGGGCGCGGTTTCATAAAGCGTTGAGGTGGACAATTCTCCCCAACCAACCAAATCAATAATTTCTTCGTCGGAACTGTAAAGAACCAAACCGTTGTTGCTCGCGAGCGATTCTTTGGTGCTGTAAACGGCGTCGGGCGTGATGTTGTGTTTGTAGCCTTCGGGGTGGGTTATTAGATAAAAACCAAACGGCGGAATTGTGGCGTTTTCGGAAAACGGGCGCAAAAGATATGATTTTTCTTTTCCCGAAGCGGAAAATGGGCGCAATTTCCAATCTGACAAAGACACAGCGGCGGAATTTGGATTATAAAGCTCAACAAACTCGTCGTTTGTTTCGCCTGTATTTGCTCCGGAAATTTTAATTTCTGAAATAACAATGTGCGGCAGTTTTATTTCTTCTTGCGTCTCTTGCCAATCGCTTATATTACCTGCCTCGTCTTTGGCGCGAAGGCGGAATTTGTATTTATCTTTATGTTTTTTGGGGTTAGGTTCAAAAACAAATGAAGTGGAAGTCGCGGATTCAAAAATTAATAGAAATTCGCCATTGTTTAGAGAATATTCCAAATCGTAAGTATCTCCGCCCTCCCCCTCCCTACCCTCCCCCTCCGCGAGGGGGAGGGATGGGGTGAGGGTCCAACCCAACTCAAAATCATTGTTTTTATTTTTTGAAACTTTAAATTCCAAAATTTCTGGCGGAGTCCTGTCAATTGAAATTTTTAAACTTGAGGTCGGGCTGATATTGCCCGCCTCGTCGTAAGCAAAAACATCAAACAAATACTCGCCATCGTCTTTTTGGGAAAAATTAAAATCTTTAGACCATTTTTGCGGTTCGTCAAAAGATAAAAGATTGAACTCTTCACATCCTCCCCCACCCCATCCCTCCCCCTCCGCGAGGGGGAGGGTAAGGGAGGGGATTAAAACAATTTTAATCCGCGCTGTGTCGGTTGACATCGTACCTGAAAAATTAATTTGCGATTGGTTGGTTAAATATTCGCTTGAATTTGTTGGCAGGACAATTTGTGGTACCAAAGGCGGCGTGGTGTCCTCCTCCGCCAAGGCTTCGGAGGACAAGTCTGGCGGCGGAGTTGGCGGCGGTTCTTCGGTTTGATTATTAGGAGGTTGAACCTCCGCGGGAGGTTCAACCTCGGTTGTTTCATTCGCCGGAGACGCCGCGTTTGTTCCAACCGAAGCGCCCGTCGGTGTAAGAGACCATTGCCCGCCATAATAAACCGGGACAGGAGCAGGCGGCGGAGTTGGCGGCGGCGGCACTGAAATGGAAGGCGGAATTTGAGGAGCGAACAAAATCGGCAACAGCAACTCGGGTTTATCAGTCTTATCGGACTGATTAGACCTATTGGACTCATCAGATATATTGTCTCCCTGCGGGAGATCCCCCGTCTCCCTTCGGGAGATGTCCCGAAGGGACACAGAGGGAGACTCATCAGCTGAATCAACCGCACCTATTGGGCCGCTCAACACTATAACATCCGGAATTCTGTTTGCCGGATTTGTGCCGCTTTCCAAAGTGGTTTCACTTGCCGATTTTACTTTGTCTGCCTGACTGCGCGAGGCAAGTTGCGGAATGTTTAAAACTTCGGCGACTTTATCGCGGAATGCGTCCCATGCGCTTTTTGGTTTATTGTTTTCCGTTCCCGATTTTTCTTCGGTTTCAATTTGGCGGAAAAATAAATCTATCACGCTAGCGCCATACTGCACCGCCTTAGGGCCGAGAATTGAAAGGTAGTCGGAGAGAATGAGACTGTCCTTGTCCTTGATCGAAAAATTGCTAATATCTTTTAAGTTTCTCAAGTTACCATTTTTTACGATCATGAACAATTTATACTTCTGCCCATTTATAGAACCAATACCAAACCAATTTCCATTTATAAGTTCGTACCCATCTATTGGTGGTGAATTGTAACCAGAAGAAAGTATACTATCCTCGCTAAAAAAATTCTCATTTGAAAACTTGGCCAATTCGTCAAAAGCTGAATTTAAAGTTGAGATATTTAATAAATTTTTATTGTCGGAAATTAGTTGATTGGCATATGGTTCATAATTTTTACCCAAATATTCCTCAACCCATTTTTCGTACGGGCTTTCCATTGAATCAAACGGCAAATGGGTGTCGTTTCGCGTATGCTCCGGCACAGCCATATCTTCAATTAAGTGAAGCGTGTGTCCCAAGGCGATAAACGCCTCTTTTTTATTGCCCTCGCGGTATTTATATATCGCCTGCTCCCAACTCTGGTCCCCCTTAATGCTTGTTGATTGTTTTTCGGAACTTTGCGCCCAATCTTTGGCGGTTAAATTTCCGTTCCATCCGCGACTGTAAACCGGGTCGTAAAAATGGTTGGTGTAACGGGGCATTGCGTCTTCTTCAATTGCGCCCAAAACAAGCCAGCCAATTTCTTCGCTTGAAAGCTGATTTTGCGGCTCAAAATGATTATAAAAAATCGCCGCTTCTTTTGTTAAATGCGGGTGGGATTTTACTGTGCCATAACCCAAAACCCCTGAAACAAAAAAGAGCCCGAGAACTAAACTCGTCAGGGCTCCTCCTGCAACTAATTTCAAACGCGGAATCTTTATCATAAATTAAGACGAGAAATCTTCCATACATCTGAATAAGAATTAAATTCAAAATAAATTTCTTGATTATACTCACCCGCTGGCATAAGCTGCTCAATAAAACCGCCCTTTCCGTCAGGTAATTGAACTTTTTGTTCCTCAAAATACTTTTTATATGTATACACCAACGAATTTTCATTTCCGCTCCTTTCCCACTTGGTTGGAGCATCTTCTAAATCGGACACCATTTCATTTAGCAAACTTTCTTCCTCCCTATTTTTCAAACTCCCCTTCCACTCTTCCTGCTTATCCAACCAAAAATACTTGCTCGCCAAATCAAAATCGCGGGTTTTTAAAGCGCCAACAAATCCGGCGAGGGTCTCCTCCGGCGTTTTGCCGCCCACCGTGTCCTGACGCAAGGCCTCAAGCGTTGCCTCGTGCGTTTCTATCGCCTGTTGAACTTGTTTTTCCCCCTCGGCGCGATTCTTTAAATAATCGCCAAAACTTTGTTCTTTTTTTGTTACCGCCGCAAGTTCGCGATAATCAAAATAAAGCCGCAGATATTTCTGGGCGAAAAACACCGCCACTGCCGAAACCGCCACACCAACTACAACTAAAACAATATATTTTTTTGACATCATATAACTTAATTTATTAATTTTAGGACTTAAACGCTTCGCGCCATTCCCGCCCCGTTATCCGCCCCTCTTTCCCTCCCCCTCCCGAGGAGGGGGAGGGTTGGGGTGGGGGAGGCAAGCGCGTAAGTCCTAAATTTATTAGTTTATTAGTTTATTTAAAAATTACCTTAATATTTTATAAAATTATTCTCATCATTACAACACCCCGTCTGTGGATAACTTGTGGACAACTTTTTTAACCACAACTTTCTTCAATAATCCTTAACAAAAACCGTAAACAGGAACAGTAACCATAAATAGGCGGGGACAAATTTCCACGACCGCTTTATTTTGTCCCCTGTTTAAAACACGTATTTAAATTTAAAACACAGCCATATCGTTGAGGACAAAATTATACGACCGCTTTATTTTGTCCCTAACTCGCAAAATGTTAAACCTTGCTAACACAAAAAAGGAGAGACAAATTTAAGCGACCGCTTTATTTTGTCCCCTTTTTCTTAACAATTCCTAATTCATAAAATTTTAAACCTCGCCAGCATGAGAAGGGACAAAATTATACGACCGCTTTATTTTGTCCCCCTTGCCCTCCCCTTTCTCACGCCCCTTCTCATCAATCTCATTTAAACATTAAAGGCCTGTCTTAAATACTTATCATTTCCCAAATAATCAGCCTCTATATAAATCATATACGGCAAAAGGTCAAAAGCCTTTGCGATAGATTGGACTATTTCCTCGCAGGGATAAGGATACACCCAAACACTATTTTGCAGATAATAAAATTCTAATTCCTTGAGTTGCTCTCGCACTTCATCTCTGTGGCGGCGCATCTTTTCGGGAATATCAAAAATCACTATTCGCCACTTACCATCCCACTTTTTTGATTTATCAATTTTTAAATCGCCCAATTGCCACTTATCTAACTGCGCCTTGCCGAGTTTGGTTATAGCCAACATTGTCTCGCCTTTCCTTTCCAAAATTTTTACCATTCCTCTTTTTTCTAATCGTTTAATTATTTTTTTGGTATATTTTTTGTAATAATTTTCTCTGTCGCGCCATTTATTTTTGCCCAATAATGGGCTTAATGCCATCGGCAAACCCGGCATCACCGCAAGGAGGGTGATAACGCCGGCGGTTGCGGCGGCAGCTAACACTATTTTTCCAACCACCTTAGACACAGTTTTAAATTGTTGTTTGTCCATAATATGCATTTAAAATTAATAATTATTCCACATTATAACAAACAAAGTCGTTGGGGACAAATTTATACGATCGTATTTTTTTGTCCCCTAATTCGTAAAATATTAAACATCACTAACACTAAGCTGATGCGGGGGCAAATTTATACGATAGCACTGCTGTAAATACAGTTGTAAATACAGCAACACAAGTGGGGACAAATTTAAGCGACCGCTTTATTTTGTCCCCTCTTTAAATTTTTAAAACACAAATTTAAAACATGGGCGTAAAGGAGACAATTTTTAACGATCGTTAAAAATTGTCTCCTAATTTAAAAATCTGTTTTATTATCAAGCGAAACGAAAAAAATGAAAAACTGAAAGTTTTTCATTTCCGAGCGCGCCCCGTATAGCAAACTTCGTGATTTTACGGGGCGAGCGCAGATAAATACCCCGTAGTCTTGTCCTGACAAGTCGGGACAAGACAAGAGGCCATTAGGCCTGATACCCCCGATTTATCGGGGGAGGGGTTCATTGATTTTTCACTATTAAACCATTTTTCCTCAAATTTCAATTTCCGACACTTTTAAACGATCGTAGAAATTTGTCGGAATCTTCTTTCTCTAACGACTTCCTCCCCGCCCCAAAGAGCGGGGATTAACTTTCATTCATTGAATAATATCAGACAACACTGACGGAGCGAGAAATTCTTGAATCATAGACATTGAAATGTCTCCCATGATAGATAGGTGTTTCCCTCCACGGCTCCAATCAACACCGATACAAGACGCGTTAAAACCATTATGTTTTGGGGCAAAAAGCAGATCGCAACTCGGGTCTCCTTGGTAATCGGCGAGTAAATAATTTTTCATCATTTTTACCGCTCTTGACCACGCTATATCATCGCGAAACATTTCATTGCCTTCCACCATCAATTCGCCTTTTACAAGATCAAAAATGATAAATGTCCGTTCAGGCTCATTATCGTTAATGCCGGCCAGATGTTCGGTTGTTGTAAAAGCGAGAGAGATTAAACGCGGAGTGATAAGTAATACTTCCGTGTCAACATTTAGAATGTTTGTTTCCCCATTGTCTTCCGCCGCGGTGTTCACAGCAGAAATAAAATCATCTTTCAAAGATTCAATGCGTCGCCTTATGACTTTATTTATCTCACTGTCCAGATCATAATTACCAGGGGTAATTACCTTCGGCGCGTTTATATCTACAGCCATTTTGCGTTTCTCTTCTGTGATTGTAATTGTCGTTTTCTGCCATTTGACAATCGGTTTGTTAATCGTCATGTTCGTAATTTTAGTTTTATCGTTTTGGTTGCGTAATGTAAACGAATAAAACAAAACTGAAATCGCAGAAACAATAATAATCGCGGGGAATATTATGAGAAGCGTTTTTCTCAACATATAATATCAATCAATAATTTTTACTACGCCAACACTTTTTAGATCACCCTTACGCGCCTTAATAAGTACATTGTATATTTCCATCCACCTAGTGGTCTCTATAATTGTCATGCATCCGGCCGATCTCGCGCCCACATGCAAGTATCTTGCGTTTTCAAAATCTATCGGGAACCAAACTTTTTGTTTGACCGCTTCTGTATATGTATCATTGCGCCCGTGAGGATAATCCGGTATTCCAATATTGTATATTCCCTTTTTCCACGGGGCCTCCGGATAATCGATTGTCTTATATTGTTTTCCATTCAATGTAAAATTTTTTTTAGAAATAGAGTATGTGGCACTAGCCATTGGTTCATATTGAATGTCAGATATTAGATATGAGGAATCATCGTCTTGTAGTATAACTGACAGTAATTCGCTGCGATGTATTCCTTCCAAGGGGATAAAATACTCACGCCCGTTTTTAATATATTTTGGGATTACTTTAACATACGCCGGCAATGAAACATCTTGATTTTTTTCGTTATGAGTTACAAGCCAACCATCGCCATTCTTTATATCTGGCGTATATCGTTCAATTTCACCAACTTGCGTCTCTAATTCAATTTCAAAAATCGCTGTTCTTTTTCCCCAGAATAATCTGCTCAATATGGAGCGATTTTCTTTTACCTGGACTTCAAAAACAAATTGTTGTAATTTAGTGACGGCAGTGTTAACTTTTACACTACCTTTCGTGCTGCCGATATCATTAAACAACAGATCCTTTTCAATGACGGTAATCAGAATATCGGCTTGAAATGATCCTTGGTCGGTCTCAAATCTGCCCACTTCTTGGTTTATGTCCACTGTCGTACCGGCCTTGATTCTTTTATCAACGCGTAAAAACTTGCCAAGTATTTCAATTTCAATCCGAATATTGCGGCCGATAGAATTGCCTCCGTATTTTACCTTTGAAAGTTTCAATTGGGTGGATTTAAGCATAAAACTTTTTTTGCTGTATTTCGGATACCCGGTACCCGAAATGTTTAGCAAAAAATGATGCTATAAAATATAAAATTTTATCGTTTACTCAATGACGCCACCGAAATGACGCCACCGAGTGGCGTCATACGGTGACGTTATATGACATCACCAAATAGTTAAGTAACAAAAAAGGATGCTCTGTGTTTCTACTGCCCTGACATTGCGCGGACTTTGGCTTGAAGTTCTTTATTGCCAGGATTCAGCTGCAAAACGCGGCGGTAAAATTTAAGCGCCTCGCTCGTTTTACCCTGCCGTTCGTAAAGCACTGCTAAGCTAAACAGAGCGTCGGAATAATTGGCATTCTGTTGGACCGCGGCGATAAAAAGCTGTTCGGCAATTGGCAAATCATTCCCCGTACCGCGATTAAAAAGCTGGCGTCCCAAATGGAACATTATCGCTGGGTCGCTCGATGCCAAACGGAAAGCATTAGCCATTTGGGCAATTGCGGCGTCCAAATTGCCCTCTGATTCTTCGAGCATAGAAACGGCGACAAAGCCGTCAACGTAATTCGCCTTCAAACGCAACGCTTCGTTGTAATCATCGCGGGCTTCTTTACCCTGTTTTGACGCAAGCCTAAGATTGCCTCGGCGCAAAAAATGAACCGGGTTTGTTTTTTCAAGTTCAATCGCCGTATCAAGAGCTTTAATTGCCCATTCCGCGGCGTCAGGCGATAAAACTCGCGCGTTGTCGTACATTGTTGCCAAAGATTCCCAGGTCGCCACGTCGTTTGGGGCAAGTGTGGTGGCATACCGCGCAGCGTTAACCGCCGAAGACACTAAATTAGCAACCGCGTTTTGGTCGGCAGTCGCCTTTTTATATTCCGAGGCGGCGCGCAATAAATAAGCGCGGGAAATATTCAGATGGTACTCGCTTCGATAAGGATTTAAAGTTACGGCGCGAGCGCTTTTTTCAAGCGATTTGTCAAAATTCCCTACATTCAATTCCCTTATTGATTGCGCGTACACAATATCAGCGGCATAAAACCTGCCCAAATAAATACCGAAAACAATTACGCTCGCAAAAACCAAAATAAAAACAAAAGAAGCGGCTAATGAATATTGCTGGGAAGTTTTAAGATGCACAACAATCGGTTTTGATTTGCCGGGTATGGCAATTTCGCGGCTTAAGGTCATTAAAAGAGAAGAAAACAAAAAGAAATAAACCCAAACAACTGTGGAATAATTCAGCAGAAAATTGGCGCAAACCGTAACAATCCAAAGCGTAGCGATAACAAAAAAGAGAATTTTTTCCTGAACATCGGTCGGACCAACCGCTTCGGGAATTTTCTTTGCCCATCTCGGCTGCATCCAAACATAAAATATCGTTCCAAGCCCCAAAAGAATCATCAAAACATAAGAAACAATCCCTAAAAATCCAACCGTGGAAAGCAATGTCAAAAAGGCGCCCATGGCTTCGGCAAAGCGGACATTCCAAACAAAAGTCAAATTCAGATTCTCGGGCCTGAATTTAGCAAAATCATAAACAAAAGTGGCGGGGCCGGAACCAAGGATAAAATTCTTAACACCCGAACCCAAAGTGTCGGCGGTAATGCCCCAGCTGCCGCCGGCGGAAAGGGAAACCTCAACCGGCAAATTGGCAATTAAAAACGACGGCGCTCCAAGCAAAACAAAAATCAAGGAAATAACAAAAATGCCAAAAACAACCGAAAGCCAAACGCTGCGCATTTCCTCAATGTGGGTCATGGCAAAAACAAGCAAAACAAACAAAGCTATCGCCGTTAGCACCCAAACCAATTTAAACCCGACCATAGTTAAAGCCGCCAAAGCCAAAAAGGCAACAATGCCGGAAAAAACCGGCCGCCACCCCTCGCTCTTTTTAAGTACCAGGCCGTAAAGCCCCCAACACATCACTAAAATCAAATAAACGCCGAAAATGGTTGAAAGCGAAGAAACGGTATTCGCAAATCCCAAATTGACTTTTAGGAGCTTCCAAAAACCAAAGACGCTCAAAAAGAAAAACAAAATGGAGGCAACGCCCGAATAAGCGACGAAATTTATAGCTTTTTTGATTTTTGCCGTGTCGTATAAGGTGTTAACGGACAAAAAATAAAACAAAACGTAAAAAGTTACCGGCACAAGACCGAAAGAAAGATTGTTCAAAGAGCCGAGCGCGCTTTGGGAGCGGGCAGCCGAGACAAGCGTGGAAATCAAAACGATAAACCAAAAACCCAAAACCGGAAAATCAAGCGGGGTGCGATGAAACTCCAATCTTTTTTCAATCATCATTTTGGCAAGCCACGACAAGATGCCGACGGCCACCAAAAAATAAAGCAAGTATTGCTTGTTCCACTCCAAGACCTCGGTCGACCACGGAAGAAAAAACAACGGAACCAAAAATATGGTCAAATAAACTGACCAACGTTTGATTTGTTCCAATGCGTTGAGCATATATATATATGATATTAACTATTAATAATATTACATTATATATTATAGCACAAAAAAGGGCTTTTTAGACCCCATCTGTGGATAACTGTTCGATTCCCGAAATCGAACAAATTAGGAATTATTCAATTGTTAGGGGTTCGATTTGAAGCAAATCGCTCCGTTTCCATGTTGTGGAGAAACGTTCAAATTCTTTAACGTCCTTAAAATAACCCAGTAAAAATTCTTTAGTGATTAAAGAGGGATAATTTCTAAAGCCCAAAAAATCCAGATAAGACGACCATCTGTATTTTTTCAAAAAGATTCCCAACCTTTCTTCGTCCCGTACCTTCCCCTCTCTAATGTCCGGCTCCACCATTTCACCGGGGTTTAGAACGTGGATATAGCGGGAAAGATGCATCATTTGGGCGTCGGTCTCTACCAAAACAGCCTTGAATCTGCCTTGAAAAAGCGCGCCTGAGCGTTCATATTTCTTATTAAAATAATTAGCGTAACCCACGCATAATTTCCTCATAAACTTTGTAATGCCGCCGTCCTTTAATTGTTTTAAGATGAAATGAAAATGGTTTGGCATTAGGCAATAACAAAAAATTTCAACCAATTTCTCGCGCTCGGGTTGTTTTTTGAGCTGTTCGATTTCGGGAATCGTGTTCGATTCCCGAAATCGAACAGATTGAAATCGAACAAAGCGGCGGTCGGAGGGCATGTGTTCGATTCCCGAAATCGAACAATCTAGAATCGGATGAATGTCGTTGAAAACGTACATGTTGTGCAAGAAACGAAAATGGTCGTCTTCGTCTAAAAAAATATCCCGCTTGTCCACGCCGCGGTTATATATATGATAATATTGGTCGTTGACGAAAGTTTCTTTGCGCATAGTTTTTTTGTTCGGTTTATTTGATTGGCTTCGGGAGCCGAACAGACAAGGAATTTTATCATCTCGGATTATAAAGAAACTTCTAAGTTGTTAAGTATTACCTTTTGACCATCGTCGCTCCACATTAACTTCATATCTTCAAAAAAACCAATATCGGACTGAAAAATCTGTTTGAAATTATCCTCCACGTCAAAAACCAAAAGTTCCATTTCTTCTAAATTTTCTTTTTTAATAACTACGGCTATTTTACTACCGTCGGGCGCCCACTCTACTTCGGTCGAGAAAACTAAACCATAATATTTCTGGGGCTCCCTTTTTATGGAAAAAACCACGTTGCCTTTCTTATCGCCAATTGTAATACCGTATCCGCCAGAATAATTATACACAAGGACTAATTCTTTATTGGGCGACCATTCATGCCCCACTCCATACTGTAACTCGGCTTTTCTCTCGCCTGTGTTTGCGTCTATAAGGAAACCAACCAAACACTCAGTACCACAATTATAATACACAACCACCTCTTCGTCATTCAACCATTCCCAATTAGAAGTTTTGTAACTACCTCGATAAATTTCCTTTTTTCCACTTCCGTCAATATTCATCATTCGCAAGGAAGTATAATTATCCCAGTATTCTCTTGCCGCTTCGGGGTCATCTTTATCAATTTCTGCGCCTGCTTTATGAATATCCTGAAAATAACCTAATCTTTTTTCAGTCGGCGATGAAATCAAACGACTCTTTCTAAAACTATCTCCAGTTAATTGATACGAACTCCCATCACGATACATCTGCCAAATTTCATTATCTTCTATTACAAAAAAATCTGTTTTGGGCGCAGAATATTCCTCCTGTCCATGGCCAAAAACATCTTTCGTGGTTGGCTCTAAATCAATGTAATTATTATTTTCAAGACCCCAAACAATTGCCCCTGCGGTTAAAACCATAAAACCTGCAAATAAAATAATCTTTCCATAAATCTTAGCGCTCTTACTAAAATCTAAATAATTGAAAGGCATATTTTACATTATATATTATACTACAAAATTGGGTGAAAATGTAGAAAATGAAGGTCGGGTTTCGGGAACCCGCGCGGGTTCCCGAAACCCGAATAGATGTTTAAATTATTCTATCATCAAACCTTCGATTTCTCCCAAATCTTTTGCTGCCCAACCCATCACAAATTTCTCATAATCCTTTTCATCTTTGAAATAATCCGTTACAAAACTTTTATCAATTGAGGGGTGCTTTCCAATCCCGAGGTAATCCGAATAAGATGACCATCTGTAATTCTTAATAAATTTTTCTAATCTTATCTTATCTTTTATAGCCCCTTCTCTAATCTTTGGCTCCACCAATTCTCCGGGATTTAACAAATGAATATAGCGACTCAGATGCATTCGTCTATTGAGGTCGTCTATTGAGGTTTAACCTCAATAATTTTCTAATGCCACCTCTTTAATTATTTCTAAATTATCCTCTCTTCCCTTTAACCGTCGTATTGTTTCCTCCCTATATTCTTTTTCCCCTCCGAAAAATTTCAAAAAAAATTCGCGAGAAGTTACAGATGGAAAATTCTTTCTCCCAATATAATCCGGGAAGCTGCTCCATCGGTAATTTTCCAAAAACTCCATCGCTTTCTTCCAATCTATTGAGGTTAAACCTCGATAATTTATTAATTCCAAAGGATTTAAGTGGACATAAAAAGGGAGATGAATGAAATGGGGCTCGGCTTCAATCAAAACCGCTTTGTAGGTCCCCTGAAATAACCCTCCGACCCGCTCATACTTCTTATTAAAATACATTGTATAACCAGTTCCTAATTTTTGCATGAACTTCACAATGCCGTTTTCTCGTATTTGCCTTAAAATCAAATGAAAGTGGTTGGGCATTAAACAAAATGCCAAAATTTCAACTAATAATTTTCTCGGTTTTCCTTCCATCTCTTCTAAATATTGAGGTTTAACCTCAATACGATGATCAAGATTCAAAACAGGATTTTCGTCATTAAACTCAAATAAGTCGTGAATAAATCGAAAATAATCTTTCTTGTTTGAAAAAATGCTTCTTTTCTCTACTCCTCTGTTGTAAACGTGATAAATTTGATCTTCTACAAATGGTGGTTGTTGCATAAAATTTAATCTATTAAAATTTTTACTAAGGTTTGAATTTAAGTTATTGAGGTTTAACCTCAATAAATAATTTATGTAAAATTAAATCTCTATTTACAAGAGATTATCGAGGTTAAACCTCGATATTGACTCGATATTGAAAACCTCCCCGCCAAACGGCTCAACGCCGCGTTGAGCCGATTAATTAAACGACAAGTAAGGTTTTTCTATCGAGGTTAAACCTCGATAGACCTCGAAAATGTTCGGCTCCGGGAGCCGAACAAAGACCCTCCCCCTCCTTCGAGGAGGGGGAGAAGACAAGTGAAATTTTTCTATCGAGGTTTAACCTCGATAGGTTTGACCTCGATAGGTTTGATAAGGGAATTGTTAAGGGATAGAAAAGGGAGATGGGGGGTTACTGGATTCCGCATCAAGTGCGGAATGACAGGGGGAGGGAATTTGGGAGTATATATAATGTAAGGGAAAACTTTTTTTCTATCGAGGTTTTTCTATTGAGGTTTAACCTCGATAGAATTGATAAATGTCTGTTTGGCTTCGTCTCCCGACGGGAGACGAAGCCAAACAGAAGCCGAACAAAGGAGCGCTTTGTCCCCCTCCCTACTCCCTAGGCGGCTTCGCCGCCGGGATCCCGGTCGCAGGGCGACCTAGGGACCTCCCCCTCCTCCGAGGAGGGGGAGGAGAGGTGGGGGTGGGGTTTATTTGCCCATCATATACAGTTGCCCCGTTAGAGATTAAGAGTTATTTCGTCTTTCGGCTGTCGAAGCTCGCAGCCCGCAACTTTATTTCGTCTTACGTTTATCGAAGCTCGCAGCCCGTTTCGTTTATGGTCTATCGTCTTTCGTAAAAAACTGACGACAAACGGCAGACGACTTACGAAACGGGTGGCGACGGACGATAAACGTCATACGAAAATTGTTTTTCTGAAACTATTTCCCCATCATATATAATTGCCACACTTCCTGAGCACTGAGGGCGCGGGAGTAGACGCGGACGTCGTCGATGGAACCGTTATAAGGATAAGAACCGCTGATGTCTCTTCCGATTAAGCAAGGTTGAGTAGGCGCTATAATATCAGCTGTATATGAGGTAGGAGTTCCTTGTAATACGCCATCCTTGTAAATTTTTATGCTTTGTTTATCGTAAGTCCCAATAAGATGGGTCCATTGATTATTTGGAATTGTAACTATAGGACTATATTGATTATTAACCATGAAAATATATTGATTTGCACCGCCACCAGCATATAAAGAGTAACCATCTATAGATGTTCCACCATTAATTACCCCTCTTGCGTTGGATACTCCTGCGGCGGGTTTAAACCAGGCCGAGACTGTCACTGCTTGGGTCATAGAAAGAGATGCATTGCTACCACAATTCACATAATCATCCCCCCCATCAAACTTCCCGGCTTGGCCGATTTTGCCGAAGGACATTGCCACGCCGCCGGCGCGGGTGCCGGTGTTGTTTTGGCCGGATTTGTCGTAGACTTTGGTGGCGTCAACGTCGGCGCCGTCAAAGGTCCAGTAGCCCACAAGGCCGGTGGTTAAAGAATTGACCGGCGATTTGGCTATTTTAGACCCGCCCATTTGGTAAAGTTGCCAGATTTCCGAGGCGGAAAGGGCGCGGGAGTAGATGCGGACGTCGTCGAGGGAACCATTCCAAGGGCTACTTCCACTAGCAAAAGCACCAATCAGGGTATTTCCTGCTTGTGCGGTTAAGGTCGGAGAGAAATTACTTCCATCTTTAGCACCATCTACATAAAATGATGAGTTTGCGCCGTTTATTACGATGGTAGCAAGGTGCCATTGATTGTCAGTAACAATTTTTGCCCCACCATAACTAGTACCTGTATAAAACTGCACTCTATTATTATCAACATACCAATCCCATTGAGTTCCGCTCGGTCTTCTTGAAAGTATACGAACATTATTTGCACTTCCTTTAATCCAAGCTGATAGGGTAAAGTTATCAGTCAAAGTTGAACCAGCATTACCCACATCAACATAATCATCCGCCCCATCAAACTTCCCGGCTTGGCCGATTTTGCCGATGGACATTGCGACGCCGCCGGTGCGGGTGCCGTGGTTGTTTTGGCCGGATTTGTCGTAAACTTTGGTGGCGTCAACGTCGGCGCCGTCGAAGGTCCAGTAGCCAACGAGGCCGGTGGTTAAAGAATTGACCGGCGATTTGGCGATTTTTGACCCGCCCATTTGGTAAAGCTGCCAGATTTCGGAGGAAGAAAGGGCGCGGGAGTAGATGCGAACGTCGTCCACAAAGCCCTTATAATAGGCCTGGTCGCCGACCTCCCCAATTGTGGGTGCTACATTAAAATTAAAATTACCCGTAAAACTGACTACTTTTGTGTTTACCAAAACCCCATCCACATAACTTAAAAACCCCACGCTATAATCCACCACCAAAACTATGTGGTGCCACGAGCCATCAAAAACATTGGGTCCGCCCCCAGTATCTCCTACGCTGTTGCTATCTACAGCCCAATTTCTAAGTCCGCCGTTTTGGAAAAGACCAATCGCCACCCTTGGTGAGGCGCCGGCCGCCCATTGCCCAAAAATTGCGGGATAAGAATTTGGCTGAACGGCATCTCCTTTCGTCCATAGCGAGTACGAAAAATCTCCAGTCCCAAAATTTATATTATTGCCTGCGCTTACATAATCATCCCCCCCATCAAACTTCCCAGCTTGGCCGATTTTGCCGAGACCCATTACCATAGAGCCGTTGCGGGTGCCGGTGTTGTTTTGGCCAGATTTGTCATAGACTTTGGTGGCGTCAACGTCAGCGCCGTCAAAGGTCCAGTAGCCAACGAGGCCGGTGGCTAGAGAATTTTTTGGAGAAACGTTGTAACGCGCCGCCTCGGCGCGCGGGACGGAGATAACAAAAATGCCTCCGATGATGCAAAAGAATAACATTGTTAGATAAAACTTGCGCATAACATTTTCAAATCCGAAATCCGAAGCACGAAATCCGAAACAATATCGGAAATTCAAATGTTCGAATTTTCAAAACTTTAGGTTGTTTACGGGGGACAAGCCCCCGCGCTACAGGGGAGAGGACTTCCCCTACCCTAACCCTCCCCCTTAGGAAGAGGGAGGGAAATAGTACCGACAAAGAGAACAAGAGAGATTGTGAATAATAATATTTTTTTCATGTTTTTAAATCACTCTTTTTAAATCCCCCTTAATCCCCCTTTACGAAAGGGGGAGGCGGGGGGGTTTAGGTGAGGGAGGATTTGGCCCCGTTAGATAGATCCGCATCTAACCCCGTTAAATAAAGCTTCGCTATCT
>Ga0265296_1001566_pt1 | contig 25854 bp, 20 predicted proteins | sample MunlanPumphouse1_FD_189073 | JGI IMG/M metagenome (GOLD analysis project Ga0265296, IMG submission 189073) | Groundwater microbial communities from a municipal landfill in Southern Ontario, Canada - Pumphouse #1 | ecosystem: Environmental > Aquatic > Deep subsurface > Groundwater | place... | reverse complement strand
TTTGTTCGGCACGTCATCGCTCAAACAGAAAATTGTTGTGGAATCACTGGAATATATCTTTAAAATTGGAAGGTAGGATATGGTAAAACAACGACCGTTTGCAGATGAAAAAGAGATTGGCAAGGAAATTGATACATTGGCTATGGTGAACGATGCGTTGAAAAATTGACTGAAATCAACCCAATAAACTCATCAGGAGGTTTTATGCACAAGAAACTGTTTATCCCCGGCCCGGTAGATGTCCGTCCGGAAATCCTTTCCGCAATGGCAACGCCGATGATCGGGCATCGGAGCAAAGACGCGACTGCTCTTCAGCAGAGAATTTCTGAAAAACTCCAGAAGGTTTTTTACACGCAAAATCCGATTTTACTCTCGACAACTTCCGGAACAGGTCTGATGGAGGGCTCGATTCGGAGTTGTACGGCGAAACGAGCCGTCGTTTTTTCGGTGGGAGCGTTCGGAGATCGCTGGGCGCAGTTGGCCAAATCCAACAACATCCCGGTCGATTGCGTAAAAGCCGAATGGGGACAGCCGACGACGCCCGAAATTGTCGATGAATATCTTTCGACCGGCAAATACGACGTGTTTACGATTACCCACAACGAGACTTCGACCGGCGTGATGAATCCGATTGCCGCGATCGCCGAAGTTCGTAAAAAATATCCGGACATCATCTGGCTGGTCGATTCGGTTTCGTCAATGGCTGGTACCAAAATCGAAGTCGATAAACTCGGCATCGATGTCTGCATCACTTCCACGCAAAAAGCAATCGGCTTGCCGCCGGGAATGTCGATCTGCTCAGCTTCGCTGAAAGCGCTGGAACATGCCAAATTAGTCGAATTTCGCGGGTCGTATCTCGACATCGTGGAACTCTATTCCTACGTCTTGAAAAAACCCTATCAATATCCCAGCACGCCGTCGCTTTCGCACATGTTCGCGCTCGACAAACAACTCGACTATATTTTGGATGTCGAAGGTCTGGAAAACCGGTACGCGCGTCATCTTGAAATGGCGAAAATCACCCGCGAATGGGCGAACGAACGGTTTGAGGTTTTTTCTGCGAAAGGATTTGAATCCGTCACGCTGACGACGATTCGCAACACGCGCGGAATTTCCGTCGCCGACCTGAACAAGAAGATCGGCGAAGTCGGATATCAAATATCCAACGGTTACGGCGATCTCAAAGAAAAAACATTCCGGATCGCTCACATGGCAGACCGGACGGTTGCCGAGTTGAAAGAACTGCTGAAGGTTATCGACTCAGTGTTGGCAAAAATGGCATAAAATCTCAGATGCGGCGCATCCGGAACAGACGGACGCGCCGCGCTTCATTAATCAAAGGAGTCGATTATGAAAATACTAATCACCGACGGATTGAGTAAAGAGGGACAAAAAATCCTAAAAGACGCCGGAATTGATTTCGATATTCAGTTTTATGAACTTCCGGAACTCATCCGCGTCATTCCGAATTACGACGGCATTTTAGTACGTTCGGCGACCAACGTCCCGAAGGAAGTCATTGACGCCGGGAAAAACCTGAAACTGATCGCTCGCGCCGGCGCCGGAATCGACAACATCGACCATAAATACGCAAAGTTGCTCGGTATTCCCGTTCTGAACACGCCTGCCGCGAACTCGCTTTCCGTCGCCGAACTCGTCTTTGCGCACCTTTTTGCGCTGGCGCGGTTCATTCCGCAGGCGAACATCACGATGCGCGAAGGCAAATGGGAGAAGAAATCGTACGCCAAAGGAATCGAACTGTCCGGTAAAACCATCGGCATCGTCGGCTTTGGCAAGATTGGGCAACTCGTCGCGAAAATCGCGCTGGCGATTGGAATGAAAGTTCTGGCTTACGACGTTGCCGAGATCAAAACCGATCTGGACGTGAAAATCGTACCGCTCGATGAATTACTGAGAAATTCGGATTTCATTACGTTACACACGCCGAAACAGCCACACCCGTTGATCGGTGTGCATGAGATCGAAACCATGAAGACGGGCGTTTTTATCGTGAATTGCGCGCGCGGCGGAGTAATCGACGAAAAGGCGTTATTGAGCGGACTGAACTCCGGGAAAGTCGGGGGCGCAGGTCTCGACGTTTATTCACAAGAGCCGCCAGACAATCTAGAACTGATCCGTCATCCGCGGGTTTCGGCAACGCCGCATACAGGAGCGAGCACGGTTGAGGCGCAGGATCGCGTCGGCGTCGAAATCGCTCAGAAAATCATGGCAACGCTGAAAAAGTAGAATTTCCGATCGACCGAATCCATGAACTATCGCATCCTTCTGGGCGATGCGAGCAAAATACCGAAGGAAAAAATGGTTAAAATCAAAGCGTTCAAGGGAATCCGCCCGCAAAAGGAACTCGTCGAAAAAATCGCCTCTTTACCATACGATGTTCTGAATTCCGACGAGGCGAGAGTCAAAGCGGCGGGAAATCCATACTCATTTCTGCACGTTTCCAAATCGGAAATAGACCTTCCGCCGAAACTCGATCCGTATGATGAAAAAGTCTATCTCAAAGCCGCGAAAAATTTTCGTGAAATGCTGCGGAAAAAGTGGTTTTTTCAGGACAAATCGGAAAAAATTTATGTCTATCGGCAAGTCATGGACGGACGCGAACAGTACGGGCTGATGGTCGCCGCATCGGTCGAAGATTATCTGCAAAAGCGCATCCGCATTCATGAACTGACGCGTGAAATCAAAGAGCGCGACCGTATCAATCACGTCAAATATACCGACATCAACTCCGGGCCGGTTTTTCTGACTTATCCCGCGCAGCCGGAAATCGACGCGATGATCTCGCAAATCGTCAAAGACGAGTCGGAATACGATTTCATCGCCGACGACGGTATTCGTCATACGCTCTGGATAATCGATGAAGCCTCAATCATCGAAAAATTGATCAAGCGGTTCGAAGACATTCCGTTTTCCTATGTTGCAGACGGACATCACCGCGCCAAATCCGCCGCGATGGTCGGCAATCTGCGCCGGAAGGAAAATCCGAATCACACCGGAAAAGAAGAGTACAACTGGTTTCTCGCCGTCCTGTTTCCGCATAATCAATTGCGGATTCTCGACTACAACCGCGTCGTGAAAGATTTGAACGGACTCGGCAAAGAGGAATTCCTGCGGCGGATCGGTGAGAAATTTGACATTCTCGACGCGTGTTGTCAGTCTTGCGCCAAACCGACCGCGAAGAACACTTTTGCAATGTATCTCGATCACGATTGGCGGATTTTGCGTGCGAAACCGGGCAGTTTCGATGCCAATGATCCGGTGAACAGTCTCGATGTTTCAATTCTTCAGAACAATCTCTTAGCGCCGATCCTCGGGATAGGCGATCCGCGGAAGGACGAGCGCATCGACTTTGTCGGCGGAATTCGTGGGCTAAGCGAACTCGAAAGGCGCGTGGATTCCGGCGAGATGGCGGTCGCCCTTGCGCTTTATCCGACATCGATCGAACAGTTGATGTCGATCGCCGACGCCGGACTGCTCATGCCGCCGAAATCGACATGGTTCGAGCCGAAATTGCGGAGCGGATTGGTCGTTCACTCGCTGGAATAAATAACGTAAGCATCAGAAAATCTATACTTCTCATTAGATTTTCCTTGAATATTACTTAACGATCTGAGTAAAATTACTCAGCGTGTTGAGTAATTTGTAAGAGGTGACGATGTTTGAACGTAAAGCAGTTAAAACTTTAAGCGCCAGGTTGAATGAGCCGCGTCATTTTATTCAGGTCCTTTCCGGACCGCGCCAGACCGGAAAAACCACAATCGCGCGCCAGATTGTCCAATCATTGACCGTTCCTTATGTGTTTGCTTCTGCAGATGAACCATCTTTAAAAGATCGCATTTGGATCGAGCAACAATGGGAATCAGCCCGTTTGAAAGTTCAGGCATCTGTTCAAAACGCCGGGGTTTTGGTTTTAGACGAAATCCAGAAAATTTCCAATTGGTCGGAAACCGTGAAATGCCTTTGGGAACAGGATACAACTCAGGAACGTAACTTAAAAGTAGTCCTGCTCGGTTCATCGCCATTACTGATGCAACAAGGATTAACTGAAAGTATGACCGGTCGCTTCGAAATAATCCCGGTCGTGCACTGGTCGTTTCCGGAAATGCAATCGGCTTTCGATTATACTCTGGATGAATACCTTTTTTTTGGCGGTTATCCGGGTGCGGCTGAGTTACGTACCGACTTTGAACGTTGGTCAAACTATATCATTCAGTCGATTATCGAGCCGACGATCTCACATGACATTCTGTTTCAGAAGCGCATAGACAAGCCAATTCTTTTACGACGACTTTTCGAATTAGGCTGTCATTACTCCGCCCAAATATTGTCGTATCAGAAAATGGTTGGGCAGTTGACTGAAGCCGGGAACACGACAACATTGGCGAATTATCTCAATCTTCTGGAAACCGTTGGAATGCTCTGCGGAGTACCAAAATATTCTGCCGAGGTTTTCCGTCAACGCGCTTCCAGTCCCAAGTTACTCGCTCTCAACAACGCTCTAATTACTGCCATCCGCGGTCAGAATTTAAATTCCATTAAAACCGATCCGGAGATTTGGGGACGAATTGTCGAGTCCGCTATCGGCGCCCATCTGTGGAATTCGATCCATGGTACCGTGATCAAGTTGTACTACTGGTTGGACCGTAATGCCGAAGTTGATTTCGTTTTACAAAAAGAGCAATCACTGATTGCTATCGAAGTAAAAAGTGGACGCCGCCGTTCTAACCTTCCGGGAATCAAGGCTTTCTCGAACAAGTTCCCAGTTGCTAAAAAATTGCTCGTCGGTTCAGATGGCATTCCACTGGCTGATTTTCTGAGTATGCCTGCAACAAACCTGTTCGATTGAGATTAACATCATGACTGATGGACTGAGAATAAGTTTATAAAAATGCCAGTGTGCAATTAAATCCTGATATTTGACTATATGCCGTCCTTTGGTATCTCAGATCGCAAAATTTATTATTTGACAATTTTCAACCTCCAACCTACAACCTCTAATTTTTAGTCGTCAGCAAAACCAATCCTTGTTCCTTTCGGATTCTTTTGCAAAATTCCCGCAGTTTGAAACGAGGTAAAAATGTCTGATCTAATCTCCCGCCGTGACTTCCTGAAAACCGCATCACTCGCCGGTCTGGGTGCGATCATCGGCTGTTCCGTCAAAAACCGCTTTGATCTGATAATCCGAAACGGACAGGTTTTGGACGGGCTTGGGACGCCAGCGCGTCGTCTCGATGTCGGAATTCGAAATGGGAAAATCATTGCGCTGGGAGATTTATCCGCTGTCGAAGCGGATGAAATCATCGATGTCGCCGGAATGATCGTCTCGCCCGGTTTTATCGACATTCACTCACACACCGACATCGAACTGTTCGTCAATCCGCGCGCCGAAAGTAAAATTCATCAAGGCGTCACGACAGAAATTTCCGGGAATTGCGGTGACTCGCCATTCCCGCTGACACCGGAAGATCAGTCGGAATATTTTGGGAAAATCAAAGAAAAGTACGACCTCGACTTGAGGTGGCGCGACCTTTCGGGATTCTATCGGTCGTTGAAACGTGCGGAACCGGCGGTGAACTACGCAACCTACACGGGACACGGCTCACTGCGCGCGTTTGTCGTCGGTAAAAACGACGTTCTGCCGTCGTTCGATCAACTGCGACAAATGCAAAAAGTGCTCGCCGAATCGATGGAGCAGGGCAGTCTTGGCCTGACGACCGGTTTGGAATACGCGCCCGGCAGTTTTGCCAAAACCGACGAACTGATCGAACTCTGCAAAGTCGTTTCCGGGAAAAATGGCATCTATGCAACGCACATCCGAAATGAAGACGACACCATCGAATCCGCCGTCGCCGAGGCGCTGGAAATTTGCCGTTCCGCTCACGTCTCGCTTCAAATTTCCCATTTTAAAACGTGCAATCAGGCGAACTGGCATAAAATGGATGGTCTCCTGGAAACGGTTCATTCGGCCGCCGAATCCGGCTTGCCGGTTCAAATCGACCGTTATCCATACATCGCATGGAGTACCGGATTGACCTCGTTTTTGCCGCTTTGGTCGCGTCAGGGAAACACGCAGGAGGTTCTCGCGCGGCTTCAGGACAAATCGCAATTGCCTAAAATCCGTGAATATTCCGAGAGCCGCGCCAAACGCATCGGCAGTTGGGAACGCGTCGTGATAGCGGACTGTTTTACGCCCGCAAATAAAAAATGGGAAGGCAGATCGATACAGTCCTGCGCTCAGGAATGCGGTCAACCGGCGTTCGATTTCATCCGCGATCTGTTAATTGCGGAAGAAAACCGCGTCGGCGTGATCGGCTTTGCCATGAATGAGGAAAATTTGAAAAAAGTGCTTGCGTCGCCGATTTGTTCAATCGGTTCCGATGGGAACGCCGTTGCTCCGACCGGCAAACTCGGTGAGGGCAAACCGCATCCGCGTTTCTATGGCACGTTCCCGCGCGTTTTAGGAAAATATTGCCGCGAGGAAAAAGTCGCCGATCTGCCGGCAATCGTACAGCGTATGACGTCGATGCCAGCGACAAAACTCGGCTTGAAACGACGCGGTTCCATCCGGAACGGCTACTTTGCCGATCTTGTCGTCTTCGATCCGGATACCGTTATCGATAAGGCAACATTTGAGAATCCGCACCAGTTTCCAACGGGAATTTCGCATGTCGTCGTGAACGGAAAAATTGCAGTTCGGGATGGAAAACATACCGGCATTTGCGCGGGTGACATTCTCTGAACGAGCAAACAAAATCGCCCGGAACAATTATAGGATTTCATGAAAAAACAATTAGCAAGAACAGGTTACATCAGCGTTATTCTACTCCTCATTTTCAATATCGTTTTCGGGGAACCGACATTCAGAGAAAAAATCGGACAGATGGTAATGGTCGGTTTTACCGGAACGACTGTTCCCGATTCGCTCGCTTATGATTTGAGTATGCGGAATCTGGGTGGCGTGCTTCTGTTCGGACAGAATTGTCAAAATCCGACGCAAACCGGGGACTTAACGGACAGTATTAAAGATCTGGCTGAGACGCCGCCCTTGATAGCGATCGATCAGGAAGGTGGACGAGTCGCGCGCCTCGGACAGTATAACGGCTTTTCATCGACGCCTTCGGCATTTAAATTGGGAACCACTTTTAATTCTGAAGATTCCACGCGCCAGATAGCTGCAAGAATGGCCGGTTGGCTTTCAACATGTGGAATCAATGTCGATCTCGCGCCGGTTGTCGATGTCAATGTCAATCCGCAGAGCCCGGCGATTGGAGCCATGGAGCGTAGTTTTTCTTCCGATCCGATGACGGTTGCTCGACATGCTTCGTGGTTTATCGATGAATTTCAAAAACGGGACATTCTTACAGCGCTGAAACATTTTCCCGGCCACGGAAGCGCTGTTGGCGACTCCCATTTGGGATTTACAGACATCAGTCAAACGTGGACAGATTCGGAACTCACTCCGTATGAAGAACTCTTTTCGCAGGGATTCGAAGACATTGTCATGGTCGGTCATCTTTATAATTCGCAGATCGATTCGGTTTATCCGGCGTCGTTGTCTCACAACGCGATTTCCGGACTTTTACGGGATTCGCTGGGATACAACGGCGTAGTAATCAGTGACGAACTATTCATGCGGGCGATCGCCGATACTTTTACGCTCAAAGAGACTGTCACACTGGCTGTCAACGCGGGAATGAATATTTTACTTTTTAAAACGAATCTTTACGAAGGCCGATCGCTTGCCGCTGTCGTTTCCGATATCATCATGGAGCAAATCCGCGACGGCATCATCGACAGCGCCCGCATCGAAGAATCTTACCGCCGAATCACGGCGATGAAGGAAAGATCGAACGGAGTTGTCAGAAAATTTCTCCCGACGATGCCAGACCGATATGAACTCAGCATCTATCCGAATCCGTTCAACGCGCAGTCGTTCGTATCGTTTGCCGTTCCGCGATTCGAGCGAGTTCGACTATCGATTTACAACTTACTTGGACAAAAAGTTTGTACTCTCATGGACGCTAACATGATTCCGGGAAATTATCGCCAGCAAATTGACGCGGGCAATCTTGCATCCGGCGTCTATTTTATCACGCTGGAAACACCGGGAAAATTACTCAGCCGATTGATAACGGTTGTAAAATGACACCGATAAAAAATATGATGGGCGTGTGGAAATTTTGTATATTGATTTCAGGTTGACAGAATGAGGAAGAACCGAACAAGGCTGAATCTGATTGTGTTGAGGATATTCCAGTTCGTCGCGCTTGTCCTGATTCTTCTGCTTGCCGCCAGTACGTTTTTCCTTCAACAGTCAGAAGTGCCGTCGGATTATTCTTCTCCGAATCTCATCGTCAGATGGCTGAGTTTAGACCGGTTTTACGATTCCGGGTTGAACAGTATTTTGTGGCTGTTTTTAATGGTATTGTTGGTGCTGGCGGTGGTTTTCAACGTCATTAGATCGACTGCTCAAAAAGCGCTTCATCTGCTTTTGGCGCTGATTTTCGGAGTCGTCTTTATCAATAAAAATCTGGAGGTGCGCTTTTTCATGCCGATTGCCGAAGGCAAAGAAGTTTTGTTATCATCATTCATTGACCGCTTGCCCGAAAAAGAAGACGCGACGATTCGGTTGGAGCGGTTTGAAATTCCCACGCACGCCGGAACTTCATCTCCAAAAAATTACATCAGTCATCTGGTGATCAACCAGATCGATTCCGTCGATCTGGCGGTCAATCGTCCGGTCGTCGTCGGAAAATTTCGACTTTATCAGAACTCTTACGATCGCGTATTTTTTTTCCGTGTGATGATCGACGATAAGCCTTTTGAAACCGCTTTCGGCGATGTGTTCAACGTGGACGGAACGCCGGTTTCGGTGATCGCATTTGACGATCATACAGAGAAATTTATCATGTCGATCGGCGACGATGAGTTTCGCCCTCCGCTGGATCAGCCATTTCCGGCAGGCGGAAAAACAGTCCGGATTACTCCGCTGGGCATCCGGTTTATCAGCGTTATCGAAGTCGTTCAGCCGGTTGGCGTGAAATGGCTGACGGCTCTCGGCTTATTGTACATATTTTCATTGATTATGGCGTTTTGGAAACGACCGGCAGAAGAACGAGGTTGAGATGGAAACGCCTTTTCTAATTTTAAGTCTTTTCGTTTATCTCGCCGCGATGGCTCTTTGTTTCTTTAAAAAATCTTCGGAAAAAATCTTTCTGTATGTAACAACGATAGCTATCATTCTTCACTTGCTCGCACTGATCATACGGTCGGTTGCCGCACAGCATCCGCCGTTCACAAATCTGTACGAAACGTTCCTGCTTTTATCGTTTCTTCTGGCGCTGAGATTGGTATTTTGGAAACGACAGTTACCGAAAAATCTTCGCTGGTTGGTGCTGGTTGTTATTTGCCTTTTTTTACTTTCGGCGCTGGTTATGCCGACTTCATACAAGATGCCAAAGCCGCTCATGCCGGCGCTCAACAGCCTCTGGATGTACATTCATGTGCCAGCATACTTCTTCGGATACATGGCGTTGATTTTAGGATTCATCTATGCGGTGACTCTGCTGGTTCGTCGGCGGGCAACCTCCGAACGAAGCGATTCGTCGCTGGTGAGTTGCATGGATACCGAAATTAAAATAGCCTTTTTGTTCCTGAATATCGGCATGGCGACCGGCGGAATTTGGGCGTACATGAGCTGGGGAAATTACTGGGCGTGGGACCCGAAAGAGGTATGGGCGCTGGTCAATATTCTCGTCATGGCGTTCTATTTTCATCTCAAGAAACCAACTGACACTAAAAAAGCCGTTCTGGTAATTCTGGCTCTTCTTTCCGTGATTTTCACCTATCTTGGCGTGACGTTCATATTGAGCGGTCTGCACAGTTACGCCTGACATTTCTGATAGTGGAAATTAACGGGTATTGTTTCATAAAGACTTTCCGCTTAAATTGGTTTTCGGGTAGCGAGATATGTCTGTAAAACTAAAATAAGATGAGAGGACGTCTATGATTTTTCAACAATCATCGGTCGATCTGATCAAGGCGCGGAGTTCGTGGCGGAGTTATTCTGACCGTCCGCTCGAACCGGAAGTTCGCGAGAAAATCGAGCAATTTCTTGCGCAGTCGCCGAAGGGTTTTTTCGGAAGCGAGCCGCATTTTCATCTATTGGGAAAAACATCCGAAGACGAGAAGATCAAACTGGGCACATATGGTTTTGTCAGAGGTGCGCAAAATTTTGTCGTCGGCGCAACTTCGGCAACTGACCCGGGATACGTCGATTTCGGTTATCTGATGGAGCGAATTATTCTCTTTCTGACCGATTTGAACCTCGGCACCTGTTGGTTAGGCGGAACGCTTAACCGCGGCGAGTTTGCGAAGGCGTTGAATCTGCCGGATTCGCAGATTATTCCCGTCGTGACACCGGTCGGCTATACCGAATCCGACCGCTCGTTGAGAGAAAAGATTATCCGGTTCGGCGCCGGTTCCAGAAGCCGGAAAGGGTGGAAAGAGTTGTTCTTCGACGGCGATCCCGAAGGTTCGGGACCACTGGATGAGGAGGTTGCCGAAAAGTATTCGCTTCCGCTGGAAATGGTTCGTTGGGCGCCGTCTGCGTCGAATAAACAGCCGTGGCGCATCGTTAAGGAAACCGGAAAACCGTATTACCATTTTTTCCTCAAACGAACGACGGGATATTTAAAGCCCGAACACCGCATCGATCTCCAGAAAATCGATCTGGGAATCGCGATGTTCCACTTCGAAACAGTGGCGCAGGAAATCAAACTGCGCGGCAAATGGGAAAACCGGAAATCCGAAAATCTTCCCGCAACGGATGCCGAATATATCGTCAGCTGGCTCGGAGAATGAGAGGAAAATGAAGACGCTCGACATTTCCCGATGGGCAAGACGCCAGCATTTCGTCCCGAAGCTTCGGGATCGGAATCTCGATTATCCGCATTATTGCCTGACCGCCAACGCCGATATTTCCCGGTTGATTCAGGCGACGAAGGAAAAGCGGCTGTCCGTTTTTCAGATGATTCTTTACGTCGTCATGCGAACGACGAACGAGATTCAGGAGTTCCGGTATCGAATCCGCGGCGAGGCGGTTGTCGAACACGAGATCGTTCATCCGTCCTTTACCGTGATGGCGGGCGCGGAGGTTTTTAGTTTTTGTTCGGCGGATTACGATCCAGATGCGCGTCGATTTTTTCAAAACGTCGAAGCCGCGACGTTATCCGTGAAAAACGCGCCGGTCATTGCCGACGAACCGGGATGCGACGACCGGATTTACGTTACATCGATTCCGTGGATTTCGTTTACCGGGGTTTCCCATCCGATTCACATGCACCCGACAGACTCCGTGCCGCGCATCGCATGGGGAAAATTTTTCCCGAACGGCGAACAAATCGCTCTGCCGCTCTCGGTTCAGGTGCATCATGCTTTGGTTGACGGCATCCATGTGGCGCAATTTTATCAGAAATTTGAAGAAAACTGCCGCCGCTGTTCGGAGTATTTTTAGTCCGGTAATAATTCTTTCCATGCTATCGTCGTTGACTTTATAATGCAATTTGAGTAATATTCCCACTCGATAGTAATTATGAATAGGATTTGACAGAATTTGAACCTAAACGACTTAATAAAGTCTATACTCTCGTCCACAACTTTCCGGATTGTGTTCGTTTTCAGCATTCTGATATTGGTTGCCGCAGTGTGTGTGTTCCATTTCGAATCGATCCAAAATTCCGATCAGTATGGGAACCTGTTCGATTCGATCTGGTGGGCGTTCGTAACGGTTTTTACCGTCGGATACGGCGACATTGCGCCCAAATCCATTGGCGGGCGGTTGATCGCCATTTTTGTCATGTTTTCCGGAATATCGCTGTTATCGCTCATCACGGCGACGATCTCTTCGATTTTTGTCTCAAAGAAAATTAGGGAGGACCAAGGCTTGGAATCAATCAAATATGAAAATCACATTGTCGTTTGCGGCTGGAATAACCGCGCGGAATCGATCGTCGATACCTTCATAGCGCTTTCCGGGAACAAAATTCCGAAGATGATTTTGGTCAATGAACTTCCGGAGGATCGCGTCAATGCCGTTCTGGACAAATTCCACAAGTATTCCGTCAAGTTCATCCGCGGCGACTATACGCGGGCGGCGACGCTGGAACGTGCGAATATCAAAGCCGCCAAGATCGCCATTTTACTGCCGAATCTCGCACAGTTATCGCCGGTGGACGCCGATGAACAGACGGTTCTCGCGACGCTGACGATCAGATCCATGTCGTCCAAACTCAAGATCATCGCTTTTATCATGAACCGCGAGAACGAGGCGCATGTCAAACGTGCCCGCGCCGACGACGTGATCGTCAGCGATCAGTACGCCGATTTCATCGTCGCCAGCAATATTCTCGAACCCGGGCTGACCAATATTTTAGGGCGAATTCTCAGCCCGACGAGCAAAAACATGCTCACGACACTGCCGATTCCGGTAAAATTTCAGGGGAAAAAATTCCGGGAAGTATTCGATTATTTCCACGTTCAACATCACGTCCTGGTCATCGGACTTTTAGCGCAGGTGGAATCGATCGGCTTGTCGGATTTTCTCTCAGCCGATACGTCGCATCTGGACGCCTTCATCGAGAAGAAACTGAAGGAGGCGGGCAAGACACTGGGCGAGGAGAATAAGGTCGTCGTGAATCTCAATCCCGACGATGAATATGTGATTCAGGAAAACGAAAAAGCCATAGTCATCCAATGATGAAGAAAAATTGTAATCAAATCGACGCAAAGGCGCTTTTGCATTATGAAATTTTCGGCGGACTGACCGAAGCGCAGGTTCAGCATTTTTGCACCGTCATCAAAATGATTGAATTCAAGAGCGGCGACGTGATTTTGCAGGAAGGAACGCCTGGACATTCGATCCTGCTTCTGCTCGACGGGAAGGTCGAGATTTCGCAGGCATTGACGCTGAAGACCAGTGCGATACAACTTGACACGCGCGAAAAAAGCATTCTCGCGCTCTCCAGCGAACAGCATCCGTTTTTCGGCGAAATGAGTTTATTCAGCGAAGACGATCGCCGAACCGCTACCGTCAAAGCGCTTTCCGTCTGTATTCTTGGTAGAATCGCCAGCGAGGATTTTTTCGCGATCTGCCACGCGCAACCTGAGATCGGTTTTCAGGTTATGCAAAACATCGCCCGCGTTTTGAGTCGCCGTCTCAAACAGGCGAACCAAAACGTTTTAAAACTCACAACCGCATTTAGTTTAATGATCGAAAGTTAAAAGAGGAAATCTTGACTGCACCTTTGGAAAAAACGTACAATCCGTCCGACGTCGAATCGCGTTGGTACGATTACTGGATAGAAAAGAAATATTTTCATGCGAATCCCGAAACCGATAAACCGCCGTACGTCGTCGTCATTCCGCCACCGAACGTAACTGGAATCCTGACAATGGGGCACGTCCTGAACAATACGCTTCAGGATATTTTGGTGCGTCACGCGCGGATGCAAGGGTTTGAAACGCTCTGGTTGCCCGGCACCGATCATGCCGGAATCGCCACGCAAAACGTCGTCGAAAAAAACCTGAAAAAGAGCGGGAAAACCCGGTTCGATTACGGCCGTGAGGAATTTGTCAAAATCGTCTGGGATTGGGCGCTGAAACACAAATCGATCATCATCAACCAACTGAAAAAAATCGGCTGTTCATTGGACTGGGAGCGCGAGCGCTTCACATTCGACGAAGGACTTTCGCACGCAGTCCGGAAAGTATTTGTCCATCTTTATCAGAAGGGATTGATTTACCGCGGGCGGCGCATCATCAACTGGTGTCCGGCCTCCCGGACGGCGCTTTCCGACGAAGAGGTGATCCATAAGGAAACGCAGGGACATCTTTGGTATTTCAAATATCCGCTCGAAGACAAATCCGGCTTTATCGTCGTCGCGACGACTCGTCCGGAAACGATGCTGGGCGATACCGCCGTCGCGGTGAATCCCAAAGACAAACGTTATGTCAGTCTCGTCGGGAAAAATGTCGTTCTTCCGATTCAAAACCGTGTCATTCCGATCATAGCGGACGATTTTGTCGACCCGGCCTTTGGAACCGGCGCGGTGAAAGTGACTCCCGCGCACGATCCGAACGATTTTGAGATCGGCGCGCGTCACGAACTGATGCAAATCAACGTGATGAATCCGGATGCGACGATGAACGATGCCGCGGGCGAACTCGTGGTCGGCAAAGACCGCTTCGAGGCGAGAAATCTCGTCGTTGCGGAAATGGAACGGCTGGGTTTGCTCCAGAAAGTCGAAAACTATTTGCACAGCGTCGGTTATTCTGAACGCGCAGGCGTCATGATCGAACCATATCTCTCCGAGCAATGGTTCGTCAAAATGGCGCCGCTCGCCGAACCCGCGTTGAAAGTCGTGGAAGAGCGAAAGATTCAATTTCACCCGGAACGCTGGTACAAAACTTATTCGCACTGGATGAGCAACGTCCGTGATTGGTGCATTTCCCGGCAACTCTGGTGGGGACATCGCATCCCGGTCTTTTATTGCGACGCCTGCGGCTGGATGGACGCACTGACCGACGATCCGGCGAAATGCCCGAAATGCGGCGGAAAAGTCCGGCAGGATACCGACGTGCTCGACACGTGGTTCAGCTCGTGGCTCTGGCCTTTTTCGACGATGGGCTGGCCGGACGAAACGCGCGATCTGAAAGCATTTTTCCCGACCAACGATTTGGTCACCGCGCCTGACATCATTTTCTTCTGGGTGGCGAGAATGATCATGGCGAGTCTGGAATTCAGAGGCGATATTCCGTTTAAAGACGTCTATTTTACCGGGATTATCCGCGATATTCAGGGTAGAAAAATGAGCAAATCGCTGGGCAATTCGCCCGATCCGATCGATTTGGTAAACCGGTACGGCGCCGACGCGCTGAGATTCGGCGTCATGCTGATCGCGCCGCAGGGACAGGACATTTTATTCTCCGAAGAACGGCTCGAAGTCGGGCGGAACTTCATGAATAAAATCTGGAACGCCTCGCGTTTCATTCTCATGAACCTCGACGACGAAACGATTCTGAACGAACCGTTCGAGCCGAATCGCCTGAATCTGGAACTCGCCGACAAGTGGATTCTCAACCGGCTTAACCATACGATTCGAAGCGTGGACAAGAATCTGAAAAAGTACCGGTTCGACGAAGTCGCCCGAAATATTTATGATTTCGTCTGGAGCGATTTCTGCGATTGGTACATCGAACTCATCAAAGATCGGCTGTATAAAAAATCTCCCGAAGAAAAACGCACGGCTCTGACCGTCGCCGTTTACGTCCTGAAAAACTTCCTGAAGCTTCTGCATCCGTACGCGCCGTTCATCACGGAAGAGATTTATCAAAAGATTAAAAGTGCCGACGAGTCGGACATCATCGTTTCATCATGGCCAAAGGCAAAAACAGCCGCACAGGCGAAAGCGATTGACGAAACTTTTGCGGTCATGCAGGAAATCGTCACGGCGCTGAGAACCGCGCGGAGCGAGATGAATATTTCGCCGTCCGCCGCCATTCGACTGATGGTCAGAGGAACCGACGCCCAACTTCCGGTCAAACTACTGAACGATCCGACGATCGCGGGATATATTCGGAATCTGGTCAAAGCAAGCGACGTTCAAACGGCAGAAAATCTTGAAAGACTACATCCTTCGTCGGCAGTCATCATTCGTGGCGCCGAATTTTTCATTCCGCTCGAAGGTTTGATCGACATTTCCGGTGAAAAAGCGCGCCTGGAAAAGGAAATCGCGCGGTTGGAAGGGCAGGTGAAAGCCAGTTATTCCAAACTCTCGAATCCTTCTTTCATCGCCAAAGCGCCGAAGGAAGTCGTTCTCAAAGAACGCGAAAAGGAAGCGTTCAATAAAGAGCAATTGGTCAAATTGAAAGCAAGTCTCGCCGCGTTGAGCGATTGATCGACGGCCGGACTTTTTACAAATTCAACATTCATCAGGGGAGGAACGTATGAAAAAGCTGATGCGAACATCCGTTTTATTGCTGACCGTATTCGGTCTGGCAACGATAATTCTCGCCGCGTCGCCAATAAAATCCACGCAGGTGACGGTTTATAATGACAATTTGGGACTCGTTCTCCAGACTCGCACGATCGATATTCTCAAAGGCGAATCGGAAGTTCGAGTCGAAGGAATTCCGGCCTGCGTCGATCCGACATCGGTGCGTATCACTTTTCCCGGCAATGCGGACGCGGTTGAAGTTCTCGAACAGAACTTCCTGTTCGATCTCGTCAACTCCGACAAAATTTTCGAGAAATATATCGGTGAATCGATTACATACAAGACCAAATCCGGCAGTGAGACCAAAGGTCAACTGCTCCAGCACGACGGCGGAAATCTCGTTCTGCAACTTCCGACCGGCGGCATCAAGATCGCTTCAGTCGAAAACATCGCCGATTACGATTTTCCTGCTCTGCCGTCCGGACTGATCCTGAAACCGACGTTGCAGTGGCTTCTGGCGTCAAAGATCAAAGCCTCCGTCGAATCGGAGATCAGTTACCTGACATCCGGAATAAGTTGGCACGCTGAATACCTGATGGTGCTGGATAAGAATGACAAAGATTTCACACTCAATTCATGGGTTTCACTCGATAATCAGTCCGGCGCAACGTATGAAAACGCCAAGATGAAAATCGTCGCCGGAACGATCAATCGCGTCCGAAGATCAGGCATAGTCTCTGAAGGTGAAAGACCGCGACAAGCAAAGTTTGTGGCGCAAGCCGCTACCGTACCCTTCGAAGAGCGCGGACTATTTGATTATCACCTGTACGAACTCCAACGCCCCGTGACGATTAAGGATCGCGAGATCAAGCAGATCACTCTATTCAACGAAGTAACATCGCGTGCGAATAAAATTTATATATTTAAAAATTCCGCACAGGGCGAAATAGAGTCGCCACTTGAAGTTCATTTAAAATTTGCAAACTCGGCGGCAAACCATCTCGGCATCCCACTTCCCGAAGGCATTTTCCGCATCTTTAAAAAAGACGTGGACAAAACGCTTCAACTCGTTGGCGAGGATCGTATCAAACATACCGCCAAGGATGACACGCTGGATCTGACCGTCGGTAAAGCGTTCGATGTTAAAGGCAAGAAAATCGTAGTCGATCGTCAGAAAATCAAAGAGCGTTCCGAGGTTGTATCCGTCGAAATCGAGATTCAAAATAAGCGGACGGAATCTGTTTTTGTCGAAATTCAGGAAATAATGGGCGGCGACTGGTTCGTTAAAACCAGCTCACATCCGTCTATACGGAAAAGCAATTCTCTCTTGGTTTTTCCGCTAACCATTCCTGCTGAAAAGAAAACGACCGTCAAATATACTTTCCAAAGAAGCTGGTAGCCGGTCGGGAGCCAGATTTGCCGGAAACGAACGTCCGTAAACCCGTTTTAAAACCCGATACGCCGGTAACCTACGTCAAGGGCGTCGGTCCGAAAAGGGCGGAAGCGCTGGAAACGGTTGGCATCCGCACGTTTACCGATCTCATCTACTGTTTTCCGCGTCGTTATTTAGACCGAAGCACGATCACGAAGATCAACCGGCTGAAAGTCGGCGAACAAGCGACGATCGTCGGCGAAGTGACGACGCAGAGATTGGTGAAAACGGCGCGGCGGAGTTTTTACGAGGTTTTCATCAAGGACGATTCCGGTCTGATGTCGTGCATCTGGTTCAACGGTGTGAAATATATTCAGAACGTTTTCAAAGCGGGCGATTTGGTCGCTCTGCACAGCCGCGTCGAGTTTTTCAACGGACCGCGCTTCATTCATCCGGATTATGACCGGCTGGAAACCGCCGAATGGGATTCGACGCTCAACACGGCGCGCATCATTCCGCTTTATCCGACGACGGCTGAACTGAAAAAGGTCTCGCTGGACAGTCGCGGATTCCGGCGGCTTTTGCGCCCTATCGTGGATGAATTCGAGTGGGCGTTCGACGAAATTCTGCCGTTTCAAACAATATCGCGCCTCAAACTCCTGAGCATCAACGAAGGATTTCGGCAGATTCATTTTCCGGAAACGCAGGAAATTCTGGAAAAATCGCAAGTCCGTTTCAAGTTCGAGGAATTGTTCTATCTCGAATTGATGCTCGGCGTGAAAAAAGCGGGAATCAAAGCCAGCCGAAAGACGTTTCAATATCCGGCCGCTGGTCTGCTGATCAAACAGGTTTATGAGAAAATCCCGTTCGCGCTGACCGCCGCGCAGAAGCGCGTGGTTCATGAAATCTGGGACGACATGAAATCGTCCGAAGTCATGAATCGTCTCCTTCAGGGCGACGTCGGTTCGGGAAAAACGATCGTCGCATTGCTTTGCGCCAGCATCGCCATCGGCAACGGATTTCAGGTGGCGTTCATGGCGCCGACGGAAATCCTTGCCGAACAGCATTACCGAAATCTGAAAGTCTTCGCGGATCTGGTCGGCATCGACATTTGCCTGCTGATCGGCGGCCAAAAGAAAGCCGAGCGGGACGACATTCTGCAATCCATTCAGACCGGACGCGCCCAACTCGTCGTCGGGACGCACGCGCTGATTCAGGAAGGCGTCGAATTCAAAAACCTGTCGCTTGTGATCATCGACGAACAACACCGGTTCGGCGTTCTTCAGAGAGGAACGCTGATCGGCAAAGGTCTGAATCCGGACGTTTTGGTGATGACGGCGACGCCGATCCCGCGGACGCTGAGCATGACGCTTTACGGCGATATGGATGTTTCGATTCTGGACGAGATGCCATCTGAAAAGGGAAAAATCGTCACGAAAGTTGTCAACGAAGATCGTTTAACCGAGACTTATAATCTCATTCGGGAACAGGTGAAAAACGGCTATCAGGCGTACATCGTTTATCCGCTCATCGAGGAATCGGAAAAGATCGATCTGAAAGCCGCGACGCAGGGATTCGAGTACTTGCAGAGAAGCGTTTTTTCAGAACTGAAACTCGCATTGTTGCACGGCGGAATGTCATCGGCGGAAAAAGACGAAATCATGCGGCAATTCGTCGCTGGAACCGTGAACATTCTGGTGAGTACAACCGTCATTGAAGTCGGGATGGACAATCCGAAAGCGACGGTGATGCTCATTGAAAATGCCGAACGGTTCGGACTGACGCAAATACACCAACTGCGCGGAAGGATCGGCAGAGGAAAAACGGACGGTGTTTGCATTCTGGTCGAACGCAAGCGCACGGACATTTCGCATCGGCGTTTGCAGACGATTCTATCGACGACCGACGGCTTTGAAATATCGGAGGAAGACCTTAAATTACGCGGGCCCGGCGAGTTTTATGGCGCGCGCCAGCACGGGTTTCCCAAAATGAAAATTGCCGATTTGATAACTGATAAAGAACTGCTGAAAGTGGCGCGGAATGAAGCCTTCGACCTGCTGAAATCCGATCCTCACCTCAGAAAGCAGGAAAATGCGCGGGTGCGAAATCACCTGCTGACTAATTATTCCGAATACATGGATTTTGTCAACATTCTATAAGGTGCGAGATGGCGAACGAAAAAATGGATAAAAACCAGATGCTCTTTGCGGGCTTGCTTCAGTCGCTGGTCGCGAGCGGCTGGATTTATCTCGGCAAACGGCAGAATCCGGCGACCCCAAAGGTCGAGGTCAATTTCGACGAAGCTTCTTTCTCGATCGATATGATTGAAATGCTGAAAGAAAAAACGCGCGGCAACCTGAACGAACTCGAAATGCAGGTTCTGGAACGCTCGCTGTCCGAACTGAAGATGAATTTTGTCGAAGAAAAATTGAAAACAGAGAAAAATAAACCTGAATCTCCGCTCGAGACGTGAACGGAAAATACATGGAAAGTCAAAGGGAAAACATGAGTTATTTCAAAGAAAATAAGGAAAAGACGATTCTCGCGATTCTAACCTTTCTGCTCAGCTTTATCGTCTATTTTGACACGATGTCGCCGACAGTTTCCTTCTGGGATTGCGGCGAGTTCATCGCGACGTCATTCACGCTCGCCGTTCCGCATCCTCCGGGCAGTCCGCTCTATCTGCTGATCGGGCGGTTTTTTTCGATGATACCGTTCGGTTCAGACATCGGCTTTCGGGTGAATATGATGTCACCGATCGTCAGCGCTTTAGCCGTCATGTTTCTCTTTCTCATTATTGTTCAGTTGTTGAAAAGCTGGGGAAATCCGCAACAGCCGCTTCATAAAATAGCCGTTTACGCCGGCGCTTTTGTCGGCGCGATGACATTCGCTTACTCCGACAGCCATTGGTTCAATGCGGTCGAAGCGGAAGTCTATGCATTTTCTACATTTTTAACCGCGATCGTCGTCTGGCTGACGCTGGTCTGGGAAGAAAAATCCGGCCAGCCGGGGCACGAGCGCTATCTGCTGATCATCGCGTACATTATAGGTTTGGCGACGGGTATTCATCTGCTGAATTTGCTGGCGATTTTCTTCATCGCGCTGATCATTTATTTTAAAAAGACGAAAATCTCTTCCATTTGGTGGTTGGTCGCCGATCTGTTTATCGGCGTAACGGTCGCCGGGCTGATTTTTCTGTTTTTTCTGCAATTTCGCGTGCCGTTTACCGTGCAGGCGATGTTGACGTTCGCGGCGATTCTCGGCATATATATTCCGCTTTACCGGAAAACGATCAATCCGCGCCTGAGAGAACATGCGCAGAATGTTCTGATGGCTTTCGCGGCGTCCGGCGTCTTTATGGTCATCAATGGCGGCGTCATTCGCGGCTTGCCGACCATCGCGGACAAATACGGCCTGATCGTCATGATTCTGACGATCCTTGCCGTCTTCGGCGTTACAGGTTGGGCGATCGCGAAAAAGCACAATCTGTTATCACTCGGACTCATGTGTCTGACGCTAATCATCATCGGATATTCGTCCTACACGACGATTTTCATCCGAAGCGTTCAGGATCCGCGGATCGACGAGAACGATCCCGAAACGACGCATCAGGCCGTCGCTTATCTGGCGCGCGAGCAATACGGCGAACGGTCGTTCACGGATATTTTTAACCGGGCAAAATGGAAACCGGAAGCCGAATACAAGTATAAAGGACCCGGCGTTTCCCAAAGTAAAGCCACGTGGAAATACTTCTGGAATTACCAGATCAATTACATGTACGTTCGCTATTTCAACTGGCAGTTCATCGGCAGAAGCATCGATAAAGTCAATCCGTTCCAGTTCTTCCTGCCGTTTCCGTTTCTCATCGGGCTTTACGGGCTGATGATCCATTTTGGGAAAGACCGAAACAAAGCGCTGTCGGTGCTGGCGCTGTTTTTATTTACCGGGTTGATGATCATTCTCTATTTGAATCAGGACGATCCGCAACCGAGAGAGCGTGACTATTCATACGTCGGCTCGTTCTTCGCATTTGCCATCTGGATCGGCATCGGCGCGTCGGCGCTCATCAGTCATCTCACAAACCTGAAAAACGAAAAGCTCCGGAAGCCGTTGACATATGCATGTGCGGCTCTTCTGATTCTGGTACTGCCGCTCAATGTTCTGCGCGCCAATTACCATGAACATTCCCGGAAAGGAAATTTCGTCGCGTGGGACTATTCCTATAACATTCTCCAAACCTGCGAGAAGGACGGCGTCATCTTTACCAACGGCGACAACGACACTTTTCCGCTCTGGTATCTTCAGGAGGTCGAAGGCATCCGGCGCGACGTGAAAGTCGTGAATCTCAGCCTTCTCAACACGCCTTGGTACATCAAACAACTCCGCGACGTCGAACCGAAACTCTCGCTGGGCGGAATGACCGACGCCGACATCGACAATCTGGGCGTCATTCCGTGGAAGAAGACCGAAGTCAGATTAACGCCGCCGCCGAACAGCATGCTTCAGCCGCTGAAGTGGGAACTTGAACCGACGATCATGGGACAGGGACTGCGCGTTCAGGACATCATGATCATGCAACTCATCGAGGCGAACAGATGGCAGAAACCGTTTTATTATGCCGTCACCGTTTCTCAGGATAATAAATTGAACATGGATCCGTTCCTTCAAATGGAAGGATTGGCGTTCCGCATTCATCCGCAACCGGTCAAACGCATCAACGCCGAAAAACTGGCGTACAACCTGAACCACGTTTATCGCTACCGGAATCTCAACAATCCGAATGTCTATTTCGACGACAATATCGTCAAACTCGTCGGTAACTACCGGAGCGGTTTTTTCCAGCTGGCAGTCGAAAAACTCTACAGCAGTGATCGCATGATGCAGAAAAGCGCCAGCGATCGTGACAACGTTTCGCCGCAATTGACGAAAGACAAAGCGGAATTGGCCGCGATTCTGGATTCGATGGAAACCAAACTGCCGGAAGGCGTTTTGCCGATCGGCAACAAGGAAATCTATCTGCAACTCGGAATGCTCTATTATGAGGGCGGAAGGAAGGAAGAACTCGTCCGTCGCCTGAATGAACTGATGAGTATGCCGAAGCAGACGACTCAGGATAAAATCCGATACGCCAGCGTTTTTCTTTCGCCGTTGAAAGATTATCCGGCCGCGCTGGAAATTTTGGAGCCGCTGGAAAGCCAGAACAAGAATAGTCGAGATATCGCCGGCCTGCTCGTCAAGGTTTATGAAGAAATGGGAAATATGGATGGCGCCATTCGTGTTTTGGATGATTGGTTGAAGGCGCATCCCGACGATAAAGGCGCCGAGGCGATGAGAAATTCGTACGTGTCGAAGAAGTCGTCCAAATCCGCCAAGCCGACTGGTAAAAAAGGATAAGCCCGACAAGTTCAACACGCTTGACAACATCCAAACCACTTGTTTCCGTCGTTATTCCGCATTACAACGGAGAGGAAATCCTGCGGGATTGTCTGACGTCGCTCATTCGCTCGACCGACACGCCGTTAGAGATTATTCTCGTCGATAACGCTTCGTCCGATAACAGCGCGGCGATGGTTCGGCGGGAATTCCCGGAAGTTCAAATTCTCTCTCTCGATAAAAATCATGGTTTCGCGGGCGGATGCAACGCCGGAATCCGTCAGGCATCCTCGGAATACGTTTTGATTTTGAACAATGATACGATTCATCAGGCGGGATGGATCGAAGCCATGCTGAGACAAATCCAGTCATCGCCGGAAATCGCCGTCGTCCAGCCGAAACTTCTTTCGTACCAAAATCGTCACCTGTTCGATTATTCCGGAGCCGCCGGCGGCGAGATGGACATGTTCGGATTTCCGTTCGCTCGCGGGCGGATGTTCGAGACAATCGAGTCGGACGACGGGCAGTACGATTCCGGATCGAACCGTATTTTCTGGGCGTCCGGGACGGCATTTTTATCAAGACGACAGGCTTTGATCGACGCCGGTTTATTCGACGAAACCTTCTTTGCGCACATGGAGGAGATCGATCTCGAGTGGCGTCTGCAATTGATGGGATACACGATCGTCGTCGAACCCAAAGCCGTTGTCTGGCATCGTTCCGGCTATACGCTCGGCGTCGATTCGCCGTTTAAAAAATATCTCAATCACCGGAATAGTCTGCTGATGTTTCTGTCGAATTACCGGCTTCCGCTTACGCTTTACCTGACGCCGCTACGAATCGCTCTGGACGATATGGCGTTGGTTTTCTCGTTGATAAAAGGCGATTTAGGACGCGCGTGGGCGATTCTCAAAGCGCACGGCTGGATTCTTGCGCATCCCGGAGCCATTTACCGGAAGCGAAAAACCGTCGCTTCGATTCGCCGAAAGAGCGATGGTGAAGTTTTATCGGGATTGTATCACGGTTCTTCAGCGCTTGGTTATTATCTGCTGGGGAAAAAGACCTGCGCCAGCCTGAAGCGTTAGCGGTAACTATTTCTCGTTAAGAACTTTTTGGTACGTATCTTTGTTGTCCGGGTCGAGCGCCATCAGCCTGTCAATCTGTTCGGCCGTGCCGTATTCTTTTAGCATTTTGATCAGGTCACGGGCATGAGCATCTAAAAAAATGTGTGTGTAGCGTTCGCGGGCGTTTTCCTCGAACATCGCCGTCAGATGATTCAGAAAACGATCGATCGCCGGTGGAATTTCTTCCGTTTTTCCCTGATCGAGTAAATCGACGATCATCCAATAACTGTATTTGCTCAGGCGATAGTTTCTGACCCGGAGCAGTTCGTCGAAATCCTGCAAACGATCTTTCCAGCCCCACGCTTTATCGGAAGCCTGTGCGCGGGTGGCTACGTCTCTGGCTTTGTCGTAAGCGTTATTGCCGCCGAGCGGATCGTAGGTGTCGAGTTCTGCGGCGATCATCATCCAGGCATAGAAATCCAGAACGCTCAGCAGGGAATGCGCCATCTCGATATGCACGACCGGATCGTTTGAGTTGTAAACGAATTTAAACGCTTTTTCGAAGAATCGATTATCGGCGACCTCGTTGGAAATGAACATTTGCGCCGTGAAAATACGTTCGTAGCCGCTCGAGTTGACGCTCTGCGGGAACAAACTGATTTTCAGCGGAATGTCGATACCGTACGAATTTTCGATCCACGTAAAATTCTTGAAATAGACAGGCATCATCTGTTCGAGCGTTTTGAGGTCGGCTCGCTCTTTTTCCGGCATGCGATCGGTGGAAATTTCAACTGTGACGTTGGTAAATTGAGGCGTCGCCTGAACGGCGAAAATCAGTACAAACAGGGCGATAAACCACGTCTTTTTCATATCGAATCCTTCCGTATGGCGCGTTCGGAGCAGAAAATGGACTTGTTTTCGATCGGTTTCATATCTTGCATCACAATATAACCAATTTGAATAAAAGTTGGAAAGCTCTATCCAATATTTTCATTGAAAATCAGCAATTTTCTATTTATTCTTACAACAGAATCGATAAATCATGAAATGGAGATGATATGTTTCGACAAAAATTATACTTCAGACCTGTTCAACTTTCCGGCTTTTTAACGATTGCAACAATATTTCTGCTGATTTCCGGTGAAACGGTTTTCGCGCAAAAGCGATTGACGAAAGAGGCGCGGCCGTCGTGGACGGAAAAAATAATACCCGGCTATTTCGTCGGCATGTCCAACCGATATTCCGATGAAGCTGAAGCGCGGACAAACGCGCTCAACGACGCCAAGCGGCAGATCATCGAATCGCTGGGCGTCATCATCGACAGCGAAACCAAAGATTCCATCATCGAGAAATCCGGCAAAACGACCACTGTGGATGCTTTTATGAGTTCGAGCGTGAAAGCCATTTCCAAAGCCATCATCGCGGTTTCTCCCGAAAAAGTATTCGTCGAGCAATGGCAGGAAGGCTCGGGAAGAAAGGCGAAAATTTCGTATCAGGCTTTCGTGCTCGTTCCGTTTTCCGAAGAATCTCACCGGGCGTTCATGAAGGAAATGACGGATGAAACGATGAATGTCGGCAGAAAACAACTTACCGAGTCGCTCGATCTGGCGCGCGGTGGCAACGTGTTTCTCGCGATCCAACAAATTCGGGAAGCGCAGACAAATTTTACGCCGATATTATCGCTGACCGGTCTTTCGCCGACGCTTGTTTCTCAGGTCAAAGCGTTCAGCGAAGGTTTTAAAGCGCTGGCGGACGCGATGCAGGGAAGCATTTCGATCGAAGGTTCCGGCGAGAAACAACCGGTTAAACTCGGCGCGGCTTTGGAACAACCGCTGGCTGTATCGGTTTTCTGGACGGAAGGCGCCAAACGGTTTCCGATTCCCAACTTACCGGTCGATTTTTCGCTGGTACAGGGAAAGGCGACGTTCACGCCGCAAGGTCAGACGGACGCGTCGGGCAAAGCGATTTGCGAAGTCCGAAACGTTGAATCGGCGGGAAAAATCGTCGTTCAGGCAAAAGTTCACTTTCC
>Ga0265296_1001565_pt1 | contig 25856 bp, 25 predicted proteins | sample MunlanPumphouse1_FD_189073 | JGI IMG/M metagenome (GOLD analysis project Ga0265296, IMG submission 189073) | Groundwater microbial communities from a municipal landfill in Southern Ontario, Canada - Pumphouse #1 | ecosystem: Environmental > Aquatic > Deep subsurface > Groundwater | place... | reverse complement strand
GAGCAGTTCCGCGGCAAGATCATCCTGCGCCCGCAGGAAATCTCGAACCACCCGGAGATCATCCGCCGTCTGGGCTGCATCGCCATGAACGGCCTGATCGAGGCCGACATCTACGGCAACGTCAACTCGACCCACGTCATGGGCTCGCGCATCCAGAACGGCATCGGCGGCTCAGGCGACTTTGCGCGCAACGCCTACATCTCCTGCTTCGTCACGCCCTCGACGGCCAAGGGCGGCAAGATCTCGGCCATCGTCCCCATGGCCAGCCACGTCGACCACATCACCCAGGACGTGCAGGTCATCGTCACCGAACAGGGCCTGGCCGACCTGCGCGGTCTGTCGCCGAAACAGCGCGCCCAGGTCATCATCGCCAACTGCGCCCACCCCGACTATCGCGACGCGCTGAAGGACTACTACGCCCGCGCGCTGAAGGGCTCTTATGGTCTGCAATCGCCGCACCTGCTGACCGAGGCCCTGTCCTGGCACCAGCGCTTCATCGAAACGGGCTCGATGAAGCCGTAGGCTTCGCCTTGCCCCTCGCCACATGACGCGTATCGTCGCTCTCCCAATGGAGGGGCGACGCATGGGGCGGGGATTATTGAAACGGCGGCTGGGCCGCATCGCGCTTGGCCTTGTCGGACTGGCGCTTGCAGGACTGATCGCCGCCTTTACCCTGCGTCCCTCGCCCGAGGCCTATCCGACGCTGGCCGCGCGCGCCGGGCCGCCTACGCCGGGGCAACTGACCGTCCGCTTCCTCGGGACCTCGACCATGGCCTTCGACGACGGCCAGGACGTGGTCCTGATCGACGGCTATCTCAGCCGCCCCGGCGTCGTCGCCCTGCTGACAAGGCCTCTGCGTCCGGATCAGGCCGCCATCGTACGACACCTGAAACAGGCGGACACTCGACGCATCTCGGCCCTCTATGTCGCCCACACCCATTTCGACCACGCCCTGGACTCGGCCACCCTGGCCAAGGCCTATGGCGCGGCCCTGTATGGCGCCGACACGATGGCGGCCATCGCCGCCGCCGAGGGCGTGACGGCGCCCGTCCATCGCCTGGCGTCAGGCCAGCCTTCGACCGTCGGCGCCTTTCAGATCACGCCCTTCCGCACGCCCCACGCACCCGGCGACGTCGCGGCGGGCGCCACGGCGGCGGACTTCCGCATCCCCGCCCGTGCCCGCACCTACCCCGAGGGCGACGCCCATTCCTTCCTGATCACACATGGGACGTGCCGCATCCTGATCGTGCCCAGCGCGGGCCATCCGGGCGACGCCTTCCACAACGTGCACGCCGATGTCGTCATGCTGGGCGTGGGCAACCTGTCCCGGCAAGGGCCTGAGGCTGTCGCCGCCTACTGGCGCGACACGGTGGCGGCGACAGGCGCGCGGCTGGTCGTGCCGATCCACTGGGACGACTTCTCGCGTTCGCTGGATGAGCCGCTGAAGCCCTTCCCCTATGCGATTGATCGCTTTGATCAGACCATGAAGCAGTTGACCGCGCTGGCCGGTGATCACGTCGCGTTGCGCCTGCCCCGCGCCTTCGAGCCCATGGACTGGTCAGGCCTGGCCGCCGGGGGCTGCGCCTAGCGGTTCAGGCCCGTCGGAAAGGGTCGGCCAAGAGCCTCCGCCATGGCCTGCTGGCTCAGCATGAAGACCAGGTCGCGCTGGTGGTAGTTGTTGGACAAGACCACCACGGTCACGTCGGCGTCCGGCTGATAAAGGACCAGGTTGCGGAACCCGGCCCAACTGCCTGTGTGATAGATCTGCTTGTCGTCGAACGACGGCGAGACCTGCGCACCCAAGCTGTTGACGTAGACGCCATAGCCATAGGACCGATGCGCACGGCCTCGCTCCTTGGGCGTGTCCGCAGGAGCGTGGTCGGCGATCATCTGAGCATAGGCGCCGTCGCTCAGCACGTGTCCCTTATGCAGGGCGCGGTTCCACGCCAGCATGTCGTCCAGCGTCGAATACAGCGCCCCGGCGCCGAAGACGACGCTGACATTGGCGATAGGCTGGGCCGTCAGCCCGCCGGGGAAGTTGGCGTAGCCCATGGCCAGACCTTGCGCGTCAGCGTGGGCGTCCGAGCCGGTGTCCTTCAGGCCCAGGGGCTTCAGGATGGCGTCGTTCAGATAGGTCTCGAACGGCTTGCCGCTGGCCTTGGCCACGATCTCGGCGGCCAGATTATAGGCGGCGTTGTCGTAGCGGATCTTGGTGCCTGGCTCGAACTGTAGACCATAGCGAGCCGAGGTCTCGGTCAGTTCCTTCGGCGTGCGCGGGGTGACGCGGATGCGCCCCCACTCGGACTGGGCCATCAGGTCGGGAATACCCGAGGTGTGCGACAGCAGGTGGTGGATGCGCAGCGGCTTCCACGCATCCGGGCAGGCTTCGATCCATTGGCACACCGGGTCATTGACCGACAGCCTGCCCTCGTCCTGCAACTTCAGGATCGCAGCGGCGGTAAACTGTTTCGACACCGAGGCCAGACGGAAACGGGTGTCCAGCTTCAGCGGCTGATCGTTCTCGTAGTTCGCCTTGCCATAGACCTGTCGGAACAGGACCTGATCGCCCTTGGCCACCAGGATGGCGCCCATGAACTGCTTGTGTTCGCCCAGGTAATCCAGCCGCGCCTTCAGTTGCGGCAGGGCCTCGACCACCTCGACCGGCGGTCGCTCGGGCAGCCTGGTCTTGCTGGCCGTCGCCGCCTGGGTCTCCGGCGCGATGGCGTGGACGATCCAGGCGCCGGCGCCGGCGGAGGCCAGGGCGACCGCGGCCAGGGTTCCGAGGAACCAGGGCCGACCGCCAGCAGACTTGGGAACTACAAACACGATACTGAACTACGATCCTAGACGTCGAACTCCAGCCCGAATTGGGCGTAAAGGGCGCGGCTATCCTGCCACTTCGGATCGACCTTGACGGTCAAGAACAGGTGAACGGGGCGGTCGAGCAGCTCGATCAGCTCCTCGCGCGACTTCTGGCCGATCCACTTCAGGGTCTGGCCGCCCTTGCCCAGAACGATGGGGCGTTGGCTCTCGCGCTCGACATAGATGGTCTGTTCGATCCGGGCCGACCCGTCGGCCTTTTCCTCGAAGGAAGTCGTCTCGACCGCCGCTGAATAGGGCAGTTCCTCGTGGACGCGCAGATAGACCTTCTCGCGGGTGATCTCGGCGGCCAGGACCCGGACGGGCACGTCCGCCGACTGATCTTCCGGGTAGAGCCACGGACCAGCGGGCATGGAGCGCGCCAGACGCTTCTTCAGGTCATCCACGCCGTCGCCGCTGAGGGCCGAGATCATATAGACCTCTTCATAGACGCCGGTTTCGAACAGACGGCTCGACAGGGCCAGCAAGGTGTCGCGGCGCATCCCGTCGATCTTGTTCAGCGCCAGGATGACCTTGGTCCCCGTCGACTGCAGATTGGCGATGATGGTCTCGGTGTCTTCAGCCGAGCGACGGTCTGCGGCGGTGCCTTCGCGGCCCTCGGCGTCGATGTGGGACTGGGCGTCGATCAGGTGAACCACCACGTCGGCGTCCTGCGCCCCGCCCCAGGCCGAGGCGACCATGGCGCGGTCCAGGCGGCGGCGCGGCGTAAAGATGCCGGGCGTGTCCACCAGAACGATCTGGGCGTCGCCCTCGATGGCGATGCCGCGCACGGGAAAGCGCGTGGTCTGAACCTTTTGCGTGACGATCGAGACCTTGGTTCCCGTCAGCCGGTTCACCAACGTCGACTTGCCGGCGTTGGGCGCGCCAATGATGGCGGCGAAGCCCGCGCGCTGGTTCGGGTTGAGGGTCTCGGTCAAATTACGCCTTCTCGTTTCAACAACGCCGTGGCCGCGGCTTTTTCCGCTTCCTGACGTGAACGTCCTGTTTGTTTCACGGGGTCGAAACCGACCACCGTCGCCTCGACCACGAAGGTCGGAGCATGATCTGATCCGGTGCGTTCCACTACCCGATAGGTCGGCAGCGGACGCCCTTGGGCTTGGGCCCACTCCTGCAGAGCGGACTTGGGATTGGTCACGGCCGCGGCGGGCGGCGACGCGAACTCCTCGGCCCAGGCGATGTCGAACATGGCCTTGGCCGCCGTCAGGCCGCCGTCGCGATAGACGGCCGCCAGAATAGCCTCGACAGCATCGGCGATGACTCCGGCCTTTCTGCGGCCACCCGTCTTGGTCTCGCCCGCCGACAGACGCAGGGCCGCGCCGACGCCTAGCCGTTCGCCGACACGGGCGCAGGCGGCCTTGTCCACCAGGGCGTGCAGACGGGCCGACAGCTGTCCCTCGTCCGCCGACGGGAAGTCCCGCGTCAGCCGATCAGCGACCAGCAGGCCCAGCACCCGGTCGCCCAGGAACTCCAGCCGCTCGTTGTCGGCCACGGTGCGGCCGTCGACCTGCCCCCCGCCCTCGCCCACGCTGGCGTGAGTCAGGGCGCGTTCCAGCAAGGTCGGATCGGCGAAATCATGGCCCAGCCGACGCCTGAGCGCGGCGACGGCCTCGGCCCGAACATTCGCCATCAGTCGAGAATCTTGAAGAACCGGCTCGGACGCAGGTTCGCGAACCAGCTGACCGGGTTGAACAGCGACGCGCCCGGCGACCAGGAGAACATGATGATCTCGGCCTTGCCGACCAGGTTCTCGGCCGGGACCATGCCCACGCCGGCCGACATCTCGACGCGGCTGTCGATCGAGTTGTCGCGGTTGTCGCCCATCATGAAGAAGTGGCCGTTCGGCACCTCATAGACCGGAGTGTCGTCCAGATCGCCGCCGGGACCATAGTCCTGGGTCATGAAGCTCTTGCCGTTCGGCAAGGTCTCGCGAACCTGCGTGACCGGACGCGGGCCGAACATGTCGGCCAGTTCGGCGCGGCTGACCACGACGTCCTTCACCGGCACGCCGTTCAGATACAGCTTGTTGGCGATCATCTGCACCTTGTCGCCCGGCAGGCCGATCACGCGCTTGATGTAGTCCGTCTTGTTGTCGCGCGGCAGCTTGAACACGACGATGTCGCCGCGCGTCGGGTCCTTGCCCAGGATGCGGCCGTCGAACAGCGGCGGGCTGAACGGGATCGAGTGCTTGGAGTAGCCATAGGACCACTTCGACACGACGATGTAGTCGCCCTCATAGAGGTTGGGCTCCATCGAGGCCGAGGGGATGGTGAAGGGCTGGAACAGCAGCACCCGCAGCACGAAGGCGATCAGCAGGGCGAAGACGACGGTCTTGATGATCTCGACCGTCTCGTTGCTCGCGGACTTCTCTTTTTTCACACGTTTGGCTTTCTTGGGACGCGGCGTGGCGTAGATCGGCTTGTCGCTGTCGAGGGCCTCGGGATCGTCGCCCATGTCAAAGGGGGCGTCGCCGTCGTCGCTCCAGATCGGTCGCTGCTCGGTGGGGTCGATGGCAGGATTGCCGGCGCCGCCGTTCGCCTTGTGGTCGTCGCTCATGGTCTGCTCGAATCCCCCGCCGAACGCGGGGTTGGAAGCCTGAGGCGTAAAGGCTGATTACGCCACGGGCAAGGCTTCGATCACCACGAAAGCGAGAGCATACGGGTGTTCGTCGCTGAGCGTCAGATGAATACGCGCCTCATGCCCCGCCGGGACCAGGCGCGCCAGATGCTCTGCGGCGTGGCCGGTCAGGGCCAGGGTCGGCTGACCCGACTTCAAATTCACCACGCCCATGTCGCGCCAGTAGACGTCGGCCCGCATCCCGGTGCCCAGAGCCTTGGCGCAGGCCTCCTTGGCCGCGAAGCGCTTGGCGTAGCTCCAGGCCGGCTCCGGCTTGCGGTCCGACCGGGTGCGTTCCAGTTCGGTGAAGCAGCGTTCCTTGAAGCGTTCGCCGAACCGATCCAGCGACTTCTGGATGCGCCGGATGTCCGAAAGATCGGCGCCGACGCCGATGATCACCGACCGGCTCCGGTGATCGCCTCGTCCATCGCCGTCCGCATCCGGCGGATGGCGGCGTCCAGTCCGACGAAAACAGCCTCCCCGATCAGGAAGTGGCCGATGTTCAGTTCCTTGATCTCGGGGATCGCCAGAACCACGCTGGCGGTGGCGTAGTCGAGGCCGTGCCCGGCATGAACTTCCAGCCCCAGGATATCCGCCTGGGCGGCGGCGGCGGCCAGACGGTCCAGCTCGAAGGCGCGCTCGGCCGGATCGGTCAGATGACAATAACGGCCGGTGTGGAACTCGACCACCTGGGCGCCGACGGCGGCGGCGGCCTCGACCTGGGCTTCCGACGGCTCGATGAACAGGCTGACGCGGATGCCCGCTTCGGACAAAGCCTTCACCACGGGGGCGATGCGCGCCTCGTGACCGGCGACGGCCAGACCGCCCTCGGTCGTGACCTCCTCGCGCCGCTCCGGCACCAGGCAGGCGGCGTGCGGACGGTGGCGCAGGGCGATGGCCAGCATCTCGTCCGTTACCGCCATCTCAAGGTTCAGCGGCTTGTCCGCGCGGCGGCACAGGGCCGTCAGCACGTCGATGTCGGCGTCGGTGATGTGGCGGCGATCCTCGCGCAGGTGGGCGGTGATGCCGTCCGCCCCAGCCGCCAGCGCCGCCTCGGCCGCGCGGGCCGGATCGGGATGAGCGCCGCCGCGCGCGTTGCGAACCGTGGCGACGTGGTCGATGTTGACGCCCAGACGAACCCGCTCGCGCTTCATCCCGTTCTCTTTCTTTACTTGGACAGCCGGCGGCTGCCCGGGTCCTCGACCGGCAAGGCGGCCAGTTCAGGCGGCAGGGCGTCAGCCGGATAGGCCGGGACGTCCAGCGTCGCCAGAGCGATCAGCGGCACGCCCACGTCGGCGCGACCGCCCGAGCGGTCGACGATGCAGGCGGCGGCGACGACCTCGCCCCCGGCCTTCTGGATGGCGGCGATGCATTCGCGCGACGACAGGCCGGTCGTGACGATGTCTTCGACCATGACGACCTTCTCGCCGGGCTCGACGGTGAAGCCGCGACGCAAGCGGAACTCGCCGCCCTCGCGTTCGACGTAGAGCGAGCGCACGTTCAGATGGCGCGCCGTCTCATAGCCGGGGATGATGCCGCCGACGGCGGGCGAGATGGCCACATCGACAGGGCCGACCGTGGCCACGATCTTCTCGGCCAGAGCCTTGCACAGGCGCTCGCAGCGGCGCGTGTCCATGAAGACCAGGTTCTTCTGCAGGAAGACCGGGCTGTGCAGGCCGGACGACAGGACGAAATGGCCTTCGCGCAGGGCGCCGGCGTCGCGGAATTCGTTGAGGACGTCTTCAGTGTTCATGAGAGCGTCCCTTAGACCCTGGAACCATCCCCCTCAAGCCGAGCGACCTACTTGATGTCGCAGTTCGGCTTCAGTCCGCCGTCCAGCAGCCTGGTCCAGACCGTTTCAGCGTCGTCGGCGAAGGAGAAGAGCGCCATGTCTGAGGCCTTGACCATGCCGTGCTCGATCAGGGTGTCGAAGTTGATGACCGAGCGCCAATAGGCCTCGTCGAACAGGACAATGGGGATCGGCGGCGCCTTGTCGGTCTGACGCAGGGTCAGGATTTCGAACAACTCGTCCAGGGTGCCGAACCCGCCGGGGAAGACCACCAGACCATTGGCCCGCATGGCCAGATGCATCTTGCGCATGGCGAAGTAGTGGAACTGGAACGTCAGTTCCGGCGTCGACCAGGGGTTCGGCACCTGTTCGTGCGGCAGAGTGACGTTGAAGCCGATCGAGGGCGCCCCGGCTTCATGCGCGCCCTGGTTGGCGGCCTGCATGATGCCCGGCCCGCCCCCAGTGGCGATGACGTTGTCGCGCACCTCGCCCGGCGAACCGCGGAAGGCCCCGCCCCGCTCCGAGGCGATGCGGCCGAACTGGCGCGCCTGATCGTACCAGTGGGCGTGACGCCCATCGCCGTTAACGCCGACGCGAGCGCTGCCGAACACCACGATGGTCGAGCGAACGCCCCAGGCCTTCAGCGCCTCCTCGGCCTTCTCGTATTCCATCAGGAAACGCACGCCCCGCATCGACTCGCCCAGCAGGAAATCGCGATCCAGGGCGGCCAGACGATAGGAGGGCGACGCCAGCTGAGCGGCGTTGGCGAGTGCTTGTTGTTCGGGAGACATTTCGGCCTTTAAAGTCAGATGCGCGGCCGATCAGCCGCGCGCGCGGTCCACGGTGTCGACGGACGGATTGGCGCGCAGCGCCGCGATGATCATGGTGGCGTGACGCGCATCCTCGACCTCAACGTCGATGTCGACGTCGAAGAAGTCCTGCTGCCGATGGGCCATCGACAGGTTCAGGATGTTGCCGCCGGCCTCGCCGATGATGGTCGCCACCTGCCCGAGCACGCCGGGCGCATTGCGGATGGTGGCGCGCAGACGGGCCGAAGCCACCGCGTCCTGTTCCGCCTGCGGCGTCCATTGCAGGTCCTGCCAGACACTGTCGTCGTCAGCGAAGTCGGCCAGGGTCTGACAGTCGATGGTGTGGACCGTCAGCCCCTTGTCGGGCTCCAGGATGCCGACGATGCGGTCGCCCGGCACAGGGCTGCAACAGGCGCCGAAGTGGATGCTGACGCCCGGCGTCAGGCCGCTGCCGCGTACGAACAGGCGCGCCTGGTCATTGCCGATCCGCTTACGCTCCGGCCCTGCCTTCAGCTGGCCCTTCAGCGCGGGGAAGATGGTTTCGGCGATCTTGGTGGCGGCCAGACGACCCCGGCCAATGGCGTCGAACAGATCCTCTTCCGTCGCGATGGCGAAGGTCTTCAGCGTCTCGGTCAGCTTGACCTCGGCCAGGGACTTGCCCGCCCGCTCCAGCGTCTGCTCCAGCGTCGCCCTGCCCAGACGCACGAACTCGTCGCGTTCGGAGGTACGAATGTGGCGGCGAATAGCCGAGCGGGCGCGGCCCGTCACGGTCAGGCTGCGCCAGTCGGTCGGCACCTCGCGCTTGGTTCCGCGAATGATCTCGACCACGTCGCCGTTCTGCAACGCCGTGCGCATCGGCTTCAGTTCGCCGTTGATCTTGACGCCCACCGCCGTATCACCGACCTCCGTGTGGACGGCGTAGGCGAAGTCCAGCGCCATGCCGCCGCGCGGCAGGGTGATCAACGCCCCCTTGGGCGTGAAGACGAAGACCTGATCCAGGTACATTTCGAGCTTGGCGTGCTCGACCCAGTCCTCGCCGCCCTCGCCGTGCTCGATGACCTGAACCAGATGGCGCAGGTTCAGCAGCGGGTCGCGCCCGCCGTCCGCCTCCATCGCCTCGCGGTCAAAGCCGTAGGAGTGGTTCTTGTAGGCCCAGTGCGCCGCGACGCCGTCCTCGGCCACGCGGTCCATGATCTCGGTGCGGATCTGCATCTCAATGCGCAAACCGCCCGGCCCGACCACCGTGGTGTGCAAGGAGCGATAGTTGTTCGACTTGGGCGTAGAGATGAAGTCCTTGAACCGCTCCGGCACCATGGGCCAGGCGCGGTGGATGACGCCCAGGGCGCGGTAACAGTCATCCTCGGCCTCGACGATGACACGGAAGCCGTAGATGTCCGACAGGGATGAGAAACCGACCGACTTGCGCTGCAACTTGCGCCAGATCGAATAGGGCGTCTTTTCGCGGCCTTTCACATGGGCGCGGACACCGGCTTCGCTCAGCACCAGTTCGATCTCGCGCGACACGCCGTCAATGGCGCGGCCATGCTCCAGCTTCAGCGCCTCCAGACGGCGCTGAATGGCGACGCGGGCCGTGGCGTTCAGATGCTCGAACGCCAGTTCCTCCAGCTCGGAGGCGATGGAGTGGATGCCGATGGAGCGGCCCAACGGGGCATAGACTTCCAGGGTCTCGCGGCTGATGCGCTCGCGCTTTTCCGGCTTGACGTACTGGAGGGTGCGCATGTTGTGCAGGCGGTCAGCCAGCTTGACCAGCAGGACCCGCACGTCCTTCGAAATCGCCAGGATGAACTTGCGCAGGTTCTCGGCCTGGCGCGTGTGCTCAGCCTGAAGCTCCAGTCGCGACAGCTTGGTCACGCCCTCGACTAGGACGGCGACCTCTTCGCCGAACATGGCGGCGATGTCGTCGCGCGTGGCCGAAGTGTCCTCGACCACATCGTGCAGCAGTGCGGTGACGATGGTCGCCGTATCCAGCTTGTAGTCCGTCAGGATGCCCGCGACCTGGATGGGATGCGCGAAATACGGATCGCCCGAGGCCCGCAATTGCGAGCCGTGCATCTTCATCGCATAGACATAGGCCTTGTTGAGCAGGGCCTCGTCCGCGGTGGGGTCATAGGCCTTGACCGCCTCGATCAGTTCGAACTGGCGCATGATCGGCGCGCGTTTGGCTTCAGACACTTGGGACACGGACTGGGGGGACTCGGAGGCTTCAGACGACAACGGCGCCGCCCCGGTAGGGAGCGACGCCGACTGGTCTATCTGATTCGCGACTTCGACCGGCGACGGGTCCGCGGGGGACCGCGCCGGAAGGATGGTTACGCCATTGACTGGCTCAGCCGTCAGTAGCGTTCCTCCTGGCCGCCGTCCCGGTCGCTTTGCAGCGCGCGGATCAGTTCGGCTTCGGCCATGTTCATGTGCTGGGGCTCGGCCAGCAGGGCGACGACTTCTGCTTCGTCCTCGGCTTCGGTACGCTCATCAACGCGTTGCAGCGTGGTGATGATGTTCTCGCGCAGTTCGTCGGGCACGACAGTGTCTTCGGCGATTTCGCGCAGGGCCACGACAGGGTTCTTGTCGTTGTCGCGATCCAGCGTCAGAGGCGCGCCGTTGGCGATGTTGCGGGCGCGGTGGCCGGCCAGCAGAACCAGACCAAAGCGGTTCGGCACCTTCTCGATGCAATCTTCGACAGTGACGCGGGCCATGAAATTCCTCTGGCGGCAGGGAGAACCGCACAAAATATAGGGTTAGGCGTGATTGTGCAACGCCGCGAAGGCCGGAATGCGGCGCAAACCTCCCTATAGACGGCGTTGAGGGCGGGCGTCGACCCCGACCGTGCAGGTCGTCGCCAAGTCCTGGGCCACGCCCTCGACCGTAGGGTGGCGCCAGTCCGGCGCGATCTCGGCCAGAGGCCCCATGACAAACAGGCGCTCGGCCGCGCGCGGATGCGGCAGAATCAGCCCCTCCAGATCGCCGTTCAACCGGCCATAGGCGATCAGATCCAGGTCCAGGGTGCGCGGCGCATTTCGAACGCTGCGCCGTCTGTCAAAGATATCCTCGATCCGCGCCAGCTTGCCCATCAGCGCGCGTGGGTCATGTTCCGTGCGTACGATCACCACCCCATTCAGGAAGGGCGGATCGGTCGGATCAGGCCAGGCCTGCGACGACCACCAGGACGACCGCGCCAGCACGTCAATGCCCTCGGCGCGAAAACGGGCTAGGGCCGCCTCCAGAGACTCTTCGCAAGACGCCCAAACGCCCTTGTCATTGCAGCCCAGCGCGACGATGACTGCACCGTCCAGATCGAGGTCGCCCTCGGGGATTTCGGTCGGGACGCTCATATTCTCGACCATTTCCACGGACTCATATTCATGACTGGCCACACGGGCGACCGCATCGCCTTGTTCATCGACGGCGCCAACCTCTATTCGGCGGCTCGCGCGCTCAACGTCGATCTCGACTTCAGAAAGCTGTCCGACTGGTTCGGCCAGAAGGGCCAGCTGGTGCGCGCCTATTATTACACGGCGATTGTCGAGGGCGAAGAGTTCTCGCCCGTGCGTCCGCTGGTCGACTGGCTCGACTACAACGGCTTCACCGTGACGACCAAGCCGGCCAAACGCTTCACCGACGCCCAAGGCCACAGCCGCATCAAGGGCAATATGGACATGGAGATCGCCGTCGACATGATGGAGCTGGCCCCGCGGCTGGATAACATCTTCCTGTTCTCGGGGGACGGCGACTTCCGCCGGCTGGTCGAGGCCATTCAGGCCAAGGGCGTGCGCGTCACCGTGGTCTCGACCACCCGCTGCCAGCCGCCCCAGATCGCCGACGAACTGCGCCGTCAGGCCGACGCCTTCATCGATCTGTCCGATGTCATGACCCACTTCAGCAAGCCCAAGACTTCGATGAACCAGGGCGTCGCCCGCACCCTGGACCGGAGCGACCGCGCGTGAGCCACGCCCTGAACCCTGAACCCGCACGCGACTGCCCCCTGTGCCCGCGCCTGGTCGCCTATCGGCAGGAGAACATCCGCCAGAACCCGGACTGGTGGAACGGGCCCGCCCCCTCCTTCGGCGATCCCAACGCCCGCCTGCTGATCGCGGGTCTGGCGCCGGGCCGCATGGGGGCCAACCGCACAGGCCGTCCCTTCACCGGCGACCACGCAGGCTGGCTGCTGTTCGACACCTTGAAGAAGACCGGCTTCGCGCACGGGACCTATGATCCTGACGGCAAGGACGACCTGACGCTGACAGACTGCATGATCACCAACGCGGTCCGTTGCGCCCCGCCGCTGAACAAGCCGACGGGCGAAGAGGAGAACACCTGCCGTCCCTTCCTGATCGACCGGCTGGCCGCCCTGCCCCGGCTGAAGGTCATCGTCACCCTGGGCGACGTTTCGCGACGCAGCATCCTGCGAACCCTGGGCTATCCCGGCACGGCCATCCCCGCCGGGCACGGGGTCGAGGGCAAGGTCGGCGCCTATACCATCATCAACAGCTATCACTGCTCGCGCCTGAACACGAACACGGGCCGCCTGACGCCTGAGATGTTCGAGGACATCTTTCACCGGGCCAAGGCGGCGCTGGAACACTGAGCTTCTTTCCTCCCCATTCCATGGGGAGGTGGATCGGACGCGACGCGGACGAGACGGAGGGGGCGACTCCACGGTCGATGTTTGCGCCGCCCCCTCCACCACTACGTGGTCCCCCTCCCCATAGTCATGGGGAGGAAAAGCAGACCTCAACCGCCGCCGGCTACTTCCCCGGCCACCATCACCGGCGCAGAGGGTTCGCGGAAGTAGCGGTCGATGCCCTCAGCGACCGAGCGCATCAGGCGGCGACGGGCGCGCTCGTCGGTCAGGACGCGCTCATCCTCGGGATTGGTGATGAAGCCCATCTCCAGCAGGATGGCCGGAACGTCTGGCGCAAGCAGAACGGCCAGACCGGCGTCGCGATGGCTGCGGCGCAGCAGCGGATGGCTGTCGCCTTCCAGATGGGTCAGGAGCACCCGCGCGAACTGGGCTGAACGGTTCTGGGTGGCGCGCTGGGTCATGTCCAGAAGGATGCGGTCGACCGAGGGGTCACGCCCCGGCAGACGCAGTTCACGCTGCCAGTCGTCGCCGCGCGTGAACTCGCGCACCGCGCGGCCCGCGCCCTGCTCCGACAGGGTATAGACGCTGGCCCCGCGCAGGGCCGGATCGGTCCCGGCGTCGGCGTGCAACGAAATGAACAGGTCGGCCCCGGCGTCGCGGGCGATCTGCACCCGGCGGCCATGGACGACATAGACGTCGCTGTCGCGCGTCAGACGCACGCGATAGCGGCCCGTGCGCTCGATCGCAGCCTTCAGCTCGCGCGCGGCGGCCAGGGTGACGGCTTTTTCCTGAGCGTGGACGCCTTGAGCGCCCGGGTCGCGGCCGCCGTGCCCGGCGTCGATGACGATCAGCGGCTTTTCCTTGCGCGCCTGCTCGCGGCGCGGCGGCGTGCTGGTCGCGACTGCAGCGGCGGCGCCCGTGGCCTTCAGGTCGATGACGTAGCGATAGTGTTGAACCCCGTCGCCAGGCGGAAGCAGGAAGCGGCGCTCGATCTCGGCCCCGCGCGCCAGATCCAGACGGATGCGCGACGACGTGCCGGCAGAGCTGACTTCATAGCCGCGCACCAGACCCGAGCCATTGCCGCCCAGCCCTCTGCCCGGCGCCACGTCCGACAGGGCCACCACGACGCGGCCGGTCGTGCCGTCCTCGATCACCTGTCCACGCGTGGTCTTGCCCAGGTCCAGCACGACCCGCGTGCGCTGGGCGTCGCCGCCAAAGCGAATAGAGGAAATCTGGCCGTCCGGCCCAAAGGCCAGACCGCGGCCAGCCGTCAGCACGACGGCGCAAATCACGACGAAGGCCAGGCCGGTCATCGCCCATTCACGCACGCCCCAACGGGCCAGATTGTTACGCCACCGGCCATACATGGACGGACTTCACCCTTCTGGTTCAAGCCACAGTAAGGGCCAAACCTGCTAAGGATTTCGTTAACTCATGTAACGGCGGCGGTTCTTTTATTTTCCACAAGTTAGGCCTATGGTGTGATCCGTTCGCGAACGATCGCGCCCTCTGCACATTGACGCAGGGCGGGCGCGCCCTCCTCGCAACGCTGACTTTCACCTCATTCCGAGGATCGCCCGGCCTGGCCGACGATCTGACGAAAGGGTCCGGGGCGCGGCCTTGAACGGCGCGTTCGGACCCAGGACCGACAGAACCTCATGGGCCGACCCGCCTGCGCTCCCGACCGGCATTCTGATGCCGCTCTCGCATTTTGCGAGGGGATGACGCGCGCCCTGGCCCCCATTTCCATTCGGCGAGCCGCCCCCTTGTCTGCGGATGTATCCGCAGGGCCCGGCCTGGCGCGCCAGAGAGAGACCATCCATGTCAAAAACAATGCTGATCGATGCGGCGCACGCGGAAGAAACCCGCGTCGCCATCGTGGACGGACGCCAGGTTGAGGAATTCGATTTCGAATCCACGGCCCGCCGCCAGCTTCGCGGCAACATCTACCTCGCCAAGGTCACGCGCGTAGAGCCCAGCCTCCAGGCGGCCTTTATCGAGTACGGCGGCAATCGTCACGGCTTCCTGGCCTTCAACGAAATCCACCCCGACTATTATCAGATCCCGGTCGCCGACCGCGAAGCCATCATGGCCGAAGCGCATTCGGACGACGACGATCACGATGATCTGGGCCGTGAAGGCGACGACGAGTCCGAAGGCGGTCTGGCCGACGAGGAGCGCCTAAAGCGCCGCCTGATGCGTCGCTACAAGATCCAGGACGTCATCAAGCGCCGTCAGATCCTGCTGGTGCAGGTCGTCAAGGACGAGCGCGGCGCCAAGGGTGCAGCCCTGACCACCTGGCTGTCGCTGGCAGGTCGCTACTGCGTCCTGATGCCCAACACGGGCAAGGGCGGCGGCATTAGCCGCAAGATCACCAACACCTCTGACCGTCGCCGCCTGAAGGCCGCCGCCTCGGCGCTGAAGGTGCCCAAGGGCATGGGCCTGATCATCCGCACGGCCGGCGCCAAGCGCACCAAGGCCGAGATCAAGCGCGACTACGAATACCTGCTGCGCCTGTGGGAGACGATCCGCGAGAACACGCTGAAGTCGAACGCCCCGGCCGTCATCTACGAAGAAGAAAACCTGGTCCGTCGCGCCGTACGCGACATGTACGACAAGGACTTCGATGGCATTCAGGTCGAGGGTCTGGAAGGCTTCAAGGAAGCCCGCGATTTCATGCGCGTGCTGATGCCGTCGCAGGCCAAGAAGATCCATCTGTATCAGGGCTCCAAGCCCCTGTTCGCCGCCAACGGCATTGAAGAACTGCTGACGCAGATCCACCAGCCGGTCGTGCCGCTGAAGTCGGGCGGCTATCTGGTGATCAACCAGACCGAAGCCCTGGTCGCCATCGACGTGAACTCAGGCCGCTCCACCAAGGAGCGCAATGTCGAGGCCACCGCGACCAAGACCAATCTGGAAGCCGCCGTCGAGGCCGCCCGCCAGCTGCGTTTGCGCGACCTCGCCGGCCTGATCGTCATCGACTTCATCGACATGGATGAAGGCAAGAACAACCGCGCCGTCGAGAAGGCGCTGAAGGACGCGCTGGCCAAGGATCGCGCCCGCATCCAGATGGGCCGCATCTCGGGCTTCGGCCTGATGGAAATCAGCCGCCAGCGCCGCCGTCTGGGCGTGATAGAAGGCGCCACCGAGGTCTGCCCCCATTGCCAGGGCGCCGGCCGTATCCGCTCAGCGGAATCGGCGGCTCTGGTGACGCTGCGCGCCGTGGACATCGAGGCCGGCCGCAACGGCGCCGGCTCGGTCAACCTGCGCGTCTCGACCGCCGTCGCCCTCTACATCCTGAACCACAAGCGCGACTATCTGCAGCGCCTGCTGGAACAGCGCGGCCTGAACGTCGTCATCCTGATCGACGATACCCTGGCCCAGGGCGAGCACGCCATCGAGCGCACCTCGACCAACGAGGACTTCGTGCCGATCGTCACCCACATCTCGGCCGCCGACCTGGACGACGGCTTCGACGACAGCGCCTTCGACCATGAGGACGAAGACGAGGACGACGAGGTCATCGACGGCGACGACGAGGACGACGCCGATCTGGACCGCGAAGACAACGACGACGACGAGCCGCGCGAGCGCGCCGAAGCCGTCGACGGCGAAGGCCGTGGTCGTGGCCGCCGCCGCCGTCGTCGTGGCGGTCGCCATGAAGAAGGCTCGGACGAAACCGCCGCCGTCGATGTTGTCGCCGCTGACGACGAAGACGATGACAGCGAGGCCGGCCGTCGCCGCCGTCGCGGTCGCCGTGGCGGTCGCCGGATGCGTGAAGACGGCGAACGCGACGCCTTCACCTGGGTGCGCGGTCGCACGCCGTCGCTGGACGATCCTTACGTCTGGTTCGACCCCATCAACCCCGCCCCCTCGCCCCGCAGCGAACGCGCGCCGGTCGAAGCCTCGGAAGCCCGCGACGTCGAGGAAATCATTGGCGAACGTCCCGAGGGCGAACGCGCTGACCGCGAAGGCGGCCGCTCGCGCCGTCGCCGTGGTCGGGGTCGCGGTCGTGACCGCGCCGGCCTGCCCCACGAGGCCAAGGTCGAGGACCGCGCCGTCAACGAGGGCCTGCCCCCCGTCGGCTCGCCGGACACGCCCATCGCCACGATCATCCCTGCGGATGACGCCGTCGCTGCGGACGCGCCGGAAGCGGTTGTCGAAACCGCCGAAGCGCCTAAGCGTCGTCGCGTGCGCCGCAAGGTCAGCGCCGATGTCGCCGGCGTGATCGAAGCCCCGGTTGAAGCGGAGGCCGAAACGGACGTCGAAGTCGCCGTCGAGGCTGAAGCCGTCGCCATCCCCGCCCCGTTGGACGTGGAGCCCGTGGTCGCCGCCAAGGTCGAGGCCGCCATCGAGCAGGACATGGCGCCGACGCCCGAGCCGGTCGCCATCGTCGAGCCCACGCCTGCACCGACGCCCGAAGTCGATGTCGCCGCCATCATCGCCGAAGACCCCAACCAGATCGGCGCACCGCCTGAGAAGCCGAAGCGCGGCTGGTGGCGCCGTTGATCGGACACGATTAGGCTTGAAGACACGGGGGAGACTGTCGCTCTGGAGTACGTCATGACCAGACTTCCCCGTGTCGCAACCCGCGTCCTTGTCTCCGCCACGGCTGCCTTGGCGGTGCTGGCGGCGGCCGGATCAGCCTCGGCCCAGAGCCTGATCCGGGATACCGAGATCGAAGGCATCATCCATGAGTGGTCCGAGCCGGTCTTCGTCGCCATGGGACTGGACCCGACCGAAGTCGAGATCCTGCTGGTCAACGACCAGGACCTGAACGCCTTCGCCACCCGCGGGCGGATCATGGGGCTGAACACCGGCCTGATCCTGCAGACCAAGACCCCCAACCAACTCCTGGGCGTGATCGCCCACGAGGCCGGCCACATCAAGAACCGCCACACCCTGCGTGACGGGGCCCAGAACGCCGGCATGCAGCCGATGATCATGACCATGGCCCTGGGCGCCCTGGCCGCGATCGCGGGCGCGCCGGACGCGGGCGCGGCCCTACTGGCCTCCAGCCAGTATTTCGGCACCCTCGGCGCCCTGCGCTACATGCAGAGCCAGGAGGGCGAGGCCGACATCACCGGCGCTCGCGCCCTGGAACGCGCCGGGGAATCCGGCAAGGGCATGGTCGAGTTTTTCGAGAACTTCCGCTCGCAGGAAGTCTTCTCGGACCAGCGCCGCTATCCCTATTTCCGCAGCCACCCGCTGTCCTCGGCCCGTATCGAGGCCCTGCGTCGTCCGGTCGAGGCCGCCACCCATTACGATCACCGAGACAGCCCCGAGCGGATGGCCCAGCACGCCCTGGTGGTCGCCAAGATCCGCTCCTTCATGGAATCGCCGAACGCGGCGCTGCGCGACTATCCGTCGTCCGACACCTCCCTGCCCGCCCGCTACGCCCGCGCCATCGCCTGGTATCGTGACGGCCAGACGGACAAAGCTCTGAGCGCCGTCGACGCCCTGCTGACCGAACAACCCGCCAATCCCTATTTCTGGGAGCTGAAGGGTCAGATCCTGTTCGAGGAAGGCCGTCCGGCCGAGGCTATCGGCGCTCATCAGAAGGCCGTTGAGCTGAAGCCCGACGCCCCCCTGCTGAAGATCAATCTGGCTCACGCCCTGATCGAGACCAACGACGCCGCCAATCTGGAGGCCGCCATCGATCAGTTGAAGCGCGCCGTCGCGCTGGAGAAGGACAACACCCTGGCCTGGCGCCTTCTGGGACAGGCCTACGCCAGCCAGGGCAAGGAGGGCGAGGCGCGTCTGGCCTCGGCTGAATACTGGTTCGCTCTTGGCCGCACCGAACAGGCCAACCAGTTCGCCATGCGCGCCCGTGACCTGCTGGACCGAAGCTCCATCGAATGGCGCCGCGCCACGGACATCGTCTTCTCGTCGGGCGCCTCGCAAAAAGATATCGACGACGCCGAGCGCCGCAACGAAGAGCGCAACAACCGCGGCGTCATCCTGCCCAACGGCTGAGACTGCCCTCAGCCCCCGATACCGAGACCTAAATGACCGACGACGCACGCCCAGACGCCCCCCAGCCTTCGCTCCAGACCCCGGCGCCCGCAGCCCCGAAAGGCAGCCTCCTGTCGTCCCTGTCAGGCAAGACCTTGGCCGGCGCCGCTCTGGCCGTCTCGGTCCTCTCTCTGGGCCTTTCTGTTACGCCCTACCTGACCGGCGGCGATTTCGGCGGACGGGTGCGGGCCTATCTGGTGGCCAATCCGCAGGTGCTGGACGAGGTTCTGGCCGCGCGTCAGGCCATTGAGGAGCAATCCCGCGTCGAGACGATCAACGCCGCCGTCAAGGCCAACCCGGCCCTGCTGGCCCCCGACGCGCGCGACCCCAGCTTCGGTCCCGCCGACGCCAAGGTCACGGTGATCGAGTTCTTCGACTTCCGCTGCCCAGGCTGCAAGGCCGTGGCTCCCGACTTCCGCGCCCTGATGGCCGCCCACCCCGAGGTCCGCTTCGTCTTCAAGGACTGGCCGATCCTGGACCGAGGCGACGACGTCACCTCGCAATACGCCGCCCGCGCCGCTCTGGCCGCACACCAGCAGGGCAAGTATCTGGAGGTCTACGACGCCCTGATGACCGAACGCGCCCTGGACCGCGCGGCCATCGACGGCATTCTGGCCGCGCACGGCGTGGACACGACCAAGGCACAGGCGGCCATCGCCTCGCCCGAGATGACCCGCCACGTCACCGACATTCACACGGTCGCCGCGACCCTGGGTCTGCAAGGCACGCCGACCTTCTTCATCAACGGCAAGGCCAGCGCCAGCATTGAGCCTGCTGCCGTCGCCAAGATGATCGAAGAGGCCAAGCGCTAAGTTTCCCGTCCACGCTCGTCATCCTCGGGCTTGTCCCGAGGGTGACGACATGAAATTTATGCCGCCGCCAGCGTCCGCTCGCCCCCGATCCACTCGACGTTCGCGCGTCGCGTAGCCTCGGCTGTGGCGTCCGGGTTCCCCAGCGCCTTCTCGGCCTCGGCCAGGACGAAATAGCTGTAAGGATCGCTGGGCCAGTCCTTCAGCAGTTCCTCGATCTTGGCCTTGGCTGCTGACGCGTCGCCGCTGGCTAGCAGGGCCGCCGCCAGGCTACGGCGCGTCGGATACCAGATGATCGGCGGATCGCCGCCCTCGTCGTCCATGGCCTGGATCTGGGCGGCGCGGGTGAATGCGGCGACGGCGGCCGCCGCATTGCCCTCGATCATGGCCGCGCGACCTTCCAGAATACGCTGGGACAGTTCGGCGAAGACCGCGCGCTGTTCGGCCATCGGCCCGGCAAAGGTCGTAGCCTCGCGCACCGTCTTGATGGCCTCGGCCTCGGCACGAACGGCGGCCGCGTCGCCCGCCCGTGCGGCGGCCTCGCCCCGCGCATAGCGCCAGCTGATGCGCAGCAGCGGATGGGTCGCCGGCGGTGCCTTCAGGGCCGCGACCTGCTCGGGCGTGCCGAAGCGGCCATAGAGGGCGTAGGCGTTGTTGGCGACGATCTGCCGCCAGTATTCCTGAGCCCCGATGTTCGGATAGGTGGTCAGGAACCAGTCGGCGAGCTTCAACCCCTCCTCGCCGCCCCCGGCCATCAGGGCGCCGCCCATGCCGAAGTGGATATTGTGGGCGTGCAGCCGCATCGCCGGCACCCCGCCCGGCGGCCTGGCCAGGGCGTCATAGCGCCGGTCCAGCGCCACGGCGTTGACGTTGGACATCATCGCATCCCGATAGCGTCCGACACGGTAATAGGTATGCGACGGCATATGCACCAGATGGCTGGCCGCTGGGGCCAGCAGGGCCAGCTTCTCGCCGTAGGGAATGGCCTTGTGCGGGTCGTCCGACCACTCGGTCAGGTGGATATAGAGATGGATCGCCCCCGGATCGTTCGGGTCCCTGGCCAGCGCCTGTTCCAGCAGGCCCATGGCGCGCGGGATGGCCGGATCAGCCGCCTTGCCGTCATCGTCCCACCATTCATCGGCGGCCAGCAGCCAGGCGTCGGCGGTGATGTTGGCGATGGCGCCCTCGTCGGGGTTCTGACGCGCGATCCGGTCCATGCGCTGGGCGAAGCGGTCGGCGCGGCTCTTCTCCGCGCCGGAATACCGCTGGATCAGCGCGTCAATCATTTGGCGATGCACCGGCGTGGCGTCGCGGGCCAGACCGCGGGCGTCGCGAGCAGCGCTGCGGGCGGCGTCGATCGAAGCCTTGTCCTGACCGCCGCCGTTCAGATTGGGACCAATGGCCCAGGCCTCGCCCCAGGCGCACATGCCGCAGGTCGGGTCCAGCGCCCGAGCCTTGCGGAAGGCCCGCACCGATTCGGTATGTTCGAAGGCCCAGCGCAACCGCACGCCATGGTCGAACCAGGCCTGGGCCTCGGGGTTGGTCGTATCGATCTTGAAGCCGCCCGTGCCGAAACCCTCGACCATGACGATGTCATTGGTCGGAATGGCCTCAATGGCCGAACCGGCGGGACCGCAGACCTGCGGCTGATCCAGCAGGTCGCGCACGGCCTTGTCCGCCGTCGCGTCCGCCACCGCCATCGGCCCGATCATGCAGGCCGCCACGGCCGTGCAGGCCATCAATCCGAAACGCATAGTCCCACCACTCCCTCAGTCGCCGGGAGAGTGCGCGCCGGACAGCGAGGCCGCAAGCGGCCCCAAGGTCGCGGACTGGCGTCGCTGTCTAAATCAGACCGGCCAGCGGTGACGACGGATCGGCATAGAGGCGCTTCTTCATCCGCCCGGCCAGATAGGATTCCCGACCGGCGATGACCGCGTGCTTCATGGCGCTGGCCATCAGGATCGGGTCGCGCGCCTCGGCGATGGCCGTGTTCATCAGCACGCCGTCGCAGCCCAGCTCCATGGCGATGGCCGCGTCCGAAGCCGTGCCCACGCCCGCGTCGACCAGGACCGGCACCTTGGACTGCTCGACGATCAGGCGGATGTTGATGGGGTTCTGCACGCCCAGACCCGAACCGATCGGCGCGCCCAGCGGCATGATGGCCACGGCGCCCGCGTCCTCCAGCTTACGCGCATAGACGGGGTCGTCGGTGCAATAGACCATGACCTCGAAGCCCTCGGCGGTCAGCAGTTTCAGCGACCGCAGCGTCTCCTCCATGTCAGGGAACAGGGTGCGCTGGTCCGCCAGAACCTCCAGCTTGACCAGGGTCCAGCCACCCGCCTCGCGCGCCAGACGCAGGGTCCGCACCGCGTCCTCGCCGGTGAAGCAGCCCGCCGTATTGGGCAGATAGGTGTATTTCGTGGGGTCCAGGAAGTCGGTCAGCACCGGCTGGCTGGGATCGGTCAGGTTCACCCGACGCACGGCCACAGTGACGATCTCAGCGCCCGAGGCCTCGGCCGCCGCCGCGTTCTGGGCATAGTCGCGGTACTTGCCGGTGCCCACGATCAGGCGCGAGTTGAAGGTGCGGCCGGCGACGGTCCAGCTGTCGGTGCGGGGGGCTGTATCGGTCATGCTCCTGACCTAGCGCCGCCGTGCGCCGGGGGGAAGCGCCGTCACCGGATTTGATGCGTCAGCCGCCGCCGACGAACTGAACCAGCTCGATCTTGTCGCCCTCGGCCAGCGCCGTGTCGCCGTGCAGCGAACGCGGCACGATCTCCAGATTGCGCTCGACCGCCACCTTTCTAGGGTCCAGCGACAGTTCCTGAACTAGGCCGAGAATGGTCGTAGCGGCGATCTCCCGCCCCTCGCCGTTGACTTCAATACGCATCACAGGTGTCCGAACAGGCCCATCTCGAAGACACGCGCCTGTTCAAGGCGCGTTGGCGCGCACTATAGCGCCTTTCGGTACGCCGGGCATCAGCCCGGGCGCATGCCTCGCTGCGCCCTGTCGGCGATCACGCGCAGCACGGCGTCCGCCGCCAGCTCCGATGGATCAGGTCCGCCCCGTCCCATGAGATCGAGAGCCGCCGTCTGTCGTGCGGCCTGTTCGGCGGCGGCCTGCGGGTCGGACAACAGGCGTCCGACCGCATCGGTCAGTTTCTCAGGGGTGGCGTCGTTCTGGATGAATTCGGGCGCGATGCGTTCGTCGGCGGCGATATTGAACAGGGTGATATGCTTGGCCGTCACCAGGTTCTTCATCAGCAGATAGCTGAGCCCGTCGATCCGGTAGGCGATGACCATAGGCGCGCCGGCCAGGGCCAGCTCGGTCGAGACCGTGCCGCTGGTGGCCAGGGCGACGTTGGCGGCCTTCATCGCGTCGTACTTGTCGGCCTCCTGCACTAGATGGGCACGGAAAGGCCAGGCGGCGACGCGACCAGCCACATCGGCGGCCACGGTTCCGGCAGCAACGACGGCGATCTCCAGCGAGGGGTCGGCCGCCTTCAGGCGCTTCACCGTCGCCTCGAAGACGGGCGTCATGCGGGTGATCTCGCTGGGCCGACTGCCCGGCAGGACTAGCAGCAGGGGCGCGTCGGCGGCGATGCCGCGCGCGGCGCGGAAGCGGGCGCCGTCAGCGCTGGCCATATCGACGTGCAGGGCCTGTGAGCCGACAACCGTCGTCGGCAGACCCTCGCGCTCGAACCAGGGCGCGTCGAAACTGTAGAGCGACAGCAGATGATCGACGCTGGCGGCCAGGGTCTTGGCCCGACCTGGACGCGAGGCCCAGACCTGGGGCCCGACATATTTGATCAGCGGCACGCCCGGCAGGACCTCGCGCAGCGCCTTGGCCACGCGGATGGTGAAACCCCAGCTGTCGATCAGGACGACGGCGTCAGGCCGCTCGGCCTCGGCCAGCGCGACCGTGTCGGCCACCCGACGCTTGACCAGGCCATAGGCCTTCAGTCCCTCGATCCAGCCCAGGATGGACAGTTCGGCGATATCAAACGGACTGACCACGCCCTCAGCCGCCATCCTGGGGCCGCCGACGCCGACGAAGGCGACATCCGCGCCGAGACGCATCTTCAAGGCGTGAGCCAGACCGGCGCCCAGGGCGTCGCCGGACGCCTCGGCGGCGACCAGCATGATCTTCAGCGGACGGCTCATGGTTTCTCTGCCTTGGCCACGCCCCACACGAACAGGCCCAGACGGTCAGCCGCCTCCACCAGAGCCTCATGGTCGATGATGATCAGTCGTCCCGCGAAGCCGCCGATGCCCGCCAGCCCGGCGGCGGCGGCCAGCTCGACCGTCGTCGATCCAATGACCGGCATATCCACGCGCAGGTCCTGGATCGGCTTGGGCGCCTTGCCCAGCGCGCCCTTCAGCGCGCCCGGCGCGCCGTGCAGATCGGCGGGCAGACCCGCCACACGGCGCAGCATCTCATCCGTGCCTTCCTGCGCCTCGACCGCCAGGACCAGGCCGTCACAAACGACGGCCCCCTGACCGATATCCAGTTCGCCTGATTTTTCAGCGACGTGCAGCGCCTTCTTCAGGTCTTCCAGCTGCTCTGGCGTCGGCGTGACCGCGCCGAGCGCGCCCGCAGGCAAGGCCTCACCGCCCAGAATGTCGTCCGCTCCCTCGACCGCATAACCCTCGGCCTCGAACACCGAGAGAATCTTGCGCAACAGGGCGTCGTCGCCCTTCGTCGCCGCCGCCACGATGCCAGGCAGCAGGGTCGCGCCCTTGAAGTCGGGCTTCAGGGTCTTGAAATCAGGCCGGTTGACATAGCCCGCGAAACAGACCGCCTCACAGCCCTCGGCCTTCATCGCCTTCAGGATACGGCCGATCTCGGCCATGCCGAACTCTTCGCCCGGCCAGCGCACCAGATGCTCGTCGGCGAAGCCCGCCAGACGGATGATGAAGACCGCCCGCCCCTCGGCTTCGCACCGCGCCGCAATACGGATCGGCAAATCACCGGAACCCGCGATCAGGGCCAGCTTGGGCGCCCCAGAAGCCGGGCTTGTCATTCCGCGTCCGGCAGGCAGAGCGGCCGCTTGGCGCCGTCGCGGATGAAGGCGACGATCTCCATGATCTCGGGCAGGTCGGCATAGGTCGTCTCGACCCGGTCAAGACGCTCGGCGAACACGCCTTCGCCTTCGAACAGGTCGCGATAGGCGGCCAGCAGACGGCGAACCGCGTCCTTGCCGTAACCCTTGCGCTTCAGCCCGATCAGATTGAGACCGTGCAGGCTGGCGTGGTTGCCCCATGCCGAGCCATAGGGGATGACGTCCCGCGTCACGGCGGCCAGACCGCCGACGATGGCGCCCTGCCCCACCCGGCCGTTCTGGTGCACGGCGCACAGGCCGCCCAGGAAGACCTTGTCGCCGATCTGGGCATGACCGCCCAGGGTGGCGTTGTTGGCCATGACGACATTGTCGCCGACGACGCAGTCGTGGCCGACGTGGGCGCCGGTCATGAACAGGCCGTTCGAGCCGACGCGCGTCACGCCCGTGCCCTGCGGCGTGCCCCGGTTGAAGGTGGCGTGCTCGCGGATGACGTTGTCTGACCCGATCTCCAGCCGGACCGGGTCGCCCTTGTAGCCGTTGTGCTGCGGGTCGCCGCCGATGACAGCGAAGGGATGAATGACGGTCCGCGCGCCGACGCTCGTGTCCTGCTGCACCACGATGTGGCTGACCAGCTTGACGCCCTCGGCCAGGATCACGCCCGGGCCGACGATGCACCAGGGGCCGATCACGACCCCTTCAGCGATCTGGGCCGAGGCGTCGACGACGGCGGTCGGGTGGATGGTCACTGGGCGGGTTCCGCCACGGTCACGACCATGGCCATGAACTCGGCTTCAGCGGCCAGCTTGCCGTCAATGAAGGTCTCGCCCCGGAACTTGTAGGCGTCGCCGCGTGCGCGGATCACCTTGACCGCCATGCGCAACTGGTCGCCCGGACGCGCCGGCTTGCGGAACCGCACCCCGTCGATCGACATGAACATGATGACCTTGTCCGCTACGGCCACGTCCAGCGACTTGGACATCAGCAGGGCGCCCGTCTGAGCCATGGCTTCGACGATCAGGACGCCCGGCATGACCGGATCGATCGGGAAGTGACCGGGGAAGAAGGGCTCGTTGTGGGTGACGTTCTTGATGCCCACGATGGAGGTCGCCGCCACGAAGTCCTCGGCCTTGTCGACCAGCAGGAAGGGATAGCGATGCGGCAGGCGCCGCATGACTTCGGCGTAGTCGATCTTGTTGTCGTCGCTCATGATTCTTTCGCGCCCTTTTTCTGGGACGCCTGTTTGGCCAGCCAGATGGCTTCGCGCAAGGATTGGCGCAGGGG
>Ga0265296_1001564_pt1 | contig 25864 bp, 24 predicted proteins | sample MunlanPumphouse1_FD_189073 | JGI IMG/M metagenome (GOLD analysis project Ga0265296, IMG submission 189073) | Groundwater microbial communities from a municipal landfill in Southern Ontario, Canada - Pumphouse #1 | ecosystem: Environmental > Aquatic > Deep subsurface > Groundwater | place... | reverse complement strand
AGCTCGAGTACCGCTTTTGATCTTGATTCACAGGCGACGTCGGAAGGCTGAGTGGAGGGATTGATCCGGGCGTGGGAGCGCAGCGACCGTACGACGCAGTCGTACACAGCGGAAGGAGGTGCAGCGAAGCAAACCGTAGCCGCTGCGCCCGGATCAGTCCCGGAGCGAAGGAACCCGAGCCTGCGAGGGCCGAACGCAGGAGCAAGCCTTTTCGGTTACCTTTTCGGCGTTTGGAAAAGGTGACTCGCCGTAAGGGCGAAACCGCCAGCCGCAACACCCGCAGAAACGGATATTCACCCCAACCACCCAGAGCATGGCCGGCCCAAAGGCCGCCAAGACCAAAGCGCGCTTAAGCCAAATCCGGATCCCGCGAAGAACGCAAGGAATTGCTCTCAAGCTCATACCGCAACTCATCCACCAACGCCTCGACCGCCCCAGGCGTACGCAGCGAAGCCAGATCCAGCCCGCTGATCACCAGATCCACCTGCCCCGAATCCCGGTGATACAACTTGACCGTCAGCGAATGATCACCATCCACCGAACACTCACAAGCCAGCGGCGCAAAACTGTGCTCGAGCCGAGCGCGCAACTGCGCAAGATTCATCATTGACGTTGTTCCTATGACTGTTTCAAAAGGGGCACGATCGCAAACCCGAAATGGTCTACACCGCACCCCACCAGCCTAAGAACACAACGCCTTGGCCAATACATGAATTTGCACCCTTGTAACTAGTGCATTTGCACCCCTCAGCGCTGGCCCTTGGTGCCCCACTCTCCCGAAAACAAACCGCGCTCCCGAGCCCAGACGATCGCCTCGCTGCGGCTATGCACATCGATTTTCGAGTACACGGTGGCCACATGATTGCGCACGGTATTGGGCGCCAGTTTCAACCGCGCGGCGATCTCCTTGTCCGCCAGACCCTCACAGATCAAGCCCAGCACATCGCGTTCACGGGCCGTCAGGTCAGTGAACGAGGCACTGGGCAGTTGCGGCGAGTTGATCTTCTTCACGTTGGCCAGCTTCTCGATCAGCGTCCGGCTGAACCACGACGCATCCTTCATCACCTCTTCAATCGCCGCGACCAGCTCCAGCTCCGTGCGCTTGCGCTCGGTCATGTCCATCAGCACCAGCAAATAGCAGGACGTGTCATGGATATTGACCGTGTCGGCCGAGACTGCACACTCCAGCAACTCCTCGTCCTTCTTGCGCACCGGCACATCGACCCGATCGACCCGGCCGTTCTTCGCCAGCGCCGACAATAACCGGGTGCGCGCGCCGTCATCGTGGATGAAGCTCAATTGCGTCACGGTTTTCCCGAGTACGTCATCGCTGTCATAGGCCAGGGTATCGAGGAATGCCTGGTTGACGTCGATGACCTCCTGCTTTTCAGCGGTGCAGATCAGAATCGGCACCGGAGTCAGACGAAAAGCCTTGGCAAAGCGCTCCTCGCTCTGACGCAAGGCAACTTCCACCCGGCGCCGAGGCTCCATGTCGACGAAGGAGAACAGCATGCAATTCTCGTCATTGAGCAGCAGCGGCTGACCGGCAACGATCACCTGTTTACTGCCACCGTCGGGGAGGCGCAGTTCCGCCTGCATTTGCGGAATGGTCGCGACATCGCGCAAGCGCTGAACGGCCAGATCGCGCTGATCGGCCTGTTCGAAAATATCGATTTCATACGCCGAGGTGCCGATCACCTGATCGCGGGTATAGCCGGTCATTTCCAGAAAGCCCGGGTTGACCTTGATGTAACGCAAATCGCTGAGACGACAGATCACTGCCGGCGCAGGGTTGGCGTTGAAGGTTTTTTCGAAACGCAGCTCGGCGTTGGCCCAGTCGGTAACGTCGCTCATGATCAGCACCAGCGACTCGGGCTGGCCGACGCGGTCGGTCAGCACCATGCTGCGCACGCTGTGCACCCAGACCCGCTCCGGGTCGTCCACGGACGAAACTTCGATCAGCACATCATTGAACGCCTCGCAGCGGGCGACGCGGCTGATCGGGTAGTTGTCCGGCGGCAAGACATGATTGTTGCGATAGCGCAGCGTGAAGCGTTTGGCGTACTCGTCGGCGTTGCTGCCCAGATCACCGATGGTGCTGACACCGTGCATGGTCAGCGCCGCTTCGTTGGCCCAGAGAATGCTTTTGTCGAGTTCCAGCAGAATCACCCCGTCCGACAGCCCGGCGATGATCTGCTGCAACTGGCGACGGTTGGTTTCGGTGGTCAGGACTTCCTGGCTCATTGGATCTCCACACTGTGATGCGGCTAGGTGAAGAGTACGACCGCAGCGGTTCGGGATCGTGCCGCGGCCTCAAAATCGCCAGAAATCCCCTGTGGTTGTGTTTACCTTAGGCGGCACGCTCGCTGGCCGCCACCATCGCCGAAGCCGCGAGCATTGCCCTTAGCAACACCGCACACCCCGCCGCGAGATCATCCGGTGCGGCATTCTCGATTTCGTTATGGCTGATCCCACCCTCGCACGGCACGAAGATCATCCCGGCCGGGCCTAGTTCGGCGAGGAAAATCGCGTCATGCCCGGCGCCACTGACAATGTCCATGTGCGACAGACCCAGCCCTTTCGCGGCGCCGCGCACCGCCTCCACGCAGCCCTTTTCGAAGTACAGCGGCGGGAAGTCGGCGGTCGGGGTCAGTTCGTAGGTGAGGCCGTGCTCTTCGCAGGTCGCCTCGATCACTTGTTTCACTTCGGCAATCATCGAATCCAGCCGCGCCGGCTCCAGATGCCGGAAGTCGAGGGTCATGCGCACTTCGCCGGGGATGACGTTGCGCGAGCCGGGATAGGCTTGCAGGCAGCCGACCGTGCCGCAGGCGTGGGGCTGATGGCCGAGGGCGGCGCGGTTGACGGCGCCGACGATCACCGAAGCCCCGACCAAGGCGTCCTTGCGCAGGTGCATCGGCGTCGGGCCGGCGTGAGCTTCGACGCCACGCAATTTCAGGTCGAACCATTTCTGCCCGAGCGCGCCGAGTACCACGCCGATGGTTTTCTCCTCATCTTCAAGGATCGGGCCTTGCTCGATGTGCGCTTCGAAATAGGCGCCGACCGCGTGCCCGCTGACCTGGCGCGGACCGGCATAGCCGATCGCATTCAGTGCTTCACCGACCGTGACGCCGTCGGCATCGACCTTGGCGAGGGTTTCTTCGAGGGTGAATTTCTCGGCGAAGACTCCGGAGCCCATCATGCACGGGGCGAAGCGCGAGCCCTCTTCGTTGGTCCAGACCACCACTTCCAGCGGCGCTTCGGTTTCCACGCCGAGGTCGTTGAGGGTACGCAGCACTTCGACGCCGGCGAGCACGCCGAAGCAACCGTCGAACTTGCCACCGGTGGGCTGGGTGTCGATGTGGCTGCCGGTCATCACCGGCGGCAGGCTCGGGTTGCGCCCGGCGCGGCGGGCGAAAATGTTGCCGACGGCATCGACCGTGACGTTGCAACCGGCGTCCTTGCACCACTGCACGAACAGGTCGCGGGCCTGGCGGTCGAGGTCGGTCAGGGCCAGGCGACAGACGCCGCCCTTGATCGTGGCGCCGAGTTTCGCCAGTTCCATGAGCGAGGCCCAGAGGCGATCGCGGTTGATGTGCTGATGGGTGGACTTCAGAACGTCTACGGCTGCGTTCATGGGGATCTCCTCAATGCTGATGCCGATAGTGCCCATGCTCTGCGTGGGCATTCATCCACGGACGCTCTGCGTCCGCTGTTGGGACGCGGAGCGTCCCGGGCTGCATTCCCACGCAGAGCGTGGGAACGATCATGTGTTACACCGCTGTTTTCACGGCAGAAGGCTGCGCCCGCATCACGCACAACCCGTAATAAATAATCCCGCCCAACGCCGAGCCGGTGAACCAGCCATAGCTGTAGAACCAGCTGAACGCGTCGCTGCCCAGCGACAGCAAGGTCAGCGCCACCGGCACGCCAAAGGCGAGAAAACCGGCCCAGTTCCACGCCGGATACACGTCATCGCGGTACAGCCCGGCGAGGTCCAGTCGCTGTTTCTTGATCAGGAAATAATCCACCACCATGATCCCGGCGATCGGCCCGAGCAGGCTTGAGTAGCCCAGCAGCCAGTTCGAATACACGGTTTCCAGGCTGATGTCGGAAACGATCAGGCCAAGCTTTTTCATCAGTTCATGGCCCATCAGCACCAGCCCGACCAGACCGGTGAGCAACACCGCTTTGGTGCGGTTGATCACCTTCGGCGCGATGTTCTGGAAGTCATTGGTTGGCGAGACGATATTGGCGGCGGTGTTGGTCGACAGTGTGGCAACGATGATCAGCGCCATGGCCACAGCGACCCACACCGGGCTCTGGATATGGCCGATCAGCGTGACCGGGTCGGACACGGTGACGCCGACCAGTTTCACCGATGCGGCGGTCATCACCACGCCCAGCGCGGCGAAGAGGAACATGGTCAGCGGCAGGCCGAAAATCTGCCCGAGGATCTGATCCTTCTGGCTCTTGGCGTAGCGGCTGAAGTCGGGAATGTTCAGCGACAGCGTGGCCCAGAACCCGACCATCGCCGTCAGCCCTGCCGCGAAGTAACTGACCACGCTGGCGCCTTCCGGACGCTTGGGCGGGATCGCCAGCAACTCAGTCATCGACACATTGGGCATCGCCCACACCAGCAGGCCGATGCCCACCGCCACCAGCAACGGCGCCGACAAGGTTTCCAGCCATTTGATCGACTCGGCACCGCGAATCACCACCCACAGATTCAGCGCCCAGAACACCATGAAACCGATCACCTCGCCGGTGCCGCCGAGGGATTTCCAGCCCTCGAACACCGAGCCGAGAAACAGGTGAATCGCCAGTCCGCCGAACATTGTCTGGATGCCGAACCAGCCACACGCCACCAACGCGCGGATCAGGCACGGCACGTTGGAACCGAGAATGCCGAACGACGAGCGCAGCAGCACCGGAAACGGAATGCCGTACTTGGTGCCAGGGAAAGCATTGAGGGTGAGCGGAATCAACACGATGACGTTGGCGAACAGAATCGCCAGCAGCGCTTCGCCGACGCTCAAGCCGAAATAAGCGGTGAGCACGCCGCCGAGGGTGTAGGTCGGCACGCAAATCGACATGCCGACCCACAGCGCGGTGATGTGCCATTTGTTCCAGGTGCGTTCGCGCACCTTGGTCGGTGCCATGTCGTGGTTGTAGCGGGGACTGTCGAGGACATCACTGCCCGCTTCGAGCTCGAACAAGCCGTCGCGCTCGGTCACTTGTGATCTGGTCTGTTGCATGGCCGCTCCACTGTTCTTCTGATTATTTTTTGCTCATCAGGCGGCTGGCGCATACGGCGCCAGCCGGACGATGGCCGGAGGAACTGACAACTTTCATGCACCGGCCATGGTGTCAGCGGCGGCATCAATAAACGTGCCGGGTCTGGCGCTTAACGCTTGGGCGGTGCACTGGACGCTTTGCAACTTTCTGATATTCATCAGTTTTAATTAAATATTCGATGAGTCCGGGAAAACTTGTCTGAACGCTCAGGCTAAATGTCGGGCAAGTTGTCGGAAGTGTCAGGACTCAAACTGGTGCACTGCATTTATTTTTGTCGGTGAACCCGCAACCGCAGCACAACTTCAAGCGGCTGATTTCACATAGGAAATCTTGCTCATATTTCCATCCTGTCAAGTGCGTCAAAATGGTGAGCAGCCTCACCATTTTGGTGATTTCCATTATTTATCCTTATTTATCAATAGGTTGAAAGAGCTATAAGCTTATAAAAAATATTCTTGATCATTCTTGAAATCGCGACTAGTTTCTATTCCTGACAGCGATGACAGGAATACGAACTGCGCCGCTGTACTTCAATAAAACATCTAGAACCGGCACAAGTCGGTCATGCCTGCGAGGAATCCGGAATGTCTCTGTTGATCCGTGGCGCCACCGTTGTTACCCATGATGAAAGTTACCGCGCCGACGTCTATTGCGCTGACGGCGTGATCAAAGCCATTGGTGAAAACCTCGACATTCCCGCCGGCGCAGAAATGCTCGACGGCAGTGGCCAATACCTGATGCCCGGCGGCATCGACCCGCATACGCATATGCAACTGCCGTTCATGGGCACCGTTGCCAGCGAAGATTTCTACAGCGGCACCGCTGCCGGCCTGGCCGGCGGCACTACCTCGATCATCGACTTCGTTATTCCCAATCCGCAGCAATCGCTGATGGAAGCGTTTCATCAGTGGCGCGGCTGGGCGCAAAAGTCTGCGTCGGACTATGGCTTCCACGTCGCGATCACCTGGTGGAGCGAGCAGGTGCGCGAGGAAATGGCCGAGTTGGTCAGCCACCACGGCATCAACAGCTTCAAGCATTTCATGGCCTACAAGAACGCGATCATGGCCGCCGACGACACCCTGGTGGCGAGTTTCGAGCGCTGTCTGGAACTCGGTGCGGTGCCGACTGTGCACGCAGAAAATGGCGAGCTGGTCTATCACCTGCAACGCAAGTTGATGGCTCAGGGCATTACCGGGCCGGAAGCGCATCCGCTGTCGCGACCTTCGCAGGTCGAAGGTGAAGCCGCGAGCCGGGCGATCCGTATCGCCGAAACCATCGGAACGCCTTTGTACCTGGTGCACGTTTCCACCAAGGAAGCCCTCGACGAAATCACCTATGCCCGCAACAAGGGCCAGCCGGTTTACGGCGAGGTGCTGGCCGGGCACTTGCTGCTCGACGACAGCGTCTATCAACACCCGGACTGGCAGACCGCCGCCGGCTACGTGATGAGCCCGCCGTTCCGTCCGCGCGGCCATCAGGAGGCGCTGTGGCACGGGCTGCAGAACGGCAATCTGCACACCACCGCCACCGACCACTGCTGCTTCTGCGCCGAGCAGAAAGCCGCCGGCCGCGACGACTTCAGCAAGATTCCCAACGGCACCGCCGGCATCGAAGACCGCATGGCGGTGCTGTGGGATGAAGGCGTCAACTCCGGGCGATTGTCGATGCAGGATTTCGTTGCGCTGACCTCCACCAACACAGCGAAGATATTCAATCTCTATCCACGCAAAGGTGCGATCCGCGTGGGCGCCGACGCCGATCTGGTGCTGTGGGATCCGCAAGGCACTCGGACCATTTCCGCCAAGACCCACCATCAGCAGGTGGACTTCAACATCTTCGAAGGCAAGACCGTGCTCGGCGTGCCGAGCCACACTGTCAGCCAGGGCCGCGTGGTCTGGGCCGACGGCGACCTGCGCGCCGAACGCGGCGCCGGACGCTACATCGAACGGCCGGCGTATCCGGCGGTGTTTGATTTGTTGAGCAAGCGGGCGGAGTTGCATAAGCCGACTGCCGTTAAACGCTGACCCCTAGTGATCGTTCCCATGCTCTGCGTGGGAATGCAGCCCGGGACGCTCTGCGTCCCATTGGAACGCAGAGCGTCCCTTGAGGCATTCCCACGCAGAGCGTGGGAACGATCAACCACTGCCCACCAGAGGCAGCACCTCAATTAGCCATGAGGCCCTAAACCGTGATCGAGACCCTGAACCACCTTCCCCACCCGCACGAAAGCGCGGCCGCCCTCGCCGGCCATTTCACTGATCTGGCGCCGCCGCTCAATGCCCGGCAAGCGCATCTGGAAGCCTCGCGCTGCCTGTATTGCTACGACGCGCCTTGCGTCAATGCGTGCCCCAGCGAAATCGATATCCCGTCGTTCATCCGCAACATCCATCAGGACAACGTCCAAGGCGCGGCGCAGAAAATCCTTTCGGCAAACATCCTCGGCGGCAGTTGCGCGCGGGTCTGTCCGACGGAAATTCTTTGCCAGCAGGCCTGCGTGCGCAACAACGCGCAGGAGTGCGCGCCGGTGCTGATTGGTCTGCTCCAACGTTATGCCGTGGACAACGCGCATTTCGCCGAGCATCCGTTCCAGCGCGCCCCGGCCACAGGTAAACGTATCGCCGTGGTCGGCGCCGGGCCGGCCGGGTTGTCCTGCGCCCATCGCAGCGCGATGCACGGGCATGACGTGGTGATTTTCGAAGCACGGGAAAAGGCCGGCGGGCTCAACGAGTACGGCATCGCCAAGTACAAACTGGTCGACGATTACGCGCAGAAGGAGCTGGACTTCCTTCTGCAGATTGGCGGGATAGAAATCCGCCACGGCCAGAAACTCGGTGCAAATCTTACTCTCAGCGAACTGCATCAACAGTTTGACGCGGTATTCCTCGGCCTCGGCCTGAATGCCAGCAAGCAACTCGGTCTGGCCCACGAAGACGCGCCGGGCCTGCTCGCCGCCACCGATTACATCCGCGAACTGCGCCAGGCCGATGACCTCACGCAACTGCCCTTGGCTGAACGCTGCATCGTTCTCGGCGCTGGCAACACGGCGATCGACATGGCCGTGCAGATGGCCCGCCTCGGCGCGCGCGACGTCAATCTGGTGTATCGCCGTGGTGCCGCAGACATGGGCGCCACCCACCATGAGCAGGACATCGCCAAAGCCAATCAGGTGCGATTGCTGACCTGGGCGCAGCCGGAGCAAGTGTTGCTCGATGATCAGGGCCGCGTGCGCGGCATGCGTTTCGCCCGCACCGATCTGGTTGAAGGCCGTCTGCAAACCACCGGAGAAACCTTCGAGCTGGCTGCCGATGCGATCTTCAAAGCCATCGGCCAGAGCTTCGATGACAGCGCTCTCAGCGATCCGTTGGCGCGCGAGCTCAAGCGTCGGGGCGAACGCATCGAGGTCGATGAACACCTGCGCACCAGCGTCCCCGGCGTGTATGCCGGCGGCGACTGCACCAGCCTCGATCAGGACCTTACCGTGCAAGCGGTGCAGCATGGCAAACGCGCCGCCGAGGCGATCAACGCTCAACTGATGCTCAACGTGGAGGCTGCGTAAATGGCCGATCTCTCGATAGTCTTCGCCGGTATCAAAGCGCCCAACCCGTTCTGGCTGGCTTCCGCGCCACCCACCGACAAGGCCTACAACGTGGTCCGCGCCTTCGAAGCGGGCTGGGGTGGCGTGGTCTGGAAAACCCTGGGTGAGGATCCGGCGGCGGTCAACGTTTCCTCGCGTTATTCGGCGCATTACGGCGCCAATCGCGAAGTGCTGGGCATCAACAACATCGAACTGATCACCGACCGTTCGCTGGAAATCAACCTGCGCGAAATCACTCAGGTGAAAAAGGATTGGCCGGATCGCGCGCTGATCGTGTCGCTGATGGTGCCGTGTGTCGAGGAGTCGTGGAAACACATCCTGCCGCTGGTCGAGGCCACTGGCGCCGACGGCATCGAACTGAACTTCGGCTGCCCCCACGGCATGCCCGAACGCGGCATGGGCGCGGCGGTCGGCCAAGTGCCGGAGTATGTCGAGCAGGTGACGCGCTGGTGCAAGACGTACTGCTCGCTGCCGGTGATCGTCAAACTCACCCCGAACATCACCGACATCCGCGTCGCTGCCCGGGCAGCGCATCGCGGCGGCGCGGATGCAGTGTCGCTGATCAATACGATCAACTCGATCACCAGTGTCGACCTGGACCACATGGTCGCCCTGCCCACCGTCGGCAGCAAAAGCACCCACGGCGGTTATTGCGGTTCGGCGGTCAAGCCGATTGCGCTGAACATGGTCGCGGAAATTGCCCGTGATCCGCAGACCCAGGGCTTGCCGATCTGCGGCATTGGTGGCATCGGCAGCTGGCGCGACGCCGCTGAGTTCATGGCGCTGGGCAGCGGTGCGGTGCAGGTGTGCACGGCGGCGATGCTGCATGGTTTCCGCATTGTCGAAGAGATGAAGGATGGCCTGTCGCGGTGGATGGACAGCCAGGGCTACGCCAATATCGCCGAATTTTCCGGGCGCGCCGTGGGTAACACCACGGATTGGAAGTACCTCGATATCAACTACCAGGTGATCGCGAAGATCGACCAGGAGGCGTGCATTGGTTGCGGGCGTTGCCACATCGCTTGTGAAGACACCTCACACCAGGCGATCGGCAGTCTGAAACAGGCCGACGGTACGCATAAATATGAAGTGATCGATGAGGAATGTGTGGGCTGCAACCTGTGCCAGATCACCTGCCCCGTGGCCGACTGCATCGAGATGGTGCCGATGGACACGGGCAAGCCGTTTCTGGACTGGAATCATGATCCGCGCAACCCCTATCACGTCGCGGTTTGATTGATCGTTCCCACGCTCCTGCGTGGGAATGCAGCCCGGGACGCTCTGCGTCCCATTGGAACGCGGAGCGTCCCTGGAAGCATTCCCACGCGGAGCGTGGGAACGATCAAATCCATAATCGACACGGTCTTTCAGGTCGATGTACCTCTCAATACACCTCGGTCGGCCCCCTCTCCCTCTGGGAGAGGGCTGGGGTGAGGGTAAGCCCTTGATGGTGCTCTTCAAGGCTCCAGCCCGATCCCGCGCAAAATCACACCTGTCACGGTCTGCACCGCCCGCTCGAACTGCATATCCGACAACGGCTGGTGATCATTGAGAATGTTCACCTGATGATCAAAGTCGGCGTAATGCTGGGTCGACGCCCAGATCATGTACAGCAAACCCGAGGGCTCCACTGGCAGGATCCGCTTGTCCTCGACCCACTGGCGAATCTTCGCTTCCTTCATCTTCGCCCAGTCATACAGGCTCGCATCCAGCGCCTCGCCCAGGGTCGGCGCGCCGTGGATGATCTCGTTGGCCCAGACCTTCGAGCCATACGGCCGGCTGCGCGAGTGGTTCATCTTGGCGCGGATGTAACTGCTCAGCACCACGCGCGGGTCGTCGAACATCTCGAAGCACAGCGCGTCCTGCTTCCACACTTCCAATAAATCGAACAGCACCGCGCTGTACAGCTCGCTCTTGGTGCTGAAGTAGTAATGCAGATTGGAACGCGGCAACTGCACTTCGGCAGCGATGTCCGCCATGGCGGTGCTGCCGAAGCCTTTCTCGGCGAAAACCTTTTCCGCCGCCAGCAGGATTTTCTCGACGTTACTGCGGCGAATCTCGATCTTGTGATTGCCCATGTGGGCTCCCTGACAACAGCGTTGCGCAAGACTAGCATCCGCTCTGATCCGGGCGCGACCGCCGCCAACAAAACTTCGCAGGTACAAGCGCTATGGCACAGCGCTCACACCGATAGGCGTTGGTTCATTCACGCCCAAATTACCTTCGACCTGCCCGGCCATGTGCAACGTGCCGGCCATCACCCCCGTGGTCGGATTCTGCAGCAGCTTCTGCCAGGCCTTGTCGAAGGTATTGCCGAGGCTGCTGCGGATCAGCGCTTCGCTGTCGGGGCGGTCGTTGGCCTGGATGATTGCGCGTATGCCGGCCACGCCGACCGAAATCATCGCCCCGGCGAGTTTACCCGCCGCTGCCGCCACCGCACTGGCGGCGCCGCGCGGGGCCATTTCTGCTTCGATGCGCTGGCTGGCGCGCTTGGCCACCGGAGCCATCGCCGCGTCGGTAGAGGAAATGCCCCTGGCGCCGCCGTCGGTGTGGATCTTGTCGATCAGCGCGGCGTACGCCGGGAGGGTGTTGAGCGGCTCGGTGCTGATGACTTTGAACAGCGAAGCATCCCGCGCCGGCGGCGGGCCGAGGGCGATGGCCGGGATCTTCTGCAAACGCCCATTGAGCTGCGCAATCGGCACACCGTGACGCTGGGCGATGAGCGGCATCTGCTGCGCCATCAACTGTGCGTAGAACGCCGTGGCCTGCGCCAGAATCGCATCCGGATCGATCTCCACGGCGACCGGCGCGAGGACTTTTTCCTGATATTGCTCAAGCAGATACGCCGCCAGCCGTTTCGCCGAAGCGTCCTGCTCACCGCCGGCGCTGATCGTGTACCAACTGACCTTCATCGACAGCCATTCCTGGGTCCAGTAGCTGCTGAACCAAGGGATGAAATTTTCTTCAGTTTGCTGATAGACCCGAGTGCGCCAATGTTCCATCGAGCCACGGGCGAACAGCTTGACCTGCTCGGTGGCTTGTTGCGATGCGCTGAGGATCTCGCGGTCGATCTGCTGCCAGGTTTGCGCCGACACCACCACCGCCTGCGGCGCACTCACTGGCGCCCGGGCCGAAGTGGCGCAGCCGGCCAGCAGAAACAGTGCGGCAACGACCAGCGCGCGCGGGTTCACGGTGGCGGTGTCCTTTGGCTTGGGGAGGTGCAGGTTTGAGTATAGGCAGGTCAGTCGATTTCGATGCTGAAGGTTCCGGCCTCTTCGCGAGCAGGCTCGCTCCCACAGCCGCAACACATTTCAAATGTGGGAGCGAGCCTGCTCGCGAAGGCGCCATCAGCCCCACTGCAAATGCTCAACCATCACCGACATCGATATCCACCATCGCCACGATTGCCTTCCGCCCTCCCATGATGAAAGGCACGATTGACTCATCCGAAACACAACGAGGCGTTCACACCATGATCCACACCCAAGTCACCCTCTCCGTGAGTTTCCCGGTGTTCGGCAGCAACTACTACCAACAGCACGTCGTGCCGCGCAAGGCGCAGACGCTGGTGTTCAACAAGGATTTCGACGATCTGCTGATGCCCGCCGCCAGCAACCATTTCAGCAATGAAGTGGTCGGCCTCAACGATCAGTTCCGTTTTCTGAGCGACATACTTGCCACCCATTTGCTCGATCACGAGGCCTCGGTGCCTGCGCGATCCCGCGTCCAGGCGAACGCTCGTTTTTTCAACTGAGGCTGATGCACAGAGGGCGTTCCTTTGATGGGAACGCCCTCTTCATTCAATCAGTCATCATCGCGATCACGGTGATAACGACGGCCATCGCGGCGGTCGTCATCGCGGTCGTCCCAGCGCCGGTCATGGTCGTAATAGCGGCCATGGTCGCGGTCGTAGTGCCGGCCATGGCGATGGTCATCATCAAAATCCGCAATACAGCCGCTCAGCAATACGGCGGCGGTCACAGTGAGCAGCATCGTTGTCGCTTGCTTCATTCAACACTTCCCTAAAACCCAAGGTCTTGACGACGGAAATCGCCACGCTGCCCGCGTCTTCGGGACGCAGTGCGCGCAGCCGCAGATACGACCGGGCAAAAGCGCGTTGATTCAGTGGCCACTATCGACCGTTTGTCGGCTCGTTCGTCGCAGCCGAACAGCGGCGTAACGCCACCTATACTGCTTGCAACCTACCCCCATGCAATGGATCTGCGCCCTCAATAACAATAAGCAGAGGTGGATCATGGTCTGGCAGCAAATCTACGACCCGTTCGGCAACCCGGTACTCTCCACGCTGATGGCCGCAGTGCCGGTGGTGGTGATGCTCGCGGCGCTGGCGTTCTTTCACGTCAAGGCGCATCTGGCGGCGCTGTTGGCGCTGGCGTCCGCCCTGCTGATCTCGATTTTCGCCTTCGACATGCCGGCGGGCATGGCCGGTTCGGCGGCGTTGTTCGGCGCGGCGAATGGCTTGCTGCCGATCGGCTGGATTGTGCTCAACATCATCTTTCTGCATCGCCTGACCACCGAAAACGGTTCGTTCAAAGTGCTGCAGGATTCTCTAGCGCGGATCACCGATGACCGACGTTTGCAATTGCTGCTGATCGCCTTCTGTTTCGGTGCGTTCTTCGAAGGTGCGGCAGGCTTTGGCACGCCGGTAGCGGTGACCGGGGCGATTCTGATCGGCCTGGGTTTTTCGCCATTGGCCGCATCGGGTCTGGCGCTGATCGCCAACACTGCGCCAGTGGCTTTCGGTGCGCTGGGCACGCCGATCATCACCCTGGCCAAAGTCACCGGGCTGGACGAGATGGAGCTGTCGATGATGGTCGGCCGGCAGCTGCCGTTCTTCTCGGTGCTGGTGCCGTTCTGGTTGATCTGGGCGTTTGCCGGGTGGCGCAAGATGCTCGAGGTGTGGCCGGCGATTCTGGTGGCCGGGGTGAGTTTCGCCATCCCGCAATTTCTCGTGTCGAACTACCACGGGCCGATGCTGGTGGACGTGATCGCTGCGCTGATTTCCATGGCGTGTCTGACGCTGTTCCTCAAGGTGTGGAAACCGGCGACCATCCACACCTCGGCGGCGCTGTCCGGGCGCGTCGACAACTCCAAGGTCGACGAAGAAACAGTCACCGCCAGCGCCGCGTTCAGCGATCAGGCGCGCCCGGCAGTGATGCGTGCGTGGATGCCGTGGATCATTCTCACGGTGTTCGTGTTTGCCTGGGGCACCCAGGATTTCAAGAACATGTTCGATACGCGCCCGGTGATCGACCCGGTCACGCAGTCGGCCAAGCTCGACCCGCAAGGCAAACCGGTACGCGAGGCCAATCCGATCTTCGCCCCGGCGCTGACCTTCACCGGTCTGCATCTGCAAATAGAAAAAGTGCCGCCGGTTGTCGCGGCGCCGAAAGCCGAGGAAGCGATTTACAAGTTCACCTGGCTGACCGCCACTGGCAGCGGGATCTTGCTGGCGGCGATTGTCGGCGGTCTGCTGATGGGGTATTCGATCCCGCAACTGATCAAGCAATACCTGCGCACATTGTGGGTGGTGCGGTTTTCGCTGATCACGATTGCGGCGATGCTGGCGCTGGGCTTCCTCACGCGCTATTCGGGGCTGGATGCGACCATGGGCCTGGCGTTTGCGGCGACGGGGATTTTCTACCCGATGTTCGGCACGCTGCTCGGCTGGCTGGGGGTAGCGCTGACCGGGTCCGACACCGCTTCGAACGTGCTGTTTGGCGGCTTGCAACGGGTGACCTCGGAACAGCTGGGTATCAGCCCGGTGCTGATGGCGGCAGCGAACAGTTCCGGTGGGGTGATGGGCAAAATGGTCGATGCGCAGTCGATCGTCGTCGCCTCCACCGCGACCCGTTGGTACGGGCATGAGGGCGAGATCCTGCGTTACGTGTTCTTCCACTCGATCGTGCTGGCGATCCTGGTCGGCGGGCTGGTGACGTTGCAGGCGTACGTCGCACCGTTTACCTCGATGGTGGTGGGTGGGCCATAACTGAAAAACACATCTCCACTGTGGGAGCGAGCCTGCTCGCGAAGAGGTCGGCACATCCAGCAGCGGCTGGGTCTGGCCCGACGCTTTCGCGAGCAGGCTCGCTCCCACGGGTCTATTGATGAGCTGCGCACATAACTCTTTAGCGCAAATCCGACAAAACCTTTTCCCTCCCGCTGCGGTCACTCTTTTTACGAGACTGGCATGCATGCCGGCGCGCCCGTTTGGGCCTTTTGCAATCCTGCCGCCCGATGAGAGACAAGGAATCGAACCATGCCGATTTCCCGACGCAATTTCATGATCCTCGGCGCCGTAACCGCGACGGCGTTCGCCATGCCCCCCTTTATCAGCCTCAAGGCCTACGCGGCCAGTCTGGAGCAACCGGCCATGAGTAAAGTGACCCTGCAAGTCAATGGTAAACCGCAAACCCTCGAAGTAGACACTCGCACTACCCTGCTCGACGCCCTGCGCGAACACCTGCACCTGACCGGCACCAAAAAAGGCTGCGACCACGGCCAGTGCGGCGCCTGCACGGTGATCGCCGACGGTCGGCGGATCAATTCCTGCCTGACCCTCGCAGTCATGCACGACGGCAGTGACGTGACCACCATTGAAGGCCTCGGCATGCCGGACAAGCTGCACCCGATGCAGGCCGCGTTCATCAAGCACGACGGTTACCAGTGTGGCTATTGCACCCCAGGGCAGATCTGCTCGGCGGTCGCTGTGCTCAAAGAAATCCGCGACGGCATTCCCAGCCACGTCAGCCCGAGCCTGACCGAGCCGCCGAAGCTGATCGCCGCCGAACTGCAAGAGCGAATGAGCGGCAATATCTGCCGCTGTGGCGCTTACTCGAACATCATCGAAGCCATCACTGAAGTCGCGGAGGTGCCGGCATGAGAGCCTTCAATTACAGCCGCGCCGACTCACCTGCCGCAGCCGCTTCCCAGGCTGCGCAAGTCGAGGGCGCCAAGTTCATCGCCGGCGGCACCAACCTGCTTGACCTGATGAAACTCGACATCGAAACCCCGGTGCACCTGATCGATATCAACCACCTCGGCCTGGACCAGATCGAAGCAACACCCGAAGGCGGACTGCGCATCGGCGCGCTGGTGCGCAACACCGATTTGGCCGCCGACGCGCGCGTGCGCAAGGACTACGCCCTGCTCTCCCGCGCCTTGCTCGCCGGGGCTTCCGGGCAGTTGCGCAACATGGCGACCACCGCCGGCAACCTGCTGCAACGCACCCGCTGCCCGTACTTCTACGACACCCACCAGGCGTGCAACAAACGCAATCCGGGCAGCGGCTGCGCGGCGATCGGCGGGGTCACCCGGCAGTTGGGGATCATCGGCGTCAGCGACGCTTGCATCGCCACCCACCCGAGCGACATGGCCATCGCCATGCGCGCGCTGGATGCGCAGATCGAAACGGTCAAGCCTGACGGCAGCACGCGCAGCATTGCCATGGCCGATTTCCATCAGTTGCCGGGCAATACGCCGCACATCGAAACCAGCCTCACACCCGGTGAATTCATCACCGCAGTGACCTTGCCGGCGCCGGTTGGCGGCACGCATATTTATCACAAGGTCCGCGATCGCTCGTCTTACGCGTTTGCCCTTGTTTCAGTCGGTCTGATCCTGCAAAAGGACGGCACCGGCCGTGTCGCCGTCGGCGGCGTTGCGCCGAAACCGTGGCGGGTCGAAGCCGCTGAAGCGCTGTTGCCCAAGGGCGCCAAAGCAGTCAGCGAACGCCTGCTTGAGGGCGCGACACCCACCGATGACAACCAATTCAAACTGACACTGGTCGAGCGCACGCTGGCTTCGGTGTTGGCGCAAGCGAGGGAAACCGCATGAAATTCGACACGCCCGCCACCACCAATCCCATCGACCGCCTGAAGGTCGTCGGCCAGCCCACCGAGCGCATCGAAGGCCCGTTGAAAACCAGCGGCCAAGCCACTTACGCCTACGAGCAACATGAGGCGGCAGCCAATCAGGCCTACGGTTTCATGGTCGATTCGGCGATTGCCAAAGGCCGGATCAAAGCCATTCATCTCGACGAGGCCAAAGCCGCACCCGGCGTACTCGCAATCGTCACTGCCGAGAACGCCGGCAAGCTAGACAAAGGTGATTACAACGCCGCGCATCTGCTCGCCGGTCCCGAGGTACAGCACTACCAGCAAGCCGTTGCATTGGTGGTTGCCGAAACCTTCGAACAGGCCCGTGCCGCCGCGCAATTGGTCAGGGTCGATTACGAGACCAGCGAAGGCAAGTTCGATCTGGCCAGCGTCAAAGACCTCGGCGTCGAGCCGAAAGACGAGTTGCCGGACGTCAATCACGGCGACTTCGACAAGGCCTTCACCGCCGCGCCGGTGCAGTTCGATCAGACCTACACCACACCAGACCAGTCCCACGCGATGATGGAACCGCACGCCACACTGGCCGCGTGGAAAGGCGATCAGCTGACCGTGTGGACGTCGAACCAGATGGTCGCCTGGAGCGTCGGTGACATTGCAAAAACCCTCGGCCTGCCGAAGGAAAAAGTCCGTTTGGTCTCGCCGTACATCGGCGGCGGGTTCGGCGGCAAGCTGTTCATCCGCGCCGACGTGATCCTCGCCGCTCTCGGCGCGCGCATGGCGGGGCGGCCGGTGAAAGTCGCCCTCGCCCGTCCGCAAATGGCCAACAACACCACCCATCGCCCGGCAACGATTCAGCGCATCCGCATGGGTGCCACTGCGGACGGCAAGCTGACCGCCATCGCCCATGAAGGCTGGTCAGGCAACCTCGCTGACGGCAAGGTCGAACTGGCCGCGCAACCGAGCCAGTTGCTCTACGCCGCAGAAAACCGCCGCGTCAGCATGCGCCTCGCCCCGCTCGACCTGCCTGAAGGCAACGCCATGCGCGCGCCGGGTGAAGCGCCGGGGCTGATGGTGCTGGAAATCGCCATGGACGAAATGGCCGAACAACTGAAGATGGACCCGGTACTGTTCCGCATCGCTAACGACACTCAAGTCGACCCGGTGAAAACCGAGCGGCCGTTCTCCCAGCGCCAACTGGTCAAATGCCTGCAGATCGGCGCCGAGAAATTCGGCTGGGATCAGCGCAAGACGCAACCGGGCACCCGTCGTGAAGGCCGCTGGCTGATCGGCATGGGCGTGGCGGCGGCGTTTCGCAACAATTTGCTGGTCAAGTCCGGCGCCCGCGTGCGCCTGGAGCGTGACGGCAAGGTCGTTGTTGAAACGGACATGACCGATATCGGCACCGGCAGCTACACGATCATCGCGCAGACCGCTGCCGAGATGATGGGCGTCGGCATCAAGGATGTCGTGGTGCGTCTGGGCGATTCGGACTTCCCGGTATCGGCCGGCTCCGGCGGCCAGTTCGGCGGCAACTGCTCGACCGCCGGGGTCTACGCCGCGTGCGTGAAATTGCGCGAAGCGGTGGCGCAGAAGCTGGGGCTGGCGGCGGATCAGGCGGAGTTCGCCGATGGTCAGGTGCGCGTCGGCAGCAAGAGCCTGCCGCTGCGCAACGCGGCTGAAGGCGGCGCATTGGTCGGCGAGGACAGCATCGAGTTCGGTGATCTGGCCGAGAAGTATCAGCAATCGACCTTCGGCGCGCACTTCGTCGAAGTCGCCGTCGATGCCGCCACTGGCGAAGTTCGCGTACGGCGCATGTTGGCGGTTTGCGCTGCGGGGCGAATTCTCAACCCGACGTCGGCGCGCAGTCAGGTGATCGGCGCGATGACCATGGGCGTCGGCGCGGCGTTGATGGAAGAGCTGGCGGTGGACAAGCGCCTGGGCTTTTTCGTCAACCATGACCTCGCCGGATACGAAGTGCCGGTGCACGCCGACATACCGCATCAGGAAGTGATCTTCCTCGAAGAAACCGACCCGATTTCGTCGCCGATGAAGGCCAAAGGCGTGGGTGAATTGGGGATTTGCGGCGTGAGCGCGGCGGTGGCGAATGCGATCTACAACGCCACCGGCGCAAGGGTCCGCGAATATCCGATTACGCTGGACAAGATTCTTGATTCGTTGCCGGAGATGATCTGAAGCGAAAAGCCCCTCATCGGAACGCCGCCCGCCTAGCCCTCTCCCAAAGGGAGAGGGGACCGATCCGGGTATATTCAGGATGTGCAGCGACGTGAAAGTCTTTCTGTGTATCCATAATCGCAACGGCAAGTTCAGGTCGATGCACATCGCAAGACACCTCGGTCGGCTCCCACTCCCCCGGGAGACGCCTGGGGTGAGTCGCATGCTGTTAGCGCACCTGCATGGGGTGCTAGGGGTCGAGTGGATTCACCACCACGCTTGCAGAATGCCGAACGTCTCGAGCATCCCCCAATCGGCTCCCTCTCCCTCGGGAGAGGGCTGGGGTGAGGGGCGCGGTTTCACTCGGTCTTTGGATATTGCTCATCACTGACCTGCTCCATCCAGTCCACCACCTTGCCATCCAGCACTTCGGCAATCGCGATATGACTCATCGCCGTCGTCTGTGCTGCCCCGTGCCAATGTTTGGCGCCCGGGGCAATCCACACGGTGTCGCCCGGGCGGATTTCACGAACCGGCTGGCCCCACTCCTGCACGAAGCCTGCCCCCGAGGTGACGATCAATGTCTGCCCCAGCGGATGGGTATGCCATGCAGTGCGCGCGCCCGGCTCAAACGTTACGGTCGCGCCACTGACCCGCGCCTCGTCGGTACCTTTGAACGGCGCATCCACCCGCACCGTGCCGGTAAACCAGTCAGCCGGGCCTTTGGCCGAAGGTTGCGAGCCATTCGGTGTGACCGTGACACGCGGATTTTCGGTGGCTTGCACCTCACCAGCCAGCAGCGAGAGCGTCAGTGCGGAAGCAGCAATCGGATTCATGGCATTTCCTCCAATAAATGATGCAACCACTGTAGCGATCCGCACTCTTTGGATAATCGACTAGAATCCGAAAAAACTTATGCAGGACAGTCATCAATGCTTCGGGAAAACGCCACCGACCTGCTCGCCTTTCTCGCCGTCGCCCGTGAACGCAGTTTCACCAAGGCTGCGGCCAAACTCGGCGTGTCGCAATCGGCGCTCAGCCACACCATTCGCAGCCTCGAGGCGCGACTCGGCCTGCGCCTGCTGACCCGCACCACGCGCAGCGTGTCGCCGACCGAGGCCGGCGAACACTTGCTGCAAACCATCGGCCCGCGCTTCGAGGAAATCGAGGTGGAACTGGCCGCCCTGAGCAACCTGCGCGAAACCCCGGCGGGAAAGATCCGCATCAGCGCCACCGACCATTCGCTGAACTGGATCCTGCGTCCGGTGTTGCAGGATTTCCTGCCGCAATACCCGGATGTGGCCGTCGAGGTTTGCTGTGACTATGGTTTCGTCGACATCGCCGGCCAGGGCTTCGATGCCGGTGTGCGCCTGGGCGAGGATGTCGCCCAAGGCATGATCGCCACCCGTATCGGTCCGGACATGCGCATGGCGGTGGTCGGCTCCCCCGCCTATTTCGCCCGGCGCCCTGCGCCGCAAACCCCGCGCGACCTGACCGACCACGCCTGTAACAACCTGCGCCTGCCAACCAATGGCGGACTGTATTCGTGGGAGTTCGAAAAGGACGGTGAAAGCCTGAAAGTGCGCGTTGCCGGGCAGGTCATCCTGAATGGCGTGTATCCATTGCTCGACGCTGCGCTGGACGGTTTCGGGCTGAGCTACATCCCGGAAAACGTCGTTGCGCCGTTTCTGGCGGACGGTCGCCTGGTCCAGGTGCTGGGTGACTGGTGCCCGGCATTTTCCGGTTATCACCTGTACTACCCGAGCCGACGCCAGGCAGCGCCGGCGTTTGCGTTGTTGCTGGAGGCGTTGCGCTATCGCGATTGACCCGGTTCAACCCAGCAACGCAATCAACTGATGCCGCTGCGCATCGGTCAACATCGGCCCAAAACCGGCTCCGGCGTTGTCAGCCATGTAGCGCGGATTGCTGGTCCCGGGAATCACACAGGTCACCGCCGGGTGCGCCAAGAGAAATTTCAGTGCCAGTTGCGGCCAACTGTTGACCTGTACATCCGAGACCCACGCCGGCAGCGGCTTGCCTTTGAGCCGGGCGAGCAAATCGCCGCCGCCAAACGGCCGATTACAAATCACCGCGACCCCACGCTCGCGGCACAGCGGCAGGATGCGTTTCTCGACCGCGCGATCATCGAGGGCGTAGTTGATTTGCAGAAAATCAAGCTTCTCGGCTTTCAGCACGGCCTCGACATCGTCATAGGCCGACGAGGTGTAATGGGTGATGCCGATGTAGCGAATCCGCCCCTGCTCCTGCCATTCGCGCAGGGTTGGCAAGTGGGTTTGCCAGTCGAGCAGATTGTGAATCTGCATCAGGTCGATGCGCTCGGTTTGCAGCAGACTGAAGGACTGCTCCATCTGCGCGATGCCCTCCTTGCGCCCGCGCGTCCACACCTTGGTGGCGAGAAAAGCCGGCGAACGTGGTTCGTGGATCGACAGCAGTTCACCGGTGGTCTGCTCGGCGCGTCCGTACATGGGCGAGCTGTCGATCAGCGTGCCGCCCTTCCTGAACAGCGCCTCGAGGACGGCGGGCAATTGCCGGTAAACCGGATCGCCCGGGGCGACGTCGAAACCGCAGTACGTGCCCAACCCGACCATGGGCAGTGCCTCGGAGCTGGAAGGGATGGCGCGAGTCTGCATGGTCTGGTCTCCTGCCGTGGGCGGCGCAGTGGCGGTCGGCGCTACGCTGCCGGCCAACGCCCGATCAATGGTGAGCAGCGCCGCAGCCTGGGCAGCCAGCGTGAGCAAGCGGCGACGTGAGTAACCCTCAGTGTGGCGCATGCGAGTCCTCCTGCTGCGCGGATCTGTTGCACGGTGTGTGCGCCGGCTGTCAGGCGCAGTCGCTGAACTACACTGCCACAGCCAACCTTTCTCCCCGTTAAAAGTAGCCGAATGTCCCGAACCCTGATGTCACTCGTCGTTTTCATCATCGCCGTGTACCTGGTGCTGTGCGCCGCGCTGTTCGTGTTTCAGCGCTCGCTGATCTGGTTTCCCCAGCCTTCCGCCGTGGTTACAGCGGACTCGCGCTTGAAACTGTCGATGCCGGATGCCGAGGTCTGGGTGACAACTCGAGAGCGCAGCGGATCGCGCGCGCTGATCTATTTCGGCGGCAATGCCGAGGACGTATCGCGAAATCTGCCGGAATTCACTGAGGCGTTTCCTGACTACGCGCTGTATTTCCTGCATTACCGGGGCTTTGCTGGCAGCACCGGCTCGCCATCGGAAGCCGCGATTGCCGAAGATGCACTGGCGTTGTTCGATCAGGTCTATGCCACTCATCCGCAGGTCGCCGTGGTCGGTCGCAGCCTCGGTTCGGGGGTGGCGGTGCGCCTGGCCAGTCAGCGGCCGGTGCAGAATCTGATTCTGGTGACGCCGTTCAACAGCCTCGAGGAAATCGCCGCAAGGCAATACCCGTGGGTGCCGGTGAAGTGGTTGCTCAAGGATCGTTTTGAATCGGGCAAGTACGCGGCGCATATCCGCACGCCGACGTTGCTGTTGGCGGCCAGCGATGACGACGTGATTGGACGCAGCAGCACGCAGCGCTTGTTCGAGAGTTTTCCTGCGGGCGTGGCGACGCTGAAGGTGGTGCCGGATTCGGGGCACAACTCGATATCCGAGCGGGGGGAGTATTTGCGGTGGATGGGGGATGTGTTGAATCGCTAGTGGTTGTTTGCCAGTGATAGAGGGGTTGACCGGGGCGGCGTCTTCGCGAGCAGGCTCGCTCCCACAGTTGTTCCGAGTACGCCGTAAGCGCGATGTGGGAGCGAGCCTGCTCGCGAAGGCAGCGGTTCGAACAACAGCAATTCAATTGCATTTGCCGCCACTGAACCAAGTCCAAAAAACCCAGTCCTATCCGCGCCGCCACACACGGCTCCCTCACTCTAGCGCTGTCCCCTTTCAGAGCTGTCCGTCCCATGCGCCACGCCGTTCGTTCGTCTCGCTTCGTTTCGCTGTGCCTGCTGAGCCTGTTCCCCTTTTTCACTGAATCCGCCCACGCCAGTGCAGAGCGCGAACTGGTGGCCGCCATCAATGATTACCGCGCCCATCCGCAACGCTGCGACCGCCGCCCTGCGCAGCGTCTGGCGCCTTTGGCTTTGAAATCGAATCTGGCCTTGCCGATCGGCTATCGCTACGGCGGCGGCATGCGCGAGGCGTTGAAGTCTTCCGGCTATTCAGCAATCACGGTGCGCAGCATCCGCATTATCGGAGCCGAAGACGCCGACGAGGCCTTCGATCAGTTGCAGAGCGATTATTGCGGCGCCTTGCTGGATGCGAACTACGCCGACATCGGCGTCAGCCATTCGCGCAATCAATGGCAGGTGGTGCTGGCGCAACCGGTGCTCGACAGCCGCGTCGGTGACAACCGCAGCGTCGGCAAGGCGCTGCTCGCCGAGGTCAACGCCGCCCGCGCCCGGCCGCGTATGTGTGGCCGCCAGCGCTTTGCCGCCGCGCGGCCGTTGAGCTGGAACGCCGCCCTCGGCGCAGCGGCTCAGGGCCACAGCAAAGCCATGGCTTACGGCAATTATTTCGCCCACCGCGATCCCGACGGTGACATGCCGGCCGACCGCGCCCGTGCTGCCGGTTATCGCGGCCGCCAGGTCGGGGAAAATATCGCTGCCGGGCAAAGCTCACCAGGCAAAGCCATGGCCGGCTGGCTGGCCAGCCCGGGCCACTGCGCGAACCTGATGAACCCGATGTTCACTCAGGTCGGCGCCGGCTTCGCCAGCGAAGCGCGCAGCGACGACGGCGTTTACTGGACGATGCTGTTCGGCGCGCCGTAAATCACGGCTGACTCCGAGCATTCTCATCGCTTGCCGTGGCCGGGCGCGGCATGACGTGTTGATGGCCGGTCGGGTCGTTGAGCTGGATGACATTACCCTTCTGCCACGCATCAGCCCCCGTTGCGACAGGCGCCGGTTTGATCTCGGCGCGGGCCTTTTTCTTTTCGGCGCTATCAATGCCCAGACGCTGATCGCGCTGGCGGACCATTTGCGCATCGGCCTGACCGTCAGCGGTAAAACCCATCATCAGCTGCGGCACGCCCAGCGGCAGTTGCTTGTCCTGATCGGTGTGCCAGGTGTGCCAGGTCTTGCCGTAGGTATTGGCGAGTTTTTCCATCAAGCGCGTTTCTGCCACTTGCGGAATGCCCGGCGCGACCAACTGGCCAGAACTGACTTCGTGAGCGTGGCTGTGCCACAGGGCTTTTTCTTTCGCCGGCAATTGCGTGAACAGGCGCTGACTGATGATGTATTCCACGCCCATCAACTTCGCTTCAGCCGTGTTGCCGTCGTAGATCACGCACTGGAACACTTCTTCGTTGAGCGCCGAGCAGTAATGGTGTGCTTCCATCTGCACGCCGGGATGACCGTTGTAAAAATGGAAACCATCGAGGTACATGTTCAACGCCCGAATTGGCGGCTTGTCCTGCAACCACTGCGCGCCGACTTCGAGCATCTCGGTGTCGGAGGCCTTGGCCTGGCCGGGTGTCTGCACCGGCGAATCGGTGTTGCTCATGGCGCAACCGGTCAACGCGGCGACCATCAAACCTATGGGAACCCAACGTCCCTGTGAGGTTGTCGTACGCATGTTTCACTCCTCGAACTGTCAGTGACGGGCGCGTGCTGGCCCTGTTCTGCAACTGAAAGCAGGAGATCGGCAGAGTTCGAAAAAGCTGCGTGCGGATCAGACTGGAGAGATCGTCGCCAGCACGCCGATCAGAATGGTCAAGGTCAGAAAGCCGCCGAGAAAAATCGCCATCTTGTACATGTTGCGCTCCTTGAGGCTGGGTGTGCGGTGCACCGGACGCTGCGGGATGAGGTCGGAGGGTGACTGGCCGCACTGCCGGGGCATTCTGAGCCTGTGGCTGTACTGAATACAGAGGCAGATGAAACAGAAAAATACGGATCAGATGCGCATCTGATCCGCTTCGGGCATGAAGCGGTATTCAGGCTGAGACTTGAGGATCCACTTTCGGCGCGGTTGATCTACAGTCATTGCCGACCGACAACAAGAAAAACCGGAGTGACCATGCCCGACCTCGCCTTGCAGCCCAACGTCGCCGCGTCCCTCGAGCGCTGGCACGAGATGATCCGCAGCGGCAATCTCAAAGCCCTGCCCGAACTGCTCGATCCGCAAGCTGTGTTCCGCTCGCCCATGGCCCACACGCCCTACCCCGGCGCGCCGGTGGTGGCGATGATCCTCAACACCGTGTTCGAAGTCTTCGAAGATTTCGTCTATCACCGCGAATTGGCGACGGCGGATGGCCTGAATGTGATTCTCGAATTCAGCGCCAGAGTCGGCAGCAAGGAACTCAAAGGTATCGACATGATTCGCTTCGATGAGCACGGCAAGATTGTCGAGTTCGAAGTGATGGTGCGGCCGCTGAGCGGGTTGCAGGCACTGGGCGAAGAAATGGGTCGGCGACTCGGTGCTTATCTCGCGTCTGCAAAAGCCTGAATCCACCCTGCATAAAAAAACCCACTGACCGTCGCCGGTTCAGTGGGTTTTGTGTGTCAGGGTTCTGCTTACAGAGCCATGTCACGTGCAGCGTTTTCCTTCGGCGCTACGGCTTTGTCAGCCGCAGGTGCCGCCGGAGCAGCTACCTGACCGATCGCTGGAGGCGTCGGCAGTTCGAGGATTTTCGCGGTGTAAGCCCACTCTGCAGCCACTTTGGCCGGATCGCTGTTCAGCTGGGTGCCATAGCTCGGCACGATCTGGTGCAGCTTGGTCTGCCACTCAGGGGTTGCGACTTTGTCTTTGAAGACTTTCTGCAGCACGCTCAGCATGATCGGTGCAGCGGTCGACGCGCCTGGCGATGCGCCCAGCAGGCCGGCGATCGAGCCGTCTTGCGAAGCAACGATCTCGGTGCCCAGCTTCAGCACGCCACCAGCGGCTTCATCACGCTTGATGATTTGCACGCGCTGGCCGGCTTG
>Ga0265296_1001563_pt1 | contig 25866 bp, 21 predicted proteins | sample MunlanPumphouse1_FD_189073 | JGI IMG/M metagenome (GOLD analysis project Ga0265296, IMG submission 189073) | Groundwater microbial communities from a municipal landfill in Southern Ontario, Canada - Pumphouse #1 | ecosystem: Environmental > Aquatic > Deep subsurface > Groundwater | place... | reverse complement strand
CCGTTCACCCGCTCGATCGCCACGTGGCCGAACGCGTGGGCACCGAGGTGGGCACCGAGGGACTGCACGGAGACATCGTCGAAGCGTCCCCCATGCTCTCGTTGTTGCTCGCGTCCGACATCGTCGTATGCGCGGCGGTCGGATACGCGGAACATTGGATCCCTCCGGAGCCCCACCTCGATCGCATCGGTGAGCATTCGGAGGACGGGCGTTCGCTGCTCGACGAACGCGACGACGATCGGCTCCCGTGTCTCCTCGCCGCGCTGTACGTGCGCGACGAGGTCGACGAGGAGCGATGCCGCGACCGCGTTGATCGGATCTCCAGACGTCTGAAGCGCGTTGACGTACGAATCGAATGCTGCGACGCCAGTTCGCTTGAGCTCCCGCATCACAACCGTGGTGCGCTTTCGCGGTGTTTTCGTTGCATCGGGTGCCGCGAGTTCGACTGTTCTGCCGCCATGCGCGCATCCGTACATTGAGAGTATGGATGCTGCGAGCGCACCACCCTTCATTCTCCACATGGGTTGGGCCTCCGTTTGTGAATGAGCCCGCAAAGAGCCCCAGTTCCGATTCGCCCCAACCATACCGGACAGGTGTTCGCGTGTCAAATGCGGTACGGTTCCGGTGGCTGAGCCATGCACTTCCCATACCACGGTCGCTCTTGCTATGATTGTGTGGTATGGAACAGCAGGGAATTTCGCATCCACCGAAGACGATTGATGAGAAGATCGATGCGCTGGCAGTCGCGGTGAAGTCCGGCTTCGACGCCGTTGATGAACGTTTCGATGGCGTAGACAAGCGTTTCGATGGCGTAGACAAGCGCCTCGATGGCGTAGACAAGCGCCTCGATGGCGTAGACAAGCGCCTCGATGAGTTTCACGTTCGGCTACGGACCGTCGAAAACACGATGGTCACGAAGTCATACCTCGATGAGAAACTCGCGGACCTCAAGGGCGATCTCATCGTGAAACTGCGAAAGACGAACGAGAAGCTCGACTTCATCGTCTCCCTCCTCCGCGCTCGCGCCATTTTCTCAGACGAGGACCTGAGGCGCATCAAAACGGAGTTCCAGATATTCCCGTCGCTGTCGTGATCGCGTGATGAGAGAAACAGCGTCTGGTTCCGCCCCGTCTGCCGAACGGACGCGTCGGTTTTCGGCGAGCACACCGGCGCCTGACTCCGCCCTCTGAGGACTCAGCCCCGGTGCGTTGCATCCCCTCGTTCACTGCTCCAACATGCGTACCCCTCCCACGGATGGTGGGAGGGGTATTGTGCGCGGCGCGGGGGGATCCGCTCGTCGTTCTCCCCCACGCATATCCAACATTTGATGTCGAGCAGTTCGTGTTCACGGCGCGAACGGCCTACTCGCGACCGCGACGATGGTCGTGCGCTCGACGTCAATGATCCGCGCGGTGATGTCCACGATGCCGGTGTTCACCGTCGGTCCGATCGCGATGACGAGGACGTGCGTTGCGCCGAGGAAGCGCCCGAGGCGCGCGGCGGTTTTCTCGTCCACGTTGCCGGAGTACGAGAAGCGTAGTTCCTCAGCGACCGCGTCAATGTGCGCGCGATCGAGGAGCTTGGTGCGATCGCTCCGGATGAGGACTTCCTCGATCTTCGCGCTCACCGCATCGCAAGTTGCTTGCGGGAGCGTGCCGCGCGCTCGGAGCACAGCGATCCGGCGATTGGCCGCCGGTGCGCGATCGAGCACGCGCTGGAGTTCTTCGCCGAGGCGCTTCGGGTTCTCCGCGAGCGCTGCGCGTCGTTCCTGTGCGGCAATGCCGGTCGCCTCCTTCACGGCTGCGATGCGCGTCGTTCGCGCCTCTTCCACGGCGCGAGCGAATCGGTCAGCCGCACATGTCTGCATGTACGCTTGGTACTCTCCGACCGTTCCCGTGAACGTGCCGCATTCCGTCTCCCTCGTCACCACGTTGCCGCTCGCGCAGTGGGCGGTCGCCATGAACGCGAGCGCACGCGCAGCCGGAGCCATGGTTCGTATCCATGGATGAGCCATGATTCACCTCTTGTGAATGAGCCCGCACAGGAGCCCGTGTCTCCTCCCCGCACCATACCAGACCATCTGCGAGAGTCAAGTCGGGTCGGCAGTTGAGAAACGCGCTATACTGAGAACAGGCGATGATGCCCATTGCGCATGCACGTGGATAACTCACCGGCGGCAGCGCGCCAGTTCCTCATCCAGCGATGGATGTGGGGCGTTTTCGCGTTCGGCGTCGCGGCGATCGTGGTGCTCGCGCTCGCGTTCGCACCGTTCCCGGCCGCCGCCGGACTCGGGGATGCGGTCAAATCGTTCATGGCCATGGTGCTCTCGGCGATCGTCTCGATTGTCGGGAAGCTCCTCCTCGCCGCGATCTACATCCTCACGCTCATCGCGCAGTACAACGGGTTCGTGGATGCCGCTGCGGTGAAGAACGGGTGGGTCATCGTTCGCGATGTCGCGAACATGTTCTTCATCGTCGTCCTCCTCATCATCGCGTTCGCGACCATCCTCAACGTTTCTTCCTACCAGTGGAAGGCGATGCTCCCGCAGCTCGTCATCGCGGCGATCCTCATCAATTTCTCGAAAACCATCGCCGGGCTTTTCATTGACGTCTCGCAGGTCATCATGCTCACGTTCGTGAACGGGTTCGCCGCAGCGGCCGGCGGGAACTTCGCGAACATGTTTCAGATCCAGGGGCTCCTCAACATTCAGGTGAGCGGGGAGGCGGCGGCGGCGGCGCTCGACCTCCTCGCAATCCTCGGTTCCTACATCCTCGCGTTCATTCTCCTCACGATCGCGCTCGTGACCACGCTCATCATGGCGGTCATCCTCGCGTTCCGGATCGTCATGCTCTGGGCGCTCGTCGTGCTCTCGCCGCTCCCGTACGTGTTGAACCTCCTCCCACAGGGGAAGAAGTACGGAGAGAAATGGTGGAGCATGTTCGGCGAGTACCTCACCGTGGGTCCGGTGCTCGCGTTCTTCCTCTGGCTCGCGCTCGTGAGCGTGGGGAGCGGGAACGTCGGGGAGTCGTTCACGAGTTCGAGCAGCGCCGGGGCGTCCGTAGAGGAAATTGTGAAGACGCGAGGCGTGAAGGGCGCGATCCCGTCGAGCGCCGCGGATCCGCGGTCGCTCATCTCGTTCGTCATCGGTATCTCCATGCTCGTCGCCGGACTCAAGATCACCGGCGAGATGGGGGTCATCGGCGCAAGCGCGGCCACCGGCGCGCTCGGGAAGTTTAAGTCCATGGCGGCAGGTGCCGCGAAGCGCGCAACTGGGTACCGGTACGCCGAGGCGCTTTACGGCATTCGCAAGAAGCGGAAGGAGGAGGAGTTCCAGGGGCGCGTGGCGAAGGTGCAAGCGGGTTTTGGGTATGTGCAGCAGGGGATCGGAACTGGATTGAAGTACGGCGTGGGAGGTCTTGGTGTAGCCGCGGGGCACGCAGCATACGGGAAGCGCGCGAAGGCCGCTGAGGATCGGGCGAAGCAGCTGAGCAGTGAAGCGGTGCAGGCCAAAGATACGGGGGACTTTGTTGGAGCTGTCGCGAAGGAGAAGGCCGCTGCAACGGCTCGAGCGCAGGCGGCATCGCTTCGGAAGAAACAGCGATGGACGGAGCGCGGTGTCAACGTGGCGGTGGCTGGTACCGTTACTGCTGCGACGGGTGGGGCTGGTGCGGTGATCATTCCGGGCATGTTCGGTCGGGGGCTTGAGGGGGCTGGTAAGAGAAACATTTCCGATGCGAAGCAGTACACATACAAGAAGGTGAGCGCTGAGCGCGATGCGGTGAAGAACCTGAAACCGGGCGATATTCTCCAGAAAGCGCAGGGCGGCCCCGAGGTCTCAAACGCGGAGCAGATGGCTGCGATGATTACTGCGGTGGAGAAGCAGCTCGTTTCGGGAACGGAGCTCAAGGGCATGGAGACGAAGATGCGTTCCCTTGGCGCAGACGAGAAAACGATGAGTACCTTCCAGTCCACCGCAGATCAAAAGTATCCGGGGACGCGGCTGTCCGCAGACGAACGGCGGCGACGCGTTGCTGCGGGGACGATGCCGACGAAGGACCTCGATGCGGCGGAACTTGCGGGCGAAGGCGGAGCACTTGCGAAGGACTTCGTGCTCTCCGGGACCGCGGCGCAGCGGAAGGATCTCGGGCAATCGAAGATGCTCAAGTCGGCATATCAAGCCGGGCTCAAGGACGCCATTGCGGCGGAACCCGATCCTGCGAACAAGCAGAAACTGCAGGCCGAGCTCATGCGCCTCGGCGGCGACAAGGCGACCGGGTATACGGCGCTCTCTGTCTCCGGTATGGACCCCGCGGCGCTCGGGAAAGCGCTCCAGGGGCCGCTCTCATCCGATCTCCTCGCGAATATCGAACCCGCAGATCTGGCCGACCCCGCGGTGCTCGATGTCATCGTGAGGAACGTGAATCCCGCGCGGTTGAGCGCGGCGATCGGCTCTGCGAAGAAGCCGGATGCGGATCCGCAGGCATCCGTGAACATGGCGGCGCTCCAAGATGCGATCAAGAGTTCCCAGCGCGCGAAGGACTACGATGTTGCGCGCGCGCCAGTGCATGGTGCAGAGTCCGATGTCGCGAGCGTACAGAAGAATCTTGAGAAGCAGCAGGCCATTACCCGGCGCGCTCCAGCGGGAAGTCCGCAGCATGGGGCTGCCACCGCCGCGGCGAGTCGGCTCGCCGCAGAACTCGCTGCAGCGGAGGCGCACCTCCAATCCATGCAGCAGCAGTTTGAAGACAAGATGAAGAACGTCCTCCAGATGCAGAAACAGGAGCAGCAACTCTACGATGCAATGAAGCGGTCGAAGGGGACGAAGTAGCAATGTTGTTCGTATGGCGAATGCGGGAACGACGCAATTTCCATCAGCGGTCGTTGATCATATCTACGGTGAAGCGCTGACGCAGTGGTACGAGCGGTTTTTCGAGGAGCAGCGGCTCCTCGGAGTGCAGCGCGATGCGATTGACGAGGCGGTGTGGAAGGTGTACACACGCGAGCATACGCTCGACGCGTTCCTCCGAGTTCTCGAGGAGCAGTTTGGTTCGCTCGAGCGCGCGCGCGCAATCGCAATCCCGATCCTCGGGAATGACCTCCTGAAGATCGAGGACTACCTCGGCGTGAACATCCCGGCGTACATCACACACCTCGGAGGTGATGCTTCGCTCTTCGTGGAAGAGATTCCGGTGATGGAAGTCGTGCGTAGTGTGATGGCTGGAATCGGAATTTCGTCCGCCGACCCTGTCACTGCGAAGCGGCTCGAGGGCGCGATCACCGCGCGTCTCTCCGGCGTACGCGACGCACTCGAGACGAAGGACGTACTGGTGCGCAGCGCGAAAGTTGGCGGCGTTGGTCTCGATTCCGTAGCGGCGGACCGCGTCGTGGGCGCACTTGAAGAAAAATTGCGAGCCCTGAAGCAGGGGGGGGTCATCCTGCGGAAGGGCGACGGCAAGCCGCCGGAGGAGTCCACATTTCACCTCGTGAAGCCCGCGAAGTCCGGCCTCATGCAGCCGGAGGATGAGGAGGAGATTGAGCGATTGCGGAATGTGACTCCCGGTGATCCGATCGGAGAGCGTATGCGGGCGGCGGTTGATCACATCATTCAGAAGACCGGTGCGAAGTTTAAGAATGAGGATGTCATGCGGCGGTTTCGGGCGGCGATCGAATCGCGCCTGCGCGACATCCGCGACGGGCAAGAGACGCTCGACCTCCTCACGCGACCATCTGCGCAGGGTGGATTCGGAATCCCCGAGCCCGCGGCGGCGAAGGTGCTCGCGGTCGTGGAGGAAGAGTTCCGGACGATGCATGGGAAATCGGAATCGAGGCGGATGGTCGCACCAGGCGCTTCGTCGCCATTGGCCGGGATTGCTTCGTCGCTCCCAGCTCCTCGCAATGACAAGCTAGTGAATATCCCGAAAAAGGATGTCGCACCGACAACGCCCGCGCTTCCCTCACCTCCACCAGTCGTGACGCTCGTGCATCCGGTTCCACCAAAGCCGCCAGCGCCTCCGCCACCGCCGCCGAAGCAGATTCCGATTGCCCCGCCACCGGCAGCGGTCCCCCCTCTTAGGGTAAGAGGGGGCGAGGGGGAGTTAGCGTCGGAGCATAACCCCTCCCCGCCTCCCCTTACTCTAAGGGGAGGGGCACAACCGCCACCACTCTCTCCGCTCAAGCCACCTCCTCCGGCAACGATACCTCCGCCCCCAATCGTGAAGCAGATTCCGATTGCCCCGCCGCCTCCAGCGCGAACACAACTTCCCCCTCTTAGGGTAAGAGGGGGCGAGGGGGAGTTAGCGTCGGAGTATAACCCCTCCCAACCTCCCCTTGCCTCAAGGGGAGGAGGGGCGACGTCACCGCAACCAATGGTCCCGAGCGCTCCGTCCGGGAAACCACGATTGCAGGACATCCGCGCGGTCCCCCCGCGGCTCGTCGGACCGATTGAGGAGCTCCAGCGCTTCACGATCCATGATCTCCGAAAGATTGCGAAGACGCCTGCGGAGGCCACGGCGCGCATTGCGGAGAACCTCGCGCGCCTCGAGAAGGACTCATACACGAAGCGCGCGGAGGGGGTGAAGGCGCTCCGGGGGAGCGCGCTCATGATCGCGTATGCAGAACTCGTGAACGCCGCGTTCCTCGGCAAGCGCACGGTGGAGGATTGCATCGCGGAGCGTCTGCGAGCGAGCAAGGACGCCATGACGCTCGACGAGTTCCACGCGCTCATGTCACTGAACGCACAGCTTCGGTTTTGAGCGCATGGTATGCTGGCATGAGGTATGCAGTACATGGTTCCCCAGTTCATAGACGTCGAGGATAAGATCTTCGGGCCGATCACGACACGGCAATTCATCATCATCCTCGTCGGCGGGACGATTGAGTTCGTCCTGTTCAAACTCCTCTCGTTCGTCACGTTCATCATCATCGGGTTCCCGCTCCTCGCGTTGACGGGCACGCTCGCGTTCTTCCGCGTGAACGGGCAGCCGTTCCATTTTTTCCTCCTCAACCTCGTGCAGACGATGCGGCGACCGCGCCTCAAGGTGTGGGATAACACGCTCACGGCCGGTGAGCTCCGCGAACTCATGCGCGAGGTGCCCGAGAAACCGCCGCCGAAACCGCCGACGAAGGAGCCGCTCTCCGTCACGAAGCTCCAGGAGCTCTCGCTCATCGTGAACACGGGCGGAGTGTATAAGCCAGAGTGAGCGGTATCCGAACCAAGCGAGGGAAGAAGGGCTCTGCCCGACCCTCGCGCAGGCGAGGATGGGGTCGCACAGGGGGCGGAGCCCCTTGTGGGAGTATTGAGCTCTCGCTCATCGTGAACACGGGCGGAGTATTCAGACCTGAGTGAACGAGCTATGGCGAAGAAGGCCGCGCGGCCATCAACCCAGAAGCACCTCGACATCGCGGAAATCCGCGAGGATGTCGTCATCATGAAGGACGGGACGCTCCGTGCGGTGCTCGCGGTGTCGAGCATCAACTTCGCGTTGAAGTCCGAGGACGAGCAGACCGCGGTCATCAGTCAGTACGTGCAGTTCCTGAACACGCTCGATTTTCCGTTGCAGATCATCATCCATTCTCGCCGTCTCGATATCGAGCCGTACCTCGAGAAACTCAAGGGCCTTGAGAAGACACAGGCCAATGAGCTCCTCAAAGTGCAGATGGCCGACTACCGCGCGTACGTCACGGAGCTCGTGTCGCTCGGCGATATCATGACGAAGTCGTTCTACGTCTCCGTCCCGTACAGCCCGATGACCGACAGGCGGCGTGGGTTCTTCGACCGACTCGGCGAGGCATTCACGCCAGCGAAACTCGTGCGCCTCAAGGGGACGAAGTTTCAGGAACGTCGGGCGGAGCTCATGCAGCGCACTGAGTACGTCGCAGGGTCGCTCCAGTCCATTGGACTCAAGAGTGTCACCCTCGACACCCAAGCGCTCATCGAACTCTTCTACCGCTTGTACAACCCGCTGGAATCGAAGGGCGAGAAGATGGTGGAGGTGGGGAAGATGCAGGTGGAAACGTAGCCACAAGCCAACAGCTGCAAGCCGCAAGCAATCGATCATATGGCGGATTTCGTTCACGGCTTGAAGCTTGTAGCTGTCAGCTTGCAGCTCCGATATGGCTATTGACCCGAGGAAATTAGGGGGAGTGCTCGCGCCGTCCGCAGCGCCGGCCGCGTCGTCCGATGAGCGAACGCGCGCGGAGGGAGAGCGGATCGTCCTCGAAGAAGAGCGCGTGTACCGCGCGGGGATCGTCTCCGTTCGCGACCTCATCGCGCCGGCGGCGTTCCACGTGACGCCGGACTGCGTGCAGCTCGGCGGGACGTTCGTCCGGACGATGTTCGTCATCAACTACCCGCGGTACATCAGCGTCGGGTGGTTCGCGCCGATCATTAACATGAACCGGGTCCTCGACGTCTCGATGTACTTCTACCCGGTGCGGACGGCGATCATCCTGAAGCAGTTGAAGAAGAAGGTCGGCGCGCTCGAGGCGCAAATTCTTTCAGATCAGGAGAAGGGCGCGCCGCGCGACCCAATCCGCGAGACGGCGCTCCGCGACATCGAACGGCTCCGCGACGACCTCTCGCAGGGGACCGAGAAGTTCTTCCAGTACGCGCTCTACGTGACGGTGTACGCGAACTCGAAGGAGGAGCTCGAGAAGGCGACGGACGACATCGAGCAACAGTTCGGGAACAAGCTCGTGTTCTCGAAGCGCGTGTACTACCAGGCCGAGCAGGGGTTCAACTCGACACTGCCGCTGAACAACGACGAGCTCATGATTGCGTTCAACATGAACTCGAGCCCGTGCGCGTCGTCGTTCCCGTTCATCTCCTCGGAGCTCACGTCGAACGACGGCATCCTCTACGGGATCAACCGGCACAACAACTCGCTCATCCTCTTCGACCGATTCTCGCTCCAGAACGCGAACATGGTCTGCTTCGCGACGAGCGGCGCGGGCAAATCCTACGCCGTAAAATTGGAGGTTGCGCGGTCGCTCATGATGGGGACGGACGTCATCGTCATTGACCCTGAGATGGAGTACAAACACCTTTCGGAGGCGGTCGGCGGGACGTACGTCAACGTGTCGCTCGGGTCGGATGCGAAGATCAACCCGTTCGATCTCCCGCGCCCGGCGGGCGGGGAGGAATCATCCGCGGAGGACATCATCCGGAGTGCGGTCATCACCGCGAAGGGGTTGCTCAAGCTCATGATCGGTCCGTTCACGACCGAGGAGGATGCGATCATTGATCGCGCGCTCCTCGAGTGCTACGCGAAGAAGGACATTACGCCCTCGACCGACCTCACGAAACTCGAGGTGAAGGACATGCCGATCCTCCAGGACCTCCAGCAGATTCTCGAGGGGATGGTCGGCGGGAAGTCCCTCTCGGAGCGGCTGAAAAAGTACACCGAGGGGACGTTCGCTGGACTCTTGAACTCGCCGACGAACGTTGCGATGACGAACCAGCTCGTCACCTTCTCCGTGCGCGACCTCGAGGATGAGCTGAAGCCGATCGCGATCTACACGATCGTGAACTATATCTGGAACGTCGTGCGGTCGGAGCGGAAGAAGCGCATGCTCGTCGTGGATGAGGCGTGGTGGCTCATGCAGCGCGAGGACTCCGCGAAGTTCATCTTCGCGCTCGTGAAGCGGTGCCGGAAGTACTTCCTCGGCATCACGACGATCACGCAGGACGTGAACGACTTCCTCACATCGCCGTACGGGAAGGCGATTGTCACAAACTCCGCGATCCAGCTCCTCCTCAAGCAGTCGCCGGCGGCGATTGATCTCGTCCAGAAAACGTTCATGCTCACGGACGGGGAGAAGTACCTCCTCCTCGAATCCGGTCCGGGGGAGGGGATTTTCTTCGCGGGCGCGAAGCACGTTGCGATTAAGGTCGTCGCTTCCTACACCGAGGACCAGCTCATCACGTCGGACCCGCGCCAGCTCCTCGAGATTGAAGCCGCGAAGAAGGAGTTTGAGGAAGCGATGACGGAAGCGGAAAGCGGTAAGTGAAGAGTGCCTATGGATCGTCGGAAGAAGATCATCCTCATCATTGCGGCGGTGCTCGCGGTCATCGGGGTCATTGTGTTGCTCCTGCGACCGAAGCGTGTCGTGGAGGCGCCCGCCTCGTCAGCCGTCGGATCGCTGTCGTCGGCACCGACCGGGACGCTCGTGGGTTCCGGTGGAATCGTGAATGCGCCTGCGTCGGAGGGTGCTCTCGCCCCGCCTCTCGCCCCGCCCTCCGCATCGGTTGCCGTACAGAGCACCGCGATGACGTTCGCCGAACGGTACGGGAGTTTTTCGAGCGAGGGGAACTTCGTGAACGTCGAGGACCTCTACCCGCTCATGACCGAGCGCTACCAGCGACGATCGGAAGCGGAGGTCGCTCGGCAGCGCGCAGCGGGTGCGGCTGCCGGGTTCCAATCCACGACGACGATCGTCGTGAGCGCGACGGTCACACTCCCGAACGGCGAGGAATCGAAAGCGGCAACCGCGCGGGTGGTGACGCAACGAACATCGGTGCGAGGCGGTGAACGACCGCGGACGTTTGGGCAGGAGATCTCGGTGCAACTGTTGAAGGTGGGGGAGGAGTGGCGCGTGGATGGTGCCGACTGGGGGCCCGAACTGGAATCATGATTCGTGCAGCGATCGTTGATGTCCTCGCGCCGCGGGTGTGCGTGGGGTGCGAAGGTGAGGGGAGCTGGCTCTGTGAGCCGTGCGCGGCAGGCGTCGAGTGGGACCCGAATGTGTGCTGTATCGGGTGCGGGCGGCTCTCGCGGTTCGGCGCGACGTGCGATCGGTGTCGGAGGGACTTCCCACTGCGCGGCGTGGTCGCCGTCGCGAGCTACCGCGACCCCTCGGTACAGCAGCTCGTCCAACTCGTGAAGTATGCGTCGGCGCGTGATGCGGCCGACGCATTTGCGCTGCTCATCGGTACGGTGCGCGAGCGTGCCGCGCTCGCGGCGCTTCGCGCCGAAGTCGGTGCGGCCGCGCTGCTCATTCCCGTCCCGCTCCACTGGCGCCGATTCGCAGAGCGCGGGTTCAACCAGAGCGCGTGCGTCGCGGAGGCGCTCGCGAGCACGGGGTGGGGGACGCTCATTGCGCCCGGCGCGCTCCGCCGTCGGAAGTGCTCGCTGCCGCAGGCGACGCTCTCGAATACCCGGCGGTTCACGAACGTGGAGGATGCGTTCACGTGCGCAGATCCCTCCGCGGTTGCCGGGAAATCCGTGGTGCTCATTGATGATGTCGTGACCACCGGCGCCACGATGGCCGCCTGCGCCCGCGAACTCCGCCGCGCGGGATGCTCCGCGGTATGGGGCTTCGCAATCGCGAGGGGGTGACACCGAGATCCCGCCCTAGGTAGGGGGCGGGATCTCCGAATGGCGGTAGCATTTACGCCTTCTTGCCAATACGGATGCTCCCATCCTGGTCTGGTATTCGGTACTTCACGGGAGCGAAATGCGGATAGTAGGGCGGCTGAGCAACGGCATGGAAAACTTCTCGGGGATTTTGGTAGGCAAGTTTTTCTTCAAGAAGGAAATTGTTATCGACGTCCCTCAGTATCACTAATACCGCTTGTGTCCCAAGGATCATGAGGCCGGCGACGACGTTGGTCAGCCAGGTTCCATTTCGGATGGCCAGGACCGTGATGGCCACCAACACGGCGAGTGTGATGAGTGTTCCCCAGTGTACTTTAGTCAGCGTTTTCTTTGCGGCAAGTGTCATTTCCTGTCGGGTGGTTATCACTTTTTCTTCCATGGCGAGCACGTGGTCGAACAGTAAACTATTTTCTGAATTTGTCTTTAGGGAATGAATGCTGACGTGTAACTGATCTACTTGTTTCTGGGTCTGCGAAAAATGATTAAGGGTTCCCAGGTCGAGTTGTGCGATCATGTACGCATCAATGGCTTGGTGCACGGCAACACAGTTTTTCTTATCCACCGCCTTTGCGTTGCCAGCGATACTGATGAGGGCGGAGTTCTCTTCCGCAATGAGTGTCTGCAATCTCAAGTAGTTCGACATGGCATCGGCAATAAAAAAGCCGGCCACAATAGCAAATATGGTTGACGTTGCCGTCACCAGCGTGCCCACGTCGGAACTCACTCCAAACGGTGGAAGCAGAAACGGCAACAAGAGCAAGAGACATGCGAACCCGATCTGCCGCGTGTATGCGCGTAAATATCTCGACATAGAGTTCCAGTGATAGAGCTTGGCGGTGGGTGGGAGATTCCCCGCCCAAGGCGCCTGCCCGCCTCTGGAGGGAGTGCGCCTCGGGCGCAGAATAAAAACGGTGGGGGTGAGATTCGAACTCACGAGACCTTTCGGTCTACCTGTTTTCAAGACAGGCCGGATCAACCGCTCCCGCACCCCACCACGCCGGGTTTCACGTTGAATGCAAATCGGAGGGTGTGGGAATCGAACCCACAGACCGGTTTCCCGGTCACGGCTTAGCAAGCCGTTGCCTTACCATTCGGCACAACCCTCCGTGACGCGGACGCTCGGAGTTTGACTGGATTCGAGCTCCCGATGTTGTCCAGGTACCATTGGACATCTCGCTGACGGTCGAGCATAACTTTTTGGTCAGATTCAATGCGTGGCGAGAGTCCAGCACGTTTGAGTATTCGAGCAACTTCAGCGAGGAGCATGGGAGAGCGATTGTCAAAGGAAAGTTTGAGGTACTCGTACCACTTCCCGTTTACCCGGTAGCGATGGATGAAGATGCTCCCATCGGTATCGACGAGACCTCGCACGCAGGCCTGCCGGTAGCGAGGACTTTGTAAAATCCACCGTGGAATCCGTTTTGGATATCGCCGGAGGCCCATTTCGGTGAGGTATTCGGTCAACGCGATACTTGAAACCACGATATACCCGGCGTTCTCGTGATGACGGTAGTACACGGATGGATGTAATGCGAACAGTCGCATTATTGTGGTGCAGATGTGCTGCTTGTGCACCTGTTCCTTGCTACGGTTGAAGCAGATTTGCACTTGGTACGGTGCGACACATCCATCGCCGAGGATGATCCCAATGAGTTCAGCAAGGAGCGCGGAGCGCCTCGGGTGGCTGAATGTTTTTCGGAGCTGGAATCCGGTCGACGGGCATCCGCTGGCCTGAGTCCGAGCATGCTGTACTTGAATTGAGCGTAGTCCTCCCTTACGCCGACCCTCTGTCGTTCCGGGATTGCCGTAGAGCGCCTTCGTCCGAAAACCGCCACGTGATGCGGCCTTCAGGCGACTCGACGCGGTATGCGGCATACTCACGTGCGCTTTACGTTTCGTGTACATCCTGCTACGATCAGCATAGGTGAAGGACGGCGTTGTCGTCAACGGCGTATGGCAGAGGAACGGGGGGGAACGCTGCTCTCGTGGACGTTTCCGGAGTACGAGCGGCATGAGCGCGGGCGCGGGTGGTATGCGGTCGCGCTGATTATCGCGGCGGTGCTGCTCGTGTACGCGTTCGCGATGAGGAACTTCCTCTTCGCGGTCATCATCGTCATGCTCACGGTGGTGTTCTACCTCCGGCATACGCAGGAGCCGCCGGAGCTCGAGTTCTCGATCACGGAGCGCGGCATCCTCATCGGTGATCGGTTCACTGCGTACAAAGGGCTTCAGAACTTTTGGATCGTCGAGGAGGAACACGGTCCACGGCGACTCTACTTCCACGCACGCGGCGCGCGGCCGCGGTTCAGCATCCCGCTGGAAGGGCAGGAGCTGCAGCGCGTACGTGATGCACTGAAAGCACATCTCTCGGAGAACGATGAACGCGATGAACCGACGTCAGACGTAATCGGGAGAGCATTGAAACTGTAGAGTTCCCATCCCGAGCCCCCGTAGTTCAACGGATAGAATGCAGGTTTGCGGAACCTGATACCGTGGTTCGATTCCACGCGGGGGCATATCGGAGATTTCAGATTTGAGATTTTAGATTCCAACCGCCTCGCTTCATGCGAGGCGGTTGGTGTATGATGGAACCCATGCACTTCGCACCACAGCCGATGCTCGACCAGCTAGTCATCACATTCCACCCCTACGCGAAGCGGCTCGCGGCACCGCTGAAGCGGCTTGGGATCGTGACCGTCCGCGATCTCCTCCTCTTTACACCGGTGCGGCATGAGGACTTGCGTGTCATCACGCTCGCGCGCGACCTCCGGCAGGGGCAGCGTGCGGTGCTCCGCGGTCGCGTCATGACGATCGCGAACCGTCGTTCTCCGCGGCGGCGCATGCTCATCACCGAGGCGCTCATTGCGGATGCGACCGGGACGATGCGGTGCGTGTGGTTCCAGCAACCGTACCTCGCGTACGCGTTCCGCATCGGCACGCCGGTCGTCGTCGCGGGTGCAGTGGAGTCGGATGCGTACGGGCTCCGCATCGCGAGTCCGATCATCGAGCGCGATCAGGCGGAGACGCTCCATACCGGACGACTCGTTCCGGTGTACCCGCTCACGTACGGCATTTCGCAGAAACAGCTCCGCCTCCTCATTCACGCCGCACTCCCGTTTGCGCCGAGGATTCCCGACATGTTCCCGGAAACCGTGCGTGCGAGCGAGCGGCTCCTCACGATGTCCGAGGCGGCGTGCCAGATGCACTTCCCGTCGGATCCCGCGACACTCGCGCGCGCGCGGGAGCGCTTCGCATTCGAGGAGGCGTTCGCGTACTTCCTCCGCGTCCGCGCGTCGCGGGAGGAGCTCGACCGTGCAATCGCACCGGCGATTCCAACCGACGACGCGGTTGCGCGTGACTTCATCCGTCAACTTCCGTTTCCGTTGACCGGGGCGCAGCAGCGAGCGGTTCGGGAGATCCTGTCCGACATGGCAGGGGAGCATCATGGGGATGGTGCTGACGGCTTACGGCTTACGGCTTACGGCTCCGTTCGCCCCATGCAGCGTCTCCTCAACGGTGACGTCGGCTCCGGAAAGACCGCGGTCGCTGCGATTGCGGCGGCGAGCGTGGCGCGCGCAGGGTTGCAGGTCGCGTACCTCGCGCCGACGGAAGTCCTCGCGGTGCAGCAGGCGAGGACATTCACCGAGTGGCTCGTTCCGCTCGGCGTGCACGTCGCGCTCTGGACGCGGACCTCGCGCACGATGGACGGCGCGCTGGTGACCCCGAGCGTGATGCGATCGGCGGTGCGCGGAGGCACGGCGGGCGTCATCATTGGGACGCACGCGATCCTCTCCGAGTCCGTCCGCTTCCGCGCGCTCGGCCTCGCGATCATTGATGAACAGCATCGGTTCGGCGTGGAGCAACGTGCGGCGCTGCGGGCGAAGGCCGGGGGTGACGGACTCCCACACCTCCTCAGCATGACCGCGACGCCGATCCCGCGGACACTCTCGCTCTCGATGCTCGGCGATCTCGATGTCTCCGTCCTCGACGAGCTCCCGACCGGTCGAACGCCGGTTGCGACGACGGTCGTCGGACCGGCAGGGCGCCTCATGATGACGCGGGAGATCCGCGACGCAATCGCTCGCGGGCACCAGGCGTTCATCGTGTGTCCGAAGATTGATGTGGGGTCACCGCCATCCGGCGAAGCGAGTGGGGACGATGCGGCTGCGGTTGCGGAGGCGTGTGAACGTGCGCAGCGCGCGTTCCCGGGGGTGACGATCGGCGTGCTCCACGGGCGAATGCGGAAGGATGAACAGGCGGCGGCGATGGGGGAGTTCTCGGCGCGGCGACTCTCGATGCTCGTCGCGACGACGGTCATCGAAGTTGGCGTGGATCAGCCGAACGCGACGGTCATGGTCGTGGAGGATGCGGAGCGTTTCGGGCTCGCGCAGCTCCACCAGCTCCGCGGTCGCGTCGGGCGCGGGGCGGGTGCCAGCCGTTGCTACCTTACGACGCGGAGCGAGGACGCTGCGGTCCTCGCGCGCCTCCGTCGGGTCGCGGAGTGCGCGGACGGGTTCCGGATTGCGGAGATGGACCTCGAGGAGCGCGGGCCCGGTGCGGTGATCGGCACCGTGCAATCCGGGTGGCCGGCGTTCCGACATGCGACGGTGGGGACGGAGATCTTCCGACGTGCGCAGCGGGCGGCTGCGATGCACGCAGCGCAGCCGTCGGCACGCGTCTGCGTACCGACGGCGCACCTCGAGTGAGCTTGTCTAACACTTAGTGTTAGACATTCTGCGCGACGAGATCACGGACCGTGCGGATGGGGACGTTCGTCGCCCCCGAGATCGCCGTGCGCGCGGCGGCCGACGCGATGCGGGCGCGCCCGAGGCGCACCGCTTCCTGGATTCTCCGTTCGATGCCGCGGATCGGTCGGATGCTCCCATCGAGTCCAACTTCGCCGATGTACGCATCCACGGGGAGCGCGTGATCGGTCGCGCACGAGGTGAGCGCCGCCGCGATCGCGAGGTCCGCGGCGGGATCCTCGATGTGGAATCCTCCGACCGTCGCGACGTGGACGTCCGATGTACTGAAGTTTACGCCCGCATGCCGCGTGAGGACTGCGAGGAGTACGTGAAGCCGATTGATGTCCACGCCGACCGCGCGCCGTTGCGGCTGTCCGAACGCGGAGCGCGTCACGAGCGCCTGCACTTCCACGAGGAGCGTCCGATTGCCGATCGTCGTCGCGCACACCGCCGTGCCCGGCGTCGGCGCCGCATTCCCGCTAAGGAACGCCGCAGAGGGATCGGGGCATGCGGCGAGCCCGCGCGCGGTGAGCGTGAAGACACCCGCGACATCCGTGGCACCGAAGCGGTTCTTCGTCGTCCGGAGGATGCGGATGTCCGACGTCGGTTCCCCGTCGAGGACCGCGACCTGGTCCACGAGGTGTTCGAGCGTCTTCGGTCCCGCGATCGCGCCGTCCTTCGTCACGTGGCCGGTGATGATGATCGGGACGTCGGACGTCTTTGCGGTCGTGAGGAGGATGTTCGCGAGCGCGCGGACTTGCGTGACGCCGCCCGCGTCAACGGGGAGGTCGGGGATCGCGAGCGTTTGCACGGAATCCACGACCGCGAGCGCCGGGCGCATGCGCGCAATCGTTGCCGCCGCCGCAGTGCCGTCGGCGGTCGCGAGGAAGCGGATACGCCCCATGGGGATTCCGATGCGTTCCGCGCGGTTCCGTACCTGCGATGCGGTTTCCTCGCCGCTGATATAGAGCACGTCCCCCGCCGCGGCGATCGCGGCCGCGACCTGGAGCACGAGCGTGGATTTCCCGATGCCGGGCTCTCCGGCGAGGAGGAGGAGTGAGCCCGGAACGATACCGCCGCCGATCGCGGCATCGAACTCGGCGAGTCCCGTCGGTGTGCGTGAAGTTGTCGGGATGTCAATCTGATCCAGTGGGAGGATGGATTCCGGTCGAATGCCGGCGTCTGCAGCCGATCGCATGCGCGGTGCGGCCGCCGTCTGCGTGAGCGTCCCCCAACTCCCGCACGTCGAACACTGCCCGAGCCACTTCGGGTGCTGGGCATCGCAGTGCGTACACGCGTAGATTGTGGTGAGCGCCTTCGGCATGGTCAAACGCATCTTCTCGTTCCTTGAGAGCGGTTCACGTTACCCTCCATCCCATAACTCCCCTTCGCCCCTCTTACGCTAAGGGGGGGAAACAGTATCCCTATGAACAATTGCCAGACATCTGCGGCATTTCGAAATGCCACGGTTCGATGGTGAGGTTGCAGAACCCTTGCGCGCGCATCGCCGCGATGACCGCCGCCTGGCATGCGTTCGCGCGGCACGCCGCTTTGTCCGCGAGGCATTCGTTCTGCATGATGCACTGCTGCCCGCCAATCGCCCCCCACGCGTCCACCGCGCGGCCCGTCGTGTGCGGGCAGCTCTCTGGACCTTTCGTGAGCATGCATGTGACGGCCTTCCCGGGCTTCGGGTTGCACGTTGCGGAGCCCGCGGGGTTCTGGCAGTTCTCCGCGATGAGGGCTCGCTGTGTCTCCTCGCTCCGGAATCCCGATGCGATGGAGAGCTGGATGTTCTGCCCCTTGAGCGCGGCGGCTGCGGCCCGGAGTGCGGGGAGCAGCGCTGCGCTCACCGCTCTGTTCCCGATGATGTTGTCGCCGGTCGTTCGGGTGATGTCCGTTGGCGCGGACCCGTTGACGGATTCCGGCTCGGATTCCTCGGCGATGGGTTCCGGCTGCACGATCTTCACGCGGAGGTCCGCGAATCGGACGAGGTCGGGATTGATGAGGTTGAGGACGACGTATGACCCCACGAGGAGGACGAGGCCGATGGTCGCATTCCCGATCCACTCCTTCGCGGTGGAGAGTCGGTCAGCGCCGCCGGAGGTGAGCCAGATGACGCCTCCGATCATGATGATGATCGTTGCGAGGATGGCACCGGCGGGGACGGCGAAACGGTAGACCGCCGCGATGTAGTCGCCGATCCACGGGATGCTGACCTGCGTGGGCATTCCGCCGACGCGGGTGACGATGGTATCGGAGAATTTCAGCGTCGGGATTTCGATCTGCAGTTTCGGTTTCACCGGCTCGAACTTGAACGTGCTCTGCGCGGACGCGAGTATGGGGGCGACGACGCCGATGAAGAGGACGAGGAACGCGAGTCGTCTCCGGAATGAGTCCATACTCGGGGTCTTGTGCTACCGCAGGACGCGGTCGAAGATCTCACGGAAGTCGTCAATCGTCGGGTGCTCCTCGAGCCATTCACCGTTCACGGAGAACGCCGGTGCGGCGCGGAGCTGGAGGCGTTCCGCTTCCGCGATTCCGGCACCGACGAGACGCGCGGTCTGCGCGTCCTCGAGGCATGTGGTGAATACGGCGGCGTCGAGGCCGAGGCGACCCGCGATCGCAATGCGCGCCGGATCATCACGCGGTTGTTCGGCGAGCGCGGCGCTGCGGTACTCCCAGAACTGTCCATGCCGCTGCGCGCATCGCGCCGCGACGTGCGTGCGTCGAGAGTCCGTGAGCCGATCGAGGATGGGGAAGTCCTTCCACACGATGCGGAGCTGCGGCCCGTACATCGTTTGGAGTTCTGTGAGGATTTGCTCCGCATCAACGCAGGAAGGGCACGTGAGGTCGCCGAACTCGATGATCGTGAGCGGGGCGTCCGAGCGTCCGCGGACGGGATCAGTGGGGAGGATCGTCGGAGTGACGGATGGAGAATGTGGAACGTTGGAGTTCGGAGGACGTGCATTGGTATCCGGCGACTGTTGCGGCGCGCGCGGCGGGAGGAGGGCAATGAGGACAATGACGCCGACCGCCGCACAGCCGAGGAGGAACCACCGTTGTCTAGTCACAGTCACTTCAACTTCATTTCACGCAGCCGCCCATCCTGGGATGCGGTGAAGTACAGGCGCCCGCCGTCCGGCGCAACGTGGAGTTGCGTGACGGTGAGATCATCCGCGGGGCGGCCGACGGTCGTCCGGAGTCCGGTCGTGAGGTCAATGCGTTCGATGATGTCCGGCGTTTCCGCCGCGATGCTCGGTTCGAGCCCCGCGCCGCGGTCGAGTCGCTCCGGCACCGCGCAGTACAGCGTCGTGTCGCCTGCGAATGCGCATTTGTCCGCCCACGTGTTGATGCGGAGGCGTTGCCGATTCGCGCCGATGGTATCCCCAGCGCCGCCGACGACCCAGAGCTCCGGCTTGTAATCACTCGCGTCGCTCGTGTCGCTGTAGAGGATGCGAGATCCGGTGGGAGACCAGACGGGCCGGAAGTCAATGCCCTCGACCGTGAGGCCCGGGAAGTTCTCTCCGTTGCGACCGATGAGGAGGATCTGCTGGCGGCCGTCGCCGATGTCGTTGCCGGTGCGTGAGAATGCGATGACCTGGTTGTTCGGGGACCACGAGACGTCTACGCTCCGCGCGTTCGTCCCGAGCGGCTCGACGGCGCGGAAGCCGTTCCCGTTCGGCTCCGCGTCGAAGAGGAAGCGGTTCTCGCGGTCGAGTCCGATGGATTTCCCGGCGATGCGGTCGCCATTCGCGTCGAACGAGAAGTCCTCCCAGTGCGACGGGAGCGTCACCTGCGTGTCCGTCGTGAAATCGTAGAGGACGTTCGCGCCGTCCGGGAATTCGAGGACCGCGCGGTTGTCATTCGGTGCCCACGCGGCGGACTGCACGCTCGGGAATTGCCGGTCGCTGAGCGGTAGCGCTCGGCCGTCCTCGCCGATTCGGTAGAATCGCCCGGAGGTCGGATCATAGAACTGCGGACGTCCGTCGCCCGCGAGCCGCGTGAACCCCGCCGGGGTTTCGGTGAGCGTCGCGGTGGCCGTCCGTCCGCCCTGCGCGATGGGTGTGACGGCGGGCGCTTCAGGAGGTTCGGGGGGCGCATTCACGGATGGCGGGAGGAGCCCGCCCGGGGTTGGCGGCGCAATGCCGACGCCCGGCCCAATCGGCGGTGCGTTCACTGGGATGAGCTCGGACGGCGCGTTGATCGGCGGTGCTTCCACCGGCGCGCGGCGGAAGAACATGAAGTAGAGCGCCGCGCCGATGAGCACAACGAATCCGACGAGACCCGCGCCGATGAGGAGTTTTTTCTTGTCCATGGATCAAGGGGTCATCATCCGCTCGCGGCATTTATCACAACGCACGCGGCCACTCCGGCTTGCGCGGCGGCACCGCCGAGCGCAGCGATGATCACCGCGGTCGCATACCCGACTTTCCCAACGAACTCACAGGGGCTCGTGATCGCGTACGCGACCATCCCGATGAGCGTCGCAGCCGCGAGCACGACGAGGAGTGCGAGCATGTCGAGGAAGAAGAGCACGATGACCTCCGCGTACTTAAGGCCGAATCCTGGCCACCCGAGTACCATGCGCCATACTTTCCATTCGGATCCGAGGGGTGTGAATCCTTTCCGATACGCGAAGTGACGCGCGAAGTAATGAAAGTTGATGTAGAGGAGCGTGAGTCCGTAGGAAGGGAGGAGGCCTGCCCATGCCATCTGGAGCGCCCGTCCCGTGACGAGACGGGATGCGGCTCCAGCGAGCTTGGATCCCGGATTCCGTCCAAGCTCGCGTAGGAGGTCTGGATTCGAGAGCGCCTCGTGGAACTCGGAATCATCAAGGCCGAGGCCCTCGAGTGCATGGTCCATGAGTGCGTTCGCGGCAGCCATACCGCATCACGCCCGCACCTTCTTCCGCGGTGCGCGCTGCGTTATCGGCTTCGGCGTTTCGGTTGGTGCGGTCGCTGGCGCGCCGATGACCGTCAATCGGTCGCTGGCGGCGTCACGGGCCACCACGACGGTTCCTCCCGCGACGAATCGTTCCTCAAGGATTCCCTGTGCCACCGGATTCTCGACGTGCTCGTGGAGGAGACGGCGGATTGCGCGCGCGCCTTGCGCGGGGTCGAACGCCCGCTCCGAGAGCCATGCGTACACGACATCGTCCGCGGTGATGGCGATCCGCTGCTCTTTCTGGAGGCGCACGGCGAACTCTTCGAACGCGAGCCGACTGATCGTCGCGAGGTGCTCCTTCGCGAGCGGGCGGTACACGATCGTCTCGTCAATGCGATTCAGGAGTTCTGGGCGGAACTTCGCCTTCAACTCCTTGAGCGCGTCCTGTCGGATGTCCGTGTACTGCTCCGCGAGTCGGTCGTGCGTGGATGCGCCCTCGAGGAATCCAATGCCCGCGCGCGTGAATGCGCCAGCGCCGACGTTCGAGGTCATGATGATGACCGCGTTCGTGAACCGCGATTCGCGTCCGGTCGCATCCGTGAGCCGCCCGTCCTCGAGGACCTGGAGGAGGAGGTTCCAGACGTCGGGGTGCGCCTTCTCGATCTCGTCGAAGAGCACGACGCTCGCGGGCCGTTTGCGGATCGCGTCGGTGAGCTTCGCGCCCTCGCGGTAACCGACGTAGCCCGCCGGTGCGCCGATGAGCTTCGAGATCGTGAACCCTTCGGAGAATTCGGACATGTCGAGACGGATGAGCGCGTCGGAGTGCTGGAACAGGAGCTCCGCGAGCGCCTTCGCGGTCTCGGTTTTCCCGACGCCCGTCGGACCGAGGAGGAGGAACGACGCGAGCGGCCGCTTCGGCCCGGCGAGGCCGCTCTTCGCGCGCTGGAGGGCGGCGGTGACGGCGGCGACCGCGTCGTCCTGACCAACGATGCGCCGCCGGAGCTCGTCGCCGAGGCGGCGGAGCCGTTCATGTTCCTCGAGGAGGATCTCCTCCACCGAGACGCCGATCATCTGCGCGACGACCGCGGCGACGTCGCGCGAGGTGATCGCGCCGACGTCCACTGCCTTCCGCTGCCGGATGCTCGTGCGGATGTCCGCGAACTCCCGTTGGAGCTCGCCGTGCGTTCGCTGGATCGCCGCCGCGTCCTCGAAGCGCTCCTCGATGACCGCCGCGCGCTTGTCCGCCTCGGAGCGCTCGAGCGTCGCCTCGATCGCGTTCGCGCGTCGGAGGAGCGGATCGTTCTTCGACTGCACGCGAAGGCGCGCCGACGCTTCATCCACGAGGTCAATCGCTTTATCCGGGAAGTACCGATCGGAGATGTAGCGATCCGCGAAGCGCACCGCAGCGTTCACCGCGTCGTCCGTGATCTGCACGTGGTGGAACTGCTCGTAGTACGGTTTCAATCCCTGGAGGATCTCCACCGTCTCGGCGGGTGAGGGCGCGGCGACCTGCACGGGCTGGAACCGGCGCTCGAGCGCCGGGTCGTTCTCCACATGCTTCTTGTACTCGTCATACGTCGTTGCGCCGATGCAGCGGATTTCACCGCGCGCGAGCGCGGGCTTGAGGATGTTCGCCGCATCGAGCGAGCCCGATGCCGCTCCCGCGCCCATGATCGTATGAATTTCGTCAATGAAGAGGATGAGGTCTTTGTCCTGCCGGACCTCATCGAGGATCTGCTTCAGGCGTGATTCGAACTCGCCGCGGTAGATGGTCCCGGCGACGACGAGCGCGAGGTCGAGCGCGAGGATGCGCTTCCCGACGAGGATGTCCGGGACGTCGCGCTCAGCGATTTTCTTCGCGAGTCCTTCCACAATCGCCGTTTTTCCGACGCCTGCGGCGCCGACGAGGATCGGGTTGTTCTTCGTTCGGCGACAGAGGATTTGGACGACGCGTTCGATTTCTGTTTCGCGCCCGATGACCGGATCAATCGCCTTCACGATTGCGGGGGCGGTGAGGTCCTTCGCGAAGAAGTCGAGCGCCGGGGTCTTCTGCGGCGCGTCGTTCGCGTTCCCCGCAGCCGCCTGCCCTGGAGCCGCCGGCGCACCGGCGGTCGTCGCCGCGTCCGGCAGGACGTGGTGCTCGATGGTTTCCGTGAGTTCCGGAAACTTCGACGTGCTCTTGAGGACGTTCGTGAGGTGCGCGGCAACGGCGGTCGTGTCCACGCGGGATTCCGAGAGGAGCGCGGTGATGGGTGCGTGTTCGATGGCGAGGAGACCGGTGAGGAGGTGCTCCGTTCCGATGTACCGGTGCTCGTGCGTCGTCGCAGCGAGCGCGGCCTTCTCGAGCGCGCGCTTCGCGTCTGCGGAGAGCATCGGGAGCGTCGCGGGCGCTTCCGTTTCCTCCTGCCGCTCGATGCCGAGCGCGGTGCGGACGACCTCCGGCCGGAGCCGCACCTTCGCGAGGATCTCGCACCCGAGCGACCCGCGTTCGAGCGCGAGTCCGAGGAGGAGGTGTACGGGGGTGACGGTCCGCGAACCGCCCTCGGCGGCGAACGTCCCGGCGCGGCGGATGACGTGGAGGAGGTGGGCGGTGAAGCGGTCGAGGAGAGAAGGCATAGGTTGAGCAATAATTTCGGGAGGTGGCTGTAGAGCTTTGCTCGCTACCGGACGAAATTATTACGGGGTCGCACAGGGGGCGGAGCCCCTTGTGAGAATATTAGAGTGCCATTGCCCGCAGCGCCTTCACACGCTCCTCAACAGGCGGATGCGTGTCGAAGAGCCGAGCGAAGGACCGGCGCGTCCGGCCGAACGGGTTTGCGAGAAAGAGGTGTGCGGTTGCGGTGTTCGCGCGGAGCATCGGTTGGTTCGCGGCCGCGATTTTTTCGAGCGCCCGCGCGAGCCCGTCGGGGAATCGCGTGAGGAGCGCGCCGGATGCGTCCGCCAGGTACTCCCGCCGCCGCGACACCGCGAGCTTGATGAGTTCCGCGACGAGCGGCGCGACGATTGCGAGGACAATGCCGACGACGAGGAGGACGACTGCGGCCTGCCCGCCGCGGTCATCCTTGCCGCTCCCGCCGTACCAGCGCGCGCGGAGGAGGAGATCGGAGAGGAGCGCGATTGCGCCGACGAGCACAATGACGACCGTCATGACGCGGATGTCGTAGTTCTTGATGTGCGAGAGCTCGTGCGCGACAACGCCCTCGAGCTCTTCGTTCTCGAGCCGCTCGATCGCGCCGGTCGTGACGGCGATGGATGCGTGGCTCGGGTCACGGCCGGTCGCGAACGCGTTGATCGTCGGATCGGGGATAACGTACACCTTCGGCGTGGCGATGCCCGCGGTCATTGCGAGGTTCTCGACGATACGGTAGAGCTGCGGCGCGTCACGTTTCTCAATCGCCTTTGCGCCGGACGTCCAGAGCGCAACGCGATCGCCGCCGTAGTACGAGGCGAGCGCCATTGCGCTCGAGACGATGACCGCGAACAGGAGCCCGCCCGCGCCCGCCCCGCGCCCGCCGACGACGTCGAACGTGAATCCGAGCGCGAGGATGATGAAGACGAAGATGCCGATGAGCGCGATCGTCCTCCGTTTGTTCGCCGTGATCTGGTTGTACATTACGAGAACTTCACCTTCGGGACCTCTCGCACCGTCGCCGCTTCCGCTTCCGTGAGTTCGAAGAACTCCTTCTCATGGAAGCGGAACATGTTCCCGATGATGTTCGGCGGGAAGTGCTGGAGTTTCGTGTTGTAGTCGCGGACGTTCGAGTTGTAGAACCGCCACGACGCCTGGATCTTGTCCTCCGCGTCGCGGAGTTCGTCCTGCAGTTGGAGGAAGTTCTGGTTCGCCCTGAGGTCCGGGTACGCCTCGGAGACCGCGAAGAGCGACTTCAGCGTCTGTGAGAGCATGTTCTCCGCCTTCGCGTGATCCGCGAGCGACGTCGCTCCCATCGCTGCGTTCCGCGCCGCGGTCACCTTCTCGAACGTTGATGCCTCGTGCTTCGCGTACGCTTTCACGGTCTCCACGAGGTTCGGGATGAGGTTGTACCGCCGCTTCATTTGCACCTCGACGTCCGACCACGCCTCTGCCGACCGATTCCGGAGCGTGACGAACTTGTTGTACGTCGCGACCGCCCAGACGAGGACGAGGACGACGGCGGTGATGAGGACCCAGGCGAGTGTGGACATACGTTGTGGAATGACGAAATCCGAATGTCGAATGTCGAATGGTTGCGGCTATGGAATGCGGTGCACTTGGGCCGATCCGCATGACAGTGCGCACGGATATGAGCTAGTATAGCGACACGGGCAACCTATCGTCAACGCGTATGGGGGACGTCAATGCGGGCATCTTTCGGGCGTACGACATCCGCGGGATTGCTCCCGAGGAGATCACGGAGGATATTGCGGAACGCGTCGGTCAAGCGATGGTCATCCACACCCGGGCGGCGACCGTCGTCGTCGGCCGCGACATGCGGACGTTGAGCCCGGCGCTCGCGGCGGCGGTGATCCGCGGCGTCACGGAGCAGGGAGCGGATGTCGTGGACATCGGCCTCGCATCCACGCCGATGTTCAACTACACGGTCGCGTCTTCATTCGGGAAGGCCGAGGGCGCCAATGCTTCGGTCGGGGCGGGCATCATGGTGTCCGCCTCGCACAACCCAGCGAAGTACAACGGGTTCAAGCTCGACTACGGCGATGCGATGCCCGTGAGTTCCGTCACCGGCATGCGAGAAGTTCGCCGACTCGTTGAGGACGGGCAGTTTCCGGAGCAACGCCACGGGCGCGTCACGCCGCGCGACGTGATGGGGGACTACATCGCTGCGGTGACGGCGATCATCAACCCGGCGACGCTCCGCCCGCTCCGC
>Ga0265296_1001562_pt1 | contig 25885 bp, 25 predicted proteins | sample MunlanPumphouse1_FD_189073 | JGI IMG/M metagenome (GOLD analysis project Ga0265296, IMG submission 189073) | Groundwater microbial communities from a municipal landfill in Southern Ontario, Canada - Pumphouse #1 | ecosystem: Environmental > Aquatic > Deep subsurface > Groundwater | place... | reverse complement strand
AACAAACCATCAGTCGACCATCCGTGGCGTCTAAAAATTACTTCCGAGATTTTAAGAACGAAATTACTCAAAGCGTGACATTTTAACTTTCCACAGAGGTATGACATTTTAACTTTCCGTTGACAGAGGATCATATGAAATTGACAAAGGATGAAAATACTGATAGCGTTTAGACATCACCAATGGAAAATAAGCCCTATAAGGTTCCGTCCTTATGGGGCCTTTTCTTTTGTTGCGAGTCTCTCACGCAAATCATTCATATAACGGAGATGGGGACGAAATTGCTTAAACTTCAATAAACCCGAAAATCGCTTGCGATTAGGAATCAATACGCATTTGAGCTTGTTTTGTTTCAATAGATAATCAACAAGGCAATGAAAATCTCCATCGCCTGTGACGATCACTGCCTTTTCGTATTGAAAAAAGTCGATCATGGACCACAAAACTAGTTCCGCATCACAATTCCCTTTGGTCGTTCCATCCTTGTACTGTAATGTTGGCTTAAAGATACAGGTAAAACCGGCGTCTTGTAGCGTCGCATAAAGAGCCTGATTCCCACTGATATAACCTATAAAAAGATAGGCCTTTTTAACGTTATATTTATCCCGCAAATAGGTCCGAAAACTTTTGAAATCCAATTTCCAACCTTGAACACGAATACTCAAATTTAAATTCTGGCTATCAATAAAAGCAAAATTGTTTTCTTTATTTCGCATAATCTCTATTTTGTCAAAAACTTATCGCAGAAACTCTTTACCATTTTCAAGATAAATAGCGGTATTGTTTTTCAAGGCATCCAAACATTTCGGTAACCTCATCCTTAACTTTTCACTCAAGAGCGGCAGTGCATCGTCAATTTTTAGAAATCTGTGCCCGCTGATTTCTTTTCCATCCAACTTGATTTTATCCGTTTCCTTTTCATCAAATTTTCCACCGAAAAAAATAAACTGCAAACTCTCCCCTTTTTCATCGACATCAGACGTGTAATCAACACACAAAAATCTTACCTCTTTCAAATTGATACCCATTTCTTCTTTCACTTCTCTGATGCATGCCTCTTTTGGAGATTCATTTTCATCCACGACCCCACCCGCTATGGACCAGTGATCTTTATAGCTCGGTTTTACAATGAGAATCTCATTCTTTTCATTAAGGATCAACGCACCAACACCCATCCGCTTCTTTGGTAAATTTTTATAGTATTCATTGATCATACCGCTACATCCCATGATATTTTTTTATCTCACCGTATCAGACGAGAAGTTATCGTTTTTTGGCGTTCCATTTTCTATTATTTGAACGACGATCCACCCACCAGGAGTCTCCTTCATTAAACCACCACCCATCGGGGTTCGTTTTCACAAGAAGTTTTCCAAGTTTCTTGCCCGATGAAGTTTTCAAACGTTTTACCGCAATCGCAATCCACTTTTTGGCTTTTGTATTTCCTTTTGCCTCTTCCGCGCGCAACGTGGCAATCCATTCAAGCTGATCCGCATCTTTGACAAGTTTTGCTTCCAAGGTTTTCTTTTCCTGTTCCTCTTCAAATAACTTTTTGATTTCATCTCCAAACGGTAACGCCGCGGCAATATCTTTTACAGCTTCCGCTTCCGCTTCCGCTAAACGCCCATAGCGTTGATGAATATAATTGTGATCCGAAGTTCTTCCTTCCCCGATATCATGTAACAACGCCATCAAAATCACTTTGTCTTTGTTTGCATGAGGATCAAGATAACAGAGCGCGTAGGCAATCATCGTCGCATGAAACAAGTGTTCGGCCACGGATTGCTGCCCGCTTCCCAAAAACCAAAATCCCGAGCGAGGAGTCTTGCTGTGGATATTCGTTTCATAAATGAAATGAACGATCTGATGATAAATCTCCTCTTTTATTTTTTTTGATTTCTTTTGCATAGTATTTTTTATGTCATGCCCCATGGCACTTCTTGATCTTTAATAACCAACCGCAAGAATTATTCTGATACATCCGCCAACTCAGCGGCGGCTACCAATAAATAATCCTTTGATTTCAATTTAATCGTTCTATCGTGCAATCCAGGGTTGAAAGAGATTTCATTGTTTTCCAATAAAGCATTGTCTACAATCGTCTTTATTCCGATTATTTTTCCTAAAGGATAGCATGCGCCTATTTCACAACTCATAATTTCTTTAACTTCTTGTGGGGTCGCAAATCTTAAATTTTTCGATCCGAGAATATCTTTCGTTTTCTTTGAAGACAATCTCTTTCCTCCTGGTAAAACGATTAAGACAAAATCATTATCCGCTTTTAGTAGCAAAGATTTCGCTCCAGTATCAACTGACTCATTTCTGACCCTTGCTGCTTGCTCGCTTGTATACACTGGCTTATGTTCGGCAATCTCATATTTTATACCTTGCGAATCCAACAACTCTATTATCTTTTGATAAGGATTTTGCATATATTATCTCCCGTGGCACTTCTTATACTTCTTTCCCGATCCGCACGGACAAGGATCATTACGACCGACTTTTGGTTGAGAGGGAGATGTTCCTCCGCCTGCATTTACAGACGATGAGTCATCCGATTTTTTGAGCGCCCCGATCATTTTCACCCCGATGCGACGTAGCAGAGAACGATTCACCATTTCCTGTTGGGTTTTGTAATTGAGCGCGTGCTTTGCCTGCTTGAAGAAAAAGTACACGATTTCGCGATCAATGCTATCGAGTAAACTTTGGAACATGAAATACGATTCCTTCTTGTACTCCACAAGCGGATCTTGTTGTCCATATCCGCGCAGGCCAATCCCCTGGCGCAACTGACTCATGGCATCCAAATGATCAATCCAAAGCGCGTCAATGGAATGAAGCATGACAGCACGTGTAATGTTTGGAAGAACGTTTGGCTCGGCAAACGCTTGTTCCACTTTTGCATATTCTTCCCGCACGATTTCTATAATACGTTCGATCATGGCCGTGCGCTGTTCAATCATGTGCAATTTATCTTTGGAAAGCGTGAAGCCCATTTGCATAAGCGCCTCACGTTGAGCATCGCTCAAAGACACAATGGAATGGACGACCTCAACAATTTCTTTGGGATTCCAATCCCCTGTTTTCTTTTCTTTTCCTTCTTGAATTTCTTCCCCCGTATGAAACAAGACGACTTGCTCCACTTCGTTTTCGATCAAGTCAAATAAACGATCTTTGAGTTCGGAAGGATTGTCGCGATAAGTTTCAAGCAATTGTCGACGACGCCCGTACACCACCTCGCGATGTTTATTGAGAACGTCATCGTATTCAAGAAGATGTTTACGCATGTCAAAATAATGTCCTTCCACTCGTTGCTGCGCTTTTTCAATGGAGCTTGTGACCATGCCATTTTCAATGGGCACATCGTCAGGAATGCCCAACTTATCCATAATGCCTTTGACGCGATCAGAACCGAAAATGCGCATGACATCATCTTCCATGGAAACGTAAAATTGCGTGGAACCGGGATCTCCTTGGCGACCGGATCGTCCGCGCAACTGATTATCAATGCGACGTGATTCATGACGCTCGGTGCCGATCACATGAAGTCCACCGAGCACTTTCACTTCTTCAGATTGCTGTTCATCGGGAGGATTTCCACCAAGGACAATGTCCACGCCACGACCGGCCATGTTGGTGGCAATTGTTACGGATCCTTTGCGTCCGGCTTGCGCGATAATTTCCGCTTCACGAGCGTGATTTTTTGCGTTCAAAATTTCATGTTTCACTCCGGCCTGAAGCAACAACGTGCTCAACATCTCGTTTTTTTCCACGGAAATGGTACCCACGAGTATTGGCTGACCTTTTTCTTGCAATTCTTTGATCTCTCGAATCACGGCTTTAAATTTCCCCACCTCATTTTTATACACACGGTCGGAGAAATCGGTTCGCCTGGATGGTTTGTGTGAGGGAACCGCGGTAACTTCGAGACCATAGGTTTTTCCAAGTTCTTCCGCTTCGGTCACCGCTGTTCCCGTCATGCCGGCCAATTTCTCGTACATGCGAAAATAATTTTGAAACGTAATGGTGGCAAGCGTCTGACTTTCACGTTTTACTTCCACTCCTTCCTTGGCTTCGATGGCTTGATGAATGCCTTCGGAAAATCGTCGGCCGGGCATCAGACGTCCGGTAAACTCATCCACGATCATGATCTCACCCTCGCGAATCACATAGTGGACATCAAGTTGATAGAGCGCACGAGCGCGCAAAGCGGATTCTGCAAAATGTTGAAGATTGGTGATTCCCGCGGCATACAAATTTTCAATCCCGAGCGCTTTTTCTATTTTGACAATACCGGAATCGGTGAATGTTGCCGCACGCATTTTTTCATCAATGTTGTAATCCTCATTTTCAACAAGGGTGCGCGTAATTTGTGCGAATTGATGATAGAGCTCGTTTGATTCCTCGGCCGGAGCGGAAATAATAAGCGGAGTACGCGCTTCATCGATCAAAATGGAATCGACTTCATCGACAATCGCGTAGGCAAGATGCTCGCGCATCACGCGTTGTTCCATCATGGGCGCCATGTTGTCGCGCAGATAATCAAACCCAAACTCGTTGTTAGTACCGTAAGTAATATCTGCTTCATAAGCCTCACGACGCGAGACCGGACGCAAAAAATCCATCTGCACGCGAAAAGATCCTGTAATATCACGCTCTTTATCTTCCACCTCTTCGGTCTGCTCATTCAATCGAAACGTCGGATCATAAAGAAATCCGCCTTCATGTTGAATACATCCAACGGTTAAACCAAGAGCATGATAAATCTGCCCCATCCACACCATATCGCGACAAGCAAGATAGTCGTTCACAGTCACGACATGCACACCTTTCCCCGTCAGGGCATTGAGATAAATGGGAGCGGTAGACGTTAAGGTCTTTCCTTCTCCTGTCCGCATCTCGGCAATCCCACCGGCGTGTAAAACCAAACCTCCCATGAGCTGAACATCAAAATGTCGCTGACCCAACGTACGACGGGCCGCCTCGCGCACCATGGCAAAAGCCTCATAGGTGATCTTTTCCAAATCTTCACCCTCTTTGAGGCGCTTTTTAAACTCGATTGTTTTTTCTTTTACCGCTTCGTCACTTAAAGCTTGAATGGATGGTTCCAAAGCCGTGATGTGCTCCACTTCCCTGCGCAATTCTTCCAATATTTTTGCGTTTGGATCTCCAAAAATGCGATGTAATAAAGATGCCATATGCGAAAGAGTATGCCCTTTTTTGAGCTAAAAAGCAATAAAAAGACCAAAAGACGGTTGACAAAAAAAAGAGAGGAGGCTACTGTTTTGGCACGTTCATTTCAGTGGAAGTATAGCTCAGACAGGCAGAGCCTTGGTCGTCAAAAACCAAGATCGTAGGTTCGATCCCTATTACTTCCACCACCCTTCATTGTTTCAGTGCGCGCATAGCTCAATTGGCAGAGCGTCGGATTCCAAATCCGAATGTTGCGGGTTCGATTCCTGTTGCGCGCGCTTCTCTCCCCAAGCCCCGCACCTTACATGGTGCGGGGCAACGGGAGATGCAACTCCCTTCCCCTTCTGCTCGGCGATGCCACAACGTCATAAGAGTCTACGCATTGGCTCTGAAACCTTTGGCGACCCAATGAGTCTACGCATTGGCTCTGAGACCTGGCAATCCTGAACGAAGGGGACATCTCTCCCCTCCTTCGCTTGGCAATGCTTCGTACTTGACCTGACTTCAGCATTCCCTCCCCGGCAAATCCGAGCGAAGGCGGGGACCCTTTCCTTGCTCCTTCTTTCCTCCCGCCCGACTTGGGCAACACAACGCGGTCTTCTCCTTGAGAAGACCTTTTTTATTTCGGAAAAATAAAAATTCTTAATTTCTAATTTCCAATGTCTAATGTTAGAGTCTGACGACGACATCAAAAATGTTTTTTCCTTCATTGGAAATTAGAAATTACTGATACTAAAAATCTCCAGTTTTCACTGGAGATTCCGTTTATAAACTCAACCGATGCGTCGAGCAATGAAGAACATCCGATGCCCGACGACCATTTTGTCGGGTGTTCTCTGCAAAATGAGCATCCCGTCTTCTTCAACAAAAACTTCCTGCCCATCTGCGTAGACTCCCACGCGCTTTCCTTTTGTGACCGGCACCCATCCTTGCCCCATTCCGGAATCATAAACAAACTTGCAATCTTTGGTGATCTCTCCCTTTGTGAGGGCGTAGACCTGGGGCATGGCCGGTTTGTTCTGTGCGGGTGAAATTCCAATAGCTTCAAAAAACTCCGGAGTGACGACTCCCACCTGTTGCATCAACTGGAGAACGGTCTGTAACGCTCCTTCCACTCGGTGAAAATCTGTCTGCTGACCTGTTTCATAACAGAGAGCCACTCCGCGCTTGTGACCGAATTTCTTTTCTCCCCATGGACTTCCCCCAAACGTATCCACGTAGTAATCCGTGGTGGATAATTCGGAAAGCCCCATGTCTGCGGACAAACGCGTATCCGGATCCGTAAGCACGTACGGAACGGGAATGTGTTGATAGAGTTCTCGATGCTCCGGATCATCATGACCAAAACAGATGAAGGGCGGGGAATCAAAATTCGTGGCATGAATGTCGAAGAGATAATCGGTTTGTGCCAAAAGAGGAACAAGTTCACGTGCACGAATCAAATCATCCCATTTTTGAGTTTCATCCACTAAATCAGTTGTTTGAAAAGAACGATTGAGATCCCGAATCTTCGAAGCGCTTCGCTCCCCAACGTCGATTGCCGCAGGATTTCCCAAGCCCAGATAAAGATTTCCGATCACATCCGTACGGAGATGTTCCCCGATTGGAATCTCGGTTGGAAGATCCAGCGCATTTAAAATACGCTTCACAAGGACCACACCGGTTTGTTCATCACCGTGAGTGCCGCCAAGGATGACCACGGTAGGTCCATCTTGATTGACACCTTTGAGATGACAGATGTGAGAAGGAAGAGAGGGTTGAGACATGTCTGCTCCCGGGGTTATTAGGACACTATGAGTATAAGGGAAATTCATAAAAAATGATAATGCACCTAAAGAATAAAAATCGCTCCTGGAGGGTAAACTTTTAAAAAATGCGCAACTTGTAAAAATTTCTGAATTTTCTGTAAATCATACCGCACCTCTGGACCCACGATATTCGGGCCCTGATGATCTGTGATTATGGCATCTTCTTTAAATGCAGACCCAACAATGCATCCATTTACGTAAGGACGGAATGAAGAAATGTTTTCTGGTGTCATGCCACTTCCCGTCAGAATGGCAACACGTCCTTGAGCTGTCTCATAAGCCTCTTTACATTGTTCAACGCTTGGAGGATCTCCGGTCCAATTCCCCGTCACAATAACACCCTCTACTCCCTGACTTATCGCTTCATTCACGGATTCAATAAAAGGGCGTGGATGAATCATCTTTGCATGTTTCACTTGAACATCCGCCCAGATCTGAATTTCTTGTGCGTTCTCTTCTGCTCTCGCCTTAAACACCTGCTGTGGATCTGCCTCAAACACTCCGTACACGGTTTCCACAGAATCTACGAACACAGGAACGCGCACTATCTTCCCTCCATATTTTTTACATAAACGAAATCCCAAACGATAATCATTCCACAAAGGAACAAGACCCCATGGCACGGTTGTTTGCGGAGCAAGGGTTGCGACAAGCTCCTCAAAATGTGTGGCATTTGACCGAGGTAACTCCGCAAACTTCGGCACGTCAAAATTATTTTCAAACATCACAGCATCAACTCCTCCTTGCAAAAGAACTTCTAAATCTTGTGTCGCTCTTTCTAAAACAACCTGGCGACCCGGATACCCCTCTGCTCCCTCCAGAGGAGAAAAATGAATCATGCCTATGACAGAAAAATGGGGGGAGGAAAACAACATAAAAAATGATAATGCTCCTACAGAGTGAAAGACCGCTGATACACGGTGTATTTTTTAATCACTTCTTCATTGAGAGAAATTTTTCCGTGACTCAACACAGGAAAAGACATGAATCCCTGTTTGAACGGAATGGATTTAGCAAGAATGTCTTTTTTCAAAAAGGAAAAAGAAGGCAACATTTCGGAAGCGAGTGTGATGTTTGGAAGCGTTGCAAAGGCCAGATTGAAAAGACTTCCCAAGCCTGATTCCAATCGTCCGCCCACCCAACAAGGAACATGGCGCTTTTGACAAAAATCATGAATCTGTTTTGCAATCCGATAGCCTCCCACCCGTGCCGGTTTGATATTCACAATCTTTCCCGCTCCCATGAAAATGGCTTGTTTGGTAGATGCCAAATCATGAGCACTCTCGTCCAAACAAATGGGAGTTTTGATCCGTCGCTGAAGTTTTGCGTGCAATGATAATGCCTTTTCCGCAAACGGTTGTTCAACCATGGCGAGATGAAAAACATCCAACCCTTCCAAGAGTGAAAAATGTTCCCGTCGATAAGCGGCATTGGCATCCACAGAAAGGCAGATGTCAGGAAACTTTGTTCGAACATCATGGAGGACATCTACATCATATCCCGGTTCTATTTTGATTTTGATGCGTCCATATCCTTGATCCACTGATTGTTGAATCGCTCGATACAAATCTTTCCGTGTGGGTTGAATCCCGATACTCATTCCGATCAACACTTTTTTCTTGCGTCCCCCGAATATTGTTGAAAATGGAATGTTCTGTTGTTGAGCAAACAGATGTAAAAATGCGCTCTCCATTCCGGTCATGGTGACAGGATAATGTACGAACTCTTTGGCACAGAGGACATACAGTGGTCGGATAGATGAAAAAGAACGTCCGAGAATTTTAGGAATCACGTGCTTTTCAAAAAGACGAATGGCTTTTTCCGTTGTCTCGTGTTCGGAAATGGGCATATCCAAAAGAGAGGATTCTCCCAGCCCTACGCGCCCTTGTTCATCCGTCACTTTTACCAAAAGAACCGGCCGATAATCAATCGTGCCGAAACTTGTTTTGAAAATAATGGTCATGGGGAGCCGCAAAGAAATAAGCTCCACGTTTTTGATGATCATAACGTATAGAAAAAAAGAGGGTTGGACGGACGGACCTCATCACAACCCTCCGCGTTGTGCAGCTAGTGCTGCTGCTCGAAAATGAACCAATTGCCTGCTTGCGGCTCGGCGTGGTTGACGAATCCCGTCACCTTGTACCCGCGTCTCAGAGCCGCTTGGAAAACGGCTCGCGTGCGCAGACGTTCCCGACGTGCTTCCGCCAGATCCTTTGCTTTGAGAGCCAGGATGTCCAGAGGAACAGCCAGAGCGAAGCGAGGTCCGTGAATCTCCTCAGCGTCCGTCACCACATGGGAAGGGACTTCCACCCCATTGGATCTGTGCAGAGGATCTGTCACCTTCCAACGAACGAGAAGTCGATCGTTGGGAAGGCCTCGGACCCCCTCTTCACTGGTGGTGCTGTAGGCTTCCACATCATAACGAACGACGTCACCGCCGATCTTACGAATGTAAAGATTTGAGTTCCTCCCAACCAGCGGATCGTAGGTCCATTCCAGTTCTTGTACTCCTTGAGGGATGGCGATCTCTTGTGCGTAGAAACGCAACATTTCAAGGCCCACATGGATTCCCCGATGGCCACTTTGCCAAGACGGATCCACGCCGATCATGTGCATGTGTTGGATCTTCGGATCGTTTGTTGACAGGATGAGCATGAAGCCCACGGCCCCATCATCTGCAAACGCCCCGATGAGATAGCCTGCGTTGTAGCAAGCCATTGCTTCGAGAAGATGAGCAGGAACGATGGTGAGATCGTCGAGAGCCCACGCGGCGCGTTGGATCGCCTCGATCTGCCGGTAGTCATCACTTTTTTTGAGCTTCCGTACTGCGAACGTCATGAGTCTGCCTCCTCCAAAAAGGGTTAGCGAATGGTGAGATGTTCGGTGATGCGACGACAAAGTTCTTGCACTTGTTCCGTTTTGGGAACACGCACTCTTGCGAAGTGATTGTCCCATGCCGGATTGGTCTTTGCATAACAACTTCCCGCTTCCACGCTGACGCCGATCGAAGCGAAGTCAAGGACGACATCGCGATCAGGGTGGTGCACGGCAAAAATGGACACGGAAGGATTGGTCGGAAGAATGATGAATCCTGCTTCTTCCAGGGTGCGACGGATCAATCGTTTGTCTGTCCGGACAACAAAACGCAGTTGGTCGATGAAATCGCGATCCCTCAAGGTTGCCTGTGCCATCACAGCCGCATGCAGTCCGGGTTCAAAAGGAACATCCAGTTCGCGATACACGCGAGCCAATTCCTTGGACAGGAACATGTATCCCACGCGCAGAGCCGCCAGACCCAACCCTTTTGAAAAAGATCGGATCACGGCCAGATTGGAATACTGCGACACAAGCGAAGCGGCGGAGAACTCGTCATCTACGAAATCCGCATAGGCCTCATCCACCAGGACGATCGTGCCGGCAGCTTCCGCCGCTTTGCACAAAACCTCCACTCCTGATGGGTGCAACATGCTCCCCAAGGGATTGTTGGGATTGTCAAAATACAAGGCAGAGTAGCCGCCGCCGCACAGATGATCGATAAGCGATATGGTGTCGATACAACCATCTTCCATGACAGGAACTGGGCAGTAGACTCCACCGGCGGCAACGAATTCACTGGGAATCTCGTTGAACTGAGGACCCACGCCAAGCAAACTCCCCGGATGGATCAACTTGTGAATCAGGCGCTCGGCCAGATTGAAACTTCCATGGCCGAAGAAGACTTGATCGGGCGAGACATCTTGAAGATTGAATCGCTGCAAAACAGCAGGCTTGAATGTCCGATCATAGAAGAGTTCTTGATAGACACTGACCGTTGTCGGGTCAAAAGCGTCATGGGCTTCAACCGCAAGACGGGACACACCCCATTGGCTGTAGCCAACGGCGCAGTCAATGACCGGAAACTCCGGGTTGAGCGGCGTGATCGCGCCAAGATACGTATCACGGTGATAACCATGAAGATGAGAGCGGATGGAAAGAGGATTCATAGCGAATCTCCATTGGTTCAGATGAAAGGAACAGCGTTGGAACCCTAACAAAAAGGCCCCGTCTTCGCAAGTCTGCATCAAAAACAGACTTGAGAGGACGGGGACTCATTCCCGCGGTACCACCTCTCTTCCCATCTAAAAAAAGATGGGCACTTGCACGCACTCCTTTTGGGGATATGCGCTTGCCTGTGATAACGGAGGCTTCCGGCTCACCACTTTGTGCAGTAAGCATCTCACCGGGCCCAATTTCGCTTTGGTGCTGTGCAGGGCTTCCACGATCCCCTGCTCGCTTTGACAGCTTTTCCAAAGGTACTTCTTCCCGGATCAACGATGTTGTGCCTTTACTCTAGCGAGAAGTGTTCTTGGGGTCAATACGAGGGTGTTGATAACAAATCCCCCGTCGCTCCAGCTTTGCTAGAGCTTTGGGGGACTTTCATGTTTTATTTTTGATAGAAGGAAAAGAAAAACCGTCTGTTAAAGACGGTCATGACAAAGGGAATTCGTTTCCCCTTCCGTATTGTTGATTCACCCCTCCCGGACGCGACGGACAATCGTGTCAAAAGAAACATCAATCACGCGAAGAATCATTTCCGCCACCATGTGATGAAGATCTTGATCATTGGATCCCCCGCAGTTCGCAATCTCTGCATCAACACCCACAAGTCGCATGTAAAGTTCGATCTTGCTCTTTTGTTTCGAAAACTTCTTGACGAGTATGTCGAACACGATTCGATCGGGAACAAGAATGAGCGCCGCTCGCTTCATATCTTTGGCACTCACGGTCCGCGATTTGTGAGCTTCCATTGCCTTATAAAGATCATCATTGCCGAACTGACGAAAGAAAGGGGCACTGACATCCCACTTCTCCAGTTTATCCTTGGGACCGTGAGTGCCGTTTTCTCTTGGACCTGTCAGTCCTCGTACACCTCGTGAATCGGCGCAGATGTCCGTAACCCCGTAGCGTTGCAACAGTTGCGTCGTCCAATAGGCTCCAAGGGCGGAACGATGCATATTGCCATCGCAAATGAAGAGAATGAGTTTTTTGTCTGTCAAGGAACGGTCCTCCATGTGTTGAGCTTCAAACCTATCAAATAAAACCTTCTTTTGTCAAAAATTGTTGAACTCTATTTATCCACAAAATAATACCACATTGACGTTCTCGCCTCTCCTTGTTATTTTTCCTTTAGTTCTTTCACAAGGAGATACCATAATGTTGTGGATTTTTGACATGGATAATACCGTTTATGGACCGGCAAACATCATTAAACAAACCGTCGTTCAACGCATGAAAATTGTTCTTTCAAAACTGGTGGGAATCAAAGAAGAAGAATTTATAAGTCTTCAGGAACTTCTAAAAAATAAACACAAAACGGACGACACCGTTCTTGCATTCGCTCTGGAATTTCATCTCCCCTACGAGAATCTTATCCGCCAGATCTATCTTGCATCCGATCTATCTGTGTTTTCCATTAGCTTAAGAAAAGGGGCTCATCATATTCCACAACTCCCGGGTCAAAAGTGGATTCTGACTAATTCTCCGTATATCTTTGCCAAGGAAATACTCGCCTTCCTCAATATCGGTGATTGGTTTCAACAGATCCATGCAAACGGTCCAAAAACACTCATCAAAAAACCATTGGCTTCTGCTTATCGTCATATCGAATATCATGGAAGGATCATCATGGTCGAAGACTCGGAAAAAAATCTCGTTGTTCCAAAGCGGCTGGGATGGACAACCGTTTGGTTTCTTGAACAACCGCAAAAATCTCCTTTGCCAACCCACATTGATTACCAGATCCAAGATCTTGCTTCTCTTTGCGACCTTATCTAATTCACAAAAAGGTCGCTTTTTTGTTTGATCAATCAGAGTTACTGGTAAAACAAAAACCGCCTAAAGAGGCGGCCGTGTCCAACCAAGAATGACTTGATATCCGGATTGGAGAGTTCGCACCAGAGAACGAATCATCTCCTCATGTGTCTCGCGCTTTGTAGAATCTCTGCAATCCCGCAATCCCGATGATCCATCCAATTCACCAAAACAATGCATCTTGCGTCGATATGCCGGAAATAAATCCCAGAGACCAGGAATTTTTTGTCCCCTTACGTTTGAGCCGTATAAAACAGGTTCCTCCATGGCCACGATAGCATCTGCTTGCTCAACATCTGACAAGCTGATGGGAGTAGCCTGATGACCATCAAGAGAGATTCCTAACTCTTCAAGAACATGCCTCGAAGCTTCCCAAGGGATTGGATAATCTTTCAGATGAAGATGCTCGGGCGGTTTGATATCACCATACCCCCGAATCCCTCGGGAAAAAACATGAATCCCCGCTATTCCTTTTCGAAGAAGGATATCCCGGAACACTCGTTCTGCAATCACGGAACGCTGAATATTGCCCACACAAACAAAAAGAATGTGAAAGGACATGGGTACTCCTTAAAAAAAGAACGAAGGGGAACGCAGAAATCTCCAAAGTGTTTGGACCCACTCCCTGCGTTCTTCCTCTCCTCTGGATTGTATTCCTTGCAAAATCTTCTCGATGATGCGTTCTTTCATGAGCCATTCTTCTTTAAAAAGATCCTCTTGCGTTTCACAACCGGGATAAAGCAGAAGACGGAACTCTTTAATCCAAAGAAGTTCTGCCAACAGTTTTCCAAAACCCAAACAGACAACCAAGACATAACGGACATAGGCCTCTTCGTATTGGGCGCTCGTCTTGCAATTCAAGAATCTTTGCACGGCCCATGGAGTAAAAAGCTCATGATGTGCATTTGTGGCCTCACAAAGAGATGTCACAAAATTAGGTTCTTGAATATCTTTTGGATAAAGGTCCTCACCCACCGTTTGAAAAAGCGGGCAAGCCTCGCATTGAGACTCACACGTCTGGGTAAACGATCCACTATAAATCACGCGAACAGTCCTTTGTCCTTCTTGTGTGTTCCAGTTGTCCAGGATAGCCGTGGTAAGAGGAACCGCTTTTGCAATCCTCTCAATCTCTTTTCTGGCCATCGCAAAAAATGGCGTGGAGGAAACGGGAAGATAAAGAGTCATGAGTAGTCTCCTTGGAAAGAACGCTCCAATCACCCTATCTTATTTCTCAAACGATCGTCAAACAAAAAACCCGCCTTTCGTAGGGGCAGGTTCGTCATTTTCCGAACAGTCCGGCTTCGCGGACAACTCTTTCGAGTTGATCCACGAACTGTTTTAGAAATGGAATCGTGTGTTGTGGCATGATGCACAGCTTGTAGGCAATCCTCGGACAACTCATTGGGTGTCCAGAAATGGAAGGAACGCCGTCTGACCGCAATTGCCATGGGGCGAGGTGGGCGGTGCGTCTGAACTCGATACGCTTGGCTCGGCTTGCCGGATCATTATTTTTCAGGAAATTCGGAACAGCGCCATTCTCAATCCGAATCTCCAAGGGGAGGAAGTTCGTCCATGGAGAACACGGGAGAGGACGCACAACGGTCGAATCTGCTCCGAAACATTTTTGGATCATAACCAGGAGGCGATCTCGAGCTTCTATGCACGCTTGAACATACGCACGTTGTCCCTCTACGCCAAGGAAAGGATAGTATTCATAGGCCAGGATAGGAGCCAGACTCGGGCGAGAGCCACAAAAGGTATCATCCCGGTGTCCGCTGATATAGGCGACATCCATACCGATATTGTCCTGCAAATTCTTCCGGCACAGGAAGATTCCGGCCGGATAGGGGAGATGTCCCATCTTGTGAGCGTCCACAACCATGGACCGCACTCGCGGAACATCGAAGCCAATCCGAGGTGATCCTTCCAAAAATGGAACTGTAAATCCACCGAATGCGGCATCCACATGGAAGTAGAAACATACTTGGTACGTTTGTTCCATCCTTTCCATCAATCTGCTCATTTCTTCAATGGGGTCTACTGAACCTGTGAGACAGGTACCCACAGTGCCCACGACCAGGAAGCTGCGATAACCGGCTGTATAAGCCTGGTCAAATGTCATCTGAAGAGAAGGGAGATCCATACGTCCAGCTTCATCTGTACCCACCAAAAACAACCGTTCTGATCCACTCTTTGGAGGGAGATGTTTCCAACCACAAGGTGTGGAATGATCACACTGACGCCAATTGAATCGACACAGGATGTCCAACTGATTGAGGGACTTGAAGATGGAGTAGTGCACCATAGGGGTGCACAGAACTGCGATACCTTGAAGGGAAGGTTGAGGGTCACCCTGGAGGCGCTTTTTTTCCATCCAGTCATTCAAAAACTCACGACCAATCCACATCCCCATATGGTTACCTTCAGTTCCACCGCCACAGAAATAACCGTCTGTGTCTGCAGGCGTTCCGCCCAGCATACTGGCCACCATCCAGACAGCAGCACGTTCCATACGCTGGATCGTTTCGAAACCAGCTTCAGCAGAAGAAATCTCTGCGTCATCCTTCTCGTTTCTTCCGCGAGTATGCGTTCCGATCGCGTTCAATTGTTTCCATAGAATATCAGGCGCCAATCCCATCAGACTCGGATCCAGAAGGGCTCCTGGAAAACAAATCGGTGGTGGATCCAACTGGTAGGGCGAGATAATATGTCTGATCTCTCCTACACGACCAATATCGTGAGAACCCTGCATGGGCCAACACCAGCCATCACCTCGAGCATTTTCGGACATGAGAGACTCCTTCCTTGGCATGAGAGAGAGAAATTGAAAGGAACTGGCTAGATGGTACGACGGGGGCGGAAAAAGTCAATCTGGATAAGTTCTAAGATAGGTCCTATTGGTCCTGCGGGGCCTGTACAGAATCCCCCTTCGCCCCGTCTGACAGGGCTTTGGGGGACTTTGATGTTTTATTTTTTTAGAAAAAAAACCCGCCTTTCGTAGGGGCAGGTTCGTCATTGTCCAAATTTCCCGGCTGCACGGACGACCTTTTCGAGGTCATCCACAAACTGATCCAGAAAGAGGAACGTGTGCGGCATGATGCAAATCTTGTAGGCGATCGTCGGGCAACTGAACGGATCCATGGGATCTTGGGGGATCCCGTCGCTGCGCAGATGATAGGGCGCCAAAATTCCATCTTCTATCAGTTTTTCCGGAACACATCCCTTTTCAAGGTCAATGACCAAGGGAAGGAAATTGACAAAGGGAGAACGCGGAAGGGCTCGCACAACGTTGGAATTTTCCCCGAATCGATTCGTCAACAGACCCAGAAGCATGTCACGAAAATACAAGCAGTCCGTCACATACTCTTTTTGTCCCAGAAAACCAATCCGATGGTAGTACTCCCAAGCCAACACAGGGGCAAGGGAAGTACGAGAGCCGGAGATCGTACAATCTCCATGCCCGCGGATGTAAGCGACTTCCAGATGGATGTGATTTTGCAAACCCCTCCGGCACAGGAAAATCCCGGCCGGGTAAGGAAGATGTCCCATCTTGTCCGCATCAACCGTCACAGACTGTACTTCCGAAACATCGAATCCAATGGGGCACTCCCCTCGTTTTGTGACAAAAGGAATGGTGAATCCTCCAAAGGAAGCATCAACATGGAAATAAAACTCTGCAGCTGACGACGCCCTTGTCCTGTTGATCCATCGGCTGATCTCGGGGATGGGATCGATGGATCCCATGAGACAAGTCCCAGCTGTGGCCACAACGAGAAACTGGCGATACCCTTCCTCATAGGCTTGTACAAACACCTGATCAAGAGAGGCCATATTCATCTGACCGTCCGGGTTTACTCCCACCAGACGGAGGTGTTGTGTGTTCGCGTTTTGCGGAAGCTTGTGGGTCCCCTTGCACTTCGGACATTCTTCCCATCTAAACTGATTGGTGAGGCCCAGAATATTGGTTCCCTTGAAAAAGATGGAATAGTGCGCCAGAGGCGTACAGAGAACGGCAATCCCCTTTCCTTGAGGATCGGGGAAGGTGCGAAGGAATTGGCGGCCGATGTAGAGCCCTTCCAGATTTGCCTCGGTACCACCGCCGCAAAAGTAACCATCCACGGTTTCGGGAGTGCCGCCAAGCTGGCTTGCCACCATGAGCACGGCATCACGTTCCATACCTTGGGTGGAATCAAACCCACCTTCCTGAGCACTGTCGGGTGTGTGAAAACCGATATTGTTCAAGTTCTTACGGATGAGCTCGGGAACAGGAATGATGATGCTCGCATCAAGCGGGGTCCCGGGGTAGCAGATGGGCGGGGGATCTTGCTCGTAGAGCGACGGGATCCCTCCGATACGGGCGACACGATCTGAGTCATGAGAACTCTGCATGGGCCAACGCCACTCGTCACCTCGAGAATTTTCTGACATGGGAGACTCCTTCCTTGGCATGGGAGAGAGAAATTGAAAGGAACTGGCTAGATGGTACGACGGGGGCTGGAAAAGTCAATCTGGATAAGTTTTAACATAGGTCTTATAGGTCCTATAAGACCTATTTCCCAAAAGAAAAAGCCCGCTAAAAGCGAGCTTCAGAACGCAGGAACCCCCACCATCTCCTTGGCGCGAGCGACGATCTCCTGGACACGCAGGCGAGCCTGCTTGCCACCTTCATGAAGGATTTCAACCGCCTGTGCACGAGCGGCAGGCGTCTCCAAGGCCAGACGATAATCACGGATGGGAGCGATAATCTCGTTGATGCGTGTGGCAAGACGAGCTTTGCACTCTCCGCAGGGAATGGTTGCCCTACGGCATCCTTCCTCGACCCATGCCTTGTCTTCGGGAGACCCGATGAGACCGTCATAGAAAGAAAAGACATTGCACTTGGTCGGATCGCCCGGATCATTTCTCCAGTCGCTTTGGGTGCGCGGAGGATTTTCGACCGCCTTCACCGCACGCAAACATTTCTGACGAATCACCTTTTCGGAATCCATGTAGAACACGGACCCAGCAGGATGACTCTTACCCATCTTGCCCGAGCAGTCGATCGAGGGCACACGCAAGGTTTTTGTCTGCCAAATGTCCGGCTCGGGAAAAAGATTTCCGTACTCACGGTTGAAGGCCCTGGCCATGTCTCGCGCATATTCGACGTGCGCGCGCTGATCATCCCCCACGGGAACGATATCCGCTTGAACGCCGAGAATGTCCGCGGCCATGAGAATCGGGTACGTGAGCAGCGCCGCGTTGGCGCCGACTCCTTCATCTTCGAGCTTGCCTTTCTTCTCCTTGAAGTGATGCATCCCTTCGATACGCGAAACCGGGGTGAAGGTGGCCAAAAGCCACATGAGCTCGGTCAGCTCCGGAATGCTGCTTTGAGCGTAGATGAGCGCCTTGTTGGGATCAAGCCCCGCGGCCATGAGGTCGAGGACCAGTCCGATCTGATCATCATAAAGCTCTTTGGGATCCACCCCGCTTTTCTTTCCCTCCGCATGCAAAGCCGCCGAACGCGTCGTCAACATGTGCAGGTTGGCAAGGAAGAAGTAGCAGTGATGTTCCCCACGCTTCGTCAACGCGACCCAGTCCTTGACGGCTCCCAGGTGATTACCCAGATGCAAAGGACCTGTGGGGCGAATACCGGAGAGAACGACAAGACGTTTGTCTGTGCCTTGAACAAGAGATTCCATGAGAAAAGTCCTCCGAGGAAATGGGAAAAGAACTACCAAAACCCTACGAGGGTTTTCCTCGCATGTCAATCAACTTTTTCTTCCGTTTCATATAATCCTTTACTTTTCCCCCAATTCATGGCCAAATACCCATCCGCTCTTTTTCAATGTGGAGGGAATCGTGTCACTCTTTGATGAACTCCAACTGGCACAAAACGCGGCAAAAATAGCCATTCAAAGGGCACAAGAAACGGAAAACGCTCTTGTGGAACAGATGGCCAAAGAGGGAAAAGCCGCCGCTTGGGGAGTCATTTTTCTCCTGCGTAAAAAAGGGGTCGGTGTGAGCGCCCCTTTTGTTACACCGCGAGAACGACAACCAACCCTCTTTCCTCTCTCAACCCAGTATTGGTACCACGTCCGTGGTATTTCCTTGCTTGTTCGATCAGATCAAAAAAAGGTCTTTGCCCAATGGGTGGAAAGTGAATGGAGAAGTCCTCCTTACCGCGTGTATCGACAGGACTGGCATGAGATCCCTGTCAGAGAAAATGATCGACCCTTGTCCTCCTATCCGCAATTCCCTTTTTATGATCGTACCGCCATGCTTTGCAGTTATGCGATCGCTTTCTTTCAAGTGGCTGTCCAAGCAAAATCATTCTTAGCACTGATCCAAGATGTCCCCGCTCCTTTTGCCGGAGCCGCGGAAGAACCTGAAGGAGACGACTAGAAGACCCAAACACGATGGGTCTTTTTTTCTTTCTCCTCTATTAAAAAATTAAAGATAAAGAATCCCTCCCACTTCGCTCAACCAAAGGTTGAGCTTCGAGGGACAAGTCCGAAGCCCCGTCTGACGGGGCGAAGGGGGATTCTGTACAAGGTCCCGTAGGACCAATAGGACCTATCCTAGAACTTATCCGGATTGATATTTTCCCTCTCTTCAAATAAAAAACGCCAGTCAGAAGACTGGACGTTCGTACTTCACTCACCAAACAATTCTCGAAGGGCTTCCCTGATCGGACGAAGTTCCATGGCTTCTTCCTCCGGACTTTGCTCACAAACATATTTTCCGGTTGCTCCCACTATGTACAAAGATCGCAGAGGAAAATAAGGATTCACCTCTCCGTGAATCTCGGTTGTCAAAATCACTGGACGTTTTGCTCGAGCCTCTTTGATTGTTCCGTTTGAAAAGACAAGCGCCAACACTTCCTCCCAGTACGCCGGCAAACGTCCGCCATGTTCCGTCACTAATGCACAATAGAAATCCAGAATGGCTCTCGCGATTTCCTCTCGGGTCATGGAAGATTCTTCCCGATCCACCAGCGCGTTTCTTTTGACCTTGGCAGGATCCAACTCCACACCCGGAATCACAAAGGCGGAATCCATTCCTAAAATGGGAAAATCGGTCTGCCCCAGATAGGCCAACGCTTTTGCCCGAGCGTTTTGCGCAATATCGCTCCCCTCTTCTATTTCACAAACAGGGAGATCTAGATCGGTTGGCATGAAAAATTCAACCGTCGTCTCTTTCATCAGTTTACGCAAGCGCGCAATCTTTGCGGTATTGGTTGTGGCTAAAAGAACTTTCATAGTTTTTCTCCAAAACGAACTATAACAAAACACCCCATGGTTCGTCTATCTCATGGGGGTGATGTTTATGAGATCAGAATCTATTTCTTTTTAATGAAAATAGTCGGTTTTAATATTCGTTCACTAGGATTACTGGGATCTGGTAATTCTTTCACAACAAACTCGTATCCTTGTGATTCATATCGCGCCCTTACATCTTCTAATCCCATCTGATCAGGCAAATCTAAACGTCCATAACCTTGTGCACGCATTTGACTTATTTCATGATAAAACTCATTTGCCCAATCCTGAACTCCCTCAACATCACGAGGGTAAATTTTTTCTGACTCTGACATAAATATTCCTTTAGTTTTAATAAAAATACTAAATTGAAAATTCTATTCTTTTCCCGGTCTGCTTCCGCGTTGACTACGATCCTGCTGACGCTCCTGATATTCCTTGAGCTGACGGCGCAAGTTGTCGCGTGCTTTATCAATAGACTCATACAAATCTTCCTCTTCCTCCACAGCTCGCAAAACTTCCCCCGGAATACTTAATTGCATCTCTGCTCGAAAATAAGGCCCTTTGGCATGATGATTGGTTGTCTTCCCCACTTCAATCCTTAATTCAGCCGGCTCCCAATCTTCGGTCATTTTTTCCAACACCTGAACCTTTTCCTCCACAAACGTTTTGATCGCGTCCGTTAATTCCATGTTGGATCCAAGAAACGAGATAATGCGCATAGATTCGAAAGTTAGTGACTCTTAGCTTTATTATAACACACCAAATAATAGAGAAATTAGATAATAACCGAAGAACGGACACCAATGCTTATGGCCGGACTGTCCGGAAGGTTATAATCAAAAAACACCTGCCGACCGGCGCGGGCCCAAAACGCGTAGGGCACAAGGGTGGAAGACTGAAAGAAAGCTCTTGTAAGATAGGTGCTGCTTTCTATGTCATTGTCTTGATAATTATCAAGAGGTTTCCCGGTTTCTGTGAGGTGAATCATAAAAGTGAGAATCCAATCTTCAGGAGTCAAACCGGATTCACCGTAGTAAGGAGAGACTGGATTGATTTTAGCTTCTTGGAAGACGGAAAGATATTCTACGGCAGATTTATTGGCCTCAAAATCAGGACGAGATTTTTTTTGTCCATGATTCTTTCCTTTCCCTTTTCTTGGAATAGAAGCAAAACCTTTGGAGTGAGAATCGTTTGGAATGGAGGGTTGTAAAAGGTGGATGACCCAACCCGAAGTAGAATCAAGATCCTGATTTTGTTCTTTAAGAATCTGAGTCTTGGTCTTCCCTTGGTAACCTTCAATTAAAGAAAAAGATTGAGGGTTATAAATAATCTTAGGAGGGTCTCCGATGTCAGCTCTTTGATAGTCTTCGAAAATTCGGAGAGGTTCAAGGATATCTAAACCAAAAGCAAGGTGGGTTTGTTTGTAATCAAGAAGGAATCGTTTGAAGGTGAAGATAAGAGTATCAAGACTCATCCCAAAAGGGACGAGAAGAAGTTTGACAAAGCCTTGGTCTTGTTTGGTTTCAAGAAGTTCTCGGCGTTCATAAAGACGTTGTGCGATTTGTTCAAGAGTCGGAACGGAATATTCTTCTCCGTCTATACCCGTGATAGCACCCTCTTGGAGAATCCCCACCCGTTTAAGAAGTTCCACTTGAGCCGTGTATTGTTCTTTGAGGCGATAGAGACGTTCAGCGTATTCAAGAGGTTCTTCCTTTTCCAAAAGAGGTTCCTTGTTTGTGACCAAGTGTTCAAGACGTGCAAAGAGGGAAACTGCGTGTGCCATTCGCTCTGGAGGAATCTTTTTGGAATTGAGTTCTGCTCCGAAGGCTTCTTTGCTTCTCAACGTCTCAACAGGAATCTTAAATTCATGACAGAAAACGAGAATACCGCTTCGCAGTTCGTCAAAGTGAGCGCGGTATTGTTCGGGAAGATCATCACGGGCAGAAGAGGTATCTAAAACCGCTTCGGAAAGAGATTCGCCGCTTGTGGAAGGATGAAGAGATGATTCTGAAGATGGACGAAAAAGAGACATAACAAAGCTTTAAACGATCACCGAGGAACGGACACCAATGTTCTCGATTTGAGAGCCAGAGTCACACCTGTCCAGGCCCGGGCGGTTGCCGCGGCTCCAGCACGCGAAGGGCACAAGGGCGAAAGAATTGATCGCTGGAAAAAAGGATCCTATGAGATAAATGATGCTTTCTTTACCGGTTACGTGGTTATCAAGTGTTTGTCCTGTTTCCTGGAGGTGGGTCATAAAAGCAATGATCCAATCTTCAGGAGTAAGGCCTGATTCTTGAAAGTAAGGAGAAGTTGGATCATCTTGGGCTTTCTGAAGGGTAGAGAGATATTGAATGGGGGTTTTGTTGGCTTCAAGATCATGACGAGGGGTTTCTTTTCCATGATCCTGTCCTTGGCCTTGTCGAGGAATAAGAGCAAAACCCTTAGGAAGAGTGGAATTATTGTCTTGAAGGTTAGAGGGTTGAAGGAGATGGATTCTCCATCCTGGGAAGGAGGAGAGGTCTTGGTTGTCTACTTGTTCTTCAAGGATCTGACGTTTTGTTTGACCTTGATGGTTCTTTGGATCAAAAGACTTGGGGTTATACACAATCTTTGGAGGATCTCCAATGTCTGCTCCTTCATACCCTTCTTTCCAAGTGTAGAGAGGATCATTGATATCCAGATCAAAGGTGGGGTGAGATTGTTTGTAGGAAAGAAGGAATTGTTTGAGGATTTTGCAAAGAGCATCAAGACTCATGCCAAAGGGAACCAAAAGAAGTTTGGTAAAGCCTTGATCACGTTTAGTATAAAGTTCTGATTCACGTTCAAGAAGACAAGAAGCGATCTGTTCCAAGGTGGGGATGGCATATTTGTTACCGTCTATCCCTGTGATGGCTCCTTCTTTGAGAATCCCCACTTGTTCAAGAAGGGAAACTTGAGAATGGTATTGTTCGGTGAGGTGATAAAGTCGTTCTATTTCTCTGAGATGCTCAGGAAGTGTTTCTTTGAGAAGTTCCTTGTGAGTGACCAGATGTTCAAGACGTGCAAAGAGAGAAACCGCTTCTTGCATTCTTTCTTGAGGAATCTTTTTGGAATTGAGTTCTGCTCCGAAGGCTTCTTTGCTTCTCAACGTCTCGACGGGAATCTTAAACTCATGACAGAAAGCGAGAATACTCTTCCGGAGTTCGTCAAAGTGAGTACGGTGTTGTTCCGGCAGAGTGTCACGGACAGAAGAGGTATCTAAAAACGCTTCGGAAAAAGACTCCTTTATTTCTGAGGGATGAAAGGATTCTGAAGATGAAGGAGAAAAAGAATTCATAGGTTAATCCTCAAACCCGATCAGCTGAACCTCCTCTTCCAACTGAATTCCATACAGATCTCGCGCCTTGGTTTTGATAAAAGAAATAAGCTGCATGATTTGGTCCGCCGTCGCGCTCCCCATGTTCAATAAAAAATTTCCATGCTGTTCACTGATCTGTGCGTCTCCTATGCGCAATCCTTTGAGCCCCATCTGATCGATAAGCCACCCTGTGGCAATCAATCGTTTTTCCATCATGGTTGGTTGAAGATCCAATGTTTCCTGCAAACGAGCGAGTTCTTCGTCACTCTTGATTTGATAATTTTTAAACAAACATCCGGCCGATCCCCCAGAGGTCGGTTGCGACTCGCGACGCTTTTGCAAACACATTTGCATTTTTTCTTGAATGACCTCTCGATCTCCCGGTATTAACTCGAATGTGACATCCAACAAAATATCCTTCCCGTGTTTGAGCATGGAATCCCGATACCCGAACGCAAAATCTTGATTGCGTATTGTGACGATCCGCCCTTCTCGCAACACGGTCGCAGACACAAGAACATCTTTCATCTCCCCGCCAAAACATCCGGCATTTCCACGAACGGCTCCGCCGATTGTTCCGGGCAAGGTGACGGCCCACTCCAGTCCGGTGAGCCCCGCATCTCCGGCCGCACGAGCAACAGCAACGGTCGGTAATCCCGCCTGCGTCCAAACGCGATTACCTTCAATCTTGTATTCTCGCAAAAGTAAACGAATCATCATCCCGTCAAATCCTTTGTCGCTGACAAGCAGATTGGATCCTCCTCCCAAAATCACGTAAGGAATCTGTGCTTGCTTTGCGATTGCCAAGACAGCCTGCAATTCTTCCACCCTCTCCACTTCCACCATCCATCGTGCCGGACCGCCAACACGAAAATTTGTATAGCCTGCTAAAAGCTCTTGTTCTTTCACCGGTCGTTTCACGACGGATTGAAGGGTTTGCATGTTCATACCAAAGATCGCGCGAGGTCATCGATATCCCCCGCGCCTTGAATAATCAAAACATCACCTGGCTGAATTCGTTCTTCCAAAAGACGTCGCGCCTCCGCAAAATCTTGCGCATAGACAAACGTTTTTTCCGAAAAAATTTTTTGCGCCAGACTGACCAAATCCTTGCTTGAAATGGATTCCCCTTCCGTGCGTCCCGCGACTTCATAAATCTCGGGAACAATGACGACATCCGCCCCGGCAATCGCTTGCGCAAGTTCATCTTTCAGTGCCAATGTGCGCGCGTGTTGATGCGGTTGAAAACAAAGCACGATCCGACGGCCGGGATAAAACTCACGCGCCGCTTGCAACGTCGCGTTGATTTCGGTGGGATGATGACCGTAATCGGAAATCACTTCCGCTCCTTTCCATGTGCCAAGAATTTCAAACCTCCGCCAGATACCATGGAAATCCGCAAGTGTCTTTGCACAAATATCAAAAGAGACGCCAACCTCCATCGCCGCAACCGTTGCCGCTAATGCATTATAGACATTGTGTCGTCCGGGAATACACAGAGTGAGTTCCCCAAGTTTTTGTTCTCCTTTCCACACTTCTGCTTTTTGCACTCCGTGTTCCATTTGTCGATTCTTTACCTGATAGATTGCTTCATCTCCAAAACCATAACTCACCCCATGAGGGATGGTGAGTTTTTGCGACTCCGAATCATCCGCGTTCCAAACAACGGTTCCCTCTCCCGCCTGATCCACAAACGTCTGAAACGTTTCTCGAATGTGATCAAGGTCGCGATAATAATCCAAATGATCTTCTTCGATATTCGTGAGCACGATCAAAGAAGGATGGAGGGATAACATGTTCGCTTTATACTCACAACCCTCTACAACAAAATAGTTTCCTTGACCCACACGAAGATTTTTCTCCGTAAATGACGGTACGCGTGATCCGACGATCACCGTAGGATCCAAATCCGCCGCTTCCAAGATCAGCCCCAGCATGGCGGTTGTTGTACTTTTTCCATGCGTGCCTGAAACAACCAAGGTCTGATAGTGTTTTGACATCTCTCCGAGAGCCTGCGTATACGTCATCTCCGGAATCTTCAATACACGTGCACGTTGACGTTCTGAATTTTCTTCCGGCACAGCGGAAGAATAGATAAGAAGATCAATATCATCCTTCACATGATCCTCGGATTGACCTTCAAAAATTTTTATCCCGTGATCAGAGAGTTCTTGCGTGATCGAAGACAAAACAAGATCGGATCCGCTCACTTGTTTTCCTTGCGCCACAAACCACTTGGCAAGCGCGGACATGCCGATTCCTCCAATTCCGACCAAGTGAACTTTTTGAATCTGATCAAACATAGATAAAATAAATTTCTAATTTCGGGATGAAGGAATTAATTTGGTTGGTAAATTGTTCATTCACAAATAAATATTGACTTAGCTCTTACACAAGCGATAGCCCATTTATGCCAGGATCTGGGAGTGTTCACAGATCGAGTTGTCCGTACC